>Ga0183100_1000387_pt1 | contig 38911 bp, 32 predicted proteins | sample Biomet2_FD_127789 | JGI IMG/M metagenome (GOLD analysis project Ga0183100, IMG submission 127789) | Microbial communities from bioreactor (seeded with anoxic lake sediment) at LBNL, California, USA - Biofuel metagenome 2 | ecosystem: Engineered > Bioreactor > Anaerobic > Unclassified ... | reverse complement strand
TAAATAGGGAGGCAGATGCATTAATTCGGGATGATAAATCTTGTTGCCGCCATTTCTCACAGCTATCACCTGTATAGGACGCTCTCCTCGATTTACATCATCAAATTCAATATTATCAGTACTTAGAGAAATTTCGCCCACTTTATAAGGATATTCACCTGTGTAATCGTCCTTTTGCGTTACAACATCACCCGTCATTTTCAGAACATAAGGCCTATCCACCTCATCAATATATACATAGATTGCCTTTTCAAAATGGCCCAATAAATCAGCTTTAAATTCCACTTGCAGACGTGATTTTGCTCCAACAGGAATGGCTTTTTTATCCCATTCTACAGAAACCTGACTGCTTGAAGTCAATACATTTTTTATAGTCACCGGCTTTCCGAAATTATTCATAATGGCAACTTCCACATTATTCTTCGTATACCATTCCACCTGCCCCATTTGCAAGGCGGTCTGTTCAAACTCCAACTGAGCCCGCGCCGTTGCGCCGGCCAAGATAAAACTTATAATATATAACAGTAATTTCTTACCCATTTTATTTTCAATCTTGTTCCTGCAAAGTTAATGCAAATCAGGAGAAGCTTAAAGGAAAACCCCAAGTTTTTTCCTCCTTCGCAATCAAACAGTTTGGAAAGGAGGAAAACTTTCAAGTTATCCAATCTTTTCTGAACATATACACCCTGTTTAAAATAGAAAACGTATTTTTGTAACAATAAAACTTCTTTCATCATGAAATTCATCTCTTGGAATGTCAATGGACTCCGCGCTTGTAAAAACAAAGGTTTTTCTGATATTTTCAGTCAGCTTGACGCCGATTTCTTTTGTTTGCAAGAAACAAAAATGCAAGCCGGTCAACTTGATCTACAGTTTGATGGCTACAACTCTTATTGGAATTATGCTGAAAAAAAAGGCTATTCCGGTACCGCTATTTTCACACGCCATCAGCCAATTTCGGTTTCCTTAGGCATGAATATTGAACAGCATGACCATGAAGGTCGTGTCATCACACTCGAATATCCCGATTTTTTTCTGGTTAACGTTTACACTCCGAATTCTCAGGACGAACTGCGTCGCCTCGCCTACCGCATGGAGTGGGAAAACGACTTCCGCGCATTTCTCCTTACTCTCAATGGCCGCAAACCCGTCATCATCTGTGGTGATATGAATGTGGCACACGAAGAAATTGACATCAAAAATCCAAAATCAAATCATCACAATGCAGGGTTCACCGACGAGGAACGTCAAAAGATGGCGAAACTTCTTGCTTCCGGTTTCACAGATACCTTTCGCCATTTCTATCCCGACATGAAGGACGCCTACAGTTGGTGGTCCTATCGCTTCCATGCCCGCGAAAACAATACGGGATGGCGCATCGATTATTTCTTGACCTCAAAGAGTCTCCTTCCTAATCTCCAAAGTGCAGCCATCCTTTCCGATGTTTACGGCAGTGACCACTGCCCCGTTCAGCTTGAACTCAATTGCTAAACTTTTCTCTATTATGCCTAATTTTATCTCTAAATCATGCCACACACAAACCGTACTTTTCTAATGCGAGACCTGCTTTTATGCATACTTCTGTTATTTTCTTTCTCATTAGCCCACGCGGCCAAGCCCGACAGCATCAGCGTAAACGGAAAACTTGAAGATTCTTTCTCCAAAGAAGCAATCGGAGGCGCCATCCTCACTTTTATGCGCGCCGACAGTTCCGTCGTGAAAATCGATTCCACACTTCAGGGAAAATACAGCAGCATCGGTTACATGTATTTTTACATGCCGAAAGGTTGTTACTTCACAAAACTCCCGGGCGCCGGCAACTATCTCGTCAAAATTGTTTGCGAGGGCTATCAAACCAAAATTTTTCACCTCGACATTCCTTTGCGAAAATATAGTAAGTGGGTTCGTGAATGGAATCAGGATTTTCTACTTGAAAAAGCACACAAAATTCATGAGGTGAAACTTGGCGAGGCCGTCGTCAAAGCCACCAAAATCAAGATGGTCTTAAAAGGCGACACGGTTATTTTCAATGCCGATGCCTTCCAGCTCAGCCAGGGCAGCATGCTCGAACAGCTCATTAAGCAATTACCGGGCATGGAATTGGGAGATGGTGGCAACATCACCTACAATGGTGACCACGTCACTTCTCTGCTCGTGAACGGAAAAGACTTCTTCAAAGGCAATCCCAAAATAGCTCTTGAGAACCTCCCCGCCTACATGGTGGACAAGGTGAAAGTGTATCGCCGCAACGAAGGTGACAACTATCTTACAAGAGATTCCTTGGAAATGGAAAAGAACAAAAAACTTGTGGTCGATGTCAACCTCAAACGGCAATATAATCAGGGTTGGTTGGCCAATGCCGAAGTTGCCGGAGGCACAAAAAACCGCTATTTGGCCCGCGCTTTCGCCATGCGTTTCACGGATCATTCCAAATTCTTCATCTTCGGCAACATGAACAACAACAACGACACACAAGTTCCCGGTTCCGAAGGCAATTGGTACAGCAATTGGATGCCGGCCGGTACGTTGAAGGTGCGCATGGGCGGTGCCAACTTCGATTGGGACGACAAAGACTCAAAAGCCAATCTTCACAGCAACTTCATTGCCACTCATGAATTCACCGACAATGAGCAAATCGCTTCCGGCGTCACTTATCTCAGCAGTGGCGACACCTACAACCGCACTCATTCCCGTCAGGACAACACGCAAATCCACATCAAATGTGACAATTACTTCGTATACCCCGGTAACACCACTTTTTTCCAGTTCGAACCCACCATAGAATATTTTCACATCAAAAACAATGGTTTTCTTCGCAGTGCCTCCTTCAATGCCGATCCCCACGATGCCTATAGAAGTGCCTCCCTCGACAGTATTTTTGCTCCGGCAGGCAGCTCCCGCCTCAGCCGCATCCTCATTAACAGTTTGAACAATCTCAGCCACGCTCAGTCCAACGAATTCAAAACGTCAGCCTACCTAAATCTCACAACCAAAAGCCCTATCTTCGGCAACCGCCTTTCTTTTGGCATGTCTGGCGATTATGACCATAAAGACGAAGACATATACTCCCACTACACGCTCATTCAACCGCAGACATCGAATGTAGATTTCCGCAACCAATATACCAGTCAACCCACATGCAACTATAATTACTATGCATCAATCAACTATGACTGGAGTTTTAGCCGCCTTCCCAAATTGCAAATTCAACTCCGGTACGCTTATGATCAAACATATAATCACGGACAGCGCGAACTCTACCGTCTGGACAGCCTCCAAGGTTGGAACAAACCTGAACTTCACGCCCTCGGAGCCCTTCCCTCCACCACCGATTCCCTTCATACCGCTCTCGATTGGAAAAACTCTTACCACACCATTAATCGCACAAACAAACATACCACGCAGTTGACCCTCAACCAGGGCTTCGGTAAAAATATGGTTGTGACTTTTTATTTTCCCGTCAACTTCAACTACGGTTCCATTCGCGATGACCGCAATCATCAGACCCTCGAAAAGACACGCCATATAGCCACACTCTCTCCACGAATTTCCCTTTGGCAATCCAGTATAGACAAAGTCAAAACCTCCGGCTACACAAGTCTTTCTTATAATTTTGACCTTACGCCGCCCGAACTTTCTAATCTTCTTGACGTTGTGGACGATGCCAACCCCTTGGTGGTTCAACGGGGCAACACCCACCTCCAAAATACGGCACGTCATGACCTCTCTCTCTATTTCTATCGAACAAAGAGCAAACGCCAGCGCAATTTCTCCATCAACGGAGGTTGGAATGTCACCACCAATGCCGTGGCACAGTCCATGACCTACAATCGCACTACCGGCGTTTCCACTTTCCAACCCCGCAACATCGATGGCAATTGGAATACCAACTTCAACGTCCGCTACAGTCAAAACGTAGACACCCTCGATCGCATCAATCTCAAAACGAATACTGCTTTCTTCTATAACAACAACGTGGATTATACTTCTGAACGCGGCGGGCAAACCGTAGAACCCTATCGCAGCAGCGTCCACAACTTGATGCTTTCCGAAGAAATTGCTACAGCCTATTCCATTAAAAAGACCCGCCTTGAGTTACACGGCAGAGTGGCTTGGAACAACCTGACCAGCCGTCGCGAGAACTTCAACAAGATGAACACCTTCGACTTCAACTACGGACTCAGCTTCACTTCCCCGCTTGTCTGGGGTTTTGAAGTGTCCACCGACCTCAATATGCATAGTCGTCGGGGTTACAGCGACAAGAACATGAACGACAACAATCTGGTATGGAATGGCGAACTGACGAGGGCCTTCCTGAAAGGGAAGAATCTGATTGTGAAACTTGACGGTTTCGACATTCTTGGGCAGTTGGACAACGTGCTTAGCGAAGTCAATGCACAAGGACGCACCGAAACGTGGTACAACACCGTGCCCCGCTATGCCATGCTGCACCTCATTTACCGTCTCAATATCCAGCCCAAGAAGAAAAAGGACTGACCTCCCTTTCTGGTCATCCCGCTCACCTCTTTCTGCAAGCGGCTTCTGAAATGTTAAAAACGAACTGCGACTTTTTTCAAAATTTCTTTGTTGCAGGAAAAAATAACTGCGACTTATTTTCGACGAACTCCCTTCTTTTTTTGTCTTCCTTCACTGTCACAAAAAAATGTGGGGCAAAACGTCAGAAAACCTTGGGCAGTATCACCACTTTAAGGTAATCTTTCAGATGATAAAAAGCATTGCCCGCACCGGCCTGCGAATCGCAAACCAAAAGCAGCGTACGACGTCCGTCACTCAACGTGGCGCCCCACGACATTCCTTCGTAATTGCCATAATTGAGTTGCCCCAAATTTAAATGCGTAGAGAAACTAAACAATTCCTTTTTCTCCAAAATTTCACCTTCATCCAATCTTCTCAGATTACTGTCGGCAGTAATGGCAGGCTTGCTGGAGGGATTCACCACAAAAACGCGAATGTAGGTCCACGCGCCCAGATAGGATGCCGGCACCGTCAACTCCCGTTCCATCACGAGCAGGCGGCCGTCGTCCAGAGCCAACATAGCCGGAATGCCGTGGGCATAATATTGTCCGCGCGTCATCTGAGGCGGTTCCATGCGATAAGCCCATTGCCCCCCGGGTTGCAAATCTTTGCCGAAACTCTGTAGGCGCACCACGCCCGTTGTGTCACCGCCATCACTCGGAAGTGGAGTTTCCGACGTCACCCAGAACAGGCTCGTACGTTCATTAAAAGTTAGTGCCTCAAACCCGCAATTTGTTTGGATATTATCCAGCGAAAACTGTTTCGGAATGTTAAGTCTGCGCCCCGTACGGCGTCCGCTCGCGTCATATTCGTTCACCTCCTGAAAACCTTCACTAGCTATGAAATACGTTTTCCATTCCGGCACGAACGCAATGTCCTCACAATCGGCATGAGCACGCTGCAAAGCCGTAGACAAGGCCTCTCGGTCACCTCTCAATTCACTTCGGCTGACCGACTCGATGCTGCCGTCAACAGGATTTTGGTGTATGTTGAAAATATAAAATCCATCCACCTCACTTTTATCATCCACAACGGCAAACGAGTCCGCAACAAGATGCACAATGCCGCTGTAGTTGGCTGCAGGAACCCCAAAGTGCCCCATGTCAGCCTGTTTCAGCAATTGCTGCGCATGTCCAGAAAGACAGGCGCAGCAAAACAGAATAATTCCGCTCTCTAGTTTCGCTCTCATCAAAGATTTTTCATTTATTTCACGTGTAGTTTCACAGCTTCGGCACGGCCGAAAAATTCGGGTGCATACACACATTGTACCGTAGGTACGGCCGAAGAGAAATTACCCGACCGGTCGGCGCGCATCTGGGTTTCCAAAACGTGCTTGCCCTTGCGTAATTGTTCAAAGAAATATTGTGTGGAAGCATCGCCTACGGCCAGATAGCAACCGGACAATCCGTCGTAACCCGAAAGTTCCCTGACAGGTTCGCAGCAGGCAGGACGTCCTTCTTTCAGACAAACGAAATCATAATCACGGTCCGCCGTCAGTTCGTAGCGGATACGTATCAGGTCACCTTTTTGCAGCTCCGCATGGTCCGCAACGGGTTGCCACTCCTGACCGCGACGCACACTGTATGTGCAGGTCAGCGAGAGTCCGGCCTCAGCAGCTTTCACCTCGGAAGAAGGAACCAGATATTGTGCATAAACAGCTCCGAAAGCCATTGGCTTAGTCGTCTTGTTCACCATGATTTGGGCCGGAGCAGCTTTCAATTCGTCCTGTGTCAACGTGCGACGGAAATAACCCAACGTGGCAGGCATCTGAAGTTCATGCGCATCCGCTGTCAAATCCATTTTGGAATGGTTTGTCAGCGTCAACGTGATTTTTGGGAAATTACGTCCGCCGGCCTGCTTCAACATCTTCTGACGAAGGAACAGATAGAACACGGCGTCCACACTGCTTCGCGGATTGTCCCACGTTTGCGTATGTTTGGCCTGCACCAACCAGCGCGTCATGTCCCAAATAGTGACGGAATCATCCGGCGTAAGCGTGCAAACGGCATCGAGAGCGGCCACTTGCGTGGGAATGCGATAACTGTTCCACGACCACAAGGCGCGGTCCGTATCGAAATAACGCCCCATGTCCGCCCGACTCACGATATGCTCCAACAAACTCTTCAATGTCAGTTCGGCAGCTTTGTTGCGACCAGCAGCTGCGAGCACATTCACGGCCAGAGACTTGCTGTACATATTATAAGAGGTGGCATCTTTTTCAAGCAGATTCACCAAATAAGTTCTGTCGGCAGACGACTGATAGCCTTGCTCGCCACAGATATAAAGATAGCGCAACAGTGTCCCGTCTATATGAGGTGTCCGATGATTCTGACGCTCCTCGTTTTTCATTTTTTCCACCTGGCGTGCTACTTCATCATTCATGTATTTCATGGCACGTTGCATTCGTGCAGCCATTTCACCATCTATGGCAGTAGGAGAGAGACGTCCCAACTTGGACAACGTTTCGCAAATATCGACCGTCATCCACAGACTTCCATGCATTCCCTTAAACCAACTCCATGAACCGTCGGCATTCTGCAGTTCGAGTAGTTTGTCCTCATAACTTTGCAGACGATAGGAGAGCGTCACAGAGTCGAACAACTGCGCCAGTCCGCTTAAACGCTCACTTTCCCTGTCGGCCGAAGCCACCCAAGGCGTTTCATTCAAAACGATCTGTTTCAAATCCGCATTGCGCTCCAACAGCAAAAAGACACTGTCCACAGAGCTCGATTTTTGCCAGGCACGCGCCAATTGTTCGATAGCAGGGTCGGCATGGGCTTCCTGCTGCGCCAGACTCAGAGCATAATAGGCCGTAGCCATGGACACCGCATCATCGCAAATGGGACGCGACAGAGTAGGAAGGGCCTCCAAGGCAAGCCAAGCAGGATTGCCCGTATATTCCACCGTGAGACGTCGATGAGTGGCATGGGGACTATCCTTGCCGAAAAGTGATGTGAGGTCGGCCGTTTTCACGCCTTGTCCCACTAAACTCAGCGGCACACTTTCCGTCAGTTCCTGTCTGTCGTCCAGCACAGGTATATAATTCTGTTCTCCATCGCTGAAAGCCCCACTCAGAGCCGTCATGCGACAAATCAGCAACGGATATTCGCTCGTGGCCTGAACAGGGAAAGAAACAACGGTTTCCCCTTTGCCCTCCACACTGAACGGCACTTTGCGACTATTCACCACTTTCTGCGTGGCAGGATCCAACAATTCAAAAAACACGTTTCCACGCAGCAACTTGTCGGTGGCATTGCGCAACGAAGCAACAAGAGCCGTTTCATCGCCCACACGCAGGAAGCGCGGCAGGTTTGGTTGCAACATGAAATCCTTCGACGCCACAGCCGTGGTATCCAGCACCCCGTAGTCCACCGCGCCGGTATGCGCCAGCGCTTTGAAATTCCATTGCGTCAAACTTTGAGGCAACACGAAGCGTATGGACGCTTCGCCGTTAGCGTCAGTAGTCAGACACGGCATGAAGAAAGCCGTTTCACTGAAATCCGTTCTCGGTTTCACTTCTGCAGCCGTGATTCCTGCACCGGCTGTTTCCGTTGCCGCATCAGAGGCCATCAGGGCTTCCACATTTTCCACTCGCGACTTTGCTGCTGCAAACATCAGCGGCTGCTTCACTGCAGCATTTATCGTCGGAGCTCTCAGTAAACGTGAAGAAGGCAGCATCAAATCACGCGCTCCGGATTCTATGTTCAGGAGACTTTCATCGAAATGACTGAATTGCCAGTCTGCTTCTTTCAATGATTTTATCCCACAAGCATAACTCAAAGAGATGGAATACGAATATCTCATTCCCCAAAAGCGTGACGGTATGTTGCGATAAAAATTCAGGGAGAAAGGCCAGCTCAGTTTTTGGAACTTATCCAACGAACCATCATAAAGAACAGCCAAAACAGAAGCCTGCACAGGTTTTCCCTCACGCAGCACCTTTAGGGTCCAGGTTTCTGATTGTCCGGGACGCAAACGGTCTCGAAAAGTCTTCCAACACAAACTTAAGTGTTTATTCGGCGCCGGCTTCTCCATGATGACGGAGTGGGTATAAATCTCGCTATTGCGTACAAAAGCAAAAAGAGCTTGAACACCATCACCATATTGAGTCTGATAAGTATAAGGGATAGTAATGGCCGAGTCTGAAAGCAATATCAATTTGTTTTCAAGTTCCCCTTCCGCATTAAAGAGAACGTAATGCAAATATGCGTTCTTCTCAGGTGTGGAAACATGAACGCGAATCTCACCGGCACCAAAGTCCCCTGCCGTTTGATAAACCTGTAATTTTTCTTTGCCGGCGGGATGGGTATCGGAGAAAGAAAAAATCACAAAATCATGTTTCAACAAAACGAGTGTATCTTTGCGCTCAGCAGGAACCACGCGCAAAACGTACTCACCCGAAGGCAGGTCCTTCAACACCGTGGACAGAATTCCCGTATTGAAATTCCATTCTCCGGATAACTTCTCCACGTTTCCCTGAAGAATTTCAAAATGAGCTTTACCCGCGATGGCATTCCCGCCTGCATTCAACTGGTTAACCTGAAAAACCGAAGTTTGTTCCTTGCACACTGTTGCCGGTAAGGTGGTAGAAAGAAATGCCGGACGATTGCCGACAAAGAGATTGCAAGAACCCGTTTCGCTTTCACCATTCGCAGCAATTGCCACGGCTTCCGTTTCATAAGTATAGAAGCGGGGCAACCACCATGTGGAGAGGTCACCATCAGGAGCACTTACATTCAGAAAAACTGGAACGGAAAAACGTCCGTCGGCATCCGTCGTAACCGTATCCAAAACCACCTTCTCAGCACTTTTCCGCGTATAGAAGAAATAGCACCACGGCGAATAACGGCGCGACGTTGTCACGGCAACCCTCGTTTGAGACAGTGGGAAACCTGCATAAGTTTTCACCGTGCCGTGAAGCATCACCGTGTCACCCGCCTGATAAGACTCTTTGACCTCATCAAAAGAAACGGTAAACGTGGGGCGTTTATACTGCTCCACACGAAAATATGCGGAACCGTCCTTACCGGAAACATGGAATTGTCCGTTCAGACAATTTTCAGGCAACGTAAATTCTCCGTGAACACAACCAAAAGCATCCGTCTTGACATCAATTTTTTGAATACTCGTTCCGTGAGTAGCATCAAAAAGTTGGATTTCCACATTTTCACCTTCACAAACATTCACGTCGTCACCATTTTGTCTATAAAGGAAACCACCTACCTGGACTTTCTGGCCGGGACGATAAATGGCGCGATCCGTATAAATGGCTAACGACTGATGTTGTACAACACGGCTCAAAGCATCGTTATAAAATCCATCCGTCGTCAAACTGCGGCTATATTTGTCATCCGAAGTTTGCGCAAAAACCATGCAGCGAGAATTGAGAACAGACAACATTGCCGTTCCGTTTTCATCCGTTTCAAGCGTTTTCACCACACGACGGTCTTGGTCCATCGCCCTCACAATTAAAGAAACTCCGGCAACAGGACGCCCCGATACGGCATCGCTTACCAATATACGTAGACCTTTTTTCGGAACATATAGGCGCATGATATGCAGACGTGAAACGTACAAAATGCCGACGTCATCCGACGTCGCATCTTGACTTTCGAGCCGAACCAGATAAATGCCCGCTTTGGGAGCCGTGAACGGGATTTTTTGATGCACTTCCTCATAAGGCGTTGCCACTTGCAAAACCACCTTCACTTCAAATGCGACGTCTTTGGCTGCCTTACGAAGTTCTTCCGGATTTTTTTTCCATAAAATCTCTGCATCCGCAGCAACATTCAATTGATAAAATTTGAGTACAGCGCGTTCCGTATTCACTGCTGTGATCGTAATAGAATCTTTACATCCGGGATAAATATAATCGCGAGGTAAACTCAAAGACATCTGAGATTGTGTGAGTTCTGAAATACGATTACGCAATGAATGACTCTTTTTACTCTTCGGATAACGCTGAATGCCGTCCTGGGCCCATTTGTAAGCCTCCGCACGATTACTTCCCATTTCCCTTGAAAGGCGGAGATATACCTCGGCACAAACATCCAAATCACCGAAACGCTCAATCAAAGACCTATAACAACGTTCTTTCGATTCATCGGCCTGCTGCGACTGTAAGCGATTTGAAAAGACGCGTCTATAAACAGGCTTTCGCTCAGACGCATCCACAGAATCGAGTAGCAGGAAAAACTCCGCTTCACGATTTCGGGCATGACGATATTCATAGATGGCTTTTTTCAGAATGTCCATGCCCAAAGAGTCCGTAGACAATACTTCATTATTCATGTCGGACAATCTGTCGCAGTCAAAACGCGACACCACATGAAGCAAATCATCATTAAAATAACGGCTGTCCGCACCTTCGATCGTGAAAGATAGGAAGTCCTTCACACGCGCAGAAGCCAATAACGTCGGATTTTCCATCGACGCTACGAAATGTGACACCGCTTTTCGCGGGGCAGCCTCTTCGGTTTTGGTGTTTTCAGCGGCATAAAGAGCTCCCAACACGGCGTGACAAACGGCCTGCATTTCTGGTTTCGACACCTTCAGCAGTTGTTCTAAGCGCGGTATCAAAGTGGCCGCACTGTCAGGCGAAATATCACGACAAAGCTGACCTCGCGTCAGCAAGGCCCAAAGCAATTCTCCATGATCTCCTTTCTGCGAGGCCAAATTGATCATTTTGTCTACACTCTTCAAAGCCGATTGAGGCAGGTCTTTGTTCCGATTTTTTTCGATATCATTTTTCAGTGAAACATACGACTGTGCACTCAAGGAAAGGATTGAACAAGAGAACCATACACCTAAAAACCAAAAAACAATTTTATTCATTTTCATCATAAATATATCATAAAATCCCAAAAAGAACGAGGAGAATCAGAGCTTCGTCTCTCCCTCAATATAATTTTCGATCAATAATTTTTCTCCGTCAAAGACGGCAAAAGAAAATTTTTTGATCCAGTCACCCAGAATTATAAAGCGTGCTGAATCACTCAGCATAAAATCCACATCAACATGACGATGCCCAAAAATAAAATAATTGATATTGGAATGTGTTTGAAGATATTTACGCACAAAGATCGCCAAGCCATCCTTATCTTCACCATAAAAAAAACCTTCTACGTCCTCGTGTTTCTTTCGACTGTTTCGCGCCCAATTCAGTCCGAAGTACATCCCCCAGCGAGGATGAATGGCAGCAAATAATTTCTGGCACAATTTATTATGAAATACACCTCGTAACATTAGATATTTCCGTTCCGTAGAATCGAGTCCGTCACCATGAGCTAAGAAGAACACCTTGCCATAAATTTCCGTGGTAAGAGGTTGTCGATGCAATATGACGCCACATTCACGTTCCAAGTAACTACCACACCAAAGATCATGATTTCCCGTAAAGAAATGCACTTCCACCCCATAATCCGTTAACTCACTGATTTTGCCAAGCAAACGTGTAAACCCCTTCGGCACCACGTAACGATATTCATGCCAGAAGTCGAACATATCGCCCAGCATATATACAGCCGCGGCCCTCTCCTTAATGCTGTCAAGAAAGCTTACCACACGGCGTTCCTGCATCCGCCCATGAGAAATAGCCCACGAACCCAGATGGGCATCTGCCAGAAAATATACGTTCTTCATCGTTTTCAGTTCTATTTGTTCGTTTTTTAGTTTTAATGAAAACCAGCTACAGTAGCCCCAAATCGGCTTTTGCCTCTTCACTCATCATGTCTTGGTCCCATTCAGGTTCAAATACCAAATTGACATTAGCGGAAGTCACACCTTCAATAGCAGAAATCTTCTGACGTACATCTTCAGTAATATAGTCAGCTAGGGGGCAACCCGGCGCCGTCAATGTCATGTCTACATCAAGCGTACCGTCCTCTTCATGATAATCTATTTTATAAACCAAACCCAAATCATAAACGTTGACCGGTATTTCAGGATCATAAACCGTACGTAGTGCTGCTATAATTTTCTCTTCCACACTGAGTTTTTCGTTTTTCAATTCATTTTGATTGTTTTCTTCCATATTCGTTTCATTTATTTTTTAAAATTTAGACTCTACCTTCTTCCGCATAACTGTAATAACCATTTCCAGCTATAATAAGATGATCCAACATACGCATACTCATTACCTTACAGGCTTCCACCAAATTATGAGTTGTACAGTCGTCTTCTTCACTAGGTTTCAAATTACCAGATGGATGATTATGAGCCAAAACTATCGCCGTGGCATTTTTCTCTATGGCAATTTTCATAATTTTCCGAATATCAGCACTCACAGAGGTAAGTCCCCCTTTTCCAACCATTTCCATACTGATAAAGTGTAAACTTTGATTTAGAAGAACCACCCAGCATTCTTCATCCGTCAAGTCCCAAAAACGACCTTTTAAGAGGTCTTCATATATTTTCTCTGAAGAATCCAGTACTTCTTTTTCAGCACAGTCTTTCTTCATCCGGCGACGCCCGAATTCACAAGCTGCCAAAATCGTTACCGCTTTAGCCGGACCAATACCCTTGAAAGCTGTCAGCTGATCAAAACTCATATTTCCCAATTTGTCCAAACTCCCATCGCAGAAATACAAAACATCCTGCATGAGTTCTACAGCATTTTGTTTAGGTGTACCCGAATGGATCAAAATAGCCAACAGTTCTGCATCACTCAAAGACCGAGGACCTGCACTGAGCAGACGCTCTCGCGGACGACAATCTTCACTCCATTCATTGATAGACGGCCTATGCACTGTTTTCATGTGCTTCTTACTCTGAGCCATAAACACGAACTATTTATAAAAGTTCTTTTTAAACGCTTCAAACTCTTCTTGCCCACGAACAACACGCCTCCACCAAGCCCATAAAAAGCCGCTACCATAGCCCAGCAACTGTACATAAGCCGCACAAACGGCTTTCAACCCTACTTCAATACTTTTTTCTTTCATTGAAGCATCCACAAAAATTAGAGCTGCAAAGAACAACAGCGGCACCAGACTCCACCTACACACCACAGTCCCCAGCAATAACAAGAACAAACCTACGGTGAACATAGCAGGCAGGAAATGAACAAGTTTTAAAGATCCGGGATGACGTTTCCACAAATTAATACGTGCAATACCTGAATTATGAACCTGTTTAAAAAACTTCTTCAAATCGGTACGCCGTTTATGCCATACCCATGCTTTGGGAAAAAGTCTGCAACGATAGCCAGCTTCAAACAAACGTATGCTCAAATCAATGTCCTCTCCAAAACGCATTTCAGAAAAGCCACCCAAGGATGAAAACACAGCACGCTTCACGCCCATATTAAAACTGCGGGGATAAAATTTGTCCAATTTCTTCTTGCCGCCACGAATACCACCCGTAGTAAAAAAAGATGTCATTGCATAATTAATGGCCTTTTGCATGGAAGAGAAATCCGCGTGGGCTCGATCTGGTCCACCAAAAGCATCAGCAGGTTCCAAATTCAATTCCGCATCGACAGCTTCAAGATAGCCGGGAGGGAGCACACAATCAGAATCTAAAAATATCAAATATTCTCCTACTGCACGCTCAGCACCATAATTACGAGACGGTCCAGGGCCTGAGTTAGGTTTCATAAAATAACGTACATGAAGCACTCCTTCTTGTGCCGAAATTTCCTGATGGCATGGACGCGTAGAACCGTCCTCTACTACCAGAACTTCAAATTCCTTGAAACGTTGCTGGCAGAGACTTGACAACAATTCACCCACCTCATCGGGGCGATTGAACACCGGAATAATGATTGAATATCTCATAGTATGCAAAAGTAATCATTAAATTTTAAATTCCAACGTTCAAACATTTAAAGTCGTCGATACCCTTTTAATGTCCTTATAAACAAACAGAAAAAGAGAACTTCCACTTATGAAAATTCTCTTTTTTATTAATCTCTCGGAGTAGCTTATTTTGCTCTGTTCAGATAAGAACCATCGCGAGTATCCACTTCTATCGATTCTCCTTCATTAATAAACAAAGGCACACGGACTTCAGCTCCTGTCTCAAGTTTCGCCGGTTTCGTAGCGTTTGTAGCCGTGTCACCTTTCAGGCCCGGTTCTGTGTAAACAATTTTTAAAATAGTCTTTACAGGCATTTCGGCAAACAGGATGGTTTCTGTTGAAGCATCTGTCACGATTTCTACAATGTCACCTTCTTTCATAAAGTCAACACCCTCAATCAATTCTTTCATTACAGGAACATCATCCCAAGTTTCTTGATTCAGAAAATGATACACATCACCTTCGTTATAAGAGAACTGGAACGGGCGACGTTCTACACGTACATCCTCCAATTTTTCTCCGATATTGAAACGACGCTCCAATACGCGACCGCTTACAACGTCTTTCAACTTTGTACGCATAATAGTATTTCCCTTTCCAGGTTTTACATGAAGAAATTCAATGCAGAAATACAGTTTTCCATCTAGACGAATGCAGGTGCCGTTCTTAATGTCTTGCGAATTAATCATATACTTATGTTTGTTTTTATTTCTTAGTTCTATCTTTTCAGTTTGCAAAGTTACTGTAAAGTGAGTGAAATGCAAAATATGAAACAAAGTTTTTTAGTTTTCCTAGTCTGAACTGCAATGTATATTTATCTAATATTTACGATAATCTGAGTAAAAATAACGATCCGAATAGTTTTCATATGCTTGTTTATAGAGCACTCAAACACCAACATCTCTAATTCATTCACTGTGGAGACACAATTATATTTAGTTTTCTTCTTTTTATTCACCCTCGCAAAACATCCGTATCAATGTTTATCATAAATTAATTAAGCCAAACAAGTTTGACAAACTTCTCTTTCTTTTGGAAGGAGATAATTTAACTATTTTTGAGTTGATTACAATACCCCATCCATACGCCCTAGACTTCAGATAATTTTCTTTCTCTTTACTCAGATTCAAACATAAAAAGGGTTTATTTTTTTCTTAAAATCAAGAACAATGGGAGATTGATATAAAATTCTTTTATAAAAAAGCCAGCGCAATTTGTTTAATCAAAAAAAGTTTGTAATTTTGCAGTCCGTTACATCAACACGAAAAATAAAATAAAATAAGATATAGTCATGAAAAGGACATTTCAACCTCACAATCGCAAAAGAAATAACAAGCACGGTTTCCGTCAGCGTATGCTCACTGCCAACGGCCGTCGCGTCCTCGCTATGCGTCGCGCAAAAGGTCGCAAAAAGCTTACCGTTTCTGACGAGAACCACGGCAAATAATTATTTGCTAGTTTTCCTCCTTTAAAGAATTAAAGGAGCAATGCCAAAATAGCATTGCTCCTTTTGGGTTTTCTTTTCAAAAATTTATGGGCCATAGATTTCGTTTCCTATATGAAAAAACACGTTCCAATATACTCGATTTTTTTTATATTCTTAATACTCGCATTCTTTTCAAGTTGCAGAAGTATTGAAGTCAAACCCATAGGCAGTGAATTCCAAACCTGGTATGGGCGAGTAAACTATTGGAATGAGCTAACAACAATCAGGAAGGAAATTGCAGCCTGCCATAAATACGGTGTAGACGGCTACATGATTGAAATGGCCGGTTGGAAAGGAGATCCGGACTATCAGTGGACAGAAGCTTGGTTAAAAGATACCGATCAAAATTACAAGCAGCTTGTGAAAGCCTGCCGCGTTAAACATTTATGGCTTTTTGTTTCCATCGTAAACGACAATATGGGCCAGCATAAATACGGAGACAAACAACCCAAACTAGATGAAGTAATGCCTATGGCGCAACGATTGGCACAAATTGTAAAAAAATACGGTACTAAAAATGTGATCGTACAACCTGTTGCTGAAACACAGACCTCAGGAGGTGAACAGTTTGAGGCCTACTGCATCCAGGAATTGAAAGATTTTCCACTCGTGTATAACGGCAGCGTGGGATTTCCATCAGAAATTATTTCAGGGATGACTTACATGTCCGTACACCCAGGAGACATAAACGACAATATCCCGGCCGGTGCATTATCTATTTCAGATAATGGCAGCATTATCCGACAACTTTCCATCAACGATTCCTACGACGGCAAAGCCAATCCTCAAACCCTCATAAAATGGGCGACGCACGTGAAAGCATGTCATTCACCTATTGCGGGGTATTATGCTTTTCAATGTCGTGATTTTGATAAAGAAGCCATTAAAGCATTGGGCAAAATTAAATAAACGCAGTCTCCATATTAAATTAAGAGTAAATGCTCCTAATTTCTTATTTTGAAGTAACTCAAGATAACTTGCACAATAGTTCCGATAAGCAAAACTAAAAAACTTTGTTTCTTATTTTGCATTTCACCCACTTTGCAGTAACTTTGAACCGTGAAAAAGCAGCAAACCTATTTTTAGGATGGACACTAAGAAACCGGGACAAAAAAATGCCCTAAATAATCAGGCAATCAAAAACGCTACTCCTCAAAAGGAGGGGAAACACTCTTCGTTGCTATTGAATCTGATAGCAATGTTTGGTGTACTGATTTTTCTCTTTATACTAACATTTGCCGCATTAAATCTTTATACACGCCATAACGAAGAAATTATTGTACCCAATGTAAAAGGCCTGTCAGCCAAAATTGCCATAAAAAAGTTGGAAGCTCTGGGACTGCGTACGTCCATCGACGACTCGGTCTATGTCAAGTCGCTTCCAGCGAATGCAATTTACGAACAATCTATACAAGCTGGCGATGCGGTAAAGGAGAATCGTCTCATTCATTTAACCATAAATTCAGGAAGTGCGCCCCAACTTATTCTACCTGATATTGCCGACAACAGTTCTCTGCGAGAAGCTACTGCCCGCCTCACCTCCCTAGGTTTTAAGGTGGGTCCGGTTGAATATATGAAAGGAGAGAAAGACTGGGTCTATGAAGTAAAATGCAGAGGACGCAATATCGGTGCCGGCAGTCATGTTGAAGCCGATGATGAAATTATTCTTATTGTAGGCGACGGCACCTATTATGATAACGACACACAGGACGAAATGCAAAATGACACCACTTTCGGTGAAACAGACCACACAAATTCAGATAATGAGTGACCACGTAATTTGCCCTATAGCGCAAGCAACAGATTTAGTTCCCACACCAAGTTCAGTTGACACTTTCTCTGAAGAAGAGGAGGCTCTTGATGAGGAACAAGGGGGTGGTTTATATGAACATTTTCGCGTTGTAGCTGACAGCGGACAAAAGCTACTCCGCATCGACAAATTTCTCTTTGATCATTTAAAAGACACGTCGCGCAACCGCATCCAGAAAGCAGCACTAGCCGGTTTTATCCGCGTAAATGAAAAACCAGTAAAAAGCAATTACAGAGTAAAGCCATTTGACACGGTAACCATCGTTCTGGACCGTCCTCATTATGACACAAGTATTGAACCGGAAGACATCCCGCTTACTATTGTTTATGAAGATAACCAACTTCTCATAGTCAACAAACCTGCTGGCCTTGTAGTCCATCCGGGATGCGGTAACTATACTGGGACATTGGTCAATGCCCTCGCATGGCACCTTAAAGAAAATAAAGATTTTGATGTAAACGACCCCGGTGTAGGACTTGTACATCGCATCGATAAAGACACTTCAGGACTCCTCGTAATTGCCAAAACACCCGATGCAAAGACCAAGCTGGGTTTACAATTTTTCAACAAAACCACCTCTCGACGTTATCAGGCTCTGGTATGGGGTGATTTTACTGAAAACGAAGGTCGCATTGAGGGTAACATAGCCCGAGATTGCAAAGATCGTCTGCGCATGTCTGTCTATCCCCCAGAATCCGAAATAGGAAAATCTGCTGTCACACATTATCGCGTTCTTAGGCGCTACACATACACAACACTCGTGGAATGCATTCTCGAAACAGGACGTACCCATCAGATACGCGCCCACATGAAACACATCGGTCATCCTCTATTCAATGACGCACGCTATGGCGGAGACCAAATTCTGCGTGGCACGACAGAAAACAGTTACCGACAATTCATACGCTATTGCTTTGACCTCTGTCCGCGTCAAGCATTACATGCCAAGACGCTGGGGTTTGTTCATCCTGAAACAAAAAAAGACATGGAGTTCGACTCTGATCTTCCAACAGATCTGAACAATCTCGTACAAGCTTGGGAAAAATTCATAACACAGTCTATCAATTAATTGGCACCTGCCAATCAAAAACAATACACAAAGAAAAAACAATGAAACGAATTATTGCTATTGTAGCCGGAGGAGACTCCTCCGAACATGATGTTTCTCTACGCAGCGCGCAAGGCATTTATTCCTTTATGAACAAAGACCTCTACGACTGCTATATTATCGAAATCAGTGGTACAAAATGGGAAGCCGTTCTTTCTGAAAACATTAAAACGCCTATAGACAAAAACGATTTTTCTTTTATAACCGAAACAGGGCGCATAAAGCCTGATTTTGCATACATCACCATTCACGGCACCCCTGGTGAAAATGGTATTCTTCAAGGTTATTTCGACCTTATCCGCCTACCCTACTCTACAAGTGGAGTTCTGGTGGAAGCCCTCACTTTTAATAAATTCAGTTTAAATCAATATTTAAAAGTATGGGGCGTACGCATTGCCGAAAGTCTTCTACTTCGCAAAGAACAGGATCAAGCTCTCTCCGATAATCAAATTTTGGAAAAAGTAGGCTTACCCTGCTTTGTTAAACCTAATGCTGGCGGTAGCAGCTTTGGGATCACAAAAGTCAAAACAAAGGAAGAACTTCGTCCAGCTATCCTCAAAGCCATGAATGAAAGTGCCGAAACCATTGTTGAAGCATTCATCAGCGGCACAGAAATCACTTGTGGCTGTTATAAAACAAAACGGAACACCCAGGTATTCCCTATCACAGAAGTGGTCTCCAACGATGAATTCTTTGATTATAACGCCAAATATAACGGGGCTGTAAAAGAAATCACCCCTGCCCGCATTAGTGAAAAGACTGCACAGCGCGTTTCACAACTCACCTCTGCTATCTATGACATTCTGGGCTGTGAAGGCATCATCCGTATCGACTACATTCTGAGCGGAGAAAAAGACAACCAGAAAATCAATTTGCTCGAAATCAACACTACTCCAGGAATGACAGCTACTAGTTTTATTCCACAACAAGTTCGCGCCGCCGGGCTCCAAATGAGCGACGTACTGGCGGACATCATTGAAAATAAATTTAATTGACATGATCATTCCATCTGAATTTGACGATATACGCCCCTATACGGCTGAGGAAATGCCAGCCATTTTTGATGTTCTTCAAGAGGACCAACTATTTCGCGCCGTATTGGGCCGACTCATACCTGGTGTTTCTCTTCAAGACGTTATGATCAAAGCACACTCCTGCAAAACACCACTCGATTTTCAAAAACAGTTTTCTTATCCAATGCTCCAAAAAAACATGGAGCTACATACAGACGGAGCAGACATGGATGCCAACAGCTTGGATCAGACTAAAAATTACACTTTTGTCTCGAATCACCGCGATATCGTGCTAGACTCCGCCTATCTAAGCAAATTTTTATTGGACTGCGGTTTCAATAATACGGTGGAAATTGCGATTGGGAATAATCTGTTAGCATACCCTTGGATAGAACATATTGTGCGGCTCAACAAATCTTTCATTGTCAAGCGATCCCTCACGATCCGTCAGCAATTGGCAGCCAGCAAACAACTCAGCAGCTATATTCATTTCGCTATTTCCAAAAAATCAGAAAACATCTGGATTGCTCAACGAGAGGGCCGCGCCAAGGACTCTAACGACCGTACACAGCTCTCTATACTTAAAATGATGGCTCTCAGTGGAGATGGAACTATTATGGACAAATTGAAAGAACTCCACATCGTACCTCTGAGCATTTCATATGAATTTGACCCCTGCGATTTTCTTAAAGCCAAAGAACTCCAACAAAAACGGGATAATCCCACATTCCATAAAACTAATGAAGACGATGTACTCAGTATGGAAACCGGTATAATTGGCTACAAAGGGCATGTTCACTATCAAACTGCAGCCTGCATTGACAACTGGCTTGAAAAACTATCTTCTAACACAGTTAACAACCAACTTTTTACGGTCATTGCTTCTCATATCGATCATGAAATTCATAGTCACTACCGCCTCTACGCCAACAACTACATAGCTTACGACCGGCTCACAGAAGGTTCTCGTTTTAATAGACTTTACACGTTACCTGAAAAAAAACGTTTTGACGATTATCTTGCAGGACAGATTTCAAAAATTGATTTACCAAATGCAGACCATGATTATCTGCAACACATGCTTCTCACGATGTATGCCAACCCACTTATCAATTACCTCAAAGCCGCTGAAACAAAAGAGCAATGAAATCATTGTATTGCGCCCTGTCAATTATTCTTATTTTTGTCGTCACTTCATGTAACAATGATGATGAGCATCAGGCTGCCAATTTCGAAATGGAATTAGCAGACCTCATTACAGACACCTCCGGGGCAACCTCAACGCTGCTTACGGACAAGGGCGAAAACCTGCACGTGATCAACCCTATTAAAAACCTCTATCCCGACACTACCTACCGATACGTTGTCGTTTTTGTTCGACAAAACAATAGTATCAGGATTTCCAGTTCCACACCAGCCATTGCTGGTGAACCATCTTCATTTCACAATACTCCCATACTTAAAGATTCCGTGCAACTGCAAAGCATTTGGCGCGGCAGCCATTATATAAATCTTACACTTCTCGTCTGGGCAAAAAATAAGCGTCACGCTTTCGGATTTGTAAATCATGGAATTACTACCGCATCAGATGGTCACCATGTCCTTCATCTGCAACTTTACCACAATTCAGACAGCGATATGCAGGCCTTTCCACATACCAGCTACCTCTCTTGTTCACTCAAACCCTTTCAGTCAGTACTATCAACCGGGCGCGATTCCGTTTATTTTATCATTAATGAACTAGGCAAAGGTGATATTGAACATAGACTTGCCTATTAAATGGTCATTTCTCTTGTTTTTTCACGATTTACAACATGCTCATTTACAAAAAAAAATCAAACAGCACTAGATTCCTTTTACTACAAAAATAATCATTAGAACATCATCCCCAATTTTTATCTGCGTTTTCATGTAAATAGATGCTGGTAAAAAAGCTTTTTTATTATATTTGCATTGAGATTTTTTTCTCTTTCGAGAAGCTTCTTAAATTTTGAAGGACAGTTCTCATAACTGCTTTAAATATTTTGAACAAATAAAGAGGCGGAAATCATATTTTTCTATAATCACGATAAACAAACTGATTCACTAACGTCAAAAAAGAAGAAGATGGAACAAAACAATAATAAAGAGAAAAAAATATACACACGCCCAGAAGATGTTATATTACGTATGCAATTAACAGAAGATCAATATGCTGTAACACAATTAAACGCTACCGAACCACCTTACTTCAATGCTTATTGGGATGAAAAGGAAGAAGGAATCTATGTTGACATCGTGACTGGCGAACCATTGTTTCTCTCCACTAATAAATTTCAATCTGGAGGCTGGCCATCCTTCTATAAACCGATCAACCGAGGATCTATCGTTGAAACAGAAGACAAATCTCAAAACGAAACCAGAATAGAAGTTCACAGCCGTATCGGAGGAACTCATCTGGGACATGTTTTTCCTGACGGGCCCATTGAACACGGAGGTTTACGTTACTGCATCAACAGCGCATCCATACGTTTTGTCCCTAAGAACAAACTTGAAATTGAAGGTTACGGTGAATTTCTAAAATTCTTCAAGTTCTAAAACACTGTTTTATTCATTCTGTCAATTACAACCATAATATAATGAAACGAGTTGCTTTTCTTTCTCTGTTCTTAATTATAACCTTTACAGGTTATGCACAAACAACAGAAGATACTTTTACACCAAATCCAAAATGTGGTATCGAATTAAATCAATATTTGCATAAGCTAAACAATAAAAATGTTGCTGTTTCTTCAAAAGCATATAATGAAGAAAGTTCCGACGGAAAAATTTCACTAGTAGTTTATTGCAATAATACATCTACTGTAGAAAAAGCGTTCAGTCAAATGGGCATCACACCAACTCTCATCACCAATAGCACACTTACAGTTCGAATGCTCCCCAGTCAGATACCAACTGTTGCTAAACTCGATGCTGTCAAACGCATTACCGGCATGCAACATCGACAACTGCACATGGATAAGGCTCGTGCACTTACTAACACTGATGAGGTTCATAGTGGTACACAACTCGAAACACCTTATACCGGACGCGGCGTTGTTATTGGTATCATTGACCAAGGCTTCCAATATGATCATCCAGCTTTTCGCATTTCTCAAGATTCCACACGTTTAGTTGCCGTTTGGAATACAGCTGAAAAAAGCCCCGTCTATGGTTCTGCAAAAATCATTGCCGCTATTCATGACGGTAAGTATGAATCTCATGCCACCCATGTAGCCGGCATTGCAGCCGGAGACAGTACTATGGGCAGCAAAACCTTTTATGGCATCGCTCCTGAAGCCCACATTGTCGCCGTTTCCAGCAACGAATTTAGTGACAACGATGTTTTTAACGGCATTAACCTCATTAAAAACGTAGCTAACAAATTAGGAGAACCCTACGTTGTTAATATGAGCTTTGGTTCTAACTACGGCGCCCATGATGGTTCTGATGATTTTGACCGCACCATCGATACCCTCTCACAAAAGGGAGGCATCTTTGTCTGCTCCGCCGGCAACGATGGAAATAACAACCTCCATGCTGCTTTCGATTTCGAACAGGGCAGAGACACCTGTCTCATCACTGTCAAACACAATTCTGCTGATGACGTTATTCTTTACATCCTCAGTGACGATGAAAAAGCCTTTTCAGTCACTCCTTTCTTTTACAATATTTCCACGGGAGCGTTTCTCAAAAAATCGAATCTATTCTGGTCTCGTAATCAAAATGAGTTTGAATCCCAATTGAATCCAAACAATCAGCGTTATTATTATTCTGCTGTTATGCCTGTAGCGAACGATTTGAGCGGAATTACAGATACACAAAACTATTACTTTGCATTTAAAGTAAATGGGCATGCTGGACATCATCTTGATGCTTTTCTTGTCGGAAACGATGCCGAATTCACTTCTATTGACAACCGTTTTGTCACCCCAGCTTACGATAACACTATGAGTATTGGAAGTCCTGCAGACACACACACCGCAATTACAGTGGGTTCTTACAATTCGCGCTTGTCTTGGCAAAATCTAGATGCTAGAACCATATCTTACACAGACGAAAGAGTTATTGGAAAACTCTCAAGTTTCTCCTCGATCGGACCTACCACAGACTCCGCTATGCTTAAACCTACAATTTGCGCTCCAGGCTTGGGCATTATCTCTTCCGTAAAGAAAAACAGCTCAGAATTTTCCAGCACCACTTCCACCTTGTGCGAAAAACTTACCTATGGAAGCTCAGACTATTACTACGGCGTCATGCAAGGTACTTCAATGTCTGCTCCCATTGTTACCGGCATTATTGCTCTTTGGCTTCAGGCAAATCCGGCTCTAACTTACAACCAGATTCTGGATATTATTCAGCGTTCCGCCATCAAAGACAATTTTACAGGAACTACGTGGAATACTTCTTGGGGATATGGGAAAATTGATGCTTATGCAGGATTAAAACTTGTATTACAAACGAACAGCATCAACGATGTAAAAAATTCCACACAACCAGTTACCATTAAAAAATCAGAGCATGAATGGTGCATTCTTTTCAATAATAGTGAAAACTTTGCCAATATGTCCCTATTTTCTTCTGACGGGAAAATGGTTCTAAGCCGTACACTTACGCACATTAACAGCGGTGATGAACAAATAATTCCCTTTAGCGGACTTACTTCAGGCATGTATTTATTGAAAATCAAGACACAAAACGCCACAACTACTCGCAAGGTCATGGTCCGATAGTCCCACAGTCAAATAAAACACACTTTTTCTCCATGAATTTACCCAAAATCATTGATGCGGAACAATTAGAAAAGCTCATCATGCAAATGGGTTTTCTTCCTTTTTTTAAAAATGACATTCTCAACTTTTCAATAGAAGAATTTACGCCCCAAAAATTATGGTTTTCTTCGCTTCGCGACGGTCCGTGGGAATGGAAAGGTCCAGTCATTAGAAACGGTAATTGTGTTTATGGTAAACTTTTTTGTCAGAAGGCCGGATACGTAAGCAAGTCATTCTATCCTGATTTACTTAACTATCGTCGTTCCATGTATCATCCTACAAGGGATGAAAAGATTATTTACGAAATGCTTCTTCAACAGGAATCATTACTTTCAAAAGAATTAAAACAATTTTGCGGTTACACCAAACCACACACTCCTTATCAAACACCTTTAAATAAATTTCTCGCCAAGCAGGAAATTTGTATCATTCGTCCCGAAATCAAACACAGAGAAAGCTTTGAAACAGCAATAACTAGATTGCAAATGAGCTGTTTCGTCGTCGTCGCCGATTTTGAGTACCGCTACGACCATCAAGGAAATCCCTACGGTTGGGGTATTGCCAGATACACCACTCCAGAAGCTCTCTATGGAAAGGAAACTTTTGCCCACGCCCTTTCACATACTCCCGATGAATCAAAACAGCTCTTGCTGCAACATCTACAAAAACTCTTGCCTAAAGCCTTACCCAGACAACTCTTTAAACTAATTGGTTAACTTTGGACCAGAAATTTTAGATTGGCTTCTTAACAGGTATCTCTATTTATTCGTATTTTTAGCAACTAAGTAATTTATATTAAACCCTATAGACACATGAGAAATCTTTCATTATGCAGCAGATTCATACTATTTATACTTCTCACTTTTTCTATTAACCATAGACTATCTGCCACCCCTCTTCTAAAATGGAAATCAGCCAAACACGGTATCATCAGAACCTCCCACATTAAAGTCGACGCGGGAAATAACCTCCTCTATAAAGCCAATTACAAAAATTTCAAACTGTCGGGACAGGCATTTACTTCTCGTGGCTCGAGTGCTGCCCTCATTTTCCATACAAACGGCCAATCAGGCTACGAAGTTTTTTTTCATGGCGGCCCTATAGACGGTACCCTCAAAACAGGCAGCCTCTCTGCTATACGTAATCTCTATCGCTCTCTTGCTCCTGATAGTACTTGGTTTCCCTTTGAAATTACAGTACGCGGACACAATATTCTGATTTCTGTTAACAATGTTCAGGTGGTCTGCTACACACAACCTGAACATCCGTACCGAATCCCAAAATATGTTTCACGTATTCTCAGCCACGGTTCATTTGCTCTCAGCGGTCGTACAGGTTCCGTTTTCTTCCGGAATCTCACCGCAACAGCATTGCCAGATTCTGATATTAATCCTAACGACACCTTGCCAGCCATCGACGAGCAGAAGGATTCCATTATACGCTTACAACAGCAATTCTTTCCCGTAATCGACTATCATGTTCATCTCAAAGGTGGGCTTAACAAAGAACAAGCTCATGCCATGTCCATGAACTACGGCATCAATTATGGAGTAGCTCCCAATGCTGGAGAAGGCGGTGTGGGTCGCATGCTCTCAAACGACGCGGAAACATATACCTATTTTCGGGAAGTAACACCCCTTCCTTTTCTCCGAGGTGTACAAGGAGAAGGACGACATTGGTCTACGCAGTTCTCGCCACAAGCACTTTCCATTTTCGATTACCTCTTCACCGACGCCATGACCATTGTTGACCATAATAAAATCTGTCGTCTCTACCATCCAGAAGAAGTTCTCCTGAATGGCAGAAGTAAGCAGGAATATATGGATCTCATTGTAGACCAAATTGTCAAAATCCTCACCAACGAACCTGCTGACATTTACGCCAATGCCACCTATCTCCCAGATATCATGCAAGCCGATTATGACTCTCTTTGGACCGACGCGCGCATTAACCGCGTACTTGACACCTTACAAAGGTATCATATTGCTCTAGAAATCAATTCGCGGTATAAAATACCAAGCCTCAAAATTATCCATATGGCAAAAGCACGTGGCCTCAAATTCACTTTTGGCACAAACAATGTAGACGCAAATTTCGGCAAACTTGAATACGCTATCAATATCATTCAAAAGTGCGGCCTTACGGCGTCAGATATTTGGTTCCCTTCCATGAGCATACGTCGCAACCGGCCCATAGTGGATTACAACCATTTCACTACCACCCAAAAATAAAGAAACTCCGAATTTAAGCAGACCTGCCATACTTTCTCAAAAAAACTTGCTGACGCTAAAATTTATATTACTCAGACCATTTCAAAGAAATGTGCTTTAAATACATTTGTTTTCAATCACAGTCAGCTTCTTTTTGAAACAAACTACCTCTTAAAAAGTATTCGCAGCAAAATGTATTTACGACACATCAACTGTGGATTTAATAGAAAGAATTCTAAAGCGTTTGAGAAAAGAACTATTCTGTTTACTTTTCTTATCAGAAATTCAGACGATCAAGTGAGCTACACGCTTTTATTTATAATTCAATGAAAGTACACGACTTTCGTCTGGATTTACACTAAGGTGAATACGCACAGTGTCCTCTGGCAGGAGCTCTTCTATAAGTTCAGGCCATTCCAAGAAACATGGATTGCCGCTGTAGAAATAATCTTCATAACCAATATCGTAAACTTCAGACAGTTTCTTGATACGATAAAAATCGAAATGATAAATGCTGCGTCCCGATTGTGGCAAAGCATATTCGTTAATAATAGCAAAGGAGGGCGAAGTAATGATGTCCGTAACTCCCATTTGTTCGCATACGGCTTTAATAAATGTAGTTTTGCCGGCACCCATTCCCCCATAAAAAGCAAAAATGGTATGTCCAGACATCAGGCGGATGAATTCTCGGGCAGCTTGATCAAGTTGTTGCAGGGATTGAATTTTAATTTCCATAAGTTGTTTATTTTTCTTTTGATTGCAAGGAAATAAAAGGAATAATCATTTCCTCCATAGATACTCCTCCATGCTGGAAGGAGCCGCGATAGAAAGTAGCATAATAATTATAATTATTGGGATAAGCAAAAAAACGGTCTCCGGTCGTAAACACGTAGGCACTGCTCAAATTTGGTGAAGGCAACTGTACCCGCTGCGGATCCCGAAGTTCATAAACTTCTTTTTGTTTATATGCCAGATTTTTACCCACTTTATATCGAAGATTGCTATTGGTCTGTCGATCGCCCAAAATACGCACGGGATTCCATACTTGAACGCTGCCGTGGTCTGTCGTAATCAGAAGTTTATAACCACTCCGCGCAATTTCACGGAAAAGATAACGAATAGAGGTATGACGAAACCAACTTTGAGTGATACTCCGAAGAGCTGCCTCGTTGCCAACCAGCTCATGGACCATCTGATGCTCAGTTTTAGCATGTGACAAGATATCAATAAAATTTATCACCAATACATTCAGATCATTATGGAGTAGGTTGTTGAATTGTCCCAGTAATCTATCTACTGCAACGGAGTCATTTAACTTATAATAGGCATACGTTTCCTTACGCCGGAATCGCGTCATTTGGGTTTGAATCAGATCATTTTCGTTCAAGTTTTTTCCTTCCTCCTCTTCATCAGCCCACAGATTGGGGTACATTTTCTGTATTTGCAATGGCATAAGCCCTGCACAGATAGCATTTCTTGCATATTGTGTAACAGAGGGCAAAATACTATAGAAAAGTTCCTCATCAAAAGTAAACAAATCTGAGAAATCATTCAAGATAGTCCTCCATTGGTCATATCTGAAATTATCGATGATAAGCAGAAACACTTTTTCGCCCTTGTCAAGAAGAGGGAAAACGCGTTGTTTAAAAACGTCAGGACTCATCATTGGACGATCCTTGATGGAGCCATCCACCCAACCTTCATAATTACGACGGATAAATTTAGCAAAAGTATTGTCAGCTTCCTGCTTTTGCATTTTCAGCATCTCGCTCATTTCACCACCAACATCCGTCAATTGCAATTCCCAATAAACAAGTCGCTTATAAACTTCTACCCAGTCGTTATATGACATGGAGTCACTAATTTGCATACCGATTTCACTAAAAGCATGACGATAGCCTGATTGCGTTGCTTGCGTGACTATTTCCTGTTGATGTATATTTTTTTTCAGGGTCAACAAAATCTGGTTAGGATTAACAGGCTTGATCAGATAGTCAGCAATTTTAGCACCAATAGCCTGGTTCATAATGTCTTCCTCTTCACTTTTCGTTACCATTACAATGGGCACTGCAGGTAGAATTTCCTTGATACGCTGCAAGGTCTCCAAGCCACTGAGTCCGGGCATATTCTCGTCCAGCAGAATAAGATCAAACGTTTGTTCCTGACAGAGATCAATGGCATCAGGTCCATTGGTAGCTTTAGTGATTTCATAGCCTTTCTTTTCAAGAAAGAAAATCTGTGCACGCAGCATTTCTATTTCGTCATCTACCCAAAGAAGTCGCCCGTTATTCATCATGCTCTTTTATTTTTATTAAAGACTTTGAGACACCTTTTTCTTATCAAATTCAGTACCATTCTCCACCATCGTCCCCAGTAGACTTTTGTTCCTGTTGTTTGTTTTGGTCTTTCTTTTCCACCTCTTGGAACTCGTCCCAAATAAAGTTGTTCGGTTGTTCGTCAATCTTCAAATCTTTTTTCACTTTGCTAGGTACAAAATTTTTCTGATAGAATTTTTCATATTCCTGCATAGTATATTTAGCACCAATCAGTTTCAGATTGTGTTGTGAAATCAAAATAGGAGTCACATGTTCCAACAAAACACGACAAGCCGAGTCTTTGAACAGCTCTTGCTCATAACGGTGTACTTCGTCAAAACTTACAAATCCGCTAAGACGCATTTGATTTCTGCCCCCAGAAGAAATCATTTCGATATCAAAATTACGCACATTGAAATTTGTAAAATTGAAGCGCGATACATCGTAGAGCAGTTGGCCCTCTTTAAGTGAATCTTTGGAATAGGACAGAATAAACACATAATCCGTATTTGGATCAGCCTGAAGCGTATCATTTCGCAACATTGAGTCTGCAGCAGCAGTAGATGAACTGTTACGGTTATCCCATAGAGCGCTCATATCGAAATTGCCAGTGGCTGGCACACGGCCATCTTGAATATTCTTCGTGATACTGTTGGCTAGTTCTGTAATTACATCTTGTGGAAAATCTTTAGCCAAATCTTTAAGCTCTTGAACGAATCCTCTCGCATCTCCTTTACGCAATAAGGTCATGGCATCGAGGAACATGAATTTTGCACGATTATCACCTTTCGGATATTTTTCTTTCGAAATCTTGCAGTTGCGAGCCATAGCAGCATAGTCATTTTTGCGATACGCTTCATATGTCTCCACATAAATAGAATCTTCCAAATGTTTGCCGTATTTTGCATTTTCTTCAAAATCCGGTGCAGTAATGAGCTTAGTCCATTCACTTTTTGGAAATTTCGTTGCCAAGGTATTTCGATACAGATCAGCTTCAGTGCGCGTTCCCCAATGTAATTCTAGCAGAAAAAGATGATAGAGCAACTCATCCATCTGTTTAAAGTCTGAAAAGTTCGTATACAGCCTCATAAAAGTTTTGCGACTCAGGTGGTAATTTTCCATCTCGTCTTTTTCTATCACGGCTGCATGAAATAGAGCATCAGCTAGTTTTTGGTTAGATTCGGCCAATTTTTCTTTTGTGAATGGTAGCTGAGCCATATAATAGGCCCGCGATAGAGGTCCATCTGCCAAGGAGTCTTTTTCCGCCTCCTTTTTATTATTCTTGTCAACTTTATCAAGGTCATTCTGTTCCTTGTTATTTTCCTTGATTGTGTCTTTTTTCACTTCACTGTTCTTACTGCTGATACCAGCCGTATTCCCTGTCTTATTCGCACGGCGCCAATTGTCTTCATTGGCACGATCTCCCCAAAGTTGTTTGAATTGTTCCATTCCCTGACTGACCGTTTGTTGGTTATAAAAATACCAGGTTCCTCCCGTATTTTCAGTAGACAAGGTGTTTTTATTGCTATTAGACTGCGAACCCTGGGTATTTGCACGGTTCTTGGCTAACAGAGAATCCGCTTTTGAACGTTTTTCCTGTTTCTGTTTCAATTTCGCGTACGCAATGAGTTTATCTATAGCTGCATTTCGATCTTTCTCCGACATCTGAACCAGGCTCTGTATACTGTCCTGCAAATGCACTTCATTCGTAAAAGGTACAAGTTTAGTAAGAATGGCATTACGAGATGCTAAAGCATCATAACGCTCATGCTCCTTCCCTATACACGATACAGCCATCTTATAACAACGCTGTGCGTCAGCAAAACACTCCTTAGCCCAATAAATATCGCCCAGATTTAATAACAGTACACCTTTCGGAATACCATTCTTAACAGCTTTCTTCACGCCCGTTTCATAAGCACTAATGGCTTTTGTTGTGTCAGGAAGAGCCAGATAAACGTTTCCGATCGCATAATATACCTGGTCCAGGAAGTTCTTATTGTTTTCCCGCTTTGCCATTCGTTTTAGTTTGGCCAATTTTTTCTGATTGTTTCCGCTAGGCATCACCTCTGTTTGCAAAATTTGGGCATTAAAGCGCATCTCATAGGGTGGGCTTTGACGCATACACTTCTGCAAAGCATTGTATGCTTCTTGACGCATATCTAGGGTTTTACAAACTTGCCCCAATAGAAAACAGCCACGAGCTTTCGGTATCCCGTGAGGCAGGTTCTTGATTTCATTCTGCAAGTAGGGCACAGCCTCTTTCCATCGTTTTTGACGAAGGTAAAAATTAGTCATAGCCGTGTTGTAATCCAAATGAGCTGCATGCGGAATGCTATCACGACGGATTTTGCGGAATAATTCTTCAGCATCATAATACCAGTCCTGCTGTGTATAACATAATGCCAGAAGAGAACGCGCAATATTTGTCACGGAGGGCTCATTTTGATAAAGCCGCTCTGTATATGCAAAGGTAGAAGCTGCCTCAATAAAATCACCTTTTTCCATCTGGGCTTTTCCCATCAGAATCCATGCATTTTTCAAAAAAGGATTAAACTCCGTACGGTTGCGAAAAGCTTTGTCTTTCGCCGTTATACGATGGCCCGGTTTTATCTCAGGTTTCGTTTTGATAGAATAGAGTTTGATCGTTTTCTCACATTTCGTTACCGTGATATCAAAATTTCCGGACCCCAATTTTTCAGAACCTTTGTTACTCACCATGAGCAGAGGTAAAAAATCCGTATAATTGTCTTTGTTCCCTTCCAGTTTAGCCCGCATGCCCTCCAAATAAGCCTGATGACCATTGAAATACGTGTTATAGCGCGATTTAAACCCCTTCCACCAGCGTGTGGTACTCGTATTCTTTTGAGTAGCACACGAACCTAGCAGCAGGAGCAGCAGTATTAGACCATGAATGTAGATACCTCGATATTTCACGGACACGTTTTTCTTTTAATAAAACCCAAAGAAATGGCTTTTATTGTGCGAAGCAGTATGTAAATAGTTATCGAAAACAAAATAATGGTAGCACCACTTGGTACATTATAATAATAGGAGAACATTAGTCCTGCCAAACAACAAAAAATCGCGATAACGGTAGAAAGTATAGCCATACCGGTAAAACTTCTGGTAAAAAGATTTGCCGTCATTTGTGGTACAGACATAAGTGAAATAACCATAACCACGCCGGCCACCCGCAAACAAGCCACCACAGACAAAGCAATAAGACCCATCATACCATATTCTATCACTGCTGTATGCAAACCTTGCGAACGTGCAAATTCATAATCAAATGATACGGCAACAATTTCCGGAATAAACAAAAAGAATATGACGATACTCAGCAGAGTCAAGATAGCCAAAAATGCCAGATCGCCCGTATTGATGAGCAGAATGTTGCCGAAAAGATAATTTGACAAGCTAGGCAAAAACGCAGGAGACAGATAAGTACAAATAATACCAATGCTCATACCTAAAGCCCATAACATAGCAATTGCAGAGTCCTCACGTACTTCTTGACGATGCCTCAATTTTTGTACCCCAAATCCTGTCAACAAAGAGAATGCAGCAGCTCCTATCAAAGGCGGCATTCCACATAATGCACACAGGCCAACACCACCCAATGAGGAATGGGCAATACCGCCGGCTATAAAAACCATTCGCCGAGACACTATATAAGTACCTACAAGCCCACATACAATACCAGCCAGACAACAGCCCATTATGGCATTCTGAAAAAACAAATATTGAAACAGTTCACTCATTCTTTGTCATCAAAATATTCAGGTTCCATTCTTACACCCTCATCCGAGCCTTATCGTCACAACAACTTACGCCCCATTGTTTCGTGCCACAATAGTTTAATTCTTTCCATACCGATGTCCTATTGTCCGTAACGGATACATCACTTCTTCGGGCTTTTATGTAAACCATTCTGCCCCATAGAATGCCCAGCACGATGAGAAGAATAAGGAATAACATCATCAGTAATCTGAAAGATAAAATCCCGAGGTCTTTAAATCCATCCAAAATTTGGGATATGATTTGCTCACCACCTCAGGATTATTGATTTTCAAATGTGGCTGATTGATACAGCAAGGAGCAAAAGCCATAGCCATACGATGATCGTCATATGTATCAATCGCAATCTTATTCGCAGGTTGATTTCTCTTACCATCCCAAGAAAGAGTGTCACCCCCACTTATCTTAATGGTAAAGCCCAGTTTCGCCATTTCCGTTTTCAACGCCTTCAAGCGATCAGTTTCCTTGATCTTTAGATTTTGTAATCCTGTAAATTTGAATGGTCTGCCTAACATCGCACAGGTAACTACCAACGTTTGAGCCAAATCCGGAACACTCTCAAGATTCCAATCCAACTTGGATCCTTTGGCCTCTGTCTTTCGAAGTACAAAGTTGTCATGACTCAAGGTGGTGCTCACCCCCAAAATTTCAAAAAAGTTCTTTACCTGGGCATCCCCCTGCACACTGTTCTCCATGAGTCCAGGTAATGTAATGCAGGCATTTTGATCCCGCGAAAGTGCCACAATTTCGTACCAGTAGGAAGCTGCGCTCCAGTCGTTTTCCACGCGGAATACACAGGATTTATATCCTGTCGGCAGAACTCGCAAGGTTTTCGGGTCCTCCCAATAGGCATTCGCTCCAAAGACTTTCATCAGGCGCAGCGTCATGTCTATATAAGGACGCGAAACAATTTTTCCCATCAGGTGAATCGTTAATCCTTTTTTCATTACTGGCCCAACCATCAGTAGTGCTGATGTAAATTGCGAACTGACATCACCCTGCAGCGTGACATCACCGCCCTCCGGCGTATGCCCTTGGATTTGCAACGGAGGGAATCCCTCCTCATTCATATATTTAATATTCGCCCCCAAAGAACAGAGAGCATTCACCAATACATCGATAGGACGATGCAGCATACGGTCTGTACCTGTCAGTACGGTGCGACCCTCAGTTACTGCAAAATAAGCTGTCAAAAAGCGCATCGCAGTGCCAGCACCCATGATGTCAGTCAATTCTTCATGATCTCTCAGAGCTCGCTGCATCACAAAGGTATCATCACAATCCGAAATATTTTCCGGCTGCATCTTACTTTGAGCCAGTTTGTTCATAATAAGCACCCGATTGCTGATGCTTTTTGATGAAGGCAACAGAATGGTTTGATTGAGAGCGAGTGGCGCATCTATCGTGTAATGCATAATCTTATTTCTATCAAAATCTAAGACAAAAATACGAATAAAATTTGGATAATTAAAAAAGAAAGGCTACTTTTGCAGTCGATTTCAAAAGCCTTTTGGCAAACGGAATTCGGGGTGTAGCTCAGCCCGGTTAGAGTACGCGTCTGGGGGGCGTGTGGTCGCAAGTTCGAATCTTGTCACCCCGACTGAGTAATAAGTTGCTGAAGTTCAAATAATCATTGAATTTAGCAACTTATTTTTTTATGGCAAATTTTTCATATCATATTGACCGCGGCGTAACTTTCGCTCACCAGTAAAAATTGGGGATTTAACAAATGGTTCCTTTTTGAATGATCTATCAAATATTACTTTTGCTTCATGCAAAGAAAATCAATCAACGACAAGGATATGCTGTCCACGTTCCGACCAAAAGGCATGCTTAAAGATTTTGATTTTACTGACTATTCAGAACTCAGACCGTAAAATAAACTCGTTGCTTTCAAAGAATTGATTCGATCGTGTTTTTCAAATTTTTACTTGCTCCATAAAAGTTGATGACGCAGTGCGTCACAAAAGAAACGCACCGCGTCACATAGAATGAGAAGTAACATTTTATTTGGAACTCTATATTCTGATAGAATTTCAGCCAAATCAATGAAATAATACTCTTTCTGTGTTGGATTTCTGTGCTGAATTTAGTTCTCTTGAGATAAGTGATTAACTCCGACGGAAGCATTCAATGGGGAATTTCTAATAACCTCAATTTGTTAAATCCCCAACTTTAACGACTGAACCCTTTCACGCTGACACGCGTCCAAATACACATCGTTATTTTTTGATTGTCATTATCTGCTTCTCGCTCATTTCCTGGGCATAAGTCTCTTCTCCTATTTTCTGAATACGACGAATGCAGGCTTCTCGATCGGACTTAAAAATGAGTGCAAAGAGTTTGCTAAAGAAGTTATTAAACTTCTTGCAGTCATGCGGATTCAGCTTACATTCTGCACACGAATGATAATTACGCTCCATACAACAAATCCGGATTTTGCACCACTGCGCTTTTTCATTCTTCCGACAGCTTGGGCATTTGCCATTTAGATACTTACGACAAGCACCACAATACAAGCCACAATAGGCAATCAACTCACGATCAATTTTAATTTTTGTTTCCATACACCTGTGATCCTTTTTATTCTATTTTCAAACAACAGGAACGTAAATTTCAGTCTGTAAGTCTACTGGCTGGGTGCATTCCGGATCGTTGAGGTAAATCTCAAAACCAGGCCGTGAATCTACTTGAAAACCTCCTTCCGGAATATACTTCCCATATATCGTGTCATATACCTCATTCAATTTTTCATAGGATCCTTTATAAAGAAAGGCGACATACTTTCCCCCGGCAATTTCCTTCACACCTATTTCACCTTTCGGTTCCATCTCGAATGGAAGTACAAGGCATATATCTGCCCTCAACTTCTCGCTCTCAGTCATTTTCGGATCGTCATGATAAATACCTACATGAGCTATTTTTCCTTCTTTCAGCATCTGCTCCACAATACCGGATTTAAAAGAAGACTCGCATATCTTATCCATTTCTTCAGTAAACTTGCCAGAAAGACGCACATATTGCCATAATTTTTGCCAAGCTAAACAATAATCGTTCTTTTCATAATCACCTGTCAGGCGAATATATATGGCCTGCATAGGTTGCATATTTACAATTCTTTTTTTTAGTTCCAGACCTGTGTTAATTTTTAATGGTTTCATCATTGTGTAAGTTTTATTGATTTTGAATTCTGTTGGTGTAATACCGTAGAACTGCTTAAAGACTTTCGACAACGACGAAGGCACATCATATCCCACCTTATATGCGATGTTTTGCACTGACATATCACTGTAACGCAGTAGCCGAGCTGCAGTCTCGACACGCATTCTGGTGATAAAAGCACCGAGAGGTTCGCCTAAAAAAGCTTTCATCATACGGTGAAAATGATAAGGAGAGAAACTGGAGAGTTTTGCTAATACCTCCAAATCTATTTCACCGTCCAAATGATTGTTTATATACTCGACGACGGTATTTACTCGCATCGCGTAATCATCTTTTGTGGTCAATCTCTGTTGCATGATTTTTCTATTGTATTACAGTTGCAAAATTAGTCGCAATTTTATCCTTCCACTTTTCCAATCTTGCTCATTTACAATACAACAAAATAATTTATTTATGTCCGTTAATATCACATCGAGTACCTTGGTGAGAAGAGACCAATGAGGAGTACTCTTGCATCATTTGTTTCACGTAGCCAAGAGGCACATCCATTTTAGATGCCGTTTCTTCTTCACTCATCCCCCGATCAACAAACCGTTGTACAACCGCAGCCATAGGTTCTCCAACTTCAATGATATATCTATCAGGATCATAAAACCTAATCACACGCTGTCCCCAACGATGCTCAATAAGCAGGTGCACATATTCTATTTCACGATATCTGCGAAGCCTTTCAACAAAGGTATCTATATCATCTTCCTCAAAAAACAATTCAAACGCATTGTTACCCCATACAATCTCTTTTCTTCCAATAAATTTCTGCCAAGTGGTTTTTTTCTGCAGGGAAAGGCCTCCGGTAAGCAATACATTCGCTCCAAAATCATAAACAACATTCAATCCGAGAACGTCATGATACCACGTTTTGGATTTCTCAATATCAGCAACAGCAATCAAAGTACTTTTATAAATCATCTTACGAATCCATTTTTTTGAAAGTCATACCAGTCCTTTATTTTTTCCACTTCATCATCTTTAAGCAGAAACAATAATTCCCGGGCGAATTCCAAACAAGCGGTGCCATTGGCTGTAACAATATGTCCATCACTTACCGCCTGAGCAGTTACATAACCCACTTCATTAGTATAGCTGTCACCACCCCACTCTTTCAACTGATCTACACCATTACCCGTATGTTTTACCTTATTTAGGAAACCATGTGCAGCTAAGAATGAAACTGCTCCACAGATTGCACCAACTATTTTTCCTCTTTTTATGGCATCTTCCACAAAAGTTACCACACGTTCGACTTCCTTTGTTTTCCAACTATCACCACCGATCAAAATCAATGCCGCATAGTCCTTCGGAATTGTGTCAAAACTGTAATCAGGCAGAATATGGAAGCCTCCGAGAGATTTAACGCCGCTTAATGTAGGTGCTACAATTTTTGCTTCATAACGAGTCACACTCCCTGGCATCGGACCTTTATTTAATTCCGTAACCAAATAAGCTCCTTCCCAATCGGCATAATCCTCTAGAATAACAAATAAAACTTTTTCTTTCATATCTCTTTTCTGAATAACGAATAGCTTTCTACATCCATCATTTTTCCATCATATCTCTCTTCACACCCACGAATACAACCTTCATACTTAAATCCACATTTTTCTATCACTCTACGCGAACGATCATTAAAAGGATAACAGCAACAAGTAATCATATCCACCTCAGGGTCTTTAAATGCTACATCCATTACGGCTTTTGAAGCCTCTGTCATCAATCCTCGTCCCCAATAATGTTCCGACATGGCATATCCAAGCATCAGCGCATGAGGATTAGCTCGCTTGGGATCTTTCATCAAGCCGATTGTACCTATCAGGTGATGATTTTCCTTCAATATCAAGCCAAACATATAAGGTTGATCGATAAAAATCTGTTTCATGATCTCACGTGTCTCTTCAATTCTTTCATGAGGTTTCCAACCTGCATTACACCCCACATGAGGTTCTTGCGCATATTCAAATATATCAGCTGCATCGTCCTCCACAATGTTTCGGAGTATCAATCGTTCTGTTTTTATCTGAACGGTTTTCATCTGGCATTTAATTACAGTCCATTGATTATTCTTTGCAAATCATCGAGAAATTGACAGGCTTGCCGTCCATCCATCTGCACGTGATGAAATTGGAAAGAAAATTTGATAACATATCTCGCTTCTTCCTGTTTATATTTCCCCCACATTAGAAACGGATTGTTAAAGATGCCATTATACATATTTATTACTCCGTCAAAATCATACTGCGGCAACGTAGAAGTACCGATCATCATCCTATCCTTGATTTCATGATTTTCACAAGTGGTTTCCACCTCTTTCGTCAATGAAAGATAGTTCTGATTAAAGACATCGAGGTCTGAACAAAACGGTAGATCGCAGAAACTGATTGATCCTTTTTTATTGGAAACAACCACACTAACACCAATCTCTTCGTATTCCATCAATTTCATACCAACTGGCAGCAATCTGAATTCATGAATACGGCTGCCGGCACACCCGATACAATAGCATAACAACATATTAAACTTATACCCTTTTTCGCTGACATTCAATATGTTTGTCACATCAATCGTACGAAAAATTGTAACCATCGGCATTGGAGCCTTAATGAAAAGTTCATAGCTCATGGCCCGGTCGGTATCCTTAGGATCAACTTCTTTCATAACGTTCATTTTTTATTCTCGCATCATTCTGCAAGGACGTCTTTTTTTGTAACTATTCAGCCAATAGAAGTTCGGTAGTTTACCACATCTTTTCATTCGTTGTTAAAGACCTCCTTTTCTTGTTTTTATCTCTACAATAGAGGTCGATTTGCTTGCGTATCTCAGATAATT
>Ga0183100_1000386_pt1 | contig 39186 bp, 48 predicted proteins | sample Biomet2_FD_127789 | JGI IMG/M metagenome (GOLD analysis project Ga0183100, IMG submission 127789) | Microbial communities from bioreactor (seeded with anoxic lake sediment) at LBNL, California, USA - Biofuel metagenome 2 | ecosystem: Engineered > Bioreactor > Anaerobic > Unclassified ... | reverse complement strand
AAACTCGTCAAAATTAAAGTCAAATTAAACTAAAATAAACATTTCGTTTTGTGCGCCTCCGGTTTAATTAATTAATAATCGGCAAATTATGCTTTTTACTCTTCATCATCTCGTTTAATGCCCCTAAATAGGCATGCAATAGGCTTACCTTTTATCTTTTTTTTATTTGATGTATTCAAAGTTGGGCTAAAGCTGGAAAATAAAAAAGGGGCTCATCAGAGCCCCTTTCAAACAAACTTAATTTACTTACAAAATCAGTTATTTAATTATCACCATTTTCTTAATCAACGTTTGGCCACTATTGGTAACAAAACGTACAAGGTAGTTACCAGCGCTGTAACGGGAAGTATTCAGCGTGATGGTTTTCTCCTGAGCAATATTTTCAGAATAAACAACCGTTCCTAAATAATTTATAACCTGTACCGAACTGATGTCTTTCGTTAATACAATATTTAATACGTCTGTCGCCGGATTGGGGTATACTTTTACTGAAGCACTTTCTGATTCAGGTATACCGTCTAATCCAGTTTCTGTTCCATTGTTGTATTCCGGAACAAAAATAGTTCCGTTGTAATCGGCAAATTCTCTTGGTGTCGGATTGTCGCTCCACGATATTTCTGTCTGAATAACATCCGATGCAATCCAGGTAAAATGAAGATCGAAGAAGTTTCCGTCAGCTATATCAATTCCATTCAGATCGGCAGCCCATACAAAAGTCAGATGTCCGGCTGAAGGATTTCCTGTCGTTACGGCTTCTATTCCTGGGTACCAGTTACCTATACTGTCGAATCTCAGAACAGACGGATTATATTCTATTGTATACTGGAAGGATCCCATATTGCTGATGTTTTGTGCATGTACCGGAACAGTAATCGGTCCGGACGCTACAGTAGTTACATCAGTAATAGTTGCAATAGCCGATGGGCCAGCCGAAGCAGCCTGGGTAACTGTAACATTAATCGGGCTTCCCGTTGCTCCCGGAGCTGCTACAGTAATGGTTCCGACTCTCGGACTGGTTGATACGTTTGTAGTATACGATACAGTAATTGTACCATTATTCGTTCCCGAAGCTCCGCTGGTGATCGTCAACCAGTCATTTCCGGTTGTAACAGTTGCTGTATAATTCATTGTACCGATTCCGGTATTGACTACAGCAAAAGTAGTCGTACCAGCAGTTGATGTTACATTCTGATTGGATGGTGTTACCGATAATACAGATTGGCTTGGAGTTCCTGTTACAGAACCATTGTTGTATGTGGGAACAAAAATATTTCCATCATAATCTGCAAACTCACGTGCAGTGGGATTATCACTCCAGCTTACCGAAGAAGTTGATCCACTTCCCAGCCAATTGAAATTTAAATTAAAGAATGTCCCGTCAGCAATATTAATTCCTTGCAGATCGGCGGCCCATACAAAGGTCAGATGACCGGGCGTTGGTTCGCCAATGGTAATAGCATCTATACCCGCATACCAATCCGATGCACTGCTAAAGGTCATCAGTGTCGGATCATATTCAATGGTAAACTGGAAGGAACCCATATTTACCACATTCGTTGCATGTACGGGAACCGTTATTGTACCAGGATTAACATTTTCGATGTTAGCAATAGTAATAACAGGGGAATTTGAAATAGGTGCAAAATTAATATCATCAACAAATACCGGTGTGCAGGTATTTACATTTCCATTTCTAAAGGCTAGGTAAGTATTTCCCGGTGTCGTCAGCGTTAATGAACATTCGGTAAAACTTGCTGCCGTAAGGTCAAATTGCTGTAATGGAATAAATGTAGTGGTATCCGACGGATTAGTCATTGTTCCTACGATAATCGGATTGCCACCACTGGCTTTAAATGTAAGAGTACTTCCGGTTTCACCAACCTGTACATACGGAGATATAAGAGCTACAAAAGCATGGGTATCTAATTGTCCGTTGCTTCCATCCAAACCATTCATAATAAAACCAACATTCGGAGTAGAAGGAGCCATACCATGTAAGGTTGAACTTACATCGGCTATGGTATTGGAAAGCGAAGTCTGGAGATCAGCTGTCCAATCTTCAGGTAAGAATGGTGTGGTCACTTCATCAAAATTTTCTGTTAATGAAGTTACGGGAGTATGAGGAATAACCGGTGCAAAAGCTATATCATCAACAAATACCGGTGTGCAGGTATTTACATTTCCATGTTTAAAGGCAAGGTAAGTATTTCCTGGAGTGTTCAACGTTAATGAACATTCGGTAAAACTTGCTGCCGTAAGGTCAAATTGCTGTAATGGAACAAATGTAGTGGTATCCGACGGATTGGTCATTGTTCCTACGATGATGGGATTACCACCACTGGCTTTAAATGTAAGAGTACTTCCTGTTTCACCAATTTGTACATACGGAGAGACAAGAGCTACAAAAGCATGGGTATCCAATTGTCCGTTGCTTCCATCCAAACCATTCATAATAAAACCAACATTCGGAGTAGAAGGAGCCATACCATGTAAGGTTGAGCTTACATCGGCTATGGTATTGGAAAGCGAAGTCTGAATATCGGCTGTCCAGTTTTCAGGTAAAAATGGCGTGGTTACTTCATCAAAATTTTCTGTTAATGAAGTTACGGGAGTATGAGGAATAACCGGTGCAAAAGTTATGTCATCAACAAATACCGGTGTGCAGGTATTTACATTTCCATGCCTAAAGGCTAGGTAAGTATTTCCCGGTGTCGTCAGCGTTAATGAACATTCGGTAAAACTTGCTGCCGTAAGGTTAAATTGCTGTAATGGAATAAATGTAGTGGTATCCGACGGGTTAGTCATTGTTCCTACAATGATGGGATTGCCACCACTGGCTTTAAATGTAAGAGTACTTCCGGTTTCACCAATTTGTACATACGGAGAGACAAGAGCTACAAAAGCATGAGTATCCAATTGCCCGTTGCTTCCATCCAAACCATTCATAATAAAACCAACATTCGGAGTAGAAGGAGCCATACCATGTAAGGTTGAGCTTACATCGGCTATAGTATTGGAAAGCGAAGTCTGAATATCGGCTGTCCAGTTTTCAGGTAAGAATGGTGTGGTTACCTCATCAAAATTCTCCGTTAAATTGGTTACAGGAATATGAGGAATAACCGGTGCAAAAGTTATATCATCAACAAATACCGGTGTGCAGGTATTTACATTTCCATGTTTAAAGGCTAAGTAAGTATTTCCCGGAGTGGTCAGCGTTAATGAACATTCGGTAAAACTTGCTGCCGTAAGGTTAAATTGCTGTAATGGAATAAATGTAGTGGTATCCGACGGATTGGTCATCGTTCCTACAATGATAGGATTGCCACCACTGGCTTTAAATGTAAGGGTACTTCCGGTTTCACCAATTTGTACATACGGAGAGACAAGAGCTACAAAAGCATGAGTATCCAATTGTCCGTTGCTTCCGTTCAAACCATTCATAATAAAAGCGACATTCGGAGCAGAAGGAGCCATACCATGTAAGGTTGAGCTTACATCGGCTATGGTATTGGAAAGCGAGGTCTGAATATCGGCTGTCCAGTCTTCAGGTAAAAATGGCGTGGTTACTTCATCAAAATTTTCTGTTAATGATGTTACGGGGACAGGACCTTCAGAACCTAATTTAACCAACCATACATTGCTATTTTCAGGAGAGTTGGTTTTTCCGGCTAAAATATATCCTCCATCCGAAACTTTGTTAAGAGAAGCAAACATATCGTCATTATAACCGGCTGTAATATTTTTTTCCCATACAACATCTCCATTTGCATCCGTTTCAATAAGCAAACCATCAAAAGCTGTTTGCGGAGAAAAGGTCTCACCGGCAAATAAATAATTACCGGCAGGTGTTATCTGAACATCTTCAAAGGCTCCCGGTTCAAATACTTTCTCCCAAATTTTCTGACCATTTCCATCTGTTCTTACAACCCAGTCTTTATAACCAATCTGTTCATTTATTTGTCTTTCTCCACAAATAATGTAACCTCCATCAGAAGTTTGTTTTACAGAGCGAAACATATCATGAAATTCTGTACCATAATGATTTGTCCATAAGGTATCGCCATTACTATTAAATTTAACAAGCCATCCGTCATGGCAATATTTTATCGTATCGGCGGTCAAGCTATCGTAAGTTGCATGTTTATCACCTACAGCCACATAATTGCCATCGGAAGTAGGAAGAATACGATAAAGCCTTTCCCAGTATTCGTCGCCATAAACATGATTGCTCATTTCAACGCCACTGCTGCTTACTTTCTCTATCCAAGCCTGCCACATATAGTCTTTCAGATTGCCAAAACCAACGGCAATAAAATTACCATCCGGCATTTCCTCTACATCATAAAGCAAGTCTGTATCACCATGAGTACTCATCATAGGATGATAACCATGGCTCCAGATCATATTTCCACTATTATCGATCTTCATTATCCAGCCTTCAAATCCCCAGCCGAAAGCCGTGGAAGTGCCACATGCAATATATCCGCCATCAGACGTCTGTTTTATAGCATAAATCTCGTCGACATAGCTGTCACCATAGGTTTTGCTCCAAACAATATTTCCGCTCTGATCGGTTTTAATAATCCAGCCATCATAATCTCCAGATCCGATACCATTGGTTCTACCGGCAATGATATAACCGCCATCAGAAGTTTGCCGGGTACAAAAGGCCTCATCGTCTCCACCTCCGTCAAAACTTTTTGTCCATGCTGTATCCGGTTCCAACCGGGAATGTCCATTCCATTTCTGTCCTCCCTGATTCATTCCGTTTAAAGCATTTGATATTTGAGAACTCGTTGTTCCATTACGTTTGGTAATTTTAGAAATAATCGCACGCATATCTGACGGTGGATCTGCGGTAATTACATTCATAGCCCTATTTGTACCAAAAAAAGAACGGGAGGTGTTCAAAACATTATTCCCCTCCTTCTTCTGTGCAAAGGCATTAAAGGTCAAAAACATTACGAAACACGCAATGACTAACCTGGTAAACTTTTTTTTCATCGTCTTGTGATTTTAGATTAGTTAAACATTATTAAACTTTAAATTTAAAAGACATTTCATGGCTTTATACGCATTTTATAACTTATCGCAGCACACATTGCCATGCCCCTTATTTTTTGCTAAAAAAGCAAAATGGGATAAATGTTTCCTCAAAAAATGATGGTCAAAAATAGACAGAGGAAGTATAATAATATAATTTTTAGGGTGAACAAATGGTGGACAAGATGAAAATATTTTTTCACAAAATACACTGACATCCAATAATTAAGAATTAAATCTAAATTTTCACCTCATCAGATTCCGGTTGTCAAACAGGTTTTGTATGGTTTTCAGGAAAATTTTTCTGTGATTTTTCAGCTAAAAACAATTGCCAGCCGGCGAATGGAATTTTAGCCTCTTTTTATATATTTCTGATGAAATCGTCCAGATTTGTTTTATTATCCAAATCAAGTTTTTTACGAATCCGGTATCGTGTGGTTTTAACCGTTTCGGTAGTAATGTTAAGCATTTTTGCTATTTCTTTGTTCTGAAGGTTGATTCGCAGGTAGGCACAAAAACGCAGTTCGGTTTCTGAGAGTTTAGGACATCGTTGTTTTATTGAAACAAAAAAGTCGTGGTGTATCCTATCAAACATCTCTTTAAACTGGTTCCAGTCATTATCGAGATTCAGGTTTTTTTCTATTGTTTTCCGCAATTCTTTATACGATTCCTTATCTATAGACTTGGCATCGTTAATTTTATCCAATGAATTAAGGATATCGGACAAAATTTCGTTCTTGGCAGCCAATTGCAGAGATGTGGTGGTCATCTCCTTGTTTTTCGATTCTATTTCGGTTTGATACCTGTTTTTTTCCAGTGCGGATATCTTTTCATCCGCCAGGATCCTTTCCTGTAAGATACTATTGTCCAATTCCTTTAGCTGAACTGACTTTTTCAGATTCCGGTTAGTCAGTATAATTAACCAGCCAAGCATAAGAATTAAAAGAATAATGGAAGTGGATGCAAGGGTAATAATAGTATTTTGCCTCTTTTTGATTTCATACTTTTTTTGAAGCAGTTCATTTTCATAATCTTTTTTATGCAAATCGTATTTCCATTGAATATCAGCTATTTTTTTGTGCGTTTCATCGTTCATGATGCTATCCTTGATGCTGGCATATCGTTTGAAATATTTCAGGGACAGACTGCAGTTCCCTTCTTTTTCTTCTATCATCGACAGATTTTGCAACGCCTGCATGGAATTGCTCTTGGATTCACTTCCTACGGAATTTTTTAAGCTCAATTCCAGATATTTTTTCGCCAGCAGATATTTTCCCGAATCATAATACAAACATCCCAACTCCAGATAAGCAAAACTTAAAAGACTCTGGTTATTATAGTATTTTAAATATTCCATTGCCCTGCTCATGTAATAAAAAGCTTCTTTGGTATTTTTCATGTTTTTACCAATATTGCTCAGATTAACAAAAGCCAATACAATCTGAGAGGAGTCCTTAAGCCGGAGAAATGTCTGAAGAATATTATGATAACAATTCCTCGCTTTCAGATAATCTTTTTTCTCGAAATAACAATTGGCAATATTTAAATCTATTCCGCTTTCATTATGTATATCGCCCGATTGCCGGCAAAGGGCTTTTGCCTGTTCAAAATACCTGATGGCTTTATCATACTCCTTTAAGGAAATGTTTACAATACCCAATCCGTTATATATCAAGCCTACCACATGCTTATCCTGAATATTTTCCGACTTTTTCAATGCTTCCGTAAAATAGGTGATCGCTTTGTAATAATCCTCCGTACCCAGATAATAGTTAGCTATTCCATTTTTTATCTTTACAGTCAGCAAGTCATTATGCAGGTTTTCCGAAGTTTTGAGGCTTTTCATGAGATAATAAATAACGCTGTCGTCCTTTCCTATCATCCGAAGACATAATGCTTTCTTCTGAAATGCTTTGGCCAGGTTGGTGCTATCCTTGCTTTTCTGAGCTATTTTAATGGCTGTATTAGCAAGCGAAAGATAATAATTCGGATTTTTCCAGTAATTGGAATCCACTGTATTTATAATTGCCAACAGTTTCTGGTTTTCAGTACTAAACTGCCGGGATGAGGAATGATGTTTATGATTTACTAAAATAACAATGGCCGCGGAAATGATTATCAATAGCAAAACAGCTACACTACGGATAATCATTTTTATAGATATATGGTAAGACATAAAGGAAAGATTATGTTTAAAGTGGGGCCAAATGTAAAGCAATTCGGACAAATATCATGAAGAAAACGTTAGCTGCAGAGAAATCATTGGCATAAATGGCCTTTTGCTTTGCCCTGCCAATCCGGAAAATGAATTTATCGCCGGATGGCCGGAAAAATCAAAATTAGCAATGCCGGTTTTAATTGCCCCGCTTCGATACTGTAGACCGCTTAAAGAAGTTTTGTTGCCAGCGCTGTGAGTGCCGATAAAATATATTCTATTCCGATAGCGATAACAATAAAACCGATTATCCGCGACAAAGCATTGATACCCGAAGCGCCAAGTGCCTTAACGATGACGGCTGAACTTCGGAGAATAACATAAACAATCACAGAAACGGTCAGGATGGCGAGCACAAGAAACATTTTTTCCTTCAGCAGGGTGTATTCCTGATTATAGGTGATAAGCAGGGAAATGGTTCCGGGCCCTGCCAGCATAGGGATAGCCAAGGGAGTTAACGAAACATCCTGGCGGTTCAACGCGTCTTCCTTCACATGCTCCTGCATCCCTTTATGTTTATTGAAATTACCGGTTAGCAGTGCAAAGCCGGAAGAAGCAATGATTAATCCGCCGGCAATTTTGAGGGAATAGATACTTATTCCGAAAAATTCAAGAATAAACCTGCCGAGAAAGAAAGAGATCAGCAAAATGACGCAGGCATCAATAGCCGTTTTTAATGAGATTCGCGCTTTTTCCTTACTCGAATTCTTTTCCGTTAAACCCACAAAGATAGGAACGGTTCCCAAGGGATTGATAACGGAGAATAACGCACCCAAAGCTAACAGGAATAGATTCATTTGTATTTTTTTTTGCAAAGTTAAAAAAAATTAAGTTCAGAGTACCTAAAGTATTTGAAGTTCGAAGTGCCTAAAATATTTAGCGTTTTGAGTACTTAAGGTCTTTTAGGCGCTTTGTATCATATTGAACCCCTGCCGGGGTTCCCGGTTTTGCAGAGCATTTTTACCCCGAATTGCATTCGGGGCTATTTATAGTTAACCACTTCGTGGTTTAGAAAAGTTTTTCAGCAAACCCTGAGTACTTTACGAACCTTACAAACTTTATAAACCTAATAAATCCCGAATCGCTTCACCCGGGACTTCACTTCGCTTAGCCTTACAAAACCTTATAACTTCATAAACCTTACAAACCTTACGAACTTTATAAACCTTATAAACTTTATAAACTTTCCTATCTGATAAGCCTCTCCGCCCCTCTGCGATGTCCCGGCATTCCGTTTCATGAGGGTTTCGCTGGGTTTCGAAGCCTATAATCTTCATTGCAATAAGCTTGGCGGCAACTGCAATAAGCTTAGCGATAACTGCAATAAGCTTAGCGGTAACTGCGATAAGGTTCCCGGGTGGTACGAAGCCTTTCCGGGGCATTGTTTTGCCAAAACACATTTCCCGGAATTGCATCGAAACGTCCCTGAATAGCTTTGTAAAATTCCGGCAAGATATTGTAATATCCCGGTGATGCTTCGTAATAGTCCGATAAGGTTTTGCAAAATACCGGCAGCATATTGTAATAATCCGGCAGAGCTTCGTAATAATCCGGAACCGTTTTGCAATAGCCCGGAGGCGCTTCGCAGCGTGTCAATGTGGCTTCGTAAGTGTATGGCATCGTGCCGCAAGCATCTTTACTTATGTTGTAATATCACTACAGTCTCTTACTCAATATTTTAAAATAAAATCAAAAAAATATTAAAAAAATGTTATCATTTTTTAAGAAAATGTGTAAATATTTCGTACTTTTATAACGGAAAAAATTAGTTATTCATTTAACCGTTTTTATCATGGCAATTAGAAATTATCATTTCACCGATGGCGTTCTGTCGTTAGAAGCTGATAAAAAAGCCTTTCTTGCCGAACGCGACCTTAACGAACTGGCATCATATAATTACAGCCAGCAAAAACTCGATGCTTTTAAACAAAAAGCCGCATTATTTAAAAACCTGCCTTCCGACGATTACTGGGAAGGGCTTAAAGTGGAAAAAACCGAAGAAAAAAACAAGGGAAGGGCAAATCTTGCCTCACCCATCAACGAAATCCGTAACCGGATACGTATGGTTTTCGGAGAATCTTCGGCTGTGTACCGTAATCTGCATGTGGGCGATTATTCCAAAATTTCCGATACCGAAATCCAGGATATGGCGCTCCGCATAATAATGACTGCGAGGGATAAAAAAACTCAACTAACGGAAGTAGGACTTACCGATGCGATGATTACCCGCCTGGAAACCCAGTCGGCTATCTTTAACGACATGCTCACCTCTCAAAAAGTATTTGAGATGCAGCGTGCCGAAGAAACCGAAAAACGCATTATTGCCGGCAACGAATTGTATACATTGCTGATCGAAATTTGCGAGATCGGTAAAAACGTCTGGCTTGGAAGAGATGAAGCCAAATATAACGAATATCTGTTGTACCCGGGAGAAGCCGGCAATCATGAACAAGTGAACGGCACGGGTAATATCACCGGGCTGGTTACCGATTTTGAAAGCGGAAAGACGTTAACCGGAGTAACGGTATCGGTAGTAATAGATGAAACCGCCCTTACCACCACTACGGATGAGCAGGGCGAATATGCTTTGGCTGAAATACCGGTGGGGCTTTATTCCGTTACGGCAACCCTGACCGGCTATGCCATTGCCACCCAGAATAATGTAGAAGTAAGTGAAGATGAAGATATACCCTGTGACTTTCAATTAAAAATACCAAAATAGCCGGGAGCCGGAAGAGAAGCTAAATTTTTGTCATAATGAACGTTTTTTTTAAAGTAGTGAATTAATAATTGAATACCCCTGCTTAGCTTCCGGCTCCGGGCTGTATGATTCCTGGCAACAGTTCGTGTTTGCATGTAGTTTTAAAGTTTGCAAGCGCATCCCTGAAAAGATGCGCTTGTTTTTTTAATGGCTTGAATTCATTAAAATTTACAGGCAATGCCGAAACAAATGGGATTTTTATGTAAATTTGTTAAAAATTTTAGTCATGACAGGCATTCAATATATCACCGATGAAAAAGGCAATAAGCAATCCATCATCATCGACCTAAAGAAATGGGGCGAGTATGTAGAAGATTTCCTTGATGCCATTGAAGCTAAACAACGTAAGGATGAGGAATCGGAATCGTATTCCAGCGTAAGAGAAAAAATCCTTAACAAGAAAACTGCATAATGGCTTTGTATGCTGTAAATATTAAAAAATCAGCAATCAAAGAACTACAAAAATTGCCAGAAACAGTTTTTACAGCTGTTGATGCTAAAATTTTATCTCTCGAAAACAATCCCTTCCCACAATATAGTAAAAAACTTATCGGCGAATCAAACCTTTATCGTTTACGACAAGGAAATTACCGAATTATTTATTCAGTTGAAGAAGAAAGTAAAACTATTGAGATTTTAAAAATCAAACATCGTAAAGATGTGTACAAATAAACCACCATTAATCCATAATCTTGAATTCGGATTATTTCTTTATTTTTACCGTCTCAATCAACAAGGGTTATGATCACGTTACCGGAATAAAGAAACCAATACATTATGCAAACCCGTACCGACAAATTTTTAATCTTAAATTTATTTTCTATTATCTTTATGATGCTTTGCTTTGGAGCAAAAGCACAATATTACAACCTTGGACAAGACCCGGCAAGCCTGCACTGGCGACAGATAAAGACGGAACATTTCTGCATTATCTATCCCCAGAATTTTGAAAACAATGCACAGCGTTTAAGCAACATGATGGAGGATGTTCGCAAGCTTGAACTTACAACGCTAAAAAGCAAAGCCCGCTACGCACCCATCATTCTCCACAACCAAACCATCGTTGCCAATGCCTTCACGGTATGGACTCCGCGCCGCATGGAATTCTACACCTGTCCTCCGCAAAACTCCTACGCCCAGGATTGGATGGAACAATTAGCCATTCACGAATACCGGCATTACCTTCAGATGGATAAACTGAATGAAGGCTTTACCAAATACCTGAATTACCTCACCGGCGAACACGGAACAGCCATAGTACTCGGATTATACGTGCCCCTTTGGCTGATGGAAGGCGATGCCGTTTGCACCGAAACCCTGCTAAGCCGTTCGGGAAGAGGACGAATACCTTCGTTTGAGATGGAACTACGCTCCAACCTGTTGAACCATCGCCTGGTTTCGTACGACAAAGCCGTCTTTGGTTCTTACCGCGATTACGTTCCTGATCATTACATGATGGGATATCCCGTTACAGCCTTTGCCCGGATGAAATACGGAGCCGACGTGTGGGATAAAACCCTTAGCACCGTTGCCCGCAAGCCTTTTATCATTACCCCATTCAACCGCGGATTGAAAAAAACCACAGGTTTAACCAAAGTAAAACTTTACCGCCAGACGATGCTTGCCCTCGACAGCCTGTGGCAAAACCAGGAAAACAAACTGACGTTTACCCCGCTTACCGTCCTTACACACCCTAAAAAAGGATACTGGAAATACAAATTCCCGCAATTTATCGGCGACAGCCTGATACTTGCCGAACGTTCGGGGCTAGACGATATAAGCCGTTTTATATTGATGGATAAACACGGTAACGAAAAGGTGCTGTTCACTCCCGGATTCTATTCCTCCGAAAACATCTCCGTGGCTCCGGTTACCGGATATCAAGCCAATAAACCCGGATCAAGCACCACCGATAATATTTCCATCGAAAAAGGAATGATTGCCTGGGCCGAAAAAATAATAGACGCCCGTTGGGCCTATCGTAGCTACTCCGTGATAAAGACTTACGACATCCATAGCCATAAAGTAAAACAGCTCACCTTCAGAAGCCGCCTGTTTGCCCCTGCCCTATCGCCCGACGCAAAGCAAATTGTCGCCGTAAGAGTGGACGAAGACAACCGCAATGCCCTTGTAATCCTCGATGCCAGCAACGGTAACGAATTAAAAGAAATCGTGGCTCCGGCCGGCGAATGCTATCTCACCCCCACATGGAATACGAACAACCGTCAGATTGTTGTGGTTGGACTTAACGCCAAAGGCAAATACCTTGCAACAATTGACCTTGACAACGGAAACACCCGGCAGCTACTCGCCCCGGGTTTCACCGAAATAGCTAATCCCAAACCTGCCGGACATTATGTCTTTTTCGATGGCGCCTTCTCGGGAATTGATAATATTTATGCCGTGGATACGCTAACGACAGAAGTATTCCAGGTTACCTCTGCCAAATATGGCGCATCCATGGCCGACATCAACAGAACAAGCAATACCATCATTTACTCCGATTACTCTCCTGCGGGTTACCGCATTGCCCGTACCGAATACAATCCCGCCATCTGGAAACCATTGAAAGAGGTGAATGATAATTCCATTAAGCTGTACAAATCGCTGCAAAAACAGGAAAATGGCATACTGGATAATAGCAGCAAAATACCATCCACTAACCTTCCTTCCAAAAAGTATAACAAAACGCTTAACCTGTTCAATTTTCACAGCTGGGCTCCGGCTTACATTGACATTGACAACATCGACCTGAAACCCGGTATTTCGCTGATGTCCCAAAACCTGCTCAGCACCATGTTTGCAACAGCCGGCTGGGACTACGATCCCAACTGGCAAACGGGAACCTATCATGCCGACATCAGCTACCAGGGCTGGTATCCTATTGTTGATTTTAAGATCGACTATGGCGAACGGAAATTTAATGCCGAAAATCCAGATACCCACGATATTTCTAAAATAAATTATTTTAAAACCGAGCTAAAAACAGCCGTCCGCCTGCCTTTGGATTTTACCACCGGAAAATTCTACCAGCACATAGAACCTCAGCTTCAGTTCACCTACATCCAGTTAGATACCCGTAAATCTTCGGAACTCAGATTTAGAAATTCCAACCTCAAAACCCTTGATTACCGTTTGTATACCTCCAACTTTATCAAATCGGGGGTAAAAGATTTATACCCGAAATGGGGACAGTCCGTCGAATTCAACTATCGCGACAACCCATTCAATGCCGGCGAAAAATCAAGCATCTTTACTTCTGAAGCCCAATTGTTCTTCCCGGGAATAGCCAACCACCATTCCCTATGGTTCTATGGCGGATATCAGAAAATAACCTCCGGAAATTATCTCTTTTCCGATTTCATCCGTTATCCGCGCGGCTATACCGACCAAAGCTGCACCGAGTTGTATTCCCTCAAATCGAATTACAAACTGCCGTTGATATGCCCCGACCTTAGCTTAGGTTCTTTAGTTTATATAAAAAGGATAAAAGCAAATCTGTTTTACGATTACGGACAAGGAACTATGAATGATCGAACTGTTTTTTACCGGAGTACCGGCGTAGAACTTACCACCGATGTCCATCTCCTGCGATTCCTTGTTCCTTTCGATCTGGGAATACGATCCACTTTCCGTCCCGATAATAATAGTCTGTCCTACGAATTCCTGTTTGCTTTTAGTATAAGCGGACTCTAATGTTTCACCGATAAATCAAAGATTATGCGCAGCAAGTACGTTACCAAGCCATCCGAAATAGAAGATATCCTGAATAAATGTGATGTTTGTTATGTGGGTATGGTTGACCAAAACCAGGAACCCTATGTGGTTGCACTGAATTACGGCTACCGCGATAACTGCCTTTACCTGCATTCGGCCAGGACCGGGAGAAAAATTGAAATACTGAAAACCAACAACAAGGTATGTATAGCCCTCAGCACCGATCATCGTCTACGTGCCCAGCACGAAGCAGTGGCCTGCAGCTATGCCATGCACTACCGGAGTGTAGTTATTCATGGTCATGTTGAATTTATTGAAGATAACGATCAAAAGATGGAAGCGCTTAACATCATCATGAAACATTATACCGGACATGAATTCAGCTACAACCTTCCGGCTGTCCGCGAAGTAGAAGTTTATAAAGTTATTATCGAAAAGATACAAGCCCGTCAGTTGGGTTAGTTGATGGTTGATGGTTGATAGTTGTTAGACATTTGTAATTCGTAATTTCTAAAAAAAAGGCCATCCTTTGGGGACGGCCTCATTTTTCAATAAAGTTGTTTTACTTACCGGGCATATTTAAAATTCTTACCGGGATAGTAAGCTGTATTACCAAGCATTTCTTCGATACGGATCAACTGATTGTATTTAGCAATACGATCGGTACGGCTTGCCGAACCGGTTTTTATCATTCCGGTATTTAAAGCTACGGCTAAATCGGCAATAGTGGTATCTTCCGTTTCACCGGAACGATGACTTATCACCGAAGTATAAGCATGGCGGTTAGCCAGATTAACGGCATTGATGGTTTCGGTAAGCGTGCCAATTTGATTTACTTTAATCAGAATGGAGTTTGCAACTTGTTTATTTATTCCTTCCTGCAAACGTTCAACATTGGTAACAAATAAATCATCACCAACTAATTGTATCTTGCTACCTAATTTGTCGGTCATCAGTTTCCAACCATCCCAGTCATCTTCGGCCATACCGTCTTCAATAGAAATAATCGGATATTTATCAACCCATGATTTCCAATAATCTACCATTTGAGCGGGAGTAAGTTTATCGCCGGTAGATTTGTGAAGATGATATACATTTTCTTCGGGAATAAAATATTCGGACGAAGCAGGATCTAATCCAATATAAACATCTTTACCGGGAGCATAACCGGCTTTTTCGATGGCTTGAAGAATAACAGTAATTGCTTCTTCGTTCGATTTGAGATTAGGGGCAAAACCACCTTCGTCGCCAACATTGGTTGAATAACCTAATTTCTTCAATACCGATTTCAGGTTATGAAATACTTCCGAACCCATACGAATAGCGTCGGTAAAATTAGAAGCGCCCACAGGCATAATCATGAATTCCTGAAAATCGATGCTATTATCGGCATGAGAACCTCCGTTCAGAATATTCATCATGGGGATAGGTAATGTATTTGCATTAACGCCGCCTATGTAACGGAACAAAGGTTGTCCTGTATATTGGGAAGCGGCACGAGCTACGGCAAGACTAACGCCAAGAATAGCATTTGCACCAAGATTTGCCTTGTTGGGTGTACCATCAATTTCAATCATTCGCTGGTCAATTTCGTTTTGGTCGGTAACGAAAAAGCCTTTTAGTTCATCATTCAGGGTTTTATTAACGTTTTGTACGGCTTTTAAAACGCTTTTACCCATATACATTGATTTATCGTTGTCACGCAATTCAACAGCTTCGTGCACACCGGTAGAAGCGCCTGATGGTACGGCAGCTCTTCCGATAATACCACTATCGGTCATTACATCAACTTCAACGGTAGGATTGCCACGCGAATCAAGGATTTGACGTGCAAAAATGTTTGCTATTGTACTCATTTTTTATTTTTTTTAAAATTATTTTGAATAAAAAAAGGACAAAGTATTATACACTTTATCCTTTTTAAAATTAAAATTTAATAACTATTCCTTTTCGGAAGTTTCAGCAGTATTAGTTTCAGTTTCTGCTGGAGCATCTTCTGTTTTAACTTCTTCTGTAGCTACAACTTCTTTTTCGGTTTTTGTTTTTACTGGTTTTGGAGAAGCGGTATCATCAGAAACTTTTTTCTTGGCGGTACCTCTACGACGTGTAGTTTTGACTTTCTTTTCTTCTTTTGTACCCAGTAAATTTTCGTTATAATCAACTAATTCAATTATACACATTTCGGCATTATCGCCTAAGCGGTTACCGGTTTTGAGTATGCGGGTATACCCACCCGGACGATTAGCAATTTTAACGGATATATCTCTGAACAATTCACTTACAGCTTCTTTATCCTGCAAATAACTAAATACTACACGGCGTATATGGGTTGAATCATTTTTTGATTGAGTCAATAATGGTTCAATGTATGGACGCAGAACCTTTGCTTTGGCAAGGGTTGTTGTAATACGTTTATACTTTATCAATGACGAAGCCATATTGGCTAACATTGCCTTACGGTGAGAACTTGTTCTTCCTAAATGATTTAATTTCTTTTGGTGTCTCATTTCAATTAATCCTTATCTAATTTATATTTAGCAACATTCATTCCGAATTCAAGATTTTTTGCTCTTACCAACTCTTCCAATTCGGTCAGCGATTTTTTGCCAAAGTTGCGAAACTTAAGGAGGTCGGTTTTATTATAGGAAACCAAATCGCCCAATGTTTCAACATCAGCAGCTTTAAGACAGTTTAATGCACGAACCGAAAGGTCAAGGTCAACCAATTTTGTTTTAAGCAGCTGACGGGTATGTAATGAGGTTTCATCAAATTCATCATTCACTGTCTTTTCTTCGGTATCGAAAGTAATTTTTTCATCCGAAAACAGCATAAAATGGTGAATAAGAATTTTTGCAGCTTCTTTCAATGCTTCCTTTGGTTGGATAGCGCCATCTGTGTCTATTTGGATGATAAGTTTTTCATAGTCGGTCTTTTGTTCAACCCTGAAATTTTCGATATGAAAATTAACATTTTTAATAGGAGTGTGTATTGAATCAATAGCAATGGTACCTATGGGTGCATTAAGAATTTTATTTTCTTCGGCAGGCACATATCCGCGTCCTTTATCAATGGTGATATCCATGATAAATTTAACGTTAGGTTCCAAATTACAAATCAATACTTCAGTATTTAAAACCTGAAATACAGACAAATATTTATTGATATCTCCAGATTTAAATGTATTTTGTCCACTAATAACAAGATGAACTTTTTCGGAGGTTTCAGTGTCAAGCAGACGTTTGAAACGGATTTGTTTAAGGTTTAAGATTATGTCGGTTACATCCTGAACAACTCCCTTCAATGAGGAAAATTCCTGTTCAACTCCTTCAATTTTGATGGATGTAATGGCAAAACCTTCTAAGGATGAAAGCAAAATTCTACGCAGGGCATTGCCTATGGTAATTCCAAAACCCGGTTCAAGCGGGCGGAATTCAAATGTGCCAGTGTATTGGTTGGCTTCAATCATAATAACCTTTTCAGGCTTTTGAAATGCTAAGATTGCCATATTTTTTCCTCTTTATTGTTAAAGTAATATCGATTGACTATGTAAGAAGTATTATTTAGAATACAACTCGACGATAAGTTGTTCTTTGATATTTTCGGGGATATCCTGTCTGTCGGGATAATTAACAAATTTACCCTGCATAGTAGCTTCGTCCCACTCCAGCCATGAATAACTTTTAGCATTTGATGCCAAAGAATTAACAATAGCTTCGAGTGATTTTGATTTTTCGCGAACTCCAACTAATTGTCCTGGTTTTAATTCGTAAGAAGGCACATTGACAGTACTACCATTAACGGTAATATGACAATGGGAGACCAACTGACGTGCTCCACTACGTGTGGGGGCAATACCTAAACGATAGACTACATTATCAAGCCTTGATTCGATAAGCTGAAGCAAAATTTCACCGGTAATACCTTTTTTGCGTGATGCATTATGGAATATATTCTTAAACTGACGTTCAAGTATGCCATAGGTATATTTTGCTTTTTGTTTTTCCTGGAGCTGGGTTCCATATTCGGATGTTTTTTTCCGGCGTTTGGAGGATCCGTGCATTCCCGGAGGATAATTTTTCTTTTCGTAAGCCCTGTCGGGACCGAAAATAGGGTCTTTAAATTTACGAGCGATCTTGCTTTTAGGGCCAGTATATCTTGCCATTTTTACTTTTATTTATGATTTACAATTTATGTTTTTCGATTTATATTTCAAGGTTAATTTTAACAATTAATCTGAAATCAAAAATCTAAAATTCTATTAAACTCTTCTGCGTTTTGGTGGACGGCAACCATTATGTGGCAATGGTGTAACGTCAACGATTTCCGTAACTTCGATTCCGGCTGTATGCAATGTGCGTATAGCTGATTCACGACCTGCACCGGGTCCTTTTACAAATACTTTTACTTTGCGCAATCCTGAATCAAAGGCTGGTTTTGCACAATCCTGAGCTGCCATTTGAGCGGCATAGGGAGTATTCTTTTTTGAACCTTTAAAGCCCATTTTACCAGCCGATGCCCAAGAGATAACTTGTCCGGCATTGTTGGTAAGCGAAATGATGATGTTATTAAACGAAGCAAAAATAAACGCCTTACCAATGGGGTCAACTTTTACAATTCTCTTTTTGGATGTTTTTGCAGTTTTTGCCATATTATAATTATTTCCTTTTCTAAAATAAAATCAACTATTAACCTTTGCTGGCTGCTTTTTTCTTATTAGCAACGGTCTTTTTCTTACCTTTACGGGTACGGGCATTATTTTTTGTACTTTGTCCTCTGCAAGGCAAGCCTAAACGGTGGCGTATACCACGATAGCAACCAATATCCATTAATCGTTTGATGTTCATTTGAACTTCCGAACGCAAGGCTCCTTCGACTTTGTAACTGTCGTTAATGATAGTACGGATTTTATTTTGTTCATCGTCATCCCAATCCTGTACTTTTTTATTCCAGTCAACACCGGCAGATGTAAGAATTTTTTGAGCAGTGCTTCTTCCTATACCAAAGATATAGGTTAGTCCTATTTCGCCTCTTTTGTTTTTTGGTAAATCAATACCTGAAATACGTGCCATATATAGTAATAAATTATAAATTCTTTAATATAAATATTTTTAGCCCTGTCTTTGTTTAAATTTTGGATTCTTTTTGTTTATTACAAACAATACTCCATGCCTTCTCACTATTTTGCAGTCCGGCGTACGTTTCTTTATAGAAGTTCTTACTTTCATTTGTTTAGTTGTATTTATCGGTTTACTTCTGTATAAAATTTGTTATTTGTATCTAAATATTATTCTGCCTTTCGATAAGTCGTAAGGCGACATTTCCAATTTTACTCTGTCGCCAGGTAAAATTTTAATATAATGCATTCGCATTTTGCCGGAAATATGGGCTGTAATAACATGTCCGTTTTCGAGTTCAACACGAAACATGGCATTACCAAGAGATTCGATAACGGTTCCATCTTGTTCAATAGATGTTTGTTTTGCCATTTTTTATATAGTTGAATTTGATAATACTTCCTCAATAAAAGTAAAACTCGATAATATTTCTGCCTTTTCTTTACGGATAGCTACTTCATGTTCAAAATGAGCCGATGGCATGCCATCTCTCGTCCGAATAGTCCAGCCGTCTCTTCCCTGATTCACCTGTTTTTTACCTAAATTAATCATGGGTTCAATACAGATGACCATACCCTGCTGAAGTTTTATACCGGTACCACGTTTGCCATAGTTGGGAACTTCAGGTTCTTCATGCATATGAGTTCCTATGCCATGCCCAACCAAATCTCTAACAACAGAGTAACCGAATGATTCAACATATTGTTGAATTTCATAACCAATATCGCCTATTCGTTTACCGTCTACCGCCATTGCTATTCCTTTATAAAGCGATTCTTTGGTTCGCAAAAGAAGATTTTTAAGTTCATCCGTAATTTGTCCTACTGGAAATGTATATGCAGAATCGCCATAAAAACCATTTTTACAGGTTCCACAATCAACGGAAATAATATCACCTTCTTTTAGTACTCGTTTTCCAGGTATTCCATGAACCACTTCTTCATTAATTGAAATACACAAGGTGGCGGGATAGTCGTTGTATCCTTTAAACCCCGGCACTGCACCATTGTCTCTGATAAATTGCTCGGCAATTTTATCCAATTCAATAGTTTTTACACCTGGTTTAATATATTTGGCAACTTCAGCCAAGGTTTTTCCAACAAGTAAAGAACTTTCCCGAATTAATTCTATCTGTTCGTCAGATTTATAACTAATCATTTTTAAAATTTAATAACATACAGCTACATACCGTAAGCTGCCGAAGAGCGTCCTTTAATTCTTCCTGATTTAGTCAATCCTTCATAATGACGCATTAAAAGGTGACTTTCGATTTGTTGCAAAGTGTCTAATATTACTCCAACTAAAATCAATAAAGATGTTCCACCATAAAACTGTGCAAATTGTGTATTTACTCCTATTAAACGAATAAATGCAGGCATAATAGCTACAAAAGCAAGGAAAAAAGAGCCAGGCAAAGTAATACGCGACATCACACTATCAATAAAATCAGCCGTTTTACGACCAGGTTTGATACCAGGAATAAAACCTCCATTTTTCTTCATATCTTCAGCCATCTGATTGGGATTAACTGTAATAGCTGTATAAAAATAGGTAAATAATATAATCAGAATGGCATATACAAAGTTATACCAAAAACTATTAATATCAGTAAATGTAGCAGCAACACCAGACAAACTTTCCGACTTAGCAAATCCTGCTAACGTAAGAGGAAGAAACATAATAGCCTGAGCAAAAATGATTGGCATAACTCCTGCAGCATTAACTTTCAAAGGAATATATTGTCTAACTCCACCGTATTGTTTGTTGCCAACGATACGTTTAGCATATTGTACGGGAATCTTCCGTGTGCCCTGTACGAGTAATATACATAATAAAATTACAATAACCAATGCGGCAAGTTCCACAACAAATATTACCAGTCCACCACCTTTTTCTTCCATACGTGACACAAATTCACCAAAGAGTGCAAAGGGCAAACGAGCAATAATTCCTATCATAATGATTAATGATATACCATTACCAATTCCTTTATCTGTAATTTTTTCGCCTAACCACATAACAAACATCGTACCTGAAACGAGAATGACGATGGAAGAAATCCAAAAGAATGTAGTAGGAGAAGTAATATTGGGATCAAAAGGTGAAATAGCCTGAGGAGGCAATTTGGAAATCAAATTAGCAATATAAGCCGGAGCTTGTAATCCGGTAATAAGAACGGTAAGATAACGGGTAATTTGATTGATCTTTTTTCTGCCACTTTCGCCTTCTTTCTGAAGCTTTTGAAAATAAGGTATAGCCATTCCCAATAATTGGATGACAATAGAAGCAGAAATGTAAGGCATAATTCCCAAGGCAAAAATGGATGCATTGGAAAATGCACCACCTGAAAACATATTAAGCAAGCCAAGCAAACCACCTTTGGTTTGATTTTGCAAACCAGCAAGTTGACTGGGATCAATGCCTGGAAGTACTACGTAAGCTCCAAGACGATAGATAAGAACAATACCTATCGTAAATAAAATTCGTTTACGAAGTTCTTCGATTTTATAGATGTTCCTAATTGTCTGTATAAATCTTTTCATTAAACTTAGATTTTTGTGGCTACACCACCGTTGGACTCAATTGCTATTATTGCTGATTTTGAAAATGAGTGAGCATTTACTTCCAATTTTGCAGTTAGTTTTCCTCTACCCAATATTTTAACATGATCGTTTTTTGAAACAAGTCCATTTTCAATCAAAATGTTAACATCAATAGCTGTAAAACCTTTGGATTCTGCTAATTTTTGTAAAGTGTCAAGGTTAATACCATGAAATTCTTTACGATTAATATTTTTGAATCCCGATTTCGGTAAACGACGGTAAATCGGCATCTGCCCACCTTCGAATCCAATTTTACGGCTATAACCTGAACGGGCTTGAGCACCTTTATTTCCACGTGTGGAAGTGCCGCCTTTACCTGAGCCTTGCCCACGACCTATTCGTTTAACTTTTTTTGTTGAACCTGCTGCCGGTTTAAGATTACTTAAATCCATATCTTTTTTATTATGCGAGTTAATTATATTTCTTCTACTGATAATAAATGCTGAATTTTATTCACCATACCTTCAATTTGGGGAGTAGCTTCCAATTCAACGGTATATTGCATTTTTTTAATACCTAAAGCTTCTAATGTACGTTTTTGACGTAAAGGCTTATGTATGGCACTTTTTATCTGTTTTATTCGTAATTTTTTCATTGATAAGCTATTTTAAAGCGATATAAGATTATCCATTAAATACTTTACTTAATTCAATTCCGCGAATTTGTGCTATGGTATAGGGATCGCGCATTTGTAAAAGGGCATTGATAGTTGCCTTTACTACGCTGTGCGGGTTGGACGAACCTTTAGATTTAGCAAGTACATCTCTAACGCCAACGCTTTCCAATACGGCACGCATAGCACCACCTGCGATTACACCGGTTCCCGGAGCAGCTGGTTTTAAAAATACGAGAGCGCCGCTATACTTTCCGGTTTGTTCGTGGGGAATAGTTCCTTTGAGAACAGGTACCTTAATAAGATTTTTCTTGGCATCATCAATGCCTTTGGCAATAGCTGCAGTTACTTCTTTTGCTTTTCCAAGACCATAACCTACCACACCACTTTCATTTCCAACAACTACAATGGCTGAGAAACTAAAAGTTCTACCCCCTTTTGTAACTTTGGTAACTCTTTGGATGCTTACAAGTTTATCCTTGAATTCTATCTCGCTCGATTTTACTCTTTTAACGTTTAAGTTTGGCATAAGTTTTAAAATTTAAGGCCACCTTCGCGGGCAGCTTCAGCTAAGGATTTAATTCTACCATGATATAAATAACCATTACGATCGAAAACGACATTGTCAATACCGGCTTCTTTAGCTTTTTCGGCTATTAAAAGGCCAACTAATTTAGCTTGTTCGATCTTGGTAACTTTTTGAGATGCAATATCAGCAATGTGAGAGGATGCTGAAACTAACGTTGCTCCTTTAGAATCGTCCACCACCTGTGCATAGATTTGCTTATTGCTTCTGAACACCGTTAATCTGGGTGTTTCTGTTGTTCCTTTAACAACTTTACGGATTCGTTGTTTAATCCTGTATCGTCTATATTCTTTTGTCTTTTTCATCACCGATTATTTTTCGCTTGCTGATTTACCAGCTTTTTTCTTAATAACTTCATCAATAAATTTGATACCTTTACCTTTGTATGGTTCGGGTTTACGAAGTGAACGTATTTTGGCTGCTACTTGTCCTATAAGTTGTTTATCCGTCGATTGCAAAGTAATTATAGGATTTTTACCTCTTTCGGTAACTGCTGTGGCTTTTACTTCGGGAGGTAATTCAAAAATGATGTTATGTGAGTAACCCAAAGCGAATTCAAGTATTTGCTCTGTTGCAGTAACTTTATAACCAACTCCAACCAATTCCTGAACGGTTTTAAAACCTTCAGAAACGCCTTTTACCATATTGGCAATCAACGAACGGTATAAACCATGAAAAGCTTTATGTTGCTTGTCATCCGAAGGACGTTCAACGATAAGATCAGAACCTTCTATTTTTAACGTAATACTTGGATCAACAGCTTGACTGAGTTCTCCTAATTTTCCTTTTACCGTTACCAGGTTTTCATCGGAAACCGTTATCTGCACTCCCTGAGGAATATGAATGGGTAGTTTTCCTATTCTTGACATGTTAATAATTCTCCTGTTTTAACTAATGTAACAAATTACTTCACCGCCAATTTTGTGTTGACGAGCTTCTTTATCGGTCATTAAACCGTGTGAAGTGGATAAGATGGCAATGCCTAATCCATTTAATACTCGTGGTATATTATCGCTATCAACATATTTTCTCAAACCGGGCTTGCTTATTCTGTCAAGTTGAATGATTGCAGGAAGCTTTGTTACCGGATGATATTTTAATGCAATTTTGATGATACTGGGTTTGGTTTCTTCTTCAAATTTATAGTTTAGGATATAACCTTTTTCAAAAAGAATTTTGGTTATTTCTTTTTTCATCCTTGAAGAAGGTATTTCAACAATACGGTGGTTTGCCATAACGGCGTTCCGTACTCTTGTTAAATAATCTGCAATGGGATCAGTAACCATGATTTATTTTATATTATATTATGAATTTCAATTTATTACCAACTTGCTTTACGAACTCCGGGTATCAAACCATTTAGAGCCATTTCCCTGAAATTGATGCGGGAAATTCCAAATTGGCGCATATATCCTTTGGGTCTGCCGGTAAGTTTACATCTGTTGTGTAAACGTATTGGACACGAATTTTTGGGTAATTTCTGCAACCCGATATAGTCTCCGGCAGCTTTTAGTTCAGCCCTTTTGGTAGCATATTTTGCGACCAATCGTTCTCTTTTTATTTCTCTTGCTTTTATTGACTCTTTTGCCATGTTTATTTTTGATTTTTGAATGGTAATCCAAATTCTTTTAATAAAGCCAAACATTCTTTGTCGGTTTTAGCGGAAGTTACAAAAGTAATGTCCATCCCGTTTATTTTCGTTACCTGATCCATATTGATTTCAGGGAAAATAATTTGTTCGGGTATACCTAATGTGTAATTTCCTTTTCCATCAAACCCTTTTTCATTGATGCCTCTAAAGTCGCGGATACGTGGCAAAGCTACAGCTACTAATCTGTCGAGAAATTCGTACATTTGATTGCTTCTGAGGGTAACCCTGACTCCGATGGGCATGCCTTTACGAAGTTTGAAGTTTGATATATCTTTTCTTGATTTGGTTGCCACAGCTTTTTGTCCTGAAATGGCTGTCATTTCGTTAACGGCAGTGTCAATCATTTTTTTATCAGCAATAGCAGTTCCTAAGCCCTGATTAAGCGATATTTTAATCAAATGTGGAACTTCCATATTGTTTTTGTATTCAAACTGCTTCTTTAAAGCAGGAATTACTTCCTTATCATATTTGTCTTTAAATCTTGGCGAATAACTCATTACTCAATGCCTCCCCTCATTATTATTTAGTTGTAGGTTCTGATTTCTTACTCTTGGTTTCGGTTGATTGTTTTTCGGTTTTGCTGATTTTAGCACCACCTTCAACCTTTTTTAAATTGGAAATGTGTATAGAGGATTCCTTTTTTACTATACCACCCTTAGGAGTTTTCGTATTGGGTTTAGTGTGTTTTGAAACTATATTGATACCTTCAACAATAGCTCGTTGTTTTTCAACAAAAACATCCAGCACTCTGCCCTGTTTTCCTTTAGAATCTCCGGCAATTACGTAAGCGTTATCGCCTTTTTTTATGTGTAACTTGCTCATAGTTTTATATCCTTTGCTTCATTAAAGCACTTCGGGTGCCAAAGAAATAATTTTCATAAATTGTTTTTCTCTAAGTTCGCGGGCAACGGGTCCAAAAATACGGGTACCAACCAATTCCCCAGCGGTATTGAGTAAAACAACAGCATTGTCGTCGAAGCGTATATATGAACCGTCATTTCGGCGAATTTCTTTTTTGGTGCGTACAACCACTGCTTTCGATACGGTGCCTTTTTTAACATTGCCCGATGGAATAGCATTTTTAATGCTAACGATGATTTTATCACCTACCGTAGCATATCTTTTTTTGGTGCCACCAAGAACCCTTATGCAAAGTGCTTCCTTTGCACCGCTGTTATCAGCTACAGCTAATCTTGTTTCTTGTTGTATCATAATTATTTAACTCTTTCAATAATTTCAACTAATCGCCAGCATTTAAATTTGCTTAACGGACGGGTTTCAGCAATGCGAACGGTATCGCCAATGTTACAATCATTCTTGTCGTCGTGAGCCATAAAACGGGAAGTCTTTTTTACAAACTTGCCATATTTTGGGTGCATTACTTTTCGCTCTACCTCAACAACAATTGACTTTTGCATTTTGTTGCTGACGACAAGCCCAACTTTTTCTTTTCTTAAATTTCTGCTTTCCATCTGATTACTTAATTAACAGCTTTTCGATTTCTCTTCTTCTTACTTCGCTCAAAATTCGGGCTATAGTTTGCCTATAGGCTTTTATTTTGTTGGGGTTTTCGAGTGGAGAAACAGCATGGTTAATTTTTAACCGTATAAGCTGTTTTCTTTCTTCATCCAACCTTTCGATCAACTCGGGAGTCGAAAGTTCTTTTATAACTTTTTGTTCCATTGTTTTATTTAGATTGTTTCTTCAACATAATCTCTTCTCATCACAAATTTGGTCATGATTGGGAGTTTTTGAGCTGCCAATCTGAGGGCTTCTTTAGCAATTTCCAGAGGGACACCTTCTGCTTCGAAAAGCATTCTTCCCGGGGTAATTCTGGCAACAAAATATTCAGGAGCACCTTTACCTTTACCCATACGTACTTCGGCTGGTTTTTTGGTAACTGGTTTATCGGGGAATATTCTAATCCAAATCTGACCTTCACGTTTCATATGACGGGTTAAGGCTTGACGGGCAGCTTCTATTTGTCTACCTGTTATCCAGCATTCTTCCATTGTTTTGATGCCGAACGAGCCGAATGAAAGTTCGTAGCCTCTTTTGGCATTACCCTTCATTTTACCCTTTTGCTGTTTTCTGTATTTGGTTTTCTTTGGCTGTAACATTACAACGTAATATTTAGTATTTTATAATTCAATTATCGTTTTTTGTTATTGTCACGGTTACGATTGTTTCCGCCGCTTCTGGGTCCTTTGGGGCGACCAGTATTACTGCTACCTGTTGTTGGGATTTTAGGAGCTGCTTCAATATTTACATTTAAATCACGTTTTCCGTAAACTTCTCCTTTACAAATCCATACTTTGATTCCAATGCGACCGTAGGTTGTATGAGCTTCTGCAAGTGCATAGTCAATATCTGCCCTCAGAGTATGAAGAGGAATTCTTCCTTCTTTATACTGTTCGCGACGAGCCATTTCCGCACCGCCCAATCTTCCAGAGATGTAAACCTTAATTCCTTCGGCTCCTATTCTCATGGTGGAAGCGATAGCTGTTTTTATTGCACGACGGAATGAAATTCTGCCTTCAATTTGCCTTGCTATGGCATTGGAAACAATTACTGAATCAAGTTCGGGACGCTTAATTTCAGAAATGTTGATCTGAATTTCCTTCCCGGTTAGTTTTTTTAATTCTTCCTTTAGCTTATCTACTTCCTGACCGCCTTTTCCGATAATGATACCTGGCCGGGCAGTTTGGATAGTAACCGTAACTAATTTCAAGGTACGTTCAATAAATATCTTTGAGATGCCAGCTTTTGCTAAACGGGCATTCAAGTATTTGCGAATTTTATCGTCTTCTACTAATTTTGAAGCAAAATTATTACCGCCATACCAGCTTGAATCCCAACCCCGGATAATTCCTAATCTATTACCTATTGGATTTGTTTTTTGTCCCATTAAACAAATATTAATTTATTTTTTTTAATTGTTTTCTTTTTTATTATCAATGATAAGCGTAACGTGGTTTGAACGTTTGCGGATGCGATGAGCGCGACCTTGTGGTGAAGGTTGAACCCGTTTTAGCACTCTTCCGCCATCAACCGATATTTCTTTTATAAAAAGTTTTGCATCCTCAATTCTTGCACCTTCATTTTTGCCCTGCCAGTTAGCTATTGCCGAAAGCAATAGTTTATAAAGCTTGCCGGCTGCTTCTTTTGGAGAATTTTTAAGTATATGCAATGCCTGATCTACTTCTACTCCACGAATTATGTCAACGACTAATCGCATTTTCCGGGGGGAAGTAGGACAATTATTTAATTTGGCAAAATACATTTTCTTTTTTGCCTCTTTCAATTGTTCTGCAGATTTATGTTTTCTTGCTCCCATTGTTTTACAGTTTCTTTATTTTTTGGCTTTATCTTTACTTCCGGCATGACCTCTGAAAATACGAGTTGGGGCAAATTCACCCAATTTATGTCCTACCATATTTTCGGTAATATAAACCGGTATAAATTTGTTACCGTTATGAACGGCAATGGTTTGTCCTACAAAATCAGGAGAAATCATCGAGGCTCGTGACCACGTTTTGATGACAGCCTTTTTTTTGTTATCAACCATCTCGAGAACTTTCTTTTCGAGTTTGTAATGAATATACGGACCTTTTTTAAGCGAACGACTCATGTTAACTTATCTTATTGGTTATTGCTAGTTATTTTTTCCTTTTTTCAACTATATATTTATCCGATTGATTTTTCGGTTTACGGGTTTTATATCCCTTGGCTGGCATACCCTTGCGTGAACGTGGGTGTCCACCGGATGCTCTACCTTCACCTCCGCCCATCGGATGGTCAACAGGATTCATTACAACACCTCTCACTCTCGGGCGACGGCCTAACCAACGGTTGCGACCTGCTTTACCTGAAGATTCAAGGTTATGATCGCCGTTGGATACCATGCCTATCGTAGCTTTACAAGACTGAAGTATCATGCGGGTTTCTCCTGAAGGAAGTTTGATAATAGCAAACTTACCATCACGCGACATCAACTGTGCATATGAACCAGCACTACGTGCCATTTTAGCTCCTTGTCCCGGGCGTAGTTCAATGTTATGAATTACCGTACCAAAGGGAATTTCGCTCATGTAAAGTGAATTTCCGACATCGGGCGATACACCTAAACCAGAAGATAATTTTTGTCCTACTTTTAATCCTTGGGGGGCAATGATATATCTCTTTTCGCCATCAGCATAATTAAGCAATGCTATACGTGCTGTACGGTTAGGATCGTATTCAATTGATTTTACTGTAGCAGGAATTCCTTCTTTATCCCTTTTAAAATCAATGATTCTATATTGCTGTTTATGACCGCCACCCATGTAGCGCATAGTCATTTTCCCTGAATTGTTTCTGCCACCTGACCTTTTCTTGGGAACCAACAAACTTTTCTCAGGGATGTTGGTGGTAATATCGTCATAAGTGCTTATAATTTTAAAGCGCTGACCTGGTGTTGTTGGGTTGAATTTCTTTAAAGCCATTTATCTAAATATTGCTATAAAAATCAATTGTTTCTCCTTTTGCCAAAGTAACTACTGCTTTTTTAATGTTGTTACTTTTTCCGGCAATATATCCGGCTTTTGTAAAACGTCCTTTGGACTTGCCTTCGTAATTCATGGTGTTAACAGATGATACTTCTACGTTATAAAGTTCTTTCACTGCTTGTTTAATTTGAATTTTGTTTGCCTTTTTATCAACAACAAACCCAAATTGATTTAACTTTTCACCTTTGGCAGTCATCTTTTCAGTTATTACCGGTTTTATGATTATACCCATCGTATTAGATTTTTATTGTATTCTAATTACTTAACTGCTTATTTTTAGCTGAATAATCCTTCGATAGTCTTTAAGGAACTTTCTGAAATTATCAGGTTGTTTGCGTTTAATATATCGTAAGTGTTCAAACTTAAAGCACTCAAAGCTTTAACTTTTTCTAAATTTCGTGACGACAGATAAACATTTTCATTGGATTCCGCAAAAACAAAAAGTATTTTTTTATCACTGACTTTTAAATTGTTCAGTAATTCAACAAAATTTTTGGTCTTTGGAGTATCAAAATTAAAATCTTCTAAAATTACAATGTTATTTTCTTTGGCTTTATAAGTCAAAGCTGATTTTCTTGCAATTAATTTCAGTTTTTTATTTAATTTGAAATTATAATCCCGGGGATGGGGTCCGAAAACTCTTGCACCGCCTACAAATAATGGCGATTTAATACTTCCGGAACGTGCACCGCCTGTGCCTTTCTGTTTTTTCAATTTTCTTGTGCTACCCGACAACATAGATTTCTCTTTAGAGCTATGTGTTCCCTGACGCTGATTTGCCATATATTGTTTGGAATCCAAATAAATAGCATGGTCATTAGGCGTAATATTAAAGATTTCGTCGTTTAATACTACTGTTCTGGCAGACTTTTCTCCGCTAATTTTATATACTTCTAACTCCATCTTTCTACTATTACATAAGAACCGTTACAACCTGGAACTGCACCTTTTACTAAAATAAGATTTTTTTCCGGATCAATTTTCAATATTTGTAAGTTGATAACCTTAACACGTTGACCTCCCATACGGCCAGCCATGCGAGTGCCTTTAAATACTCTTGATGGCCATGATGATGCTCCAACAGAACCTGGTGCCCGTAAACGGTCATGTTGTCCATGAGTTTGTCCGCCTACGCCGGTAAAACCATGACGTTTAACAACTCCCTGGAATCCTTTTCCTTTGGAAATGCCAACTACATCAATAAATTCACCTTCTATAAAAATGTCTACCTTGAGAACATCGCCAAATTTCTTCTGATGCCCAGCTTCAAAACGTGTAAACTCAGCAACAACTTTTTTGGGTGTAACGCCTGCTTTTGCAAAATGTCCTTTTAATGCCTTCGTAGTATGCTTTTCCTTTTTTTCATCAAAAGCCAACTGAATGGCTTCGTAACCATCGTTTTCAATTGTACGAACCTGCGTTACTACACAGGGCCCAGCTTCAATAACGGTGCAAGGCAGATTTTTACCTGCTTCGTCGTATATACTGGTCATTCCGATTTTTTTTCCTATAATTCCTGACATTGTTTTTTTCTTTTAAAGAGTTGTTAATTACCAATTTGGTCTTTTCATCAAACTTTAATTTCAACTTCTACGCCACTGGGTAATTCCAATTTCATCAATGCATCAATGGTTTTGGAAGTAGTGCTGTAAATGTCGAGCAGTCGTTTATAAGAACACAATTGGAATTGCTCTCTCGATTTTTTATTTACAAAAGTCGCACGCAATACTGTATAAATCTTTTTATTAGTAGGTAATGGTATAGGACCGTTAACTACTGCACCGGTTGATTTTACGGTTTTGACAATTTTTTCGGCTGACTTGTCAACCAAATTATGGTCGTACGATTTTAATTTTATTCTAATCCTTTGACTCACGTTTTGTTAATTTAATATCCTTATTTTGTACTTACTAATGAATAGCCTTTAATTTTAAGCAATATCTCTTCCATCAGGCTCGTTGGTAATTCTGAATAATGAGAAAATTCCATATTTGAACTACCTCTGCCCGACGTCATCGAACGCAATGAAGTAACATAACCAAACATTTCCGCTAAAGGAACTTTGGCATGAATAATCTGACGTCCGGTTTTTGAAATTACTTCTTCTAAATGTCCCCTTCTTTTATTTAAGTCACTGGTTACATCACCAAGATAAGTATCTGGGGTCGAAACTTCAACTTTCATAATAGGTTCCAGCAATACTGAATTTGCTTTTTTACATGCATGCTTAAACGCAAGACGTGCACAAATTTCAAACGCCAGTGCATCGGAATCGACGGGATGAAATGATCCATCCAGTAAAACCACTTTTAGGCTTTCCATTGTATAGCCCGCAAGCACGCCATTGGTCATTGCAGTTTTAAAACCTTTTTCAATGGCAGGGATATATTCTTTGGGAATATTACCGCCTTTTACTTCGTTGATAAATTGTAATCCTTTAATGCCTTCGTCCGAAGGAGAAACAATAACTTTGATATCTGCAAATTTACCTCTTCCACCACTTTGTTTTTTATAAACTTCCCGGTGTTCAACGGTATTTTTAATAGCTTCTTTATAGGCCACCTGAGGTGAACCCTGATTGCATTCCACTTTAAATTCACGTTTCAAACGGTCGGTTAAAATTTCGAGATGCAATTCACCCATACCACTTATTATGGTTTGTCCGGTTTCTTCGTCGGTATGAACATTAAAAGTTGGATCTTCCTCAGCTAATTTATTCAGAGCATTATTGAGTTTATCCACATCATCCTGAGTCTTGGGCTCAATAGCCATATTGATAACAGGATCCGGAAATTTAATTGCTTCAAAAAGTATAGGATGACGTTCTTCACAAAGGGAATCTCCTGTACGTATATCTTTAAAACCAACAGCAGCGCCTATATCTCCGGCTTCAATTTTATCAAGCGGATTTTGCTTGTTGGCATGCATTTGCATGATGCGCGAAATTCTTTCTTTTTTTCCTGTAGTTGCATTCAAAACATAAGAACCCGATTGGAGAGTACCTGAATAGACTCTGAAAAAAGCGATACGACCTACAAAAGGATCGGTAGCTATTTTAAAGGCAAATGCACTAAAAGGTGCACTTGCATCAACCATACGGGTTTCTTCTGCTTCAGTTTTAGGATTTGTGCCTTTTACAGGAGGTGCTTCGAGTGGACTTGGTAAATAGCGAACAATGGCATCAAGCAGCATTTGTACGCCCTTATTTCTGAATGTAGCTCCGCAGATTACAGGAGTAATTCGTAATTCGAGAGTAGCTTTCCGAACCGAAGCGATAATTTCCTCTTCGGAAATTGAATTATGATCGTTGATATATTTTTCGAAAAGTTTTTCATTTTCTTCGGCAACGCCTTCAATAAGCATAGTCCGATATTGCTCAACTTCTTCTTTTAAATCGTCGGGTATAGCAACTTCATTGAATTGGGCATCCTGAGAATTATCATCCCAAACATACGCTTTATTGCTGATTAAATCAACAATACCAATGAATGCATCCTCGGAACCAATGGGAATCTGAAGTGGGATAGGATTAGCTCCTAACCGTTCTTTTATTTGTGCTACCACGCCAAAAAAATCGGCACCAGCTCTATCCATCTTATTGATAAAACTGATACGTGGTACATTATATTTACTTGCCTGATGCCAAACAGTTTCCGATTGAGGTTCAACACCACCAACGGCACAAAAAATAGCGATGGCACCATCCAATACTCTAAGTGAGCGTTCCACCTCAACAGTGAAATCAACGTGGCCCGGAGTATCAATAATATTTATTTTATAGGGTTCATCCTGATATTTCCAAAATACAGTGGTAGCGGCGGATGTAATTGTAATACCTCTTTCTTGTTCCTGTGGCATCCAATCCATGGTAGCTGTACCTTCGTGTACTTCCCCTATTTTATAGTTTACACCGGTATAATACAATATTCGCTCAGTAGTTGTGGTTTTACCCGCATCTATGTGAGCCATAATGCCTATATTTCTTGTATAGTTAAGTTTCTCGGACATTATAATATTGTACCTCGGTTTTTTTATTAAAATCTAAAATGTGAAAATGCTTTGTTAGCTTCTGCCATACGGTGAGTATCTTCTTTCCGTTTAAAAGCAGCGCCTTCTTCTTTATATGCAGCCATTATTTCAGCAGCTAATTTGTCGCCCATATTCTTTTCATGACGTTTACGGGCATATTGTACTAATGCTTTCATGCCGATAGACATCTTACGTGCAGGGCGAATTTCAGAAGGAATCTGAAAGGTAGCACCACCAATACGACGGCTACGTACTTCCACATTTGGAGTTACATTTGATAAAGCTTTTTTCCAGATTTCCAATGCGTCTTCTTTGGTTTTTTCTGCAACAATATCCAAAGCTTCATAAAAAATCTCGAAAGCAATATTTTTCTTACCCCGAAGCATCATGTTATTAACAAACTTTGTTACCAAAGTATCGTGATATTTTGGATCGGGAAGAATGATTCGTTTTTTTGGACTTGATTTCCTCATTTTGCTACACTTGACTTATGTGGAACGATTTTTTTAATTATTTTTTTGCTTTAGGACGTTTTGTACCATACTTCGACCGTCTCTGGTTTCTTCCATCAACACCTGAAGTATCCAATGCACCGCGGATGATGTGATAACGAACACCGGGTAAATCTTTTACTCTTCCACCACGTATCATTACAATGGAGTGTTCCTGAAGGTTATGACCTTCACCGGGAATATAAGCATTGACTTCTTTTCCGTTGGTTAACCGAACCCTGGCAACCTTCCGCATAGCAGAATTAGGTTTTTTGGGGGTAGTGGTATAAACCCTTACGCAAACACCTCTGCGCTGTGGACATGAATCCAAAGCCGGTGATTTACTCTTATCAGTCAGCTTCTGGCGACCTTTACGAACCAATTGCTGTATTGTTGGCATAGATAAGTTTTTAATTATTTTATTTAAAACTATTTTACCCTTTTTTAAGGGGCTGCAAAAGTACAAATTAATTTTAGAAAACCAATAGATTAAATGAAAAAATGTTATTAATTTTTCAATCTATTACTAATCAAAAGAATTCGTTGGCTAAAAAATAGGGAAAATGATAAGGTTGGAAAGACGTTTTCTGACATCCGGAGCGATTGCAATAATCATCTCCCGAGTCGAAACCTATAGTTGTCTTAATTTATCAGGTTCCTTATAAGCTTTTTCAGCTTTTTAATTCTTGCAAAAATGAGGTTTTCTTCATTTTTAGCGGGTGCAAAGATAAAACTATTTTTTTAAATACAAATTTTATTTTAAATTAATTCATTAAAATTAACCAAACCCACCCGGAATTGAAAAAAATATGCCCTGTAAAGGCAAAAGATGTACTTTTGTCCCCATAAAATAAAGCATGTGAATAATATACTTAGCGATTTAAATGAAGTTCAACGCCAGGCTGTTGAAAGTATTAATGGGCCTGTGATGGTGATTGCCGGAGCCGGTTCGGGGAAAACCCGTGTGCTCACCTATAGGGTAGCTCACCTTATTAGTACTGGGGTTGATCCTTTTAATGTGCTTGCATTAACGTTTACCAATAAAGCTGCCCGCGAAATGAAGGGACGTATTCTCCAACTTGTAGGCAACAGCGATGCCCGCAATGTATGGATGGGTACTTTCCACTCCGTTTTCTCCAAGATTCTTCGCATCGACGGGCATTTGCTTGGCTATCCTTCCAATTATACCATTTACGATACCGACGACAGCAAAAGTTTGATTAAAACTATACTCAAAGAACTCGACTTAGATCCTAAAGTTTACCAGCCAAATGTTGTTTTAGACAGGATTTCGTCATGCAAATCGAGCTTAATCCCTGCCGAAGATTATATTATCAACAGCGAATTTCAGGAACAGGACAGGGCAGCCTCCAAACCGAAGATGGGCGAAATCATGATGCGGTACAAAAACAGATGTTTTAAGGCACAGGCTATGGATTTCGATGATTTGCTTTTCAACACCAATGTTCTGCTTCGCGATTTCCCGGAGATATTGTATAAATATCAGCAGAAGTTCAGGTATATTCTCGTGGATGAGTATCAGGATACCAACTTTGCCCAGTATATGATCATTAAAAAACTGGCCGCCCGTTTCGAAAATATTTGTGTGGTGGGCGACGATGCCCAGAGTATTTATGCTTTCCGTGGAGCCAACATCCAGAACATCCTGAATTTTAAAAACGATTATCCCGATCTTAAGACCTTTAAACTGGAACAGAACTACCGTTCCACGCAAACGATAGTTAAGGCAGCCAACAGCATCATCGTAAACAATAAGGAACAAATCTTTAAAGAAGTGTGGACGGAGAATGCGGAAGGCGTGCTCATCCCGGTTCTGCATGGTTCGTCGGACAACGAAGAAGGACGGATGATTGCCCAATCCATCTTCGAAACCAAAATGTATAACCAATTGCCCAACGATGCCTTCGCCATTCTTTACCGCACCAATGCCCAGTCGAGATCCATCGAAGAAGCTTTGCGTAAGCTCAATATCCCCTACCGGATTTATGGTGGTTTGTCGTTTTACAAACGAAAAGAAATAAAAGACCTGTTGGCTTATTTCCGGCTGGCCATTAACCTGAACGACGAAGAAGCCCTGAACCGTATCATCAACTATCCTGCCCGCGGCATAGGCAAGACCTCGCTCGAACATATCATCGTGAAGGCAAACGAAGAGAACAAGAGCCAGTGGGAAGTGATTTCGGAAGGTAAAATGGCCGGAATAAATACAGGAACGCTGACCAAGATTTCGGAGTTTGTGCTGATGATTAAAAGTTTCAGAGCCCAACTGAAGACCCGCAATGCGTACGACCTGGCCAAACACATCGCCAGCTCAAGCGGCATCATGAAAGAACTATACGAAGATAAAACACCCGAAGGACTGAGCCGTTACGAAAACATTGAAGAATTGCTGAATGCCATCAAGGACTTTTCGGAAAAAGAACCCGAACCGAGTTTTGAAAACGGAGGCGAAATATCCACTTCCATACGCACCCTCGATGAGTTTATGCAGGACATTGCCCTGCTTACCGATGCCGATAACGACAATGAAAACGATAATGATAAGGTAGCGCTGATGACCATCCACTCCGCCAAAGGGCTGGAGTTCCCTTATGTATATATCACCGGGATGGAAGAGAACCTATTCCCATCCATGCAGTCGTTAAGTTCGAGGAGCGACCTGGAGGAAGAACGCAGGCTTTTTTATGTAGCCCTTACGCGTGCACGCATCCGGGTTACGCTGACGTATGCCGACATGCGCTACCGCTGGGGTACGCTTACGCCCTGCGAACCCAGCCGTTTTATTGATGAAATTGATACCGTTTACCTGGACATCCCGCGCAAGGCGCCTTCGGCTTTTGGACCAAATCGTTCCGAAAACGGAACGCTATCGGGATTGCCGGCTTCTCTTTTTCAGCAAAAGAATCTGAAACGACTCGATAAGGTGAGTCCGGCAAGCGGTACTACGGATAACGGAGGAAGTTTTGAACCTTCCGATGCCGCCGACATTCAGCCGGGGATGGAGGTTGACCACCAGAAATTCGGAAGAGGCAAGGTGCTGAACGTGGAAGGCGACGCTTCCAACCGTAAAGCGACTGTTTTCTTCAACGGAATCGGACAAAAGCAGCTTTTGCTGAAATTTGCCAAACTGAAGATTATAAAGGCGGAGTAAATATCGCCATAGCAGGAAATATCCTATCTTATTCATAATTTGAGGTTGATATTATTTTCAGGTTCGTTAATTATTTTGTATTTTTGCAATACAAAAAATATTCACGAATATTTGTGAATACATGAAAGTAAGTGAAATCATAAAAATAATTGAAGATGACGGCTGGTTTCTGATCCGACAGAAAGAAAGCCATCGTCAATATAAACATCAAACAAAAAAAGGACTGGTTACAATAGCATCACATAAAATATCTGACGATATTGCGAAAGGAACATTAAGCAGTGTTTTAAAACAGGCAAAAATTAAAACGAAGAAATAATCATGATAAAGTATGTAATCATATTTGAAAAAACGGAAACAGGATATAGTGTCTATGTCCCCGACTTGCCTGGTTGCATAGCAACAGGAAGAACAAAAGCCATTGCCGAAAAAAACATCCTCGATGCTATTCGATTTCATTTGGAAGGCTTGAAAGAAGAAAAAATAAAATTTCCAATTAACAAGACTGATGCAGAAACATTTGTTTTTGCCGTTTAGAATATATTTGTATCATAAATCAAAATCACTGTTGTCCGGTAAAAGTATTCGGACTAAAGTCCTTCAGGTAATCACGATTTGTAACACCCGGCTAAAGCCCAGTGTTAGTAAAACACAGTAAACATTGGGCATTAGCCCTTCAAAGAAGTTTTTATATCGGATAATGAGAAATTGCTGAACATTATCAAGGCTTTTTTTTCGGAAACAGGAAATATCCTGCAAAATTTGAATTTGCCACCCATCAAATAGCATTTGTCTCTCCTCAAATAGAAAGTAGCCGAGTTTAAATAGAATTCGGTTCTCTTTAAATGAAAAGTGGCCGAAAAAAATAGCATTTGCATCTCTTTAAATAGAAAGTGGATGTGTTAAGTGCCAATGTGGCAGATTTGAAATAGAAAGTGACCGAAATGAAATGGAAAGTGGCTGAAAAAAATAGCATTTGGTTCTCTTCAAATGGAAAGTGGCCGAAAAAAATAGCATTTGCTTCTCTTTAAATAGAAAGTGGATGTGTTAAGTGTCAATGTGGCAGATTTGAAATCAAATTTACTTCTCATTAAATCGAATTTGCCTTTCTTTAAATCCAAAGTAGACTATCTTAAATAGAAGGCGGAAGATTTTAAATCCATAACGCCACTTCAGTAATCCGGGGCGGGCTGTATTGAATCCAATTTGTCTATTTTTTAATACAATACGTAAATCTATTAGACCCCACCCTGTCCCTCCCCTAAAATAGTGGAGGGACAGGGTGGTATCCGAATTCAAATTAATCCTGATTTGAAGCTTCGTAGAAAAATTTTTATGTTTTTAAATTTAATCTATTCTATTGACAATGTGTAAATAATATCTATTGACAAAAAATATTTTAAAAAAAATGCAATTTTATTTGGCGATATGAGAATAATATATTAAAGAAATGTCGTAATTTTATCGGCTAATAAAAGTAAAGCCCTTAAGGGAAACTGATTAACTACTTTTTAGTACTCATTAAAAAAAATAAAATTATGGATAATTTATCGTTAAGAAAACTGAAAATGTACCATGACGTACAAAGTGTATTTAACACCCATAAACAAAAATGGGAAGCGTCGATACCGTTTAAAACGGAAGTGGATACCATGGAGGCAACCGTTACGGCTATTGACGAAAAAGACAAAATGCTGAAAGGTTCCGAAAGCGTGAGCGAAGAGAAACAACAAACAAAAGAGTTGTTGCTGGACACCACCCTGGTGATATGCGGTGTGGGTACAGCCTATGCCGCACAGATAAAGGATGCCGGACTAAAAGCCATGTTTAATTTTACAAAAAGCGACCTGAAAGAGGGCAACGAAAAAGAAATATATACCCGTTGCGTTGGCATTGGAAAGGCTGCCGAACCTATTCTTGATAAATTGCTTCCTTTTAACCTGCCCCCGGATCAGTTGACCGTACAGGCAGAAGCCGCTTCGGCTTTCGATAAACTGATTCCCGCCCCACGGGAGGCACGTACCGCCGATAAGAGTATCAAGGAAGAAATGAAAATCCTGTTTAAAGAATGCGACGCCCTGTTAAATGTGCGCCTCGACAACATGATGCTTGTTTACAGGAAAAGCTATCCCGATTTTTATCTTGAATACACCAATGCCCGCCAAATCGGAGGATGGAGCAAGGGAAAAGGGAATAATGTGCCAATTGGATAATTTGAAAATTTGAAAAAGGGATTTCTGGTTTTTAATTGAAATCTGGAGAATCGGATTACCCTGAAGAAAAAACTCAGGCTACAATACTTGATGCCCTACGGGCAAGGAAAAATGAATGTTATGAATAATTGGCAGGATATAATATTGTAAACTGAAAGAACAATGCGGCTAAAGCCGGAAAAGGATGAGGAAAATTTGAATCCGTTGGCTAAAGCCAACGGCAATAAACAATAGATAAAAAATAAAGCTAAAGCCAACGGCAATAAACAATAGAAAAAATATAGAGCTATACAACGACAATAAACAAAAGTTAAAGAATGCTAAATATCTATTGCCGTCAGCTTTAGCTGACGGGAAAAAATGGAAATAATAAATCAGGCTTTAGCCACATTAAAACATTAAAATCATGAGTTGGGTCAGAATTTGGGTGC
>Ga0183100_1000034_pt1 | contig 39210 bp, 35 predicted proteins | sample Biomet2_FD_127789 | JGI IMG/M metagenome (GOLD analysis project Ga0183100, IMG submission 127789) | Microbial communities from bioreactor (seeded with anoxic lake sediment) at LBNL, California, USA - Biofuel metagenome 2 | ecosystem: Engineered > Bioreactor > Anaerobic > Unclassified ... | reverse complement strand
CACAGGAGCAAAGAAACTAATTTTTACAAGCATCACCCAATACGATACCCTGTATGATATCATGAAGAATTTCACTTTTTCAATTAATAATCGCTTGTATTTCCAGGAATACAGTCCCGATGGATTCGTCAGTGGCATTGGTTACTGGGAAAGCTCCAAAGGGAAACATTATACCCGTTTTGTCAAGGATGAAAAGATGATCTGGCAAAAGAAAGATGATAAAATATTTTTCGCGAAAATGGAAAAGATGGGATTACCGATTTATCCCTGTCCAGCCGATGATATGTTTTATTATAAAAAAATCAATGCACCCCTTTATAAATTTGGCGACAACCGGATGTTGTTATTCAATTTTCCGAACGATTCCATCGAAATTCTGGATACGGGAACGAACATCATCAGTGGGATACCCATTACCTTTCATAAAGAAGATGAACTTAATTTTGGTAACCAGCTCGGACAGGTTTTTAACAATGTCGGAAAGTCTTTCATTTTGGGGAATGATAAGTGGGGTAAAAATATCCTGATGGATGTCCCTGCCGAAAAAGCCTATACGTATAACATGAAAAACGGCATTTACCATCTTAAGCAAATCAATCTTTATACCGGTGAATTAGATGATTGTAAGAGTATACCGTTTATTTTTCCCAAGAAGGTTCAGATATACAAAGGCGAGGTGTATTTCCTGTACAAAGGTATTGGAGAAAAGGATAAATGGAAATTGTTAAAAATGAAGGTTTGTAACTGACGCGGATAAAAAATAGAGACGCGGATTAACGCGGAAAGAAACGGATAAAAGAATAAATCCGTTTAAATCAGCGCAAATCAGCGTCTAAAAAAAAGAAGACGCGGATTTGCGCGGAAAAGCACGGATAAAAAAATAAAATGTATGAAAAAACTATTACACATTGAAACGACGAGCAAGATACTTAAAGCTTTTTTCAAAGTTTATAATGTTCTTGGCTATGGGTTTCTCGAAAAGGTATATCAAAATGCTATGCTGATTGAATTACGGGCAATGGGATTTAAATGCAGCAATCAACAGCCTGTTAAAGTATATTATGGAGATCATCTTGTAGGAGATTATTATGCCGATATTATCGTAGAAGATACTGTGATTTTAGAGCTAAAAGCAATTGAAACCATTGCTCCTGAGCATGAAGTTCAACTTGTAAATTATCTTAAAGGAACAGGAATTGAAGTCGGGCTTTTACTGAATTTTGGGCCAAAACCTCAGTATAAGCGGAAGATATTAACTCATGAATATTTAAAGAGTTTAGAAACTGAAAATAATGAAGACGAGGATTAACGCGAAAAGGCACGGGTGAAAAATAAATTCGTTTAAATCCGCGCAAATCCGCGTCTAAAAAAAAGAGACGCGGATTGACGCGGAAAGAAACGGATAAAAGAATAAATCCGTTTAAATCTGCGTAAATCAGCGTCTAAAAAAAGGAGATGCGGATTAACGCGGAAAGGCACGGGTGAAAAATAAATTCGTTTAAATCCGCGCAAATCAGCGTCTAAAAAAAGAAGACGCGGATTAACGCGGAAAAGCACGGGTAAAAATAAATCCGTTTAAATCAGCGTAAATCAGCGTCTAAAAAAAATAAAAACGCAAATGAAAAATTTTCTTAAATCTATTCCGGCAATTATTGTTTCCTTGTTGATTTTTTCCGGTGTTCAGGCTCAAAATACGAAGACCGTTAATGGGATTGTCCTTGATTCTATCACCCGCCAGCCTGTTTCCAACGTAAATATCTCTGTCGATCAATCGTCGGGGACAACAACGGATGAACATGGCAGGTTCAGTCTGAACATCAGGAAAAGAGACCGGGTAATGGTGCTTTCTCATTTAAGTTATCTGCACAAAGCAATAGACCTGTCGCAGACAAAAATACAGATTGACACGATTCTCCTTAGGCCAAAGATCATCGAACTTCCAACCTTTGAACTTTCCACTAAAAATTACGTTTCGGTAAAACAAACAGAGGCCATTATGGATTATGCCATTACAGGCGATCTTGTCGTTTTACTGCTTCACATCAACGGCAAAACGGCGCTCGAATTTCATGACCTGTATAATCCGGCCAGCGTTTTGTTCAGACAACTTATCCCTTTTAAAGCCAACAGCCTCTTCACCGATTTCTTTTATCAGGTTCATCTGATGGCTGACGATTCTGTAAGGCAATTGCATGTGGATGACAACAGAAACATTTCCTTTTATTCCGCAGTATCACGTAAACATTTCGACCAGGTGATGGGTAACACGCTTGCCATTACTTCTAAAAATATTATTACCGTGGAATCCAATACTTTTTCGCAGCAATACGATTATTATTTAATTGGTATTGACTCCGCCTACCGGAAATGTTTTTTTAAAATTTACGACAAACAAAAGCAAAGGGAAATCGCTCAAAGATATGGAGAGCTATCTGCTAAACAAAGTGAATATAATGCTTTATTAGACTATTACAATGTAACCCCGGAAATGTCGGAGTCCCCTCGTCAACGAAAAGTTTCTTTGGACCTGTTTCAAAAGAAAGCGGTTTTCAAAAACATTTCAAAGTCGTCGTATAATCCGGTATTTGTGAGAAACGACAACATTTTTATGTTTGACCTGGTGAATAATCAACTCTGTATTTTTGATAAAACGGGACAGAAGCTAAAATCGGTGATGATTAGTTTTAACCTTGAACAAGGTTTCCGCAAGATCATACAGAGTTATTTAAACGGCGATTTTTATTGCTATAAAATGACCAACGGAACCGGTTATATAAGCAGGATGGATACGGAGACCGGGAAAATAATGCCGTATATCCGGATCAGTGATGGCTTTTTTCCCGAGGATATTCAGATAAAGGATAAAACGATCTTTTATCTCGCCAAGAGCACATTCGATTTGGGAAGAAAGTTATTTTGGCTGAAGCAGGCATCAAACAATTAGGTAATCGTGTTTGCCGGCAAAGGAACCATCATTATAAACGGCACAGCATACGGATAATGCCGGCGGATTACTACGGGTTATCCGGCCGGTTAAAAAATCTCTTTTCGGTTTACAAAAGTCGCCGGAAATTATTTTGTCTTTCCCGGGATGCCGTATTCCAGGTCAATAGTCCTTACAACATCCCTGCCTGCAAATACAAAACTGGCTTGCATAAATGACGGGGGACCGTATTTGTCCATGGCATTATTCGAAAAACCATAGCCTTCCGTAGGAATGCCCAATGCGTTTTTATCCAGCTTGCCATCTTTATTCATATCATGGAGCGCTACCACTGCATAGTCTCCATAAGGAATATTTTCGAACTTGATCAGTTCTTCGTTGGCGCTGATGGCCGTGATACTGCCTTTGTAGGCCTCTTTATAAGGGAAATCCGTTGGGCCATTAAACAAGGCAACCATTAATTGCCCATCCGTATTTTTAAATCCTTCCACCAGTATCAATAAAGTGCCTGTTTCAGGTTTTGGTTCCTCTTTCATGCTTTGTCCGCAAAGCTGACCGGCGATGCACAAAACCAGGATAAGAAATAATAGATTTTTCATGTGTTATTAATTTTTTAATTTATTGGTCACATGGAATATCCATAAAATATTATTTTCGGTTTGTTTAGACATTGTCCTTATGGATATTTCATTTTTTCTTTAGTAAAGTTTACGTAAACACCCCGTTTTTTTATGTGGGTTCTGGTCTCCACCTTTTTCAATTCCGGTATTAATAGTTAGTCAGGAACAGCCATCGTTCTTTTTCGATGGTTAACTGTTCTGCTTAGCGAAGGTAGTAATTAATTTGTTATCCGACAGCAGTCCCGTAGAAATTTGCGGCTGCGTGTGTTATTTAATTTTCGATCCGTTCAATTTTCTTTATGGTATAATAATCTCTGGCACGATCCGGATTTCCGGATCCGTTTTTTGAACAAGCTTCCCCGGCTACGCCCAATTCAATATACACCGGAATCGGTTTATCAATTTCGTATCCAGCAATCTTGCTGATTATTGCATCGTTCGATTTTATCGTATCATTTCCATATTTTATAGTCCAGCCCCAGCAACACATGCATTTTTCAGAATTGAAGCTAATGATCTCTGCGTTACTTTTTATTGAATTTTCTTTCCTGTCGCATGAGATACAGGAACAAATCAGTAATACTATTAATCCTATCGTGGGTTTCATACCTTTTTATTTTATTAAAATATTATGTTATAAAATGCTGTTCCAATTTAATCTGTTTGGAGTCATTATCCTTTATTTTCTGACTTTTTCTCATTACCGTTAGCTTTAGCCAACCGGTTAAAAATTCTCTTTTAAGATAGAATACTTTATATGTATTCTGTAATTTCAGTTCTATCGGTTTCGTTAATTCTACAATAATTTGAATTTAATAGGTTTCTAATTGCATTAATAAATCAGCCTTGCATTCTAACGGACGCCATACATAAAGTGGTGTGAGAGGCTCTCCCCGTTCCCGATCAATCGGGAGCGGGGCGGTCTAGTCAATTGACGGTAGTTGTTATTTTTTCAACTCATCGTATTCTAACCAAGTTAAGATTTTAGCTTCTTTCCTTTCAGCTATATTTGCTTGCATTTTACTTAGTTTAGATGGTCCTGCATTTTCACCAATAATTAGAAAATTAGTTCTACTTCCAACTGTAGAATCAACATCCGCACCAAGTTCTTTAAGCTCGTTAGCTATCTTTTTCTTCTCATTATCACCAAATCCGGTAATTACAACCTTTTTCATATAAAAAGGATTTTGTTTGTTTTTGGCATTTTTAAAATCAGGTGTTAAAACATCACCTGTCAATTGCTTAGGATAATGATTGGGATGATTGTTACTTGATGCTTTTTCAATATTTTTTACTCGTTGAAATTCATCAAGTGGCAAATCGTTTTTCAAATATTTAGAATATAAAATACCGCATCCAATAGCATCAGACAAAGCATCGTGATGCGATAAATCTATATTGCAAACCTTACAAGCAATATCTAATCCACAATTGCATATTTCTTGGGTACACACCCAATTTATATTTATTGGAGATTCTATATTATTCATTCTAATAGCCTGCTCCAAACAAACTTTATCAGTATGAAATGCTCCATGAGCTACAACAACATTATTATTTAGCCTTTTATAAATCTCAGGAAAAATTTCTATAAACGAGGGTGCATTTTCAGTTGAATATGAGTTTATGTTGTGTATTTGACTTAATATTTTTTCATATTCATTATTCTTGGGCTGAACAAATGAATTATACTTATCAATAATTTCGCCATTTTTAAATGATACAATACCTACAGAACATATACTACCCTTTTCATGGGTCGCATGTTCAAAATCAATAGCGACAAAGTCTGGTTTTGATTTATTAAGCTCTTTCTCTATTGTCTTTTGAAATCCAGCATGCAGTTGTGCTAAACAACCTAATTCGTCATCATCACAATTCTCAATATCTCTCCTTAAAACAAAATAATCTGTAAACTCAATGAAATCGTTATTGTAAACCACACTTTTTGTATTTCCATCAATTTGGGGCTTTAGATTTATAAAACGCCAAGCCATGTTTGGCTCAACCTTTTCAAGAATTTTAGAAATAACATCCTTCCATATATTAACGCTAATTTTAAATCGGCTCATTATCTGAGAGTCATCATTTGTCTTTTTCAGTCTGTCTAAACCTTTTCTATATTGTAGCGGAATATTTTTCTCCTCACTAAATGTTATCGCAAGTTTCTGCGCAGCATTTAACAATGTAGAATTCTTGTTCTTAAATTCACTTTCAAATAAGTCTTTCATAAACTTTCAAATTTACAATATCCTATCGGTGTGAGCGATTATACAATTACCGCTAACTCGTTTATACCAATGACAAAATCATACTATTGCCTCTCGTTTCTGTCGTATATGTATGATTAGTGCTATCTGTTTTTTACAAATTATCCAAAGGGCTTTTTATTTTATCAAATCCTTTGGTTGTTATGTTTTAAAATTAACCTTTTATTTACATCCTCTTTGCTTCTCACAAGTCTGCGCTTTGCGCATCATTAACTACTTAGCATCCCGTTTGCTTCGCACGGGACTTCGCTTCGCTCAGCATTTTCAAATCAGCTACTTAGCACATTATCCTTCTGTATTCCTAAATCAGCAATCAGCAATCAATCCCGAAAAGATCGGGACTAAGCCTCCGGCTTAGCAATCAACAATCAACAATCAACAATCAACAATCAACTATCCGGTTCCTCTTTGGTATGTTCGCCTCCATGTCCCAGGTCAAGGATTATGCGTGCGCTGAGGTATTGCTGGTAAAAATCAGGATAAGTGGTACGGAAAGCAAGCATGATGTTATCCATCTTTTTCTTCAGGAAATCGTTGGTTTCCGTAAAAATCTCTTCCATATTACGGGTAGCCGTTTTGCTTACGCCCACGGCTTCACGTTTTTTGGGTATCATGGCATTAAAAGCGGCGCGTTTGGTCATCAGCAGTTCCAGATCCTGTTCGCTTACTATAAATCCGGCAAGCCCTTCTTTATACGGCATGGCGGCATCATACACTACCTTACCGGCATTCACCAGCTGGAGTTCACTCATCCGGTTCAGCTTGTATTCCGTATAATTCACCATGCCCAACAAGGTATTGTTGCCGGTGCTGGCAGCAAAACCCTTGGTTCCATCGCATACCTTGAGTATGGAACCGGTGTAATCGTTTTTAACTACTAATTTGTCGGCAGTGATGCCGCCGGATGATTTCAGTTGTACCGCATTCAGGTCGTCTATATCTTCAGTATTTTCTTTAAGCAGCAACCTGCCTTCCTTGGCAGGAGCAACCGTTTCTACAATTTCCTGGTTGTCGTCCAGGACCAGCGCCACATTTTTATACATGCGAAGCCAGTTACGTTGTTTCTCGTTCATAGCTGTTAGTTTTTGTGGAGTTTAGGCTACTAAAGTAGTAAATTATCATAAAATACGTACAACAATAATCAAATTTTTTTTACTTTTTTTAAATAATTTTTTAAAAAACAACATAAATTATTAGTATACAATGGTATACCGATCAAAAATGCATTAGTAGCTGAATATCATTAAAATATGAATCGGGGAAGCAATGGGATAATTTCCTGTATAGCAGCTCGTATCCCGATGTCTCTTTTGTCTGTTTGCAAATGGGGAAGGACAAGCCGTTATTGCCGGATAATAATTACCGGGCTATAACGGATGTTGTCAAAACGGGGAACATCATTGCAGGAAATGCGACCGGCATTGTAATAACAACCTGAATCGGGATGATATTTTATACAAACAACCGAAAAACAATATCCATTGCCGTTGACTTTAGTCAACGGAATCAGAAGAATAAAAAGATTTAGGCTTTAGCCCAACAAAAAGGGAAGCAAATGTGGCTAAAGCCAAAATAGCTGGCTTCTTTTATCCGTCCCATAAATGGGACGGCAATAAATAAGCCTGATAACCAAACAATCTTTGTTTTTTAAATTGTGATTTTTATCCCGAACTCAGGTTAACAGGAATTCCTGTGAGGATGACTGAAAATGCTATAAGACCGTTGCAAAATAAAGCGAGGGTGAATTTTCTTGTTTTTTTACTAAAGATATTTAGTTTTATATCATCTAAAATGTTTTTTTATCGTTTTTTGCTCATTTTATCTCTATAATATTGCTGCAAATGAGGGATTTTACCCTCATTTTTAGCATTGGGACATAATTATCCCAGGTGAACGATATAAGTTGTATGCAATAGCTTCCATCAGATGTTGAGTGTGCATTTTTGACAACCCTACATAACGGGCTACTCCTCCACCAAACCATCGTTTTATTGACCCAAATGTCCGTTCTACTTTATACCGGGTTTTACTTACTATTTTGTTGAATTGTATTTCTCTTTCTGTTAACTTTCTGTTTTTGGCTGCTTTGTTCATTATATGATTACGAAGCCGTTTCTGCTGTAATATTATATCGTTCTTTTTGCTTTTATATCCTTTGTCTGCTTTTACCCAAGTCCTTTCCGCTAATTCACATGTATCCAATACTTGCTCCAAATTGCTTATCTCATTCACATTAGCCGAGGTGGTAAGTACTCCCAAGATTAACCCATTGACATCGGTAACCGTATGTTTTTTATATCCAAACCGGAGCTTCCCCGCTTTTTTCACCCATCTGCCTTCGGAATCAACTCCTGGCTGGGTCTTCTTTATCAATTTAAATTGTGAGGCTTCTTTTTCTCTTTCTTCCTCCTTTGGCTCTTCCTGGCGATCTTCTACTATTTCATATTCCGTTTTTCCCTTTGGCTTTCTTGGACTATCGGTAATGCTCGCATCTACAATGACTCCTCTCTTAACCAGTATTTTCTTTTTCTCTAATTGTTTATTCATCGCTTTGAATAATTTTTCGTACACATTCTTTTGTGTAAGTTCGGTCCGAAAACGACTGATAACACTATGATCGGGGCATTTGTCATCTATACTTAATCCTACAAAACGACTGAAAGATATTCTGTCATTTACCTGGTCTTCTACTTCATAATCACTCAGATTATACCAGGTCTGCAAAAGACATATTTTAAAAAGTAATAGCCCTTCATAAGCCGGACGTCCACTTACACTTTCTCCTTTTTGATAGTATTTATTGATAATATTGGAAATAAGTCGCCAATCGATCAATGTATTTACCTGATCGAAAAATTCTGTCTTTACTTTCCTTCTTTCTGCTGCTAAATCAGCAAAGCCTATGTGTTTCTCATTTTTCATGCTACAAATATAACAAATTTATTGTTATAAATAACACTAATCTAATATTTTATACACATTTTTGCCTTGCAACGGTCTTACTATGGTGATGATGGGAAGATGCCACTGTACAACCGGCAGTACATATACTATCACCGGCAGATGGCTTTGTGAGCATCGGAAATTGCCATTGTGTCAGGTGAAATTCACTTTGTGATGACCGGAATCGCTATTGTGATAACCGGAAGATGCCACTGTGCGACCGGCAGTGCATGTACTATCACCGGCAGATGGCTTTGTGAGCATCGGAAACAGCTACTGTGCCAGGTGAAATTCACCTTGTGATGACCGGAAGCGCTATTGTGATAACCGGAAGATGCCGCTGTGCGACCGGCAGTGCATGTGCTATCACCGGCAGATGGCTTTGTGAACACCGGAAGCTGCCACTGTGCCTGTTGGAGCTTAGGAACAACCGCCGGAAGCGCCTTTTTTCTTTCCCGATTTCAGCATCGGAGGCTTGGCTCCTCCGCCTGCGGGAGCCGCTACGGCTCCGGGAGTGGCGACGGGGGCTGCTCCACCTAAGGTGAGTCCGGCTCCTTTGCGTAAATCATACTTTGCAAACTCATCATCCGGACTGGTTGCCGGTGGCTGCTGAGGGTTGAGTATGGTTTCGGCCCAATAGTTTAGCCCGCCCTGCATAACGTACATGTTCTGGTAGCCCAATTGCCGCATAAGCATCCAGGCTTCGTTTGCCTGAAGGGTTCCGTTGGAATAAAAGACATTCATTTTCTGACTTTGGTTCAGGATGTCTTCATTTTCTTTGGCTAAAAGGTTATTCAGCGGGATGTTCAGCGCTCCCGGCAGGCTGAATTTGTCGAACTCGGCTTTGCTGCGCACATCAATCAGTTGCAGCAGGGGATCTTTCTTAACCAGCATATCGGCAACCTCATCGGTTGTCATGAATTGCTTACCTGTTTTGGCTTCATCAAGCAATTGTTTTGCCGTCAGTTTATAGGGTTTGGTTTTGTTTTCAGGCACCGCAGCAATGATCAGTCCTAAAAATACAATCACCACCGACAGAATTATTCTTGGTTTAAGCATCTTTTCCATAACGATTCAATTTATTAAAATCAACAAACAACTATCAATCCCGAAAAGATCGGGACTAAGCCTACGGCTTAGCAAATAACAAACAACTATCAAACAACTATCAACAAACAACTATCAACTATCAATATTCTTCCCTCGGAAATTTCTTTTCTGCCCATTCGCCTATCCAGAACATTATCACTGCAGCAATGATGATCAGTAAAGCGGTAAGTCCTGAAGACAACCCAAGGAAATCGGAAAACTTGGGTGAACCTAAATTCTTGGCTAAATATAAACCTTTTTCCAACGGATAAAGTTCGCCGAAAATAAAGATACCGATAAACAAGCCCAGGACAAACACCATGCCGTCAATCTTCCCGATGGCAGCTCCGCATATGCTGGTTCCCGGGCAAAATCCGCCGATGATAAAGCCTATCCCCATGATCACTCCTCCTACGATGGCGGAATAGACATAGGTTTCGTTCACAAACACAAGGCTGAGGTCAACCCAGCCGAAAAGGCTGAAGAATAATAATCCGAGCATGCAGGTGATGGCTCCCGTGAAAAATACTTTTAACACTACGGTATCGTAACCATAGAATACTCCGGCTAACTTCCGGCTCGACGAGAAGCCACATTGCTCCAGCACAAAGCCAAAGCCAATACCGATTAAAAAGGCTAAAAACAGGTTGGTGTTTTCAGATATAATGCCATTTACTACTAAAGGTCCCATGAGGTTAAGGTTTAAAATAAAAATTTATAAGGATAACTTCTAACTACTATCAACAAACAACTGTCAACAATCAACGAATCAAATCCAGTTTTTACGGAATACATAGGCGAAAGCGAAAGCTGTTCCGAAGATACAGGCCATGGTAAGAAATCCGCCTAACGAAAGCACGCCCATGCCGCTCAACGCAGCGCCGCTGGTGCAGCCTCTGCCAAACTGAGCGCCGTAACCGAACAGTATTCCGCCGATCAATGCCATGATTAATCGCTTGCGCGAAGTGATTTTTGGCGAATGTTCCACTTTAAATTTCAAACGTCTGGCCACAACTCCCGACAGGAATCCGCCGACAATTACTCCGAGCATTTCGTAAACCAGCCAGGAATTCATTGGGTTTCCCGGATGTGTGTCGGAATATTCCTTGTAGAACAAAGCTTTTTCGGCATGCCGGGGAGCGACCGTTTGTACGCCTGCCACTATCGTACTCTTGATGGCTCCGCTGGCTCCCAGTCCGCGTCCGGAAATAAAATTGGATGCCAGTAGCACCAATCCCAATAATACGCCTCCAAGGTAAGGGTTTAGATATTTTGTCTTTTTCATTGTGATTATTTTATAGTTATTCTGATATAAATTCGTAATTCGTAAATCATCAATTAATAAAGCCACCGGCTTGTCTGTCCGGCATAAGCAATGATAAACCTAAGCATTAAACCTCCAAACAACACAAGAACCGGAGCGATAACCGCCGGAACATGATATTTACGTAGTTCAAGGATTTCGAGGATAGCAGGAATAATCATTCCGATAAGCACCACAAAAATCCAGAACGGGGCAGTATATTCTCCGCCAAGGAATAATTGGGCAGCATCTATCTGCACCTGGGTACTCGCCAGGAAACCCATAAACATGTGAATGATCAGGAAGAGTTCTATTCCGATGACCATCAGGTCGATTTTGGCAAGACTCATTCTTTCGAAATGCGATTTGCTCATCAACACAATAGTGGCGGCTCCGGCAGAAATTCCGGAAGCTAAAAACAAAGGTCCGAGGATGGAGGTATTCCACAACGGACGGGCGTTAAAGGCAGAAAAAAGAATGCCGGTATAAACTCCGAGTATGATTGAAAAGAATAAAGCAATCCACGATAAGGTCTGAATGTTTTTCCTGAAGAATTTTTCAAGTTCTTTCAGCCAGTTGTATTTCCAGTCCCAGTTGGGGAAAAGCTCCGTTATATTCAAGGCGCACCATATAAAAGAGACAGGAGTAATCACCATCAGTGTCCATGCTCCCCACGACATGGGCGATTCAAGCCTGAGTGTGGAATAAAGTTGCCAGAAATACATTTTATGTTTCAAATCCCAGAAAAGGGCAATCAAACCGATAATCAAAATAAAGGGCGTGATGAAAGGAGCAATTTTTGTCGCCACGGGATAATCTTTTTCTTTACCACGCAGCGTATAATAGGCGGCGAAAAACAGTATACCGGCAGCCAATCCTCCAAGAAACAGGTACAAAGGAATCTGCCAGTGCCAGATATTAAGTTGCGGGTCGATGGAGGGATTCATTCTTCCGCTTACGATAAGTTCCTCTTTCATAGTATTAGTTGATAGTTGTTAGTTGATAGTTGAGGGTTGTTAGGGCTTTTAGATTTTCTTTTGAAAATAGTTTATAAATCCGTTGATTAATTTTTTATTGACTGAAATCAAATCCAGAACGATGTTTAATGTTTCTTCATTAATATACTTTTGATCAAAGCTATGGTTTCTCCCACAACCTTCAGCGATATTTGATGGTATGGAAACGGCACATCTCCGCATTTGAATGATAAGTCCGAAAGCTTCATTTTGCGGAAAATTAGTAGTAATTGTATAAATCAAATTTACCAGTTCCCGGCTTTTTAACCAGACATTCAATTCTGTATATTCTTTATAACCAGTTAAATTTTCCATATATAATCAACTTACTATCAACAAACAACTATCAACTAAATTAAAAAGTACAATTGAGGTTGGGTTCCAGCTTCGGGTATCAGGGTTTTCCATTTGCGATGAGCAAGCACTTTTGAAACAGGGCTTGATGGGTCGTCCAGATCGCCAAAATACAGGCATTTGGTAGGACAAACAGAAACACAGGATGGGTCGAGTCCATTATCCACGCGGTTGTGCAGGCAGAAAGTGCATTTATCCACATATCCATCAGGATGAGGAAAACGGGCATCATACGGACAGGAAGCGATACAGGCGCCACATCCGATGCATTTGCTATGAGTTACCAAAACCACACCGCCATCTTCAAAATGACTTGCACCCGTTGGACAGCAACGCACACAAGGTGCATTTTTACAATGATTGCAGCGTTCGGAACGGATTTCCGTTACCAGATCGGGATAAGTGCCATCCGTAATTTCTACCACCCAATCGCGGGCATAACCTAAAGGAACATCATTTTCCGTCTGACAGGCAACGACGCAATCGCTGCAACCTACACATTTTTTAGTGTCTACCGCCATGGCATATCTCATGATATCGTCTCCTTTTTATCTAATTTGAAAGTTACAAAATTTCCCCGCATGCCGGTTCCGCCCATGATGGGATCGGTCATCACCTTTGTAATTAATTCCGAATCGCTGGCGCCATGGCCATATGCCCGACTTAGTTTTTTTTCGGAATGTCCAAATCCATGAACCATATAAACGCTGTCCCAGCGGATTCGTTCGGTTATCCTGACTTTTATGGAAAAGCTCGAAACAACTCCATCCTGGTTTTGAAGGTAAACTTTCTGATCTTTTTTTAGGCCCCATTCGGCGGCAACCTTCGGGTTGACCCAAAGTGCATTTTCGTCCATCAAATCGGTAAGATTAGGATTGTTGGCCGTTCGGCTAAAAGTATGCATGGGCGCACGACCATAATTCAGACGATAAAAACCTTCGGGTGGTTCGGGATGAGGAACATAAACCGGTAATGGGTCGAACCCGGCGGCAAGAAAGTCGTTGGAGAAAAGTTCTATTTTACCCGAAGAGGTATCAAATTTATAATCCGAGCCATCGGGAATATATAAATCTCCATTTTGCCTCGGATATTTTTTAACACCCAGAGTTTGCATCTCTTTTAAGGAAGTTCCCATTTGTTTCAGTTTCCAGTCCAGTTCTTCTTCTATGGTTTTGAAAGGAAAATAGGCTTCCAGACCTAATTTACCGGCAAGTTTTTTTGCCATCCACCAGGCAGGTTTGGTATTATTTTGGGGTTCTGCAGCAGGCATACGCAAAGCGATAAGCGGTTCGCGCTGTTCTGCAACCCGTATATCGTCGTAGCGTTCCAGATAAGTGCATTCAGGCAGAATTACATCAGCCCATCCGGTAATTTCCATGGGCATAGTATCCACGGCAACCAATAAATCAAGGTTCTGGATTGCCTGGAGTGTTTGCTTTTTATCGGGGAGTGTTGTAATTAAGTTGGTTCCAACCACAAACCAGGCTTTGATATTTTTATCTCTTCCCGGTTTAGGGATGGAAGCATCTACCAGAACATTGGAAACTCCGGTATTTGCAAATACAAATTTTCCATCGGCAAGCGCGCTCCATTCCCATTTGGGTTTTGGAAATTCGGGTAAAGGAAATTCCGGAAGAGCAACACTATCGGGAAAGAAAAAACCACCCCGTCTGCCCCAGGAACCTAAGAGTGCATTTAAAATTGCAACCGCACGTATCCTTTGGGTGTCATCGCCATACCAGGTTACATGCCGTCCCGGATGAACAAGCACTGCCGGAGAAGCATTAAACATTTCCTTTGCCGTGCGACGAATAACGTCAGGGGCAATGGTAGTGATTCCGTAAGCCCATTCGGGAGTAAAATTCTGGACATGAGCCTTCAGTTGCTCAAAACCATTGCAATATTTTTCAACAAAATTTTTATCGTACCATTCTTCTTTTATCAGCACATGTATCCACGAAAGCAGCAATGCCAAATCGGTTGCGGGTTTGATGGGCAACCAGTATTTTGATTTACCGGCAGCCGTCGAAAAGCGTGGATCGACGGTAATAATGACAGCACCTTTATCAATGGCATCCGACATTTCCTGAACCTGGCTGTTGTGCATGTTTTCGCCCAGATGCGAGCCAATCAAAACCATACATTTGGTATCGCGTATATCTAATGGTTCGGGCGAATGTAATTCAGTTCCGAAGGTTGCCAGAAAGGCTATCTCGCGGGGTCCCTTGCATTGTGCAAAAGAAGGAGCTGCCGTGTTGTTGGAACCAAAGGCACGGAGTAGGGTAGTAAAATATTTGCCGCCAGAACCGTGTTTGAACAACGCAATACTTTCAGGACCGTGTTCGGAGGCAATTTTTTTCATTTTTTTGGCAATAAAGTCAAAGGCTTCATCCCAGCTTGCTTCCCTAAAACCTTGTTTTCCCCGTTCGGAAGTACGGATTAACGGAGTTTTAAGACGGTCGTTATCGTAGTACATACCAATGCCGCCGGTTCCGCGGGGACAAAGCCTGCCATTGCAATGTGTATCATCCTCGTTGCCTGTTATTTTTTTGATGCTTCCGTCTTCATGATGATAAACCCATCCGGCGCATTGCCAGAAGCAGATTTCACAATACGTAGGTGTTCGTTCGGCTATACGATGACCTGAGGGAAGCTGACGGAAAAATTTGGTGATCGGAGAATTTCCTTTTGCCAGACGTAGCCCTCCGCCTGCAAGCGCCAAACCGCCAACGCTCATTGCAGATATTTTTAAAAATTGCCTCCGGGTTTTCATGCAAATTCTGTGTTAATTAAAATCTTTATTTTATTAATCTATATATGGGCATGTAAATTTATTACAAAAATAAATAAAAACCGGATTTTTTAATAAACAAAAACACAAAAAATTAGCTTTTCTTCATTTCCGGGAAATAGGTATTGGTTATCAGTATTATTGTGTTGTTAACATGAAAGTCAGGCATAATTACTGAATTACAATCTTTTTTACTTCAGTAAATTTTTTTCCGGTCAGTCGCAGGAAATAGATACCTCTGGTAATTTTATTAATATTCAGGCAAAAAATTGAGTCTTCTGTATTTATTTTTTCTTTTACCAACGTTTTTCCTTGTAAATTAATTAGTTCTATTCTATTAAATGTATTTTTACTGCTTACATTTTTGATAAAAACAAAATCTTTTGCCGGATTTGGATAGATCAGAATGGGGGATTGTTCGCCATTGTCCGGGATATGTGTACAATAATCTACGGTGATAAATTCTTTTTTCTCAAGAGTAATATTATTAGTGCCATCAGAAACCGTCAGAGTTACATCATATTTCCCCGGATTTTCATAGGTAACGGCAGGTTGTTTTTCGTCGGACGACGACGGATTACCTCCGGGAAAAGACCATTGCCATGAAAGGATGTTATCGTAGGAATCATCTACAAAATTAACGGTACTATTTTGGCAAACAGAGGTATTATCTGCATGAAAAAATATTTGGATAGCTGAGTTGTGGACATTAAAAAAATCCAGATAATTGTTAAGCAATTTTGTTTTTGCCAGCGGGTCATTATCATTTACTAATTTGCCAAATTCGATCATGGAGCCGATGGCTTTATAGTTTGTTCCGGTATGGGCAAACTGAACACATTCCGGATTGTCTGCTATATTATTGAACAGAGAATAAGAGTTGTTGCCAGGAGTAATCCGGAAAATAGCAATGGGCAGGCCCATATAGTTGAAATTTTGTCCCTGGGTGATTGTATTATTTTGCCCGGTTATCGTATCAAAAGAATATCTTGAACATAATTCGTGGTTGTAATGAAATAATCCATGAACAGAAACTGGGCTGTTAAAGTGCCATGTTTTATACCCTTCCATATAAAGATTGCCGCCATTATTTAGATATTCAGATAAATAATTTCCTTCAGTAGAGGTTAGCGTATGACCGGATCCCAAAAATTCAAGCAAAAGAAATACAGAGGGAGCAGGACTCAAATGGGGAGGGATTGAATCTATTATTTTATAAGATATCTGCAGGGAATTAAGAATGGGTTGCAGACTGTCGGCAGTGACAGAACTTGAAGAAAGGTTAATGACTATCACTGAAGGAGTCCCAATTTTTAAAGGGCGGTGAAAAACAATATCATTACCATTACTACTTTTCAGCGAAACAGAAAAGGTTGTAGTATATTCCAAAGGAGTATTCCTGGAGGCGGAAATTAAAAATCGTTGATATGAGCAAAGAGAAGGTTTCAGTGAATCTATATAAAGCGTTCCAGATGATAGTAAAGAAACGTAAGGGTCATTAAGAGTAAGTTCTACAGTATTTTCTTTTGAGGTAATTGATCCGGTATTAATTATGGGAATAGTTAATTCCACGGTTTCGCCAGGATCAAGCTCCTTGTTACTACCGTCAAAAATATAAGGTTCTTTCATTTCAACTCTTGGAGAGGCAATGGTTGCCGGAAGCTTTTTGTTCCATTCATTACCATTGGCTTGTGCGGATATTACCAGGGAAGAAACAAAGCCATCGGGAAGAAAATTTTGTAAATTAAAACAAAATGCGTTGGAAACAAAAATGCTGTCGCCGGGGTTTAAAAGTGGAATTGTTTCTGTACTATCAACGACGTTAAAAATAGTGTTGGGATCTCTAAGGTGAAGTATAATGTTTTGCAAGGGTATTGTACTGATGTTTTTTACAGAAAGATCAACATTTGCATTTTCACCCAATTGAAGTTTGTCATCGGTTCCGGCAAGATAACATGCACTAATATTTAGTCCGCTGGAAACCGTAAAAGTTTTTTTGGAAGAAATCATATCATCATCATTTACCTGCACGGTGATATCATAAATGTTGGAAACATTGGTATTTCCAAAAGCAAGAATGCCTTCTTTACTTAACGTAAGACCATTTGGATATTCTTCCGGTAAGTAACGGTACGACTTTAAAGCTCTTTGATTCATATCCCATTCGTATTCTAACTGATAGTTTACTTCATTTCCTTCGGAAATCCCCAAAGCAAAAGGATATTGATTTGCATTTAGCATATCCCCGTATATGATTTCAAATTCTCCGGAAGGATAAAGCCGGATACATGTATTTAAAGCAATGGGCAAGCCTGATTGAGTGCCGGCAATACTCCATCGAATACCAACCCATTGGGGATTAATTTCGTACCAGCATTTAATGTTGGAAAAATCTTCCATTTTTTCAGAAAATGCTGTGCAAATACTTTTTAATGATTTCATCATTAATACTTCATCTTTACAATATGGATAAGGATAGGTGTTTTCCTGAAAAGCAATGAAACCATTTAAGTTTATGTAAATGGAATCGTATAAATGGCCGTAGAATGGAAATTGAAAGGGTAATGCAATTCCAACACTTGGAACAGAAAGATTTGACGGATCCAAGCTATTTTGGGTGATGAGGGGTATTGGAGTATTCGCCTGATATTTAGAATAGTTTTTTACGAGATTCCAGGAATATGGAGCGCTGCCTCCCTGTGCTTGTAATTGCTCCGTGTAAGGTTGTTCCGGGACAAACGCAGGAATAGAGTTATTGGTAATTTGCACTTTATCAAAATTAACAATTCCATTTACTTCAAGCATGGTGGAAGAATTGTTAACTATGGTTACATTGTGCTCTGGAGATTCAAACTCCTGCACTCCGTTATTATAGCTGAAGACAGAAAAATCCCGTACAACCCCTTCTGTATTGTTTGAGGCATCTTGTTCGGCAACGATCAGGAAAAATTTCGCTGGCTCTCCGGAGTTGATATAGCTTAACAAAGGAGTGATATCTAATCCGAATTCAATGGTTTTATAGAAATCGGCGGTGTCAATTCCCTGCATAAAATGTGCTCCACCCTGGTAATTATAAATGGGGAAATCCATAACATGGTCAGGAAACATTTTTGATGTATCGGTAGTTACCCCGGCTTTTATACAAATATCTTTTCTGCTATTATGAGTCATTTTCACTTTCATTGTTAATAGTGGTTCATAATTTGTTTTGGGCTGAACGGCATATCCTGATTGTTCGGAAACGCCTCCTTCGCCATAGTTTATGGCCATGGTACTGTATAATACATAGCAATAACCAGCGTTAGCCCAGTCCTTTCCGTAAGAATTTGCAAAAATAAAAGCGCCAATTTCCCAGTCTCTTACATCAATTACCCCATCATTGTTATTGTCGAGTTGATTGGAGTAAATACCGTCTCCATTTAGATCATATCGTATAGAATCGTTATAACCTACGATGGTCATGCCATGGGTTGCCGGTGATAACCAATTTATCATAATATATTTTCCGGCTTCCGGGGTTCCTTCTGGTATGATATGATAATTCCAGGGACTGGAAGCATTAAATGTAAAAACGCCACCAGTAGGCGATCCGTTCAGATGATCGAAAAGATAGGCTTTTGCAGTTAGTATTCCTTCTTCCGTATTCAACGGGATACGGGAAACCTCGGAAAGGCGGTTATGCATACCATGATAATATTTGTCGTATCCATTCATCCATAACTTATCTCCAACAATAGAATCATAGCCGTAATTTGCAATATTGGGAATTCCCTGTTTTTTAATCACATCAAAACTGTAGAAAAAACTTAAACCATTCCAACCTTCGTAATTCAGATAGTTCCAGGTATAATGTGCAGGATATTTATTTTCAGGTATATCGGCAGGAATATTTCTTTGTCTGTCTGTTTCGTAAGTAAAGTTATAATAAACGCCACTTTCCTGCTGACAGGAAGAAAATGTTAACTGATTAGCTATTTCTGGAAAAAAAATCAGTTTTGAATTGTCCACATAGGAGGGAAGCGTTTTGGAATCGTAATCAGGAGGTAATTTCAGTACCGGAAGCCGGGAAGAAATTTCCTTGATCGCATTTTCCACTTTTTTTTGTTTATCATACTCCTTATTTGTCGCTTGACTGAAGCAACGGCTTTCAATCAGAATAAAAATGAAAGCTAAAATTAATAACCGTTTCATAGCTTGTTTTATATTTCATGCAATATTATAAAATATTGGTTAAACAATATATAAAACAGAGAAAAAATCAGGAAAAAATCCTATAATATTGAATTTTGTTGTTTTATGCAGATTGATATTTTTGGGATAAAACGTTAACAAATAATCATTTTCAGATTTCTTTATTTTGAGACTTCATCATCTCAAGCCAGTCTTCGGCATTACAAATGATGCCGGCTATTGATTTTACGGGATGGCCAATCATTTCCTTTGATTTTGGAATATTCCCGATCATAACAGGTAAAACACTGAATGCCATTGAAACGGCGATATAAATATTCCGGAAACCTTTTCGGAAAAGGAATGTCTTAACCAGCGGATTCCGTAATTCAACGCTTAAAGCCGAAAAGCTCAGCACAATCAAAATGGCACGAACGTTCATTTCCAAACCTATGATTAATCCACCGGCAAAATTACCGTTTTTCCAGAAGAAGCCTGCCAAAAGGGTAACAATAATTAATTGAATCCAAAAAATGGGTTTTTTCAGACGCCGGAGGATATTCCGGTAGTAATAAATACAAAATCCGGCATATAGGACAACCAAAGCAGTTCCTATGTAGAAATTGAAAAAATTAAGTACCATGAGTCCGACTGGTATGATTAAGAGATGTATTAGCAGTAAAACGAGCCTGAATTGTTGTTCGGGATTCAGGTTAAACAATTCCCGGTTGGAAATATCAGTTAATGAAAGTTTTCTGTTTTCCTTTTGCAGCAAACGGCTTTTTCTCCCGATAAAAAAACCAGTCAATGCAGCCAGCGAACCAATGACGACATAAATTCCGATAAGCAAATCGACCAATACCCAGGCATCCACATTTTGAATATGAATCTGCTTGGCGGCAAAGTAGAAAATATTCAGATAAATCTGAATGAGATTGAAGCCATACAAAATCAGCAGTCCGACTATTTTATGTAGCAAGGCGCTAAGCACGCTGAAAGCACCGCCAAGCAGAAAAGCAAAGAGATTTTTACCAAAAATACGAATAATGCCTTCGAGCAAAAAGGCTTCCAGCATAATGCCGATCATTGGGCCGAAGATGACTGAACTTGGCGAGAGCGACTTCATCAGTGCACAGATAATACCGGCGCGCCAGATCAACCCTTTGACAGGCCAGAGCTGGAAAAAAGCAACCAGAAAAATGGTTCCGAAAGAAGCAAGAATAGAACCTGCAAAAGGAATCCGAAGGTTGTGAAGGAAACTTCCGATGATTATTTCGACGGAAGCCCATAAGCCACCGACTACAGCCGCCTTGAGCCATACGTCGGATAAAACGGTATTTTTTATTTGTTTGTCGTACATAATGTTTTTAGTTGTGCATATCCATTTCGTGTTCCTGTCGTTCCCGTTTCAAATCGTTTAGTGTATTGATATTTAAAAATACTTCTTCGCGGTAAAACGGCAGCTCCGGCGAAAAAGATAGGGCTTTAACAGATGATTCTGTAAGAATATTCAGCATTTTAAATTGATGGTTCAGAATTAGTTTTTCTAAAACTTCAGCCATTCCCTTGTGGTAAAACCCGCACAAAGGTTCGTAATTTCCGTCGGATGTTTGGGGTATTACAGCCATAAAACCGTTGGAATGGTTGATTAAATAATTCAGAAGATCGCCCGAAACGAAAGGCATATCGCAGGCAAGGACTAAATTTTGTTTGGTAGGAGAATGTTTCAGGCAGGTATAAATGCCACCCATCGGACCTGAATCGGGAATGATATCGTGATAAACGGGGAAGCCCAGCCTGTCGTAAGCTGAGTTATTGGCACTGATAATTATGGATTGGCAAATACCGCCGAGCAATTCGACGGCATAGTCAATCAATGGTTTTTTTCGGAATAAAACCCAACCTTTATCTTTGCCCATCCGGCTGCTTTTTCCTCCGGCTAAAATAATGCCGGTAATGCCGGAATTATTCATGGATTAATCTTCTAAGATTGCTTTTACGCCCGGTAGCACTTTGCCTTCCATGTATTCGAGCATGGCGCCGCCGCCTGTGGAAACATAGCTGACTTTTTTTCCTAAATGGTATTTGTTGATAGCCGATACCGAATCACCGCCACCGACCAATGAATAAGTTCCTTTTTCGGTTGCCCTGGCGATGGAAAGGGCAATTTCCTTAGTTCCGGTTTCAAAATTGCTCATCTCAAATACGCCCATAGGCCCGTTCCAAAGGATAGTTTTCGATTTTGTAATCACTTCATCGAATAACTTAACAGTTTCCGGTCCGATGTCCAGGCCCATCCATCCGGCAGGTATCTCATCAACTTTAGTTAGTTTGCGTTCGGCATTATTATCAAAAGCGCTGGCATCAATGGCATCCACGGGAAGGTAGATATTTACTCCTCTTTTTTTGGCGTCTTCGAGCGTGTTTTTGGCTAATTCGAGGAAATCGTTTTCCACCAGGGAATTTCCGACTTCGCCACCCATGGCTTTGATAAACGTAAACGTCATGCCACCACCGATGATCAGGTTGTCCACTTTATCCATCAGGTGGTTGATGATTTGTATCTTGCTCGAAACCTTGGCTCCGCCTAAAATACCCGTGAAAGGATGCTGGGTATCTTCAAGCACTTTTTTCAGAGCCTTTACCTCGTTTTCCATCAGGTAGCCAAACATTTTATCGTTGGGGAAAAATTGTGCAATGATGGTTGTGGAAGCATGGGCACGATGAGCCGTACCAAAAGCATCGTTAACATAGCAATCGCCAAGAGCGGCTAATTTCCTGCTGAATTCTACATCTCCTTTTTCCTCTTCTTTATAAAAACGAAGATTTTCGAGCAACAGCACTTCGCCGGGTTTTAATCCGGCAGAAAGTTTGACGGCGGATTCACCTATGCAGTCGTCGGCGAATTTAACCGTTATACCAAGGCTTTGGGATAAATAATCAACAATATGCCTTAGCGAGAATTTATCTTCGGGACCGGTTTTGGGGCGTCCGAGATGCGACATCAGTATGACCGAGCCGCCTGAAGCTAATATTTTTTTGACCGTAGGTATAGCTGCATCAATGCGGTTGCTGTCGGTAATTTTCTGGGATTCATCCAGGGGTACATTAAAATCAACACGGATTAATGCCCGTTTACCTGTAAAATTATAACTATCCAGTGTTTTCATTTTTTTGTTTTTTGTGAATAGAACATAAATATTATTGGCAATTCAAAAAATCCTTACCGGCAATTTTAAACCAGGATACCGGAAGTTTCTTTTCTGCCATAGCACAAAAGTACAAAATAATTTCAGTTTAAAAATGAATTAATCCGGTTTTTAACAGTATTGATTTGGTAAAAAGGTGAATTGATTTCATCTCCAAGGTGAATGCTATCCAGTTCCAAGGTGAATGCTATCCAGTTCCAAGGTGAGTGCTATTCAGTTCAAAGATGAGTGCTATTCAGTTCCAAGGTGGATGCTATTCAGTCCAAAGGTGAATTGATTCCATCTCCAAGATGAATTAATTTCAGCTCCAAGGTAAATTTTATTCAGCAAAAAGGTGAATTAATTTCAGTTTGGAACAGGAAAAGATCAGCCCATTTCCTTAAGCCGGTCAATCCATTTGTCTACGTGCAATGGCGTAAAGGCAAGCATCTTTTCGAGCAGGCGGTTTTCGTCGGTTTCCACGATAAGATTATGATGATGCTCGGAGCGGATAAAATTTTCGCTTACGCAATGGTTGAGGAAGTCAAGAAGATGGTTGTAATAGCCGTCAATGTTCAGGAGGGCACAAGGTTTTTGGATAATACCTAATTGATTCCATGATAAAATCTCGAACAGTTCGTCGAGCGTGCCGAAGCCGCCCGGAAAAGCAACAAAGCCGTCCGACAGTTCGGCCATCAGGGCTTTACGTTCGTGCATGCTACCAACGATGTGCATTTCGGTAAGATGTTGATGAACGAGATTTTTATCGGCCAGATGGCTGGGCATAACTCCGGTAACTTTTCCTCCCAAATCCAAAACAGTATCGGCAAGGGCGTGCATCAAACCGATGTTGCTTCCGCCGTACACCAGGTTGATGTTGTTTTTTACCAGCATTTGTCCGAACTCTTCGGCTTTGCGGCGGTAAACGCCATTATTTCCCATGCTCGAACCGCAAAATACACAGACGGTCTTTATCATTTTTTCGATAGGTATTTTTTAAAAACAAAACATTCCATCCCGGGTATTCGGGGTGGAATGTTTATCTATTATTTTTCCATATCAGAAAACTGTGACATGGAGGAATTATTAATAAGCAAATAATGGATAATCAGCCATCATTGTATTAACCCGTTTTTTAACAGATTCAATGACGCCTTCATTTTCGATGTCGCTGATTACTTCGTCAATCATATCAACTATCACAGGCATTTGCTCTTCTTTCAGTCCACGGGTTGTAATGGCCGGTGTGCCAACGCGCAGACCGGAAGTCTGGAACGGTGACCGGCTGTCGAAAGGAACCATGTTTTTGTTGACGGTGATGTCGGCTTTTACCAACGTGTTTTCAACTACTTTACCGGTGATGTTCGGGAATTTGGTGCGCAGATCAATAAGCATCAGATGATTGTCGGTTCCTCCGGAAATAACGTGGTAACCTTTGTCAACAAAAGCTTTCGACATTACGGCTGCATTTTTCTTTACCTGAAGAATATAATCCATGTATTCGTCGGAAAGAGCTTCGCCATAGGCAACGGCTTTGGCTGCGATAACATGTTCCAGCGGTCCGCCTTGTACGCCAGGGAATACGGCGGAATCGAGCAGCTGCGACATTTTCTTGGTTTCACCCTTTGGTGTTTTTAATCCCCATGGGTTTTCAAAATCTTTTCCAATCAAAATCATACCGCCACGAGGTCCGCGAAGGGTTTTATGGGTGGTGGTGGTAACAATGTGGCAATAGGGCAGGGGATCGTTAAGCAATCCGCGGGCAATCAAACCGGCAGGATGAGCAATGTCGGCCATTAGTATAGCTCCGATTTTATCGGCGATTTCGCGCATGCGTTTGAAATCCCAGTCGCGGGAATAAGCGGAAGCGCCAGCGATGATAAGTTTTGGCCTTTCGCGCAGGGCAACTTCTTCCATTTTATCGTAGTTTACCACTCCGGTTTCTTCTTCTACACCGTAGGCTACAGGATGATAAAGAATACCTGATGAGTTTACCGGCGAACCGTGCGAAAGGTGACCACCATGAGATAAATCAAGACCCATAAAAGTATCTCCGGGTTTAAGAACGGCCATTAGTACTGCCATATTAGCCTGGGCACCACTATGCGGCTGTACGTTGGCCCATTCGGCACCAAACAATGCTTTGGCGCGGTCAATGGCTAATTGTTCGGTTTGATCCACGATTTGGCAACCGCCATAATAACGTTTGCCGGGATAGCCTTCGGCATATTTATTCGTAAGAACACTGCCCATGGCTTTCAATACCTGTTCGCTTACAAAATTTTCGGAAGCAATCAGCTCGATACCGGTCATCTGGCGTTCTTTTTCCTTTTTGATTAAATCAAAGATTTCTTTGTCTTTCTGCATGATGAAAATATTTTTAAATGAATCGGTTACTTAGTATGTAAATGGAACGGCAAAATTAAAAAATTTATTTATACCACAGGACGAAAGAAAATATTATTGACGATGGGTTTCTTTGGTCTTTTTAATAAACTTCCGGTCTTTTCCAATTAACGACTTTCCAAACTGAATGTATGGGTATTTCTGTTATAATCGTAATGTAATTTTATCATTCTTTTCCCGTTTGAATTATTAAAGTACTTAAAGTGAACTAAAGTTACAAGTGCCTAAATTACGTTTAAACGGACAATAAAGGGTTTAACAAGCAATTGGAAAGCGAACAAAAACTTCAGGCATTTTAGGCTCTGATTAGTAAATGATAATAAATAAAGTAAAACCAACGAATGATACAATTCGATAAATTTATACTTGCCAACGGACTAAAAGTCATCGTTCATCGCGATACGTCCACACCCATCGTCGCCATGAATATCCTTTATAATGTGGGCGCCCGCGACGAGCAACCCGACAAAACCGGCTTTGCTCACCTGTTTGAACATCTGATGTTCGGCGGTTCGGTGAATATTCCCGACTACGACGAGCCGTTGGAATGTGCCGGAGGCGAAAACAATGCTTTCACCACCAACGACATCACCAATTATTATTTAACTATTCCAAAACCAAATCTCGAGACGGCTTTCTGGCTGGAATCCGACCGCATGTTTGGACTCGCTTTTTCGCCAAAAAGCCTGCGTGTTCAGCGCGATGTGGTAACCGAAGAGTTTAACGAAAGTCATCTCAATCAGCCTTACGGCGATGTCTGGCTTTTGCTTCGTCCGCTGGCATACAAGGTTCATCCTTACCAGTGGTCGACTATTGGTAAAGAAATTTCGCATATTCAAAATGCTAAACTTGACGAGGTAAAAGCGTTTTACCAAAAATATTATAATCCTAACAATGCCATTATGGTGGTAGCCGGTGATGTGGAAACGGAGGAAATAAAACAACTGGCAGAAAAATGGTTTGGTCCGATTCCCCGTGGCGGGGAATATCTCCGAAATCTGCCTGCCGAACCTCCGCAAACCACAAAGCGCACCTTAACCGTGGAACGCAATGTGCCGTATGATGCTATTTATCTTGCTTATCACATGTGCAACCGCTTTCATACCGATTATTATCCTACCGATTTACTTTCGGAAGTACTTTCCGGTGGCGATTCGTCCCGGTTGGAGCAGGAATTAATCAAAAAACAGCGTTTATTTTCCGAAATCAATGCTTGGATAACGGGTGATATAGACGAAGGGCTGTTCATTATTTCTGGCAAATTAGTGAGCGGTGTGGCTATGGATAAAGCCGAAGCAGCTATTGTTTCGGAATTGGAAAAACTTCAAACGGAAACAACGAACGAACGTGAGCTTCAAAAAGTAAAAAACAAGATGGAGTCCATGATCGTATTTTCGGAAATGAAAGTCCTGGAAAAAGCCATGGGCCTTGCCTATGCCGAACTGATGGGCGATGCATCGCTGTATAATGAAGAAATGGAACATTATATGGCGGTAAATGCCGAAGACCTGCGCCGGGTAGCGCAGCGTATATTCATTCCCGGAAATTGTTCCGCAGTTTATTACCTTGCAAAAAAATCCTGACATGATAACTCTTAATCGAAAACAAAAACCGGGAATTACAAGCGTGGATTCGTTCAATCTGATCCTTCCTCAAAAGCACGTGCTCGATAACGGCATTCCGGTATATACCATCAATTCCGGTATTATTGACGTTGTAAAAATAGATCTGGTATTTCCGGCCGGCTCGTGGTACCAACCGCAACGTTTGGTGGCTCATGCCGTCAATAATCTGATGAAAGAAGGAACTGCCAATTTTTCCTCCGAAGATATTGCCGAAAAGCTCGATTTCTATGGTGCTTTCCTCGAAACCGGTTCGTCAAAAGACAATGCATACCTGACATTATACTCGCTTAACAAACATTTGCCCGAGCTTATGCCTGTGCTGGAGGAAATGGTCAAACATCCCCTTTTCCCCGAGCATGAAACGTCGGTCTTTCTTCAGCGCGAACGCCAGAATTATATTATCAACAGCCAGAAGGTGAAATATCTTGTCCGGAGGAAATTTGATGAAGTAGTGTTTGGCAAAACGCATCCTTATGGTAAGATAATGAATCTCGATAGCTTTGATCTGCTCGACAAATCCGTGTTTGCAGATTTTCATCGCCGGCATTATGATGCAAAGCATTGCCGCATGGTTATTTCCGGTAAGGTGGAAAATACCATTGTAAAATTGCTGAATCAGCATTTCGGCGGCAGCGACTGGTTTACGGAAGATAATAATTTAGCTTCCGTCGAATATGAGATGCATCCTGATGCAGAACATTATCATAAAATAAGTATGCCCGACGCCGTTCAGTCGGCGATACGGATGGGAAAACCATGGGTTACCCGCACTCATCCCGACTTTGCCGGATTGCAGTTTCTGAATACTGTTTTTGGAGGATATTTCGGTTCGCGGCTAATGGCTAACATACGCGAGGATAAAGGTTATACCTATGGAATAGGTTCCACATATTATTCGTATTTAAAAACAGGCATCTTCCGTATTGTTTCCGAAGTGGGCGCGGATGTTGCCGATAAAGCTGTGGAAGAAATAAAAACAGAAATAAACAAGCTGCGACAGGAAACGATAAAGAAAAAAGAACTAAATTTGGTACGGAATTATGTATTGGGAAGTTTCCTCAGGGGTATAGACGGTCCGTTTGAGCTGGGTAACCGTTTCCGGACGGTGATGGAGTTTGGTGAAGACATGGATTTTTATCGTCGTTATCTTGACGTTATCCAATCCATAACGGCTCAGCAACTGCTTGATCTGGCTCAGGAATATCTTAACGAAGAAGAAATGTGGCTGGTGATGGCCGGCAAATAAATCGGAATGTTATGAAACGAGCATGTTGGCTAAACGCAAATACGGATGAAAATTCACAGCGAGTTCCATCCGACCTTAAAAAACAAATTATTTACGGATGAAACGATGGATAGGTGTTTTGATATTTTTTGTTTGCCAGCTAACGATGCTGGCACAAATACCAACGCCTGTTTTTGATTCTATTGTTGTAGTTAACGGGCAATCGCACATTTATTGGACTCCCAATACAAGAAATACCGATGGATACCGGATTTCTCATTTGGAAGGTGCTTATGGGATTACTATTACTAATTTGGGTTTTGTTCCGGGTATAACTTCATCAGAATACATAGATGTAAAACCGGAAAATAATCCCTGTTTGAATAATCAAAATTATTGCGTTGTCGCTTATAAAATATCTGGTACCGATACAACCTTTAGTACTGGATCAACAAATCCTGAAAGTGCAAAAGGAACAGTCCTTCTTGATAAGATCAGTTTTGAAAATTGTTCCCGAACCATACATCTCGACTGGAAATATGCCTATCGTTTTCCCGGATTCGATCATTATGAAGTTTATCTTACAAACAGATCAGCTGAACCCGATTCTTTATTTACAATCACTACGGATACTACTTACGATTACACTTCTTTGCCCGGCGGTTTTGAGTTTAAACGGGATAGTATTTATTGTTTCCGCATTGTAGCGGTATCCGGATCGGGTGCCGATAGAAAAATATCTACGAGTTGCTCCCAGTGTTTTACCGCACATTATCCTCCCAAACCGGATGTCCTGGATGTATATTCGGTATCGGTGTATCAGAATAGAGGTGTCAGTATTTCGTGCCTGATAGATTCGCTGAAGATTAATGGCTATGTTGGCATTAGCCGCGAGGCAGAGGATGAAACAGGGTATACCTTTCTGGGATATATCCCGGTAAAGGGCGATACTTCTGTTGTCTCAGGATGGGATTCCACGGCGCGAGTCAACGATAAATGGTACCGATATGCCATGGTAGCGCTCGACAGTTGTTTTATCCCTTACCTGTACGATACGGCTAATTCCATACATTTGGGGGGAAAAGCCGAAGACAGCCGGACCAATTTCCTGCATTGGAATGCATATCAAAGTTCGTCGGATTCGGTGATAGCATATCTGATTCTACGGAAAATACCCGGTTTTGCCGATTCGGTGATTCAGCTTCCTGCCGATTCTCTTTTATATTATGACAGGATATCGCTTTACGAAAATCTTGGGCTGAAATTTGACTATCTGGTGCAGGCGGTGGTACTTCCCCGGTCGATGCTCAACGATGGGATAGCCGATTCCCTGCAATATCGCTATTGTAATTCCAATTCCATTGTGATATTTCAAAACCTGAAACTCTTTTTACCCAATGCTTTCAGACCGGGTGGCATAAATCCGAAATTCTCGCCGGGAGATTTTATTAAGACTGAAATTTCCAATTTCCGATTAACCATTTTTAACCGCTGGGGACAGCAATTATACACTACAACGGAAAAATCCGGGGGCTGGGATGGCAGAGTGAATGGAGAGGATATGCCAACGGGTGTTTATGTGTACGTACTTAGTTTTACCACTCAGCGGGGAAATACCGTTCAGCAGAAGGGGACGGTAACCTTAGTGAGGTAAAGGCATCTTTACATCATCCTGAATAAGTTTAGCCTCTTCTTGAATAGATTTTGGATGATCCTGAATGCATTTAGCCACATCATGAATGGATTTAGCTTCATCCTGAATTCATTTTAGTACATCCTGAATAGATTTTGGATATTCCCGAAGACATAGTGGCAGATTCCGAAGACATAGTGGCAGATCTTGAATAGATTTAGGCAGATCTTGAATGCATTTAGGCCGATCTCGAATAGATTTAGCTCCTTCCTGAATCGATTTAGTCTGATCTTGAATAGATTTAGGATCATCTTGAATGCATTTAGGCCGATCTTGAATGCATTTAGCCACATCCTGAATAAAAATTATTTTTTTCTGAAGTCCATATATAATATTCCTGATAGCCCTGTCTGGGTTTTGAACTCTGATAGGGCTATTAACAGAGATATTTTTGTCATTTTAAATGCGTTGCATCACAGTTCAACAAAAACCCATCTGTTGTAAAGGAGAAAAAGAGACATTTTTAATCATCATTTAATAAATTGATTATGTGATTGTAATGTCGATTGTTGAAAAATAATTTATAAAATGTTGAAAATAATTTTGAAAAATGAGAATAATTAGTAAAGAAATATCGTATTTTTACTTTTTATTTTATTAATCTACTAAAAAAAAGCGATTAACCATTTTATTTATTTTTTAAAAACATTTATTATGGAAGAACTTTTATTAAGAAAATTGAAGATGTACCATAATGTATCGAATGTATTAGATACGCATAAAAATGTATGGGAAACATCGGTGCCTTTTACGATGGAGGTTGATAATTTGAATACCAACGTCAAGGATATAGACGAAAAAGACCAGAGTTTGAAAGGTTCGCAAAGCGTAAGCGAGGAAAAAAAACAAATGTGCCAGAAGATGCTTGGCTCAGCCTTGGTAATTAGCGGAGCGGGTACCGCCTATGCCAGCCAGATAAAGGACATGGGACTGAAAGCAAAGTTTGATTTTTCCAAAAGCGAATTAGCCAAAGGCAATGAAAAAGAAGTGTATAACCGTTGCATGAATATCGCAGTGAATGCCGAACCTATTTTAGATAAACTGCTTGCCTTTAACATTCCTGTTGACCAGTTGACCATTCTTAAGCAGACCGCATCGGCTTTCGATAAGCTAATTTCGGCCCCTCGCGAAGTACGTAAATCGGATAAGAGCATCAAAGAAGAAATGGTAGCAATATACGACGAATGCGATATCCTGCTGGATGAACGCATGGATAAGATGATGCAGATATACCAGGAGAGTTATCCTGACTTTTTTCTCGAATATTCCAATGCACGGGTTATCGGTGGCTGGCACAGGGGAAAAGATGGAGATACTAAGCCGGAAGAATAAAATGATAATTAGCTAATTAGGTAATGTGCTAATTAGGTGATTTGAAGATGCGGAGCATAATACAGTCCTATGCAAAGCAAACGGGAATACCGGGCAAAGTTTTATTCCCGGGCACGAGAGCAGCAAACCCGCTGAAGTATATATCCATATTATTACTAAAGGTTTCGATAAAATAAAAAGCCCGTTGGATAATTTGGATATTTAAAATATTTTTATATTTGTGAACAAAAACAATAACTAATTTACAAAATAACCGGCATAATGGGGATTATACAATTGTTAACCACAATATTAAAATGGAAAATATCTTTGACAAAAATAATTATCGATTTGGAGTTGAATCATTCTTAGTAATGTATCTCAATAAATATCAATTTGTTCTTGGTTCAGATTTAGAAAATTATGCAAAAAGCAATGAGACCTTTACAAATGGATATCCATGCAATATTTATTTTGTCTTACGAAGACCTAAGATTACAATTGCCCCTGATTCTATTAGGATAAATGGAAATAAAGCAGATTTTGACTTAATAATCCATCATCGTAATAACGGTGGCATAGTTCCAATGAGCATAATATTGGAAAAAGCTGAATCTGAAGTGAAATTTCAAACGCAATATCCATATAATCTATTTACATTTTCAGACAAAAATGGTGTTTTATTTGGAGCAAGACCTGGAACTTTAATTGATAGTTCTTTAGTTCAAAACAATTTTGACTTGCCAATTTTAGATTATGAGATTTTATATATTGGTCAAGCATATGGAAATGATGGGAAAAGAACAGCTTTAGACAGATTATCCTCTCACGAAACACTACAAAAAATTTATATTCATTCTTTAAGTCAGAATCCTGATTCAGATATTTGGATTATGCTAACAAATTTTGTCCAAGATAGCATTTTAATATCTGCTGGTAATGACTCAATTAAAGTCAATGAAAAGGATATTAAAACTGAAGAAGAAAAAGCAGAACATTTTTTTAAGAACCAAGGCTTTTCGATAAGTGAAAAACAAAAAATAAATTTCACAGAGGCTGCGCTTATCAGATATTTTCAACCTAAATACAATATTGAATTTAAGGATAATTTCCCTTCTTCAAAACATAAATCTTATTCAGAATGCTATAGCTTAGATATAAAAGCTCTTACAGTGGAAGTTGACACATCGGAGAATGTTAGAAAGATATATACTGAGAATTCAGGCAGAAAGCAGCATCATATTAAAATGTTTGAATTTAATTCAGATGCAGATAGAATTAGTTTAATGGAAATTTTTGAATAAAATACTGTAGGTGACAAATTGCAAATTGCATTGCGGGGTTCGCGCGGTGCGTTGTCTCTGTCCGGCTGAGCGACAAACGCCTTTTCGTTCGGAACAATGCAGAATTTATAACAACGCGAAATGAAAGCAAGAAATTACAAAATTTTCAAACATTACGAGCAGCATTGCCCACCGGGCGCTCGGAACCCTTGGTGGGGTAAAATAACAAAATGGATAAATCCATTAAAAATATGGTTTTGGCAATACATAGCCCACGGTTTAATAGCCCACGGTTTAAACATAGCCCACGGTTTAAACCGTGGGCTATGGTAAATTGAAACGCAAAACGAAACCGTTTTAACGGTTTTTAAAATCAATAAATAATACCCGTATGCCGCATTCGTATAATAAAATCTGGATACATGCAATCTGGTCAACAAAAGATCGTATGCTACTGATAAAACCCGGAATTGAAAAAGCAATATTTTCGTTTGTCGCTGATCAATTAAAGGAATCAGGTTGCCCGGTACGCATAATCAACGGAATGCCCGACCACATACATTGTTTGTTTTTGTTAAATCCGCAAAAATCTATTGCCGAAATTATAAAACAAATTAAAGGAAGCAGTTCTCATTTTATCAACCAGCAAAATATTTTAAGCGAGAAATTTGCCTGGCAAACCGGTTATGCTGCCTATTCGGTTAGCGAATCGGCTGTTGAAAAGGTTTTTGAATATATTAGTAATCAAAAACAACATCATCAGAAACGCACATTTGAAACCGAATACGACGAATTAATAAAATTACATAATCTCAATAATGAACCCGGCTGAGCGGAAAATGTTTTTCCGCTCCCAACAAAGCAGAATTGTAAATTCCGATCAGTAAGGCTTTATTGCAGAAAAAAATCATCAGTTGATGATTTATAAAAGATAATTATTTACTTTTGAAAAATTCAGGAGTATAAACGAGTTGTGCGGCATGCATTTGAATATTTCATCTAATGTGAAGAATGTTAAAATGAATAAAAGAGACTTGATACTAATCTTCAGCTTTTATACATTGACATTATTGCCATTATTCCTGAAACTATTCGAGTTTGGAAAAGAGCATTATTTTATAACAGTGTTTCTTTCAGGATTCATTCCAGTTTATGCAACTCATTCTACTTCATTAGGTTTAAGTTTTAAAAATATATACTTCAGCTGTTTATGGTGCATTATGATAGTCCTGAATTGGTTCCTTTACGATTCAATAATCCACTTTGGGATTCCTCTCATTCTTAGTTATTTGGTCTATAATCTTTTAAGATTTATTTTTATAAGGATTAATAATGAAGATCCTATTCCTATCTTCATCGGACCAGGGACAGGTTTAAAATACAATAACATAGAGAATAGAAAAGAAAATAAAAGAGATGGATTATTTACTGCAATTTCTTTCTTGCTTGGAATGTCAATATTATTAATAGTATTGATAATGATAAAATAACTAGCCAGCCGCCAACATGGGCTAAGCGTGATTGGTTTGCCAGCGTGCAAGGCCAACCACAAACCAACCACGCCTAGCCCAGGAACGTTAGCGCCAGTTAAGTCAATGGCCTCAAGTTCGCATAACTGACGAGAAGGCTCAATGACAATAATAAAGATAATATTTTACAACAAAACGGATTTTTTCAAAGACAATATCCCGAAAAGAGAATGTCATTTTCAATAAAAATTTCACTAATATTGCATCGCTTAAAAACAACTGAATTTTGAGAACAATTCTGAAATTTATAATTACTGCTTAATTAGTCTCAGAAAACCACAGATTAATTTTGGATGGTTCTGGAAATTCCTCCAGAACAGGTTTCGTATACAATTTATTTTATAAAAGATGTCCTGTAATTGGGACAAAATACATTTTGTGTAATTATTAAATCAAAAGAAAATGTTTGATATGAGAAAAATTCAGGAACAAGTCATGTTTACTGCTATAAAAAAAGAAAGTAACGAGGAAATAGCAATTCAAATCGTGGATAATCAACAGGAAGACAACCCAAACTGGGTGAAAAATACCATGAAACGACTGGACGAAGCATTCGATGCATCAACAGTAAAAAAAATCAGGATGAATTGCCAGTGTGGTTATGGGATGGAGGAGAAATTAGCCATTGTAAAAGAACTAATGGCAATGTCTTCAAGTTTAGAAGAATTTGGCAATCATGAAAAGGCTAAGGCCGCAGGACTTTCGTTCAGCAATGGTGAGTTATTTCTGATGTTCCCATTTTGTCCATGCCCAATGCTTGCTGATGTCGAAAATTTAGAGACTAAAACATGGTGCCAATGTACCACTGGTTACAGCAAAGTCCTTTTTGAGAAAGCATTTGGTTGCAAGGTTGATGTGGAATTACTTAAAAGCGTAAAAGCAGGAGATGACATTTGTTTGATGAAAATCACTCCACTTGGTATACTTAAATTTTAATGCTTATAAAATATGTGTTGGAGGGATTTCTCTCTTCAACACATATAATAAATTCAAATAATAATAGAAGAAAGCCGGCTGCAAACACTATGTATAAGTAATAGCAGGTAAAGTGTGATATATATCAAGGTTTGTAGCCCGCTCAAACTGCGTAACGGTTTGACAAGGAAGAATCCAGCTATCTGCCACTACTCATATAATTGCGCAACTCTGCAAAAAGTAGCTATCTTTGCATCAAGGAAAGATTATGAATTTTCAAATAGTACAACCCTCCGGATTTTTAAAGAACCACATTAAGTATTATTGCTTTATGGAATCCGGCATTTGTGAAGGAAATGTCATGGAAAGGGTTATCCCAACTGAAAATATTCAACTGATGTTTCATTACAGAAATCCTTTCATTGTATATCATTCAGATAATTCAGCAATAAGGCAGCCACAGTCGATTTTAAGTGGGCTGAGCAATAGCTTTTCCGATGTTTCAACTAATGGCGAAACGGGAGTGATTTTTATCAGCTTCTATCCTGCCGGAGCCTGTCATTTCTTCAATTTTCCTCTGTCTGAAATCGAGAATCAAAGCCTTAACATGGCTGACGTTCTGGGAAATGAAGTAAAACAGATTGAAGAATCACTCTATTTCAGTGAAACAATAAAAAAGAAAATCCTTATTATCGAAAATTTTCTGCTCAGACGGTATTCGCCTATTCCTTTACATGATAATCTGCTACTAAGAAAAGGGATCGAAATAATAAAGAAGTACAAAGGACAAACGAATGCTACGTCGTTGTCTGATTTTCTTTCAACGACACCAAAAACGCTGGAAAGAAAATTTTCTCATTATCTTGGCAAAACGACCAAACAAATTATCAAACTAATCCGTTTTCAGGAGGTCTTGAATGACTTCAGCAACAACAAAGAGCTAAGCCTTACCGAGCTTGCTTACAATAATGGTTATTTTGACCAGTCACATTTTATCCATGATTTTAAAGCCTATTCGGGCTATACTCCCGGAGAGTTTGTTACAAAATATCCTGATTTTAATATTACTGCTGAATATTTTTAGCATTTGTGCTTTTTATTTTGTCTGTTTTTTACAATTTTCTTTCCTTCATCTAAAAGTACTTTTGCTGCATCGTTTTACAAAAAAATATGGAAGCAGAAATTCAAATTCAAAACCTTGTTAAAAAGTATCCCAATGGTACGGAAGCTTTGAAAGGGGTAAGCCTTGAAATAAAAAAAGGATTATTTTTCACTTTGTTAGGCCCAAATGGAGCAGGAAAATCCACCTTAGTCAAAATAATGACAACTCTGATTCAAAAAGATTCGGGCAGTTTTACGATCTCGGGTATAAATCCTGAAACAAACCATTCAAAAATCCAGAAAATTATCGGGGTAACTTCGCAGGATAATGAAATTGACCCAGCCGAAGAAGTTGAGAATTTACTGATTTTTCAGGGTAGACTATTTGGCCTATCGAAATTCAAGGCAAATAAACGGGCAGATGAACTACTACAATTATTTCAGCTCGAAAAAGAAAAAAACAAAAAGGCGAGCACGCTTTCGGGCGGAAATAAACGCAGGCTACATTGTGCTTTGGCTCTTGTTCATCAACCCCACATCCTTTTTCTTGATGAGCCAACCATCGGAATGGATCCATTGGCAAGGGCTAACTTTTGGAAGATTATTACCGACATAAACAAAACGGAGGGGGTAACGGTCTTTCTAACCACACAATACCTCGATGAAGCAGATAAACATGCCTCAGAAATGGCTCTAATTGTCGCAGGTGAGATTCATTATTCAGGGTCTATCGTCGAGTTTAAAAACGTGGTCAATCCAGATGAAAATCTATCCCTTGAAGACAGTTACCTGCATTATGTAAAGTCATTGGTTGATCAGGAAGTTTCGGAAAATTAATAATAAGAAAGGAGAAATAATGAATACGACAAATGTATTATTGATCAAAAGAGATATAATAAAGCTGATTAAACAGCCGTCCGCTCCATTAATGGGTTTTGGCATGAGTTTGTTTTTTCTTTTGGTATATAATGCAGGAATTGGCGGAATAGGTTCTATGGAAGCCTTTGGAGCCGGAGGCTACTTGTCTTTCGTATTTCCCATTGCTGTTATCTCGTTGGCTATGGGCTCATCGGCAGGTGCAGGCCAGACACTTAATGCCGATATGCAATCGGGTTATTTTAAGAGGCTATATTTAAGTCCTGTTCCCCGATGGATTTTAGTGGTAGCTCCAATGCTTGCCGACACAATTTCATCATTGATTTTCACTATACTATTAATCGTAATTGGTGCAATTTTTGGTGTAACATTTCAATTTGGATTAGCATCTGTTCTTGGCATTTTACTTTTGTCATTGCTATGGTCGCTCACTTTATGTGGTTTATCTGCCGGCATAATGTTACGTACCGGGCAATACCAAAGTGCAGCAATAGTAACCAACGCAGTTTTTCCACTTCTTTTTCTGAGTACAACATTTTTGCCGAGAGAAATGATTACTGCAAAATGGTTGTTAGCTGTTTCCTGGGGTAATCCCGTAACCTATATTCTTGAAGGGAATAGATTTTTATTAGCCGGTACTTCACCGGCAAGTTTTTTCTACATTGGATTGCTTATATTTTTAATAACTTCCATTTTATCAATTATTTTTGCATTGTCGAGTGCTAATAAAATCAAAATATAATTATGGAAATGAATAAAATTATCGTTAAAAAGGTATATATAAACAATTTGAAAAAACATTGATGTTGAAATCCCTAAACACAAATTGATGGTGTTTATCGGCATTTCGGGTTCGGGAAAATCGTTACTGCTTTTTGATATCATTTATACTGAAGCACGACGGCAATTGATTGGTCTTTCTCCACATTTGACTAATTGCAAAAATTCTTAAATTTGTAAATGAAAAGAAAACAAATCATCATTATTGGTGGCGGGCCGGCAGGTTTAATGGCTGCTGAGATACTCAGCCCCGTTCATAATGTGTGCATATACGATAAGGAAAAAAACGTGGGACAGAAATTTCTGTTAGCCGGGAAGGGTGGCTTTAACCTAACCAATAGTGCGCAGGGAAAGGAATTAACCGGTAACTATTCGCCTGCCGGGTTTATGGATAAAGCATTATCGGATTTCGATAGCTTGGCTTTCAGGCAATGGCTCTCCATGATGGGAATTTCCACCTTCGTTGGTTCCAGCGGCAGGGTTTTCCCGGAAAAAGGCATCAAGCCAATTGATGTTCTGAACAAGATTAAAGCAAAACTAATAACGCAGGGCGTTCGGTTTTATACGCAACACGAGTTTGTTGGGTTCGACAATAACAGACATATTACGCTTAAAAATCAGGAACTGGAGATCGTGCTTGAAGCTGATTATATCATCTTTGCTTTGGGTGGAGCCTCGTGGCCTGTAACGGGTTCAAACGGTTTATGGCGGGCTGCTTTCGAATCCATGGGGATCGCGACTCAACCCTTTCAGCCGTCCAATTGTGGTATCAATATTTGCTGGCCGGAGGCTGTCGGACAATATCATGCCGGGAAGCCTATTAAGAATATCAGGCTGTTTACCAACGATTCTGAAGTGAAGGGTGAAGCGGTGATTACTGATTACGGCATGGAAGGCAATGCCGTTTATCCCCTGGTTCCGGCAATACGTACTATGCTTAACGCAAATATTCCGGCAACTATTTATATTGATTTTAAACCCCAAAATACCGGGGAGCAGCTTTTGCAGAAGATAAAAGGAAAAGTCGTCAGGACAAAGGATTACGGACAGTTATTCAATTTAAATACTGTTCAGCTTGCCATTATAAAAGCTTACACCAATAAAGATAGTTTCCTTTCGGTTACAGAATTTATCGGCAACATAAAAAAACTGGCTATTCCGGTTGACTCGCTGAGACCGGTAGAAGAGGCCATTTCTACGATTGGCGGAATCCAATTGGAAGAAATAAACGATGACTTTTCGTTGAAGAAATATCCCTGGATATATACCATTGGTGAAATGCTCGATTGGGATGCCCCTACCGGAGGTTTTCTGCTTCAGGGTTGTTTTTCGATGGGAAATTATGCGGCTAAATCAATACTGGGGGAAAAATAAGATATCCATTTGACTATCTAAGTAATTGGACAAGAAGAATGTCGTATATCAAAAAAGAATAGGACGCGGATTCCACGGAAAAAAACAGATAAACACGAATTGTGCGGATTGAATGGATTGTGCGGATTGATATGATCCGTGTTCTGTTTTTAAGGTTTTCAAAATTAATTATACGACAATTTATAGGTCCTATTACTTATAAAGAGAATTTATAATTCCGTAGAATAAAAACTCTGCTGAAGTGTATTTCAATAGTTTTCCGTGGGAGGGAAAATCCAAGACCGTTGCAAAATAAAGCGAGGGTGAATTTTCTTGTTTTTTTACTAAAGATATTTAGTTTTATATCATCTAAAATGTTTTTTTATCGTTTTTTGCTCATTTTATCTCTATAATATTGCTGCAAA
>Ga0183100_1000385_pt1 | contig 39477 bp, 36 predicted proteins | sample Biomet2_FD_127789 | JGI IMG/M metagenome (GOLD analysis project Ga0183100, IMG submission 127789) | Microbial communities from bioreactor (seeded with anoxic lake sediment) at LBNL, California, USA - Biofuel metagenome 2 | ecosystem: Engineered > Bioreactor > Anaerobic > Unclassified ... | reverse complement strand
TTCTGGTAAAGGCAAAAATAACACATTTTGGGCTGAACTCAGAAATGAATTCAGCCCTTTCTTGTTACTCCTCAAAAAGTTTTATCGGACAGCAATATTTTCTATAAAGTTTTAAAAACTATTTCTTTTTCCCCATTTCGGTAATAAAACTCTCCAAATCCTGTGATTCATTAGGACGGGCATTGTAAAAACGCGCCAGTCTCACAAATTCTGCCCACGTACCGTCTGAAATAGCTTCTTCCGGATCACGAACAGATTGCAAATATAGCAATTGCATGTTCACACGATCTACACGCGCAGCAATTTGGACATTGTCGGCAACTTTTTTGGCATCATCTAATAAATTCAATCCCTTTTTAATGAATTCATCAGAATAAATAGGATCATGTTCCTTTATATAAATACCAAAATGTGTATCTGGTTTCACAACCGATTGACAAAGTAGATAATATGCCATCACCTTAGGAGCTGCCTTGCCATATACACCATAAATATAATCCTTCACCAAATCATTCACATCCTGTTGTGGATTCCAAAGCAACTTTGTGAGTACCCACGATTTCATTTCGTCAAATTCACCACCGGCAGACTGATACTGAGCTTCTTCAAAAACACCAATGGCATGGTTGTCACGAAACGTTTGAATATTCGGCCCTAGTACTTGAAAATTAGGCCACGGCGCCATATACTGGGCATAATCCACCACATAATCCCAGATAAATAAATGGGGCGCAATTTTACTCCAGCCGCTTAAATCTTCCATAAACGATTGATTTTGTGGGCATCCCGCATTAAGCGGATGAGCAAAACAGCATTCTATATTGCACAAACGAACAACGACATTGCTGTGAGGCTCAATACCAACTGGAGGTTTACGCGTATAAACATAAGCAAATGTGCCAATATATTTCTGTGGAAATTCTAATTTTGCAGCATCAGCAACTTGATTGACAAACCAGAGCATTAATCCGGAATGACCGCCGTATTGATCTTCGATGGCCTTACATTTAGGACATTGGCAATATAATTCATTATCATTTTGGGACAAGCTGTAAATAATAAAATTTGGCAATTCACGCATTTTTTGCAACAAACGTTGTTTGCAAAGATCCAATACTTCTGGATTAGACAAACACAATTGTCCGTTGCTAACTCGTTTACCATCCCTCAGCGCAAAATATTCAGAATGATCTTTAAAAAATTCCGATGACGGAACAAGTTGCCCCATGGTATGACAGCTCCAATAAGCTTCAATGTTGCCATACTCGTTTTCAACAGGAGTCCATTTCATATTTTCCTCATTATGCGCACTCCATGCAGGGAAATTACTTGTACCATAATAGTTTGAGTAACGGTATCCAATAGCTGGAAGCTCACTACATTTTAGATCTGTTCGAAAAGTCCACGTCTTTTGCTCAGGCACTTTTGTTATTTGGGGCGTATACCACCGCACACCCAGTTGCTCCTCCAAAAACCGGAAGACACCATACATTGTACCTCTCTGACTACCGCCATAGATCAAAAGGTTCTTATCAACGCAACGATAAGTGAATCCTTCATAGTCTGCGGGTATTTTTCGATTTCCAATAATTTCACCCACCTTTGAGTTATAACCCACAAAAATTTTCGGACCTGAAGCATTCAAATTCTTCGTGATAGATAATTGAGCACCACTAATTTTTGCCACATACTGTTGCAGTTCCTTCGCTGCAGTTTGTTCCGAAATAGTTGCCTTTTCAGAAATGACAATCTGATAATCCGTCCTGCCGTTACTGAAGAGAACATTATTCCCTCTTACGATGGAGCACATACCTATTAGTACTAACAGTAACGCTCCTTTAAAATGATCATTAGTCTTCATCATATTCCAGCGTATTTATTTTGTTTTGAACAATTTTGTAGAATGTGATTTTCCAGCAAATTGCCAAGTAATTATGTACGTACCTTCCGGCAACGAGCTCATATCAAAACGGTCATCACCACGAAAACTACCGATGCAGACCCCATTCAGGTCATATACAGAAGCCTTAAATACCAATGTAGATAAGTCTGCAGCCACGAAGTGCAAAAGTTGTCCCAGCTGATCATAAGCCAAAGCATACTCTATATTTGATTCTGCAGAATAAATGCCAGCAGGAATATGGGAAAATTTTACGACTGGTTTCATACTCCACAAACGACTTACGGCAGATGTATCATTTGCCATCGGAAGATTTCCATATAATTTATTGCCATTGCCCAACAGGCCTGCATAATCTGTCAGAATTTTTTTTGTATATGCATTCTGCAAATTAAAAAAGCCTGCTGTCTGTGGCACGATATTCCACATTTGTGTGGAGTCCCCTTGAATCGGATTTTTCAAGAGGAATTGTCCTTTCGTATCTGCCTTACCGTTCATGTCACTCAGCACCAAACCGGAACATGCATTTTTAATAATATAACTACTGTATCCAGTACGTTGAATCTCCCAAAGTTGAGCTAGTTGACCGTTAATCTTCAGGCGCAAGCACGCAGGCGTTTCGCTTGCAGTAGAATCCAAAACTCCTATTACGCATATCTCATTCCGTTTATTACAAAATCTATAATAACAGGTCGGATCCAGAACAAAAGAAGAGGGCAACTGGTTTTTAAACGTTTTGTATAAAAATGAATTATGCTCCACAATAAATTTTTTCACATCAGCAACGTATTCATCGTAAGTATTAAAAAGATATAGATCTTGATGTGTGCGTTCTGTAATACTCCAAATTTTATAATTCAAATCCACAGATGGTCTTATTTCCGTCAACAAGGAATCAATGTAATTTAGCATCAACGAATCTAACCCGTTTTCATACAAATGACTAAAATGGCTTGAGCAAGCATCACGGAACCATGGATCTGTACGAATTTGCTGAAACCATGAGCCACTACCATATGCTACATTAGCCATCAACGTTTTTGTCTCATCGCCATAACGATTATCATCGTTAAAACCTAAATCATTATCCCAGACCGGCCCCAAAAACAAATGATTGTTGCCACGATCTTTATAAAAATAGGTACTATGAAAAATATCCATATTTGAACCTATTTCCGAGGTCAGATACCATCCTACTAAAGATGTAGAATCTATATATTTTCGATAACCATAAACCACACTTCTATATAAGCTTGAAAAAAGGGCTGTCTCCACAGCTTTCATATAGTTTGTGATGTAATCAAGTTGTCGGTTATTAATCACTTCTACATTCGGACTATGAACTCGGATATGTGCCCCACTCGGCGTATTAAAGTACGTTTCGCCCGCTTCTGTGTAACCATCCTGTTCCATTAAATACCCTCCCGTGATGTCTGTTGAAGGGTTTGTTACCATCGTATCTTGTTCTACAATATCTACACGATATTTTCTAACATCTACTTGATCAGATATTTGATAGGTACCTCTGTAGTATCCATTCAGATACATGTCCACAAATTTGCACGCCGGATTAAACGTAAGGCCTGCTAATGCTCCCACATACGACGTCAAACCATTACGAAACATTAATTTTTCTCCCCCATTTGAAAGAAGAGTCCAATTTTTTGCATTCGCAAATCCTTTTCCTAAAAACTTTATCTTGTTAGGAAATTTCAATCTATACGGTTTTTTAGAAAAGCCCCACGATGCATTTCCCCTGCCACGTATGCTCACAGAGTCAAAAAATTCAACATTTCCATTATCGACTCTAATCAAGCGGCAAAATTTATACTCTGTTTCACTTGTAATGTCTCCTCCATCAAATGTTTCCACATACACCGTTGGAATTTTTGTCAACTGTTTGTATTTTTCAAGACTGATCCCATCGGCCTGCAATGACAATATATACAGACAATATATTCCTATCCCTAATATAAATCGTTTTGCGCTCATCTATCCTTATTTTTGTTGCCATCTGATTGATCAGGTTCCTATCTCTTTATGGCTTGATCAAGAGGTACATCTTTCTTTTTAAAATTTTCAAGAAAGTGGTTGAAAAAGAAATGTTTTGTTGCAAATTTACAAAAAAAACAAGACAGCTACTCACTAATAGTTTTTTAACTCTCTAAAATTGAAAACTTCAACAAATAATAACATTTTATGCAGTCGCAATGCCGTATTTTCAATCTTATTCTTTTCTTATTACCCCTTAAAAGAAAAATACAGTGGAAATATGATATTTGTAAAAAAAAAAGTACTTTTGTCTTGTTCAAAACAAAGACCAATCATATTTATCTAAATACAAACAATCATGAAAAAAAAATTAACATTTCTCTTACTAATGTTTTGTGCCTTGTTGCCTCTGGCATCTTGTAGCAGTGATGACAATAATGATCCCACCATCGATTCTAATGTTGTGGGCACTTATACTGGTCCCATGTCAATTGCCATTAATGACCAACTAACGGGAGAAGCTGTAAACCGCTCCATTAATATTTCCAAGTCTACAAACAATTCCACCGTTAAATTAACCATTACCAACTTTACTTTTAATTCTATCAATTTAGGAACCATTACCATCGACGGTTGCAAATGCGATTATGTGAATCACACATTCTCAATAACTGCCACTTCTACTGTATCCATTAATCTAGGAACTGGAAATATTTCTTGCCCTACAACAGTTGTTGGAACAGTTGTAGACAAGACCGCAACACTTAAACTAGATATCAACGTTCCACTTTTAAGTCAGATAGTAACAGTGACTTTCTCAGGAACAAGACTTTAGATCTTCTTCCTAAGTTATTTCTATAAAGCCGAGATCTTTTTGATCTCGGCTTTATGCTTTATATTGGACCAACAACGAGATAAAGATTTTTGCGATCTAACGCCCATTCATGCCGTCAACGCTATTTAAAATAAAACGATATGGGGTGAGTTCCTCCATTAAAATCATTGAAGGACAACAATCTCTTACGAGTACATAATTTATGGGAACAGTCATAAACTTTTCATGCAATAACTCTTTCTAAAAAGCATGACATCTTTCAAAATTATGGTTGTCCGGTAAAAAGTTTTTTTAGAGAACAGCAATATTGCAAACTATATTTGTTGTATTTTTGACAAATAGCCTCATTGTTTTTACAAATGGCCTCACAGTTTTTACAAATACAAACATCCGTGAGCTCCTTTGAGAATGCCGTTATTAAACCTCAACTTATCATACGACCTAGAAAATCTGGAAAGAATAACCCATCCGGCACCTTTTAACTGTAACGGCTTTTAATTAAATGCTTTACAACAATCTCAAGTTTCAAGACTGCTCTCTTTAAAAGATCGGGGCTAATATGCCAAATGTGTTGGTAAAATCATTGTAATAAGTTTATTTTCAGTAACTTTGGTGCTATTTATATAGTAATGGCAAAAAATCTGCATTTATTGTGGGTCAAAAACGACCATCAGGTATGGTAGTACAAATCGTTCTCAGAGATGGTATTGTAAGAGTTGTCACCGCACTTTTGTGAGTCGTGTGAAGGCTGCTAAATTATCTGTAAATACCCGTTATTCAAAGGGTAACTTTACGGTAAAGGATCTGGCGGAAGAGTTCAACGTCTCCACACGTACCATTTACAGAAGACTTGACAAAAAGTATACGGAAGCGTTACCTTCCAAGGCAGCAAGGCACATCGTTGTTCTCATGGACACGACCTACTGGGGACGTAAATTCGGCATTGTTATTATGAAGGATTCAATACGGGGTGATGTCCTTTGGTATAAGTTTATAGATAGACACGAACGCCTTGATGATTACAAAGAAGGAGTTGCCTATCTGGAGACACGTGGATTTACCATACAGGGCATCGTAAGTGATGGCTTAAAAGGACTTAGGGAGATGTTTCCTAACTATAAATATCAGCTGTGTCAGTTCCATCAGGTCATGACGATCAAGACAAAGCTAACCCTTAGACCAAAGCTGGAAGCCTCCAAAGGAACTTCTGGCTTTGTCTCTCACGTTGTGCCACACGGACAAGGAATCCTTCATAGGAGCACTCGACGACTGGCACACAAAATGGGAGTCGTTTCTAAAAGAGAGGACCGAAGGAGAGGAGGGGAAATCTCATTACACTCATAAAGCTTTGAGGAGTGCTTATTTAAGCCTGAACAGGAATATGCCGTGGTTATGGACATGGTATGATAACCCAAAGCTGGACATACCAAATACGAACAACGGTATCGAATCCTTAAATGCTGATTTGAAGATGAAACTTAACCTTCACAAGGGATTAAGCGCAGAAAGAAGGAAGGTGTTCATTCAGGACTTTATAAAAGCCCACAGCCCTAATAGATAAAGGGGCTATGGGAGATTTTACCAACACATTTGGCACATAAGCCAGATTTTTACTCAAATAGCTTTTGCTGGTCTGAGACTTCTTGCAATTTTTTCTGCAGGTCGTTTTCGTTGAGAGCCCGATGATGGTCTGTGGGTCGGACGATAGTGGGGGTTACATCGTTTGTGGGAACCAACTTTTGTTCGAAAAGAAGCGGGTATTCGCTGGTGACACTGTGCAAAATAAGTTCTGCAGGCTTGGGCGTGACGTCACCACTGTTTACGACAGAAGCATAAATTTTGATGTCGCCGGGTATGGTTGTCGCACGTAGCAGAATAGGAGCAGTGCCCCATGAAATGGTGACGGGATTTCCTCCGTTCTGCTCATTGCCGAGCAATTGTCCTTCTCCTTCCACGCGAAAAAGAATGCGTTCGTTATTCAAACGTTTAATCATTCCGTTTTCGTCTTCAACGGCACAGATGATGGTGACGATGTCAGAACCGTCTGCATGCAAGTCAAGTTCTTCGTTATCAGCCCAAAGGACCAACCTGGAATTGCGGCGTGCGGGCCATTTTTCATCTGTGGCGACGACTTGGCCATTGATGAGACCTTCGGCGAGAAAATACGAGTCCTGTTCTTTCCCTTCTCGGGCGAAAGCCTTGTCATCTTGAAAATGCCAGACATTTGGAAATGTGATGATGGGATTTCTCATTCCTTGGCGGGTGGCGTCTTTTTGGTAAGTCAGGGTTTTGCCGTCCCGGTGTATGGTAAGTCTTACTTCTTCACAGTTGGAATAAACGGTGAGATCGGCAGGCGAAAACGGCGTGAGCGCGTTGGCAATGAAAACCATGGGGCCTTTTTCAGCCACAGGGTTATTCTCTTGCGGGTCGCGTTGAGAACAAAACATATAATAGGAATATTTGGGCTGCCTGAAAGCATCCATAATGCCTCCGTAAAAGGGGTCAGGGTGGTAGCCCCGCTGATGGTCAAAAGGATGCCAGATGGCACCGCCCAAATGTTTGCGAGGCATTTTCCATAAAGATTCCAACGAGGTATATTGATAAGGAGGGTCAGCATAGTGTTGTGCTTGAATAAGCATGGGGGCTTCACCCCAATTACGTGCAGCACGACTGGGAGAATTGTGCGAACTCCAATCGTCCACATCGTCGCCAAATTCGCGCGTGAAGTAGGTCTTGCTGCTGTCAGTCTCGGCATCTTGGTCATCGGGATTGCCCGTTATGGGGTGGCAGTACCAAACGTCAAAATGCTCTTTGCCGCTTTGACGACTATCGCAGGCACAAGCAACGTATGGATAGGGATATTCTTCCTTTACGGTTCTTACGGCACGTGCTGCAAAAGAGTCCGGATAAGCCGTTTCGTTTAAAATAGGTTCATAGAGAAAAACAGAGGGACGGTTTCTGTCGCGTCTCACAATTTGACGGATATCACTGTAAACATGTTGTTCGAATTCAGGTGCAGCGTTCCAATATTGCCATCCCGGTGTAGGACAAATGACGAAGAGTCCGAGTTCGTCGCAAGCATCCATAAAAGCAGGATCTTGAGGATAATGTGCATTCCGTATTACTTTCATGCCGGCTGCACGAAGTTTCAAGGCATCGCGCCGATGCATGCTGTTCGTCAGAGCATTGCCTACGATGGCAAAATCTTGGTGTCTGTTTGCACCAATCAGTTTGGGCTCATAAGGCTTTCCGTTGAGCCACAATCCGTCTGCGCCCTTAAATTCGATACTTCTAATACCGATTCTTTGATAGTAGCCATCCACTGTATGACTTCTGTTATCTTCGATGCTGACATACATTTTATAAAGATTCGGATTCTCGGGGCTCCATAATTCCGGTTTCGACAAAGTTTTCCGGGCAGTCAGTGTGACACTTTCGTTCTGGGACAGTACCAGTTTATGTTTTTCCTCCCAAACCACGCGTCCCGCAGGATTCACCAGACGCCAGACGGCGCGTCCTTTGAATGATTTTAGTTCATTGCATATTTCGAGGTCAGCGCGAATGTCAGCCTGCTGAGGGGATACGTGATTATAAGAAACGAATAATCCTCCTCCTGCCACTTTATTGGTGTTGTTTGCATCCGTGATGTAGGTTTTGTTGTGAGCAATCAACCAACAGTCGCGATAAATGCCTCCTGCGTAGGTGAAATCCAATTGATATTGAGGTTTTCCGGGAGGATAACTACCGTCGTTACTGTTATCGGCGCGTACGGCAATCACATTGTCCGCACCTTGTTTTATTTTTCCGGTTACATCCAAAATAATGGGCAAATATCCTCCCGTGTGCGTGGTCAACTTTTGTCCGTTGAGCCAGATTTCACTTTGCCCCATGATAGCTTCAAAATACACGAATATTTTCTTGTCCGACAAGGATGAAGGCAGGCGTAAATGTTTTCGATACCACACAGGGCCTTGATAGTTTTTTCCTCCGCTGGCCTCGACCGGTAATAATTCAATGCCATTGGGCAAACTGACTCGCGTCCATTGGCTATCGTCAAAGTCTTTCTGTTCTGCGCCCTTCAAATCACTGCGCCATAACAGCCAGCCGGGATTTAACGAATAAATACAGCGTCCCCAATTCGTGACAGGAAAAAAGCCTGCGACACTATTGTTCACATTCGATAACGGGCATGGATTTACATCCTTGGAGAAAACGTTGCCAAAAAAGGCAGACAAACATAAAAGCAAAATGTAAAGGTTTTTCATTCTCAGTAGGATCTCATTAGTTTTGCAAAGATAGTGCAAATCGAGAGCAAAGGAAAAGAAAAAAGAATTTTTTCAGTTTACTTTGCCGAGATGCCGCCTATCTTATCCAGAGATAGTGCACATTGAGCGCAAAAAAGCATCAGTGCAGTGATGCTCAAGAAGAAAGTGTGTTTAGAAAGAACTCTCTTTCATGAAAAAACAAAACATCCGAATTGAACTTTTTTTCAAAGAAAAACACATATGTTTGAAAAAAGGTCACATTTTCGTTTGGTAGTCGTTTTTTTTCCTACATTTGTCCAAGTCGAAGAAGACGTGATTCCAATCTGAATAAAAACAGCTATGAGAAAAAGGCTCTGTGAAACACAACGAAAAAATACACGAACCTTAAAATATGAAGAACCAAAAGAGAAAAAGATAAACCAAGATGCTTATTTTGAGAAAATGAAAATAATTTTCCAAAAAACAAATAGGATGAACAATAAGTTGACAATTAATCTGGTTGTGATGTTGCTATGTATGACGTGCTTAACGATAAAAGCTGCAACAGCGCCTTCTGACAGTGTGACAGTAGATGAAATGACGGCGATGTTTTATCAGCACTATATAAATGGAATGAGACCAAAAAGTTTGGATGAATATGACTTACTGAAGTGGAATATGCATAGCAAGGATTCAATGTATTTCTGCTATTTGGTGAATAACGAAATGCTCAAGAATCCCAAAGGTATCAAATTGCCCGTTTCAGAATATGTGTTTTACGGTGATACGTTATGTTGGGTAAAGCCCCGGCAAGGTATGCCTGTCAAAGAATTTGAGCAATTGGTGCAGAAATTACAGAAAAAATACGGTCGGATTCATGCAAATGATACATTAACTGTTGTTCCTTCCAAATGGATGACGGGATCGATAACGTTCATTTCTTATTTTCCGGAGGAATATGCCACAACTGTTTTTTCATCGATGGCCTACAAAAAAGAGGTTGTCAAAGACAATAATAACATTCGTATGGATTTAGGCTATAGTCAATTGCAAATGGACGCAAATGATATTTCAAAAGGAAATAATGGTTATACTGTAGAAGGTTTCCACAAAATTTCATGGACAGACAAATTTAATATTCCGAGAAAAAAAATTGAAAAAGACAGACAATTAAGCTACAAGCGCTTGTTCACATTATTTGGAAGGGATCTGAATCGTGTTTGCATTAAAGCTCCGAAAGGTTATGACTACAGTCATCCCAAATGTTACTCTTTGCTTTTCTATTTCGATGCGCAACAGCGCGTCCATGTCGAAGTGCTTTTGCCCAAAAGGTTGGACGAGATGGACCGGTTGCTGCTTTCGAATTTGGAGAAAGCCGTAGAAAGTCAACCGGCCAGATTGTTTGAATCTCATTTTACGATTGATGGAAAAATTTTCCCCGGTCTTTATGTAAAAGCCAGTTATGCAGGCCGCGGGTGGAATTTATTTGATTGCAGAACGTTAGAGGAGAAATAAAACAGATAAAATCGCATCGTTATGAAAAAATAGGATGATTATTTTATTATTTGTCTCATGACAAGCTTACGGGCAAATAAAAGTTGACACATTCTATATAGATGGCGCGGAAGATTTTCCAAGCAAATTTTCTAAAGAGTTAGCGACTGTTGCTACGAGTAAGAAAAGGCGTATCTTTCATAAATCTGTTGGAAACAGAGAGGCTGCTTTTTCTAGACACCGTAACAGTTAGCTAGATTAAAGCACGTTTTAAGCAAGTATTAAAATGCAATAAGCTTTTTCCGGCTTATTCACCGGATTACGTACGTGCTTCATGCAAGGGTATTTTTGCTCAAGAAAAATACCGTTGTTTGTGTTTGAGACTTCAAAAATACGAAAAAATCATTTCGTTGAACAACGGACAGCCATTCACAATACATTTGAATTTGGACGAACAGTCGTGTTGAAAAGCAATGGAAGCATGAATACCAAATTTTGGCTAATATGCCAAATGTACTCTAATTTACCAACACTTTTGGCACACAAGCCAAGATCGGGGATTTCTTTCCAGACTATCACCATTCACTTTTGATGCTAGAAGGAATAGCCAAAACCGAAATTCAAATAAATAGGGTACAAATTGAAAGCTACGGTTTTGAAATCACTTTTGAAAATGTTGTTCATCCCCCAAGTAAGATCTCCCAACACATTTAAATGCCGAAAAGCTTTCCATTCGGCTTCAACCTGCCAGCCCCATTGAAATTTACGCAGATCGCCACTAAAATCATAGGTAGCTCGATTTGAACCCTGGAAATCTACACGTGAACCGGTTTCGTCCGGAGTTCGCAAATGTCCATCATAAACGTCACCTGAAAAGTCGCCACTAAGCAGATAAGAAAAGTATATTCCCAACGAGAAGTCCCAACGACGATTCAGGCAATATGCTAAGGAAACAGGAAAAGTTATATAGGAATTGTGTACTTTTGTTTTCACTCCACCAGTCCATAATCCACTCAATTGGCCTCCATTGTCATTTAATATTTTCATGCCGTAATTTTTCACTTTGGCACTTGTATTCATGGATTTGTTTTCTAGGCGAAGACCCACTTTCACGCCCCATTGTTTAGAGATATCCATCCATTTCACAGCATTGCCCTCAATCAAAAAGTTTAAACCCGGAGAATAATGATCTATACTTCTTATTTCATGGGGTAAAGGCAGAGGAGACATTCCTCCGATGCCGAGACCGGCTTTCATTTCATACTCCAAACCATGCAAAGATGACCACCGTATACCTTGGTTGGTATCTTCCTGAGCTGTGGTTGCGATGCACCAAGCAAATATTGCAAAAAACAGGATATATCTGAGTTTTTTCATTTTTGTTTACTCTTCACAAACCAACCGCACTTCGTCAATATAGAGCGTGCTACCCACAGCTCCATTAAAGTTACCTCCATCTACGCTCGAAGAAAAAACTATTCCAAGTTTATAATGCCCGGCAGCCAGTTCAGACTTGTCAATAGTAGCATTGTTCACAGCTTCAAAAGGAAGGTCTAACGCTGTCCAATTGTCAGATTCTACAATATCTTGAGGCTTAATGCGAGCCAGAAGTACAATTTTAGGAGAAGTTGTTGCATTCGTTCCATCCAACATATCCTCATTACTGTCTGCATGATAAAACATCGCATAAATATCACACTTATCACGTAAGCCGGCAACCTCTTTTCCTTTTTGAGTATAAACGTCTCCTGCACGATATTTATAATAACCGGTCAGCCGCAATGGAATACGCAAGAACGGGAATCCGAATTTTGTTGCTTTAATGACATTCGTCAATGCATTCGTCAAATCAAACGAACCGGTAAACAAATTACCTGCAGCAAGATACATGTTTACCATTTTCCCAAAACTTCCCGTATCACGAGTTACTAACTTAACACATTTTCCGCTTAAGCCCATATCGTCCTGCATTGTAGGATAACCAGTACGGTTCTTGGCCATTGCCGTAAGTTTAAAACCTTGATTTCCACTACACCATTTCATAAATTCATTGCGAGCAGGATTAAATTCATAAAATTCGTCATAAGGAATAGATGGGGATGAAACCAACGTCTCGAAATGAAATTCTGAGGGCAGTTCTGTTTGAATAGCAGAAACCGTATATTGTGCTACATGCTTTCCATCTTCAGCCATTACATTAAAAACGCGCGAATGAGAAAAATCATAAGTATTGACGCTGTCCTGCACTAATTTTTCTTGAGGCTGGATAGTAGCTCCTTCTGCCAGTTGAAAATGAACATTCAATTTAGATAAATTCGTACCTATCTGTACATAGAGAATCACACTATGATCGCTTTTTACTTCAGCGAGTTGTATATTGCAGCCTGTACATGCATCGATAGCTGCCTCTACGTTAGCCGATTCCTCGCGAATACAAGATGAAAGCACCAACAAAAGTAATAAGCATACTGATAAATAATTTTGTCTCATTAACTTTACATTTTGAAGTAATACTCTAATTATGTATTTCTGCAAAAGTACACAAGCTAAAAGGATAGACCAAAATTTATAGGTGTTTTTTCGTTTTCAAATTAAAAAGAAGGCATTTCCAAACAACCATTGTTTTTGTCAGTACGCTTTTTCCAAACACATCTGGAAATGAGAGTTGGCCAAATGAGTTATAAATTAAATCTTCTATTTTTGTAGCCGCTACGAGTCTCATCTATCATTCTCTATCAGCAACATTACAGACTGAAATTTTCAGCTCTAGTCCAGACAAAAGTTGGTATCATCAACAAAAAAGGCATCTGAGCAAGAAATGATTCCTTTTTAAAATCACACAAAAGAATCGCCACTTTGCTAAATTGGTCTTTTAATCAATCTTTCAATGCCGATGACAAATTGTTACCCGGACGCTACTTGAAAGTTCAAATAAAACCAGTCGGCATTTTTTGGAAAAAGCATTAGATTGTCCTCTTAACTAAAGACTTCTGGTTTTGCCCTAGAAAACTTTGCAAGATGGACCGTTTCTTGAAAAAAATGACTACCTTTGAAAATAGAAACGGAGAAACTAATGAACGGGCTATATATTCATGTGCCTTTTTGCCAAAAGCGCTGCATTTATTGCGATTTCTACTCCACCACCTGCGGAGAAGTAGAAAAAAGTCAATATGTACATTCCTTAAGACATGAAATTGAACTACGCGCCGACTACTTACCGTCTCGCATCCTACACACAATATATATAGGTGGAGGAACGCCCTCTCAATTGTCACCCACCGAACTTGAAGAAATTTTTAATACCATTTTCCGTACATTTCAGGTAACAGAGGATGCAGAAATTACGCTCGAAGCTAATCCTGACGATGTAACGGAAGATTTTGCTTCTGCATTGCGTAAATTGCCAGTAAATCGTGTGAGCATGGGGGTACAAACTTTCGACGATCCTCTGCTCCATTTACTTAACAGACGCCACACTGCAAAAGAAGCATTAACAGCGGTTGAAAGACTCATGAGAAACGATATTCAAAATATCAGTTTGGACCTCATTTACGGTCTGCCGAAACAAACACTTGAACAGTGGCAACACGACGTGAACGAAGCTCTTCAACTTCCCATTCGCCATCTCTCGGCTTACGCCCTGATTTATGAGGAAGGAACGCCTCTCTTTCTAATGCGCGAAGAAGGAAAAATTAGAGAAACCGACGAAGACACCAGTATTGAAATGTACCGAATTTTGATGGACACAACCCAAAGCGCAGGAATGGAACATTATGAAATTTCAAATTTTGCATACCCAGGATGGCGGGCCCGCCATAATTCAGGCTATTGGCAGAATATGTATTACTTGGGCTGCGGACCGGCAGCGCACTCCTATAACGGAAAATCCAGACAATGGAACTCCTCTGATTTGAACAACTATCTTGCAGCACAAGGCAACGTAATAAACACAAATCAGATAGAGCAAGAATGGCTCACACCAGAAATGAAATTCAACGAAACCATATTAAAAAGTATCCGAACCAGCGACGGTCTAGACTTGAAACAACTCAGAAACAACTTTGGAAGAACCCGCGCTCAACAACTCCTAACTACATCACAAAAGTACCTCGACAAACAACTTTTGAATTTAGACAATGAAAACCAAATATTACGCCTCACTCGTAATGGGCTTTTCGTGTCAGATGGAATTATAAGTGATCTAATGGAAATAGAACCCGAATAGAACTATCAAATAAGCGGAAATGTTTGAGCAATTTTAAATTCGACCGCGCTCATAAGTTATTTCATAAAAACAAGCATATACACCTGATTGAGCTACCGTTGTTCCTGACGTATGAGGTACAATGAGACGAATTTTGGCCAAATTATCAGAAGAAGCTGCTCTACGACCCAATGAAATAAAATTAAGAGGAACTAGCCACCCCTCGGGAACCGCACTAGTAGCATGAACCGCCTTCATAACCCCAGAAACAAAGGAACCCGTAAACACACCATAGCTATTTGAAACAGACATTTGATCGGGCACCGCAATGTAATACAAATTATTATTGCGACTCATAATAGAGTCTCCGTTAATATTAAACTCAATATAACGATTCAGGACTTTCGTACTCTCACCGTTTTCCAACTTTTTACCGGTACCTTTATCAATAATCTGCATGTAGATACCTGTAGCATTTAACAAGACATATTCATTTTCAGCCACGTTAGTGGTACTATCCTGTGCATCAAAGGCAGCTTCTGATATGACCTTAATCGGCGGAACATATAAAATAGTGTCGTTGCCATCTAAATCTTTCACACAAGCTCCTTTTTTCAAAAAGGAATTGATGGCATTCGTTTCTTGTTTTTTCTGCTCCGCATAAGTTTGCTCATCATCGCACGAAGCAAAGACTCCCAGACCAGCTAAGAGAATCACCATTAATATTTTAAATGAATTTGTCTTCATATCGATTACAAAAGTAATGATTTTAAGCCAAATACAAATCATTACGCACATTTTTAGTCTTTTATAACTTCTCTTGAAAGTAAATCATGAAAAGCTTCTATCGCTTTATGAGTTTCCGCAAGGGCTTCATTCATCGTCATCGCCAGTGAACCACCAGCAGCATTGAGATGCCCACCACCATTGAAAAATTGTTTCGCCATAACGTCACAGGAAAAATCATCTACAGAACGTAGCGATACTCTAATAAGAGGTTTCTCTGTATCTTCACGCAGTGAAATGGACAGCTTTGTTCCCTTTATTTGCAATGGCAAATTTACAAAGCCCTCAGCATCACCCTTTTTAAACTGATATTCTTTCATTTCATTTTTTGTAAGACAGAAAACGGACGTGTGTTCCTCTTGAAAATACTCCATTTTGTCATGCAGAATATAGCCTTCCAAACGCAAACGATTCACGCTGTAATTATGATACACAGCCCGATAGATCTTGTCTTTATCAATACCTTTCGTAAGAAGTAGAGAAATAATGTAGAAAACCTCACTGCGATTCGAATTATAGGTAAAACTACCCGTATCCATCATCATACCGCAATAAATACATTGTGCAGCCGCTTCACTCAACTTCTCAAGTCCATCAATTTGCATTAAAAGACAAAAAATAAGTTCTGAGGTTGACGAGGCGTGAGAATCAGAAATCAGTATACGCGCAATATTTTCAGGATTCAAATGATGATCCACCATAATTATTGGTACAGACTGTTTCATCACCAGAGAAGCCATACTCTCCAGACGTTCCAAAGAATTAAAATCCAGGCAGAAAAATAAATCCGCTGCTGCAATTTGTTCACGCACCTTTTGACGCCCGTATTCATAAATCATCACATTTGCGCTCCCAGGCAACCATGATAAAAAGTCAGGATAACTATTCGGAACAATCACTGTAACGTCTTTGCCTTTATGACAAAGAGAATCAGCCAAAGCAAGCGCAGACCCCATGGCATCTCCATCCGGCATAGAATGAGTAAAAATAACTATTTTAGAACCTCCATCAACCAGATTCTGCCATTCGGATAAACTCGACGCGTCAAGATATTGTTTCAACATGAACTTTTTCTTAAAAACAGTTGGCAAAGTTACAATAAAAACCCTTATCCCTCCTCTACACAAGATTGAAAATACCCATTTAGGAACATTTTTTGATATAGGCGCCCGAAGAAGCTATATCATAGCATGGCCACCTCAATTGATGACACTCAAACAAAAATTTCTGACGCTGCACATTCGACAGCGAAATATCTAGCACTACCATGTGCGGGTGAAACAAATTCCTTAATTGTAATAAAGAACCGTAATAACCACGACAAATATAACAAAAATCAACAGCTAACGAATTCTTTGTAATTCGATTGCGCCAACGGCCGTCTTGCAACATAACTAATGTATAACCACAAAAACGTATCACATTATCACGACACTTCAACAAACTCCACGAGGCATTTCCATTAAAAACCATTGGTTGTGCCATATGCTTTTGCCTCCAAAAACGTCGTGAGATATAAGTCAAATCATGTGTCGCAGTTTCGGGATAACGACACCACAACCATGATTGTGAAGCACTCTCAATGAAATGAACAGTAGGATTGTGCCAAACATTATAGAACACTATTTGAGAAGGCACGCGACCAGGGCGTTCCCGATAAACTTCTACACAAATACCCATCATGCACAATATAGCAAAAGCTGCGAGATAGCAAGCCTGCCTACAGCTCACATACAAAATTAATGAAAGTAACAGCATATAAGCAATAACTACTTCCATTGACGACGGATAAATTGATATTACAGAATGAGGCAAAGATGCAATAAATGAAAGACTTTCGTTCATCATCGTCACCGTAAATGAAATTATCCTAACAAGCAATAACTGAATGGGAGCACAAAATGAAAAAAGAAAGAATGCTAACGTTCCTCCCAATAATACATAAGCACATGGTATCACCACAACATTACCCAGCAAAAAATAAACAGGAAAAGTATTAAAATAGTATGCCACAAGAGGAGACGTCACCAATTGAGCTGCTACAGCTACAAATACAAAATCAGCTAGCAATCCCAGCAATCTAGGCTGAGGACGGAACCTATTATAATAAGGAGAAAATATCAAAATAGAAAAGACAGAAAGAAATGATAATTGGAAACCTATATCAAAAAGAGCATCCGGTTCCACACACAACAATACAAAAGCAGCTACAGCCAAGTTATTAAGTCCATTGCCCCCCTGCCGTCGCAACATCAGCAAGCAAAATAAAGAATACATCACGGCAGCACGCAACAAAGAAAGTCCCATTCCTGTCAGAAAAGCAAAAAACCAAATCAAAGTCAACGCCAATAACATAGATACTATACGTCCATAGTGATAACGGCACAAAGGTTTTAAAACAAGTAACAGAAAAAACATCAATATCCCTAAATGCAGGCCTGATAAAGCCAATATGTGTGAAACACCTACATGAGAATACACATCCCGTACCTCGTGAGAAAGCCGGTACTTATCTCCCAATGTCAAAGCTGCCAAAACTCCCCGATCTTGAACACGAAGCGGAAATGCGTCATAATGTGCCGTCATTTGTTCTCTTAAGCGAAGACTTCCGATTCTTATCCGATCCCACAATGGCAACTCTTTCAATAATTTTTTTGCAGACACTTGTGAAAGTTTCCTCCAATCTCGTGCTACAAAAATATCACCTGTAATACCACGTCGCTTTAGCCAACCTGCTTCATCAAATTCGCAGGGATTGCCTTCATTACGAAGATTATTAATTCGTCCATAAAAAAGAACCGCATCGGAAGAACGCAAGTCTACAACCTTATTCGAATCTTTTAAAAAAACCGCATTAACAAAATTTCGGCAACCACGCCAATTTGTATCATTTCCTTCTGATACCAACTGTAATGTACAACGTTCAATTTTGCCTCGATCCGATGCATCAATTATAATCGCCCGCCACATTCGCTTTGTCAGTGGCCACGGCGTATTTGATTGAAAATGATGTAATGCATAACCTCCTGCTCCCAAACAAGAAAAAAGCAAAAATATACACCAAATTGTAACTGAGGGAAAATGACGATGGTGAAGCTGTACAACCAAAAAGGATATCAAAAATATTAGGATTGAAGCAATTATCACCACGCATGGATGTCCTACGGCATCAGCGAGTAAAATGCCTATAATCAAAGGCAGCACTCCATAAAGTAACGGACTGCGATTAAAAATCTTTTGAAAAAATGTCAATGCGGAGCTAGTCCTTTCAAAGCATCAACCTCAGCAACTGGGTCCGTGGCTTCAAAGACGGCACTTCCAGCAACCAATACGTCTGCACCCGCTTCGTACAAGGCTGCCGCATTCTTGCGATTCACACCACCGTCAATCTCAATCAGTGTCGACAAATTACGTCGGTCTATCATTTCCCGTAGACATCGCGTTTTATCATAAGTACGTTCTATAAATTTTTGTCCACCAAAACCAGGATTTACCGACATCAGCAAAACCAAATCTGCGTCATCAAGAACATCTTCAATCATACATAACGGCGTAGCCGGATTTAAAGTAACCCCAGATTTCATACCGGCATCTCTTATTTGATGCAACACACGATGCAAATGAACACACGCTTCCTGATGCACATTCATAACCAAAGCACCCAATGCTTTAATTTGTGGGATAAATTTTTCAGGTTGAACAATCATCAAATGAACGTCTAGAGGCTTTCGCGCTGATTTCTTTATCGCCTCCATCACAGGAAAGCCAAAACTAATATTCGGAACAAATACGCCGTCCATCACGTCCAGATGGAACCAGTCACAACGACTGCCATTCATTAATTCTACATCGTCTACCAAATGGCCAAAATCTGCCGACAATAGCGAAGGTGATAACATTCGTTTACTCATTACATTCTTTTTGGGTTGAGCAAAGTTATTCATTTAATCACTTACAACCAAGTTTCCTCTTCGGAAAAAGCTTCCCATTTCTAAATATCACTCAGAAACAACCGCCATTTTCCCATCATGTAAGAGAAAAAGGCGGCTTTTATTTTCAATCTATACCAACAGTTAAAAAGACTTTTTACGTCAATTAGCTGGAGCTAAGGCTTGTTTTCCATCCATATGCACGCGTTGCAACTTTCTGGCAAGATTTCTAAGATAATTAATCGTTTCATCACTTGGTGAAATTTCTGGCATTGTAAAATTATTCATGGGCAATTGGGTTTGATTATTCTTATAACGCCCAAATGTCCGGAATATTATATCAGCATCCGTCATTTAATGTTAAAGAAATATTTTTTTCTGATACCATGCGGCGCATATTAATTAAGGCATAACGCATTCTGCCTAATGCCGTATTAATACTAATATCCAAGGTATCGGCTATTTCCCTAAAACTCATATTGCTGTAATAACGCATATAAACTACCTGGCTTTGGTTCTCAGGTAACAACATGCACAAAGTTTTTACATCAGAGAGAGTTTGTTCATTGACCAACTGAGATTCATAAGAGGAGCCTGCGGATTTTAGGTCATTAAACAGATCATATTCCACATCATCCTTAGAAATACTATTTTCATTGTTTTTTTGACGATAATAATCTATGATCAAATTATGCGCAATACGCGTAAGCCAAGCCTGAAACTTACCTGAAGCCGTGTAGCGATGATTCTGTATACGGGTTATCACTTTAACGAAAGTTTCTTGAAAAATATCATCAGCCAAACTTTCATCATGTACCGTATAATAAATATAAGAGAATAACTTTGATTTATACCTATCAAGAAGAACATCAAAGGCTTCGTTATTACCATTGGCATACATCATAACCAACTCGTCATCGGTCAACATGTTTTCTTTTTCCATTACTTACTAAATTAATTATTCAAAGTAACGTTTTTCTATAGGCAATAACTTTTATTGGTTGTTTTGATGGGACAAAGAAAAGAATTTTATTTGAAACCACCAAATTTTTTTAAAAAAATCATCTATGCACTACAATATTAACGAACCTGCAACGTTTCCGGACACTTGTAACCCCGCAAAAATTCTTCTGCCGTCATGCGTTTTTTGCCTGCCAACTGTAATTCGCAGATATTCAAGAATCCATCCTGAAGTGCCACTTTTAGAAATGTACGTTTATCCGTTATAACATGACCCACGGCATAGGCATGCTGCTGCATTTCCTTTTTTGTCCTGAATATTTTCATCATTTCGGGATATTTACCACCCTCCAGCATCGTCCAAGACACGGGTATCGGGGACAATCCACGCACAAAGTTATAAACCGATTCTACGCCCGAATTCCAGTCAATACGGCAAGTTTCACGAAAAATTTTAGGGGCCAACTTTAATTCCGTTTCATGTGAAATATTTTGCGGTTGCGAATAAATCGTACCATCCAGTATGCCTTCTACAGTTTTAATCACCAAATCGCCACCAAGCTCCATAAGGCGATCATGAACATCTTCAAAGGTATCTGTTTCGGCTATGGGAACATGCACCTGATGGATGATTTCACCCGTATCGATATCTTTCTCAATAAAAAAGGTTGTGATACCAGTTTCTTTTTCCCCATTCATAATAGCCCAATTAATCGGAGCAGCCCCCCGATACTGCGGTAGTAGGGAAGCATGTAGATTGAACGTTCCCAAAGGAGGCATCATCCAAACTGCTTCAGGCAACATACGAAAAGCTACTACAATTTGCAAATCGGCTCTGAGCAAACGTAATTGTTCCAAAAAAGTATCATCTTTTAATTTTTCCGGTTGTAAAAGCGGTAAACCGTTTTCCAGTGCATATTTTTTGACTGGACTCGGAGTTAACTGATCGCGATGACGTCCCATGTGCTTATCTGGCGTTGTGACAACACCCACCACGTTATAACCCTCTTCCACAAGACGCCGCAAGCTCTCTACTGCAAAGTCAGGAGTTCCTAAATATACAATCCTTAAATTTTCCTTCTTCATTTGCTTCCCTCTCTATAATTATTATCTCCAGTTTCCTATTCTTCAGAAAAATCCACCAACATTTGGCGATATGCGCTGTAAAGCCTCACTTGATCAATCAGACCTACAAATTTACCACTGGCATCCACCACTGGCAATACTTCCGCTTTGGTTCTTTCAAAACGGTCCATTACTTGAGTCATAGGATCATCCATATTCAAAAGACACTGAGGGTCTTCCATCAGCTGTTTTGCAGTAAATGTATGATACAGTTCCTGTCGAAATACCACTTTTCGAATATCATTCAGATAAATGATGCCATGTAATGTTCCAATGCCATCAACTACAGGAAAGGCATTCGTTTTTTCCTTGGCTATTAATAGGACCAATTTTCCTAATTCCATATCTGGATCTATGCGCATGCAGTATTTATCAATAATACTGTTCAAACTCATTAAAGTCAAAATAGAACGGTCTTTATGGTGGGTGATCAATTGCCCTTTTTTAGCCAGACGCATAGCATAAATACTGTGAGGCTCAAATGCCACAATTGTAAGATATGAACTTACTGTAACAATCATCAACGGAACCAGCATGCCATAACCACCCGTTAATTCCGCGATCAGAAAAATACTTGTCAACGGAGCATGCATAACAGCTGCCATAACACCCGCCATCCCCAGAAGGGCATAGTTTTTTGTAGGTATCTGCACGCCGAATCCCATGCTGTCCCACAACGTAGCAAATATAAAACCACACAAACATCCTAAAAACAATGAAGGCGCAAAAAGTCCACCACAGCCCCCACCTCCAGTTGTTGCAGTAGATGCAAATACTTTTAGCAGCATAATCAAGCTCAACATCGGAATCAGCAATTCATTATGGCCATAAAACAACGAATTATTCAATAAATCGTATGGATCCCCATTCAGCAACACAGCAACACTGTCGTAACCTTCACCATAAAGAGGAGGAAAAAGAAAAATCAGGACGCTCAACATAGATCCACCAAATGCCAGTTTCGTATATAGGCCCTTTCGTTTTCGAAATACATCCTCCAAGGCATTTGAAGCCCATGTAAAATAAAGGGAAACCAAGCCACAAAATATCCCCAGCATAATACTCGAGGGTACCCGTTCAACTGAGAACGCACTATCCAAATGAAACGTAAAAATGGAGCTGGCGCCAGTAAAGCAGTAGGTCAGCACCGCGGCTGTTACGCACGACACAAGTAATGGTAATAGTGAGGCCATTGTTAGGTCCAGCATGAGCACTTCCAGTGTAAAAAGTAACCCAGCAAAAGGAGCTTTGAAAATACCGGCAATTGCCCCCGACGCTCCACATCCAATAAGTAGCATCAGCGTTTTTTGGTCCACATGAAAAACATTACCTAGAGTAGAACCAATAGCAGAGCCTGTCAATACCGCAGGCGACTCCGCTCCCACAGAGCCTCCAAATCCAATCGTAATGGAACTGGCCAATACACTTGACCAGCAATTATGTTTTTTGATATGTCCCTGACGACGTGAAATAGCAAAAAGGATTTTTGTTACACCATGCCCAATATCATCGCGCACCACATATTTAATGAATAGAGCGGTAAGGAGAATCCCTATCACAGGATAAAGCAAATACAACCAGTTAATCTGTGTCACATCAAAACTACTGGTCAAGATGTATTTGATTTCCTCGATCAACCATTTCAGTAACTGTGAAGCCACTGCTGTAAAAACGCCTACGGCAAAAGCCAATTCGATGAGTAGTTGACGACGGCTCAAATGCCTTTCTTCCCAAGCTACAAAACGACTGACCAAGTTTTTATTTTCCTTATATTCTTCTATTTTCGGCAATGTTGTTTTTTTATAATTTTACCACACAAATAGTCCCTACGCCCGAATAATTTTCACTTCACCACGAGGGCCTAATTTAATAATGGTAGACGGTTTTGCTTTCGAATGGTCGTTTTGACGATACTCTACAATATAATCTACTACTTGACGGATTTCTTGACTGATTTCATCAAAATTTTGAGGAGCGGGTTCTCCACTGATATTGGCAGACGTTGACACGATCGCTCTTTTAAAACGCAGACATAATTCCTTACTAAAAGGTTCCGACGTAATGCGTATCCCCACACTGCCATCCTCAGCCAAAAGATTTGGAGCTAAATTACGTGCACCGTCAAAAATAACAGTCGTGGGTTTCGTATTCATCTCTATAATATCCCAAGCTACCTGTGGCACTTCGCGTACATAAAATTCCACTTTTGCCTCCGAATCGACAAGGGTAATAAGGGCTTTGGAATCTATTCTCCGTTTAATTTCATAGATTTTTTTGACAGCCTCTTCGTTGGTGGCGTCACATCCTAATCCCCATACGGTATCGGTCGGATAGAGAATCACACCCCCACGGTTCATCACTTCCACTGCATTCCGGATATCCTCACGATAAGCACTACTGGAAACAGTTCGCTCTGGTTCGCAACACCTTTTTTGATCGGATGATTTTTCTTTTTTCGTCATTTTTGGCTTCCTTTTTTCATTTCATTCAGCAGACGTTTTGTTAAATGGGTTACAAAAATACATATTTTCCACTTCAAATTCACAATTAATCGTTTTATTCAGTTCAAAACCATTCTTTTTAATTCAGATTCTTTTCATTTCATAGATCACCCTCTCTTCTATTTTCGTTAGAGCCTGCCAATATATTTTCATCTCTAATCATGTACAGATTGTTTATTTGAGCCCAAAGCTGTTCAACAAAAATAGAACAACCACATCCTACTCAATAATTTTGTAAAAGCCGCTTTATTCAGTTAGATAGAATTCCGACCCATAAACAAATAGTCGACAGCTATAATCATTTAGTTCTCTGATCATCATTATGAAAAATTATCTTCTGGCTTTCTTATCTATTGTCAATAAAATCATAATAAAAAAAGCCATATCGGAAATTGTACACACTACGCACCCAAATCCCCTATTCTAGGAATTTACAGAAAAACTGCAGGTCCCACTAGACAACTATACAAATGCCACAAAAAACAAAACTTTCACAAGGCCGACAATAAAAATGCCTTCTCATCCAGTAAATTACAGTTTTCCTATTCATTTCAACAAGGAAACAGCTTTTTCCTAATATTCGTTTGTAAAATGGAAACGAATATGCTTGAAATCCTGTTGCGCCATCTGGAGCACATACCCACTATCAGCTAAAAAAACATCACGGCCATCACGATCCTGAGCCATATACTGATATTTGCGTTTCTTGAACTGTTCTAATTCCTCAGCATCGTCACTTTCAACCCAGCAGGCCTTATAAAGACTTACGGGTTCCCAACGGCACTTGGCATTGTATTCGTTTTCCAAACGATACTGAATGACTTCAAACTGCAACTGTCCTACAGTTCCTATAATTCTGCGACCATTAAACTGATTGACAAACAACTGAGCCACACCTTCGTCCATTAATTGCTCAATACCTTTAGATAATTGTTTACTACGCATAGGATCGGAGTTTTCAATATATTTGAACAATTCTGGAGAAAAGCTGGGTAATCCGCGGAAATGCAAATCTTCACCTTCCGTAAGGGTGTCTCCAATTTTAAAAATTTGATTGTCCGGCAGTCCCACAATATCACCAGCCCAAGCCTCATCAATGGTACTTTTACGCTGCGCCATAAATTGTGCCGGAGAGGAAAAACGCACCGTTTTTCCCAGACGTACATGTTGATAAGGTTTATTTCGTTCAAAACGCCCACTACACACCTTACAAAAAGCAATACAACTGCGGTGATTGGGGTCGATATTTGCTGTAATCTTAAAAATAAAGCCCGTAAATTTGTCTTCATTGGGTTGTACTACACGCTCAATAGCATGAGTAGAACGCGGCGAAGGCGCTATCTTTACAAAACAGTCAAGTAACTCCTTTACGCCAAAATTATTCAGTGCAGAGCCAAAAAAGACAGGAGCCACATCAGCCGAAAGATAGGTTTCCACATCAAATTGCGAATAAACCCCATCTATCAGGGCCAGATCGTCGCGCAATTTATGAGCATCTTTTTCGCCTACATGTTGTTCCAAATCAGATGAATCAACATCAACCTCAACCGTTTCAGACACATGTTGTTTGTCCGGAGTAAAAAGATGGAGATTTCGCTCATACATATTATAAATTCCCTTGAATTTCGCACCCTGATTAATTGGCCAACTCAAGGGCCGGACGGAAAGTTCCAAATCCTTTTCTAATTCATCAAGCAAATCAAATGGATCACGACCTTCACGATCCATCTTATTGATAAAAATAATAACAGGCGTACGCCGCATCCGACAAACAGTCATAAGTTTGCGCGTTTGGGCTTCTACTCCTTTTGCCCCATCCACCACAATGATAACACTGTCCACCGCCGTCAATGTACGAAAGGTATCTTCCGCAAAATCTTGATGGCCCGGAGTATCAAGGATATTGATTTTATAACCTTCATAATCAAACTCCATGACTGAAGTCGTCACAGAAATTCCACGCTGTTTTTCTATTTCCATCCAATCGCTAGTAGCCGTCTTGCGAATTTTATTATTCTTAACGGCACCAGCCACTTGAATCTGACCTCCAAAAAGTAAAAGTTTTTCAGTTAGAGTCGTCTTACCCGCATCCGGGTGTGAAATAATTGCAAAAGTCCGTCTTCTCTTTATTTCGTCAATCATACGTTTTCTTTCTGTTCCAAAATAGTAATACACTTACGAAGGCTGTCCTCCCAATAAGGAATTTGGAGATGATAAATTTCCTTGATTTTCGATTTGTCCAACACAGAATAATGTGGCCGTGCAGCAGCAGATGGATATTGATCCGTACGTAGAGGGACCACGTTGCAAGTCGTAATACCTGCTAAATAATGGATGGCTTTAGTGAAATCATACCACGAAATGACTCCTTCATTACTAAAATGGAATATACCAGGCTGAACCTCTTGTTCCAATATAGAAAAAATAGCTGCAGCAAGGTCACAAGCACAAGTAGGTGTACCAATTTGGTCGAAAATAACACCGATTTGCTCTTTTTCACGCCCAAGCCGAAGCATTGTCTTTACAAAATTGTTGCCATAAGGAGAATACAGCCAGGCCGTCCGCAAAATGACCGCGCGCTCACAGGCTGCAAGTACTGCACCTTCACCAGCTAATTTGGTTCGACCATAAACGGAGTTCGGGCAGGTCGTCATGTCCTCACGATAAGGAATGTGCCCTGTTCCATCAAACACATAATCGGTAGAAATCTGGATCATTATCCCCCCACGCTTACCTACTGCGCGCGCCAAAAAGCCAGGAGCCACGGCATTAAGTTTCTCCGCAAGTTCCTCATTCGCTTCGGCCTTATCTACAGCTGTGAAAGCCGCACAATTAATGATGCAATCCACGGCCTCATGATTCACCAGATCGTTAACAGCCTGTTCATTACAGATATCCAGTTCTGCAACATCCGTAAAAATATAATGATGTCCTGTATATAATTTTGCTTGGTTTTGCACCTCGTGGCCTAATTGACCGTTACATCCTGTCACTAATATATTCATATTGTTCTAAAATTCAAGCGGTTTTTCGCAATCCTTTTTATAATAATCCGAAAGCATGCCAACAAACGTGGACACCGTTTTCAGAGCCTTCTCAGTATACTCACTGACAGGCTTCTGCTGTATACGCAAAAGCATAATACCGTAAAGAAATTCGAAACATGTTTCCAACTCGTTTTCTTGCTTCTGACCATTCTTCACCCGCAATTCCACAATGATTGGCAGCGTATTAAAATAGGTCGTACGGTAATATGGGAATTTGGAAGAGTTCATCAACTGCGTATGTAATTCATTCAGATTTTGAATCACATTTTTGTTGATTTGAAGATGGCCCTGCTCCGTAATACCTTCGCTGTGCATCATTTGAATCAGGTTCTCATACCATTCATTCAACTGTCGACATTGATCTTGTGACAGATTCGTATAGTGTGAAAGATATACAGCCTTGAATTTTTCAAAATCCAAATGAAAGCCGCGCAACAAATCTTCTACCTGCCACATATAAAGCAGATACTCGGCAATATTGCTTTTTCTCAGTTTCTCTGCTACAAACATTTCAATAAATGGAGTGAAGGCCGAGCAGTGTAAATGCAAATCCGAATAAGGAGGCCAGAATAACAATACCTCCAATCGTAAGATTTAAAATGCGAACAAAACGAACATTAAAATGTGTACGTACTTTGTTAACCACATATGAAAGTCCTAACCACCAGAGCATAGCCCCTATAAGCATGGAAACATAACCAAGTACCTGCTCAACCGGATGTTGGGGAATAATAAAGGCAAAACGAGCAAAAAGCGCTATGAACAGAAAAACAATAAGCGGATTTGATAATGTAACCAGAAAGGCAGTAAAAAAATTGTGAACCAAAGTCCCTTTTTCTTTTGAAACGTGACGGAAGCTTTTCTCTGGATCACTACGAAACATATACAAACCAAATATAAACAGCATGGCGCTGCCGATAAGCTGCATCTTAAACATATTCGCCTCGTTACTAATAAAATCCATAACGAAAGACATACCGAATCCTGTGATCAACGCATAAACTAAATCACTCAGAGCAGCTCCTAAGCCCGTGGCTAAGCCATAATTCATACCTTTTCTCAAAGTGCGTTGAATGCAAAGAATCCCTACAGGACCGGTTGGTGCAGAAGCAACTACACCTACAAACAGGCCCTTAAATACCAATTCTACAGTACTTACCGGTTCTATTCCAAACATACGAGTGCAAAATTCGCACTTTTTTATGACACAAAGAAAAAGATTGCCATTTTTCTGTCTGTAAAATAACAAAAAGCATAAGATTCAAAATTACCTTATGCAAACCTCTTTCTATTTGCTAAACACATCTACATCTTTGCATCTTATTTATTCAAGTAGCTGTTTGAATCAATAAAACCAATGAGGCCAGTTGTCGAGAGCAGAAGGTTATTCGTTTAAAATACAACAAATATATTTTGACCAAAGTTGCACTTCATTGAGAAGTTTTGAGTTTCAAGACAAAAAAACAACGATAACAGAACTTACTGAAATTCGAAAATTCTGACTATACATTGGTTTCTGCTCCTCCCAACTAACTTAGTATTTTCTGTTTTGACACTTTTGCTTTTCATGATGTACGCTATAAATCGAACAAACAAAAATTCTGCTTTTTATTTTGCTTTTTGCTCAACATACACTACCTTTGTTCCCACAAAGTAAAAACACACAAATACATATTTATCATGGATAAAATAGCAAAGCCCTACGTTATTGGGCTCGACTTAGGCGGAACAAATTCTGTATTCGGAATCGTTGACGCGCGTGGAGAAATTAAAGGCTCAACAGCCATTAAAACTCAGGCATATCCCGATGTTAAAGATTATGTTCTGGCGGGAGTAGAAGCCATGCAGCCCATCATCGATGTGGCTGGAGGTATCAGCAAAATAAAAGGTATGGGTATCGGTGCGCCCAACGGTAATTACTACACTGGCACCATTGAGAATGCAGCCAACCTGTTATGGAAAGGTTCCGTACCATTGGCTCGCATGTTTGAAGATAAACTTGGGGTGCCTGTCGCTCTGACAAACGACGCCAACGCAGCCGCTGTAGGTGAAATGACCTATGGAGTAGCACGCGGAATGAAAGATTTTATCATGATCACCCTCGGCACCGGCGTTGGCAGTGGAATCGTTGTCAACGGACAGCTGGTCTACGGTAGCGATGGCTTTGCAGGAGAATTGGGACACCTCACTATTGACCGCACAGAAAATGCCCGTCTTTGTGGTTGCGGGCGCAAAGGTTGTCTGGAAGCATACTGTTCTGCAACAGGCGTAGCACGCACAGCTCGTGAATTGTTGGAAAAAACAGATCGCCCCAGCCTGCTTCGTGAAATCAACCCTAAAGATATCACATCTCTTGATGTTTCTATCGCAGCCGACAAAGACGACGAAGTTGCCAAAGAGATCTATGAATATACCGGAAAGCTCCTTGGTGACGCCTGCGCAAATTTCGCCATCTTCTCAAGCCCGGAGGCTTTTGTGTTCTTTGGTGGACTGACCAAAGCCGGTGATTTACTTATGAAGCCCCTTCAGAAAGCTTATGATGAGAATATACTTTCTGCATTTAAAGGCCATGCCAAACTATTAATTTCTGGATTAAAAGGTTCCGAAGCTGCCGTCCTCGGTGCCAGCGCTCTTGGTTGGGAGATGTAATTAATCTTTTATTTCAAAACAAGCAGATTTCTTTGTATAAAAGAGATCTGCTTGTTTTTCTTTTTCAGAACGAAAATAAAGTCTGCCCCTATTGTATGATTGTTAACCCATGATTTTATTTTGAAGCTCAGCAATAAACAGTTCCAAAAATTTGTCGTTCTCAATAAAAGTATTTAACTTGCGCCAAAATAGCAAGAAGCAATTAAGATCGGCTATATGAGCATTCCTAATTGATTATTAACAGATAACCTGAGATCCTCTAAATTTCAAATTCATAATTGGGTATAGTCATCAGAAAAACATTGTTTAAACCGTAGAGAATTTCCGCTATTCATTCTTTCATCTAAAAACTTCCAACCACCGAAAATATAAAATCTAATTCTAGCAGAAGTATCAAAACAATCACATCATAAAAATACATCATTTCGAAATCCACAAAAACGGAGTAAAAGATCAAATGGCATTAAGCATCATAAAAGATTGAATTTTGTTTCATCACATAAAAAATAAGACTATGATTATCAAGAATGTGCACGCAAGAGAAATTCTCGATTCAAGAGGGAATCCTACTGTAGAAGTTGAAGTAACTCTGGAATCTGGGATAATGGGTAGGGCCTCTGTACCTTCAGGCGCATCAACAGGTGAAAATGAAGCTCTAGAATTACGCGATCACGATAAAAAACGTTTCAACGGAAAAGGTGTTTTGCAAGCTGTAAGCAATGTCAATAATCTAATTGCGCCCGCCATAATAGGCCTGTCGGCTTTAGAACAGCGCAAAATAGATCATAAGATGATTGATTTGGACGGAACAACAACAAAGTCAAAACTTGGGGCAAATGCCATCCTGGGTATTTCACTGGCAGTAGCACATGCAGCAGCTAACTACCTTAAGTTACCACTATATAGATACTTAGGAGGAACCAATACTTATGTACTGCCAATACCGATGATGAACATTATTAACGGAGGTGCACACAGTGATGCCCCTATTGCTTTTCAAGAATTTATGATACGGCCAATAGGTGCTTCTTCTGAAAAAGAAGCGATCAGAATGGGAGCTGAAGTATTTCATACGCTACAAAAATTGTTAAAAAATCGAGGTCTAAGCACTGCTGTGGGTGACGAAGGAGGTTTTGCACCGAAACTTAATGGTATTGAAGATGCCTTACAAAGTATTGTAAAAGCTATCGAGCAAGCCGGTTTCACTCCAGGTAAAGATATTTCTATCGCCATAGACTGTGCCGCAAGTGAATTTTCGCTTAATGAAAACGGTAAGTTTTTTTACAATTATAAAGAACTGAGTAACGGGATGCCAAAAGATCCAAACGGTAAAAAATTTTCGGACGACGAGCAAATTGAATATCTAGGACGATTAATCACAGACTACCCTATAGACTCCATCGAAGACGGACTCGACGAAAACGATTGGGAAGGATGGATAAAAATGACACGTATTCTGGGGCATAAATGCCAACTTGTAGGTGATGATCTCTTTGTTACCAATGTAAACTTTCTTGAAAAAGGAATTCGCTGCGGTGCAGCCAACTCAATACTTATCAAAGTTAATCAAATTGGCACGCTATCTGAAACGCTTGACGCCATCGAAATGGCTCACAGAAATGGTTATAGCACAGTGACTTCACATCGTTCAGGAGAAACCGAAGACACTACCATCGCAGATATTGCTGTCGCAACGAATTCTGGACAAATTAAAACCGGATCCATGAGTCGCACAGACCGCATGGCAAAATACAATCAACTTATAAGGATTGAAGAAGAGTTAGGAAAACAAGCCATATATGGCTACAAAAAATTATGCTAGATGTTGTTTAAGAAATCTTTTCTTTCTCCTTAAATAGAATATCTGTCATTTTTTAATTCGTCTACAAGTAGAAATTACATTCTTAATATACCTTTCTATGGCAATAAAAACATTGTCATTGAAGGGTATATATTGTTTCAAATCTTCCTATCAACGGGCGACAAACATGCTACTTCAGATATTTTTTCAAACCTCTTGCAATTTATGCATAAGAGCGGTGTAACATTTTCAAAGTCAGTTCCTTTAGGGATATATTGCCTAATAAGTTTATTTTCGTTTTCAATGGCCCCCTTTTGCCATGAAGCGTATGAATCGGCAAAGAAGACAGGAACATTGCCGAGCATTTTGGAAATATCCTCATGCGCACAGAATTCACAACCGTTATCGGTTGTTATGGTCCGTACTCCCATTCCCCGGAAAGGGAACAAGAGTCTGGCAACGACCTTAGCCAAGGCTTTTGCATTTTTTCCCTCCGGCAGTTTCTCCATCAGCAGATTGTTTGTGGAACGTTCTATGAGAGTAACAATGGCCCCTTTGTTATTCTTGCTAATAATAGTATCCATCTCCCAGTCTCCGAAGCGTTTTCCGTCAGCTTCAGGTGGTCTGTCGTGTATGCTAATTCTGTGGGGAATGTTCTTCACCTTGGTGGTATGATCCGGTCTTCCATGCCTGTTGTATTTCATCTGATGGCGGCAGTTCTTTTTGAGTTCCCCACTTTTGTCCGCCCGTACATATTGATAGATGAGTTCATGGGAGATTCTTTTGCCATCAAGTGCCATAAGCCGGAAATCTGCATGGGAGACCATTGGTCTCTTCTGAGGTATTCCAACGCTTCCCAAATGATTATCTCATCCTTTTTGCTGTTGCTCGTCGTACGACGGCGGCGTTCTTCCGACTTCTCCTGTGCCTGCTTCCACAGATAATGACCTTTAGCTGTGGAATTGCACTTGAGTTCACGACTCAGAGTGGACTGGCTTATTTTTACCAACTCCGCTATCTCTTTTCTTGATGTTTTCTTTTGGAGTAAGACGAATATTTGCGATCTTTGCTCCGAGGTTAATTGTTTATACATTGCAATACAAAATTAATTAATCTCAGGGAGATTTCGGTCTCCCTTTTTCATTATATGTATTGCTCATTGACGCTCACGCGGGCTGTCTGCCCCCTACTGCTTGGCTTCCCCCGAGTGTTTTCATGTTTTTAAAACAACTTTTTTGCACTTCGTTCTTGAATCTAGGGTGTGATTTCAATTATATTGTCACTCTTGCCCCAATATCGTCACCGAATCGTCACTCTGAAATACCGATAAACAGTGGAAAAGTGATGAAGTGACGATTATTTCATCAAAAAACTTTTTTATGGTAGAGTTGTCTTTTGCCGGATTAGGTTTATTGAGCCCAAAAAAATTGACGAAGAACCAAGATACATAATTCTTATCGAAAAATTTAGATTCCATCATTAGTGACAGAAGATTAACTAATTACAGAGCGGTAGTACTCCGGATAGTAGTGATAACAAAAAGAAAAAGGCAAACCTCTACGACTCGCCTTCCTACTAATTTCAAATTAAAATCTAGTTATATTTAATTAATAGTCTAGTCTATTTATTTTCTTCATCTTTAGCGATCTTTAAATGTCGAAGATTCTCTCCCATATTGGTGTATATAGACGCTTCGGCTATATTTGTAGCATGATCGGCAATACGCTCTATGTTAGATATAATTCCATTTAAATTTATAAAAGTAAAGAGCAGATGACGAGTTTCTTCCGAATAATGGCTCATCTTGATAGTATCCTTAATAAGCTTGTGATTAATATCATCTACAACATCATCATTTTTGATAGTCCAGACTGCCGCATCATTGTCATCATTAACAAAAGCTGAGACAGACCTCCTCACCATCAATATACTTGACGCCATCATATTTGATATCACAGGTAACATGTGTTCAAAAACTGTTTTGTCTTCAATACGAGACAAGAATTTATCAATATTCTTAACTTGATCGCCAATACGTTCCAAATTTGAAATCATCTGGTAAGCTGACATTATTTTGCGAATATCAGATGCTACGGGATTCTGCAATGCAATGATATCAATAATTTCATTACCAAGACTTATCTCATAACCATCTATACGATTCTCATTTTTTTCTATTTCCTGTTGAATTTCAGCCGGAATATTAATAGTACCGTCAACTAGTAACTTTTCAACGATTTCCAACTGGCGCATTACCAATTCCACCATTTCGTTGAAATGGCTCAATAAAGAATGTAATGCATTGTCTTTTGTTATTGCCATAATTTCATTTTTTAATGCACGAAGCAATTTATAATAAATAAAACTTTATCCAAACTTACCCGTAAGATATGCCTCTGTACGTGGATCTGTTGGTGTAGTAAACATTTTCTTCGTATTGTCGTATTCCACCAATTCGCCAAGATACATAAACATAGACTTGTCAGAAATGCGCGCAGCCTGAGACATATTATGAGTAACCATTATAATGGTATAATCCTTTTTCAACCCAACGAGCAAATCTTCGATCTTTGAAGTTGATATAGGGTCTAAAGCTGAAGTAGGCTCATCTAGTAATATCACTTTGGGACGAAAAGCGATGGTACGAGCGAGACATAGTCTCTGTTGTTGACCACCCGACAAGAAGTTACCTTTGCTACGCAATATATCTTTCACCTCATCCCACAGAACAACATCACGCAATGATTTTTCTACGATTTCATCACGTTCTTGCTTTTTCATACGGATTCCATTAAGAAGGTAGCCTGCAATTACATTATCGTATATACTTAGAGTTGGAAATGGATTAGGACGCTGGAATACCATACCAATTTTACGTCGCAAATTCATTGTTGGCATTTCATAGATATTATCTCCGCCAAGTAATATCTTGCCCTCTGTACTTATATTTGGATAAAGCTCATGCATGCGGTTGATTGCTCTCAACAGAGTTGTTTTACCACATCCAGATGGTCCCATAATAGCTGTGATAGTATGTGCTTCAATCTCTGCAGAAACATGTTTCACAGCATACTTTTCGTCACCATAGCTAATAGAAATATCTTCTATTGACATTACCGGTGTTGTATTTTCGTTTGTATTCATCATTTTTCTTTTTATTTTCTTTTTGCACCAATCCATTTTGATATTAGATTGATTATCAGTACAAATCCCATAAGGAAGATTGTGGAACTCCATATCAGATTAACCATGTTTGGGTCGTTATAAAACTGCCAAATAAGCAATGGCACCGCCGAACCGGGTTTGGCAATATTCCAATTTATATCTGGATTACCTAATGTTGTGAGCATTAATGGAGCTGTCTCGCCTAAAACACGCGACACGGCAAGCAGTATACCACTGATCAATCCTGAGAAAGATGTAGGAATAAGCACTCGCCATATCACCTTATAGTAAGGTGTTCCAAGAGCAATAGCCACTTCTTTGAGAGTATCAGGAACCATTTTGAGCGATTCCTCGGTAGAGCGCACAATAAGAGGTAACATCATAATAGCTAAGGCTATACCACCAGCTAACACAGAGTATCCTTTTGTCAAAGGAACCACAACCCATATATAAGCTATAATACCAATAACAATTGACGGCACTCCTTGCATAATATCAGTAATATCACGTATCACACAGGCATATTTTTTCTTGCTGTTTTCTGAAAGATATACACCTATTACTATTCCTATAGGTATTGCTATTGCAGATGCAATAAGAACCAAATAGATAGAACCAAGTATACCGTTTGCTATTCCTCCAGGAATTACCTTCCCACTGGCTGTAGCCATCATTGCGGAGAATGTATCCGGAGCCACCTGCGTAAAGAAAGCTAAATTGATTTGTTTGTAACCTTTTACCAGCAATGTACCGATAATCAGAAAAACCATAGAGATGGTAAGGAAAGAAAATACCATCACAGATATCTTGAAGATATTGTTTTTAGCTTTTCTATAACCAATTGAAGATAACAGTTTTGCAGTTTTCCCCATATTCATAATATTATCCATCATCCAATCTTTTTAATTGTGTACTTTCCTATCGCATTGATAATCGTAGTTATCACAAAGAGTAATAGAGCAAGCTCTATCAACGCACTTAACTGTAGTCCGCTTGCCTCACCAAACTGGTTTGCTATAACACTAGCCATTGTATTACCAGTTGAGAAAAGCCCATGTGGTATTGCATTTTCGTTACCAATAAGCATTGTCACAGCCAAAGTCTCACCAATTGCTCTACCAAAAGCTAGTATGTAACTTGCTGTCATTCCAGAACGAGCGTTTGGCAATATAACCGTACGTATCACTTCCAGTCGAGTAGCACCCAAAGCATACGCAGCTTCTTTAAGATCGTTTGGTACCATAGCTATTGTGGTATTGCTCAAAGATGTGGCATAAGGCACAATCATTATGGCAAGTATCATGGCTGATGTGAATACTCCGAATCCCTGCGGACTTAAACCAGCCTCAACCACCAATGGACATAGGATATAGAAACCCCATAAACCATATATAATAGACGGAATACCAGCCAACAGGTCTACTAATGTGCCAACAATAGATGCAAGCTTTGTACCGCGAAAATATTCTGCAACAAACAGAGATGTGCAGAATGCCAAGGGGATTGCGATAACCAGAGCTAGAACTGATGTTAGTATCGTTCCGACTATAAATAATAACGCGCCATAGTTCTCGCTCCCCCGGGTTGGATCCCACTTATCAGAAATCAGAAACCGCCATCCAAACTTGGATATTGACGGTAACGACCCCTCGAACAGTGAAAATACCATCGCCGCGGCTATCAAAACGATAACCAGTGAGGAGAAGAACAATACGCGTTTCAGAATTTTGTCACTATTCATTTACTTCAGAATTCTTTTTCCTTTGTAAGTCACTGTGCGTAATATAGCTTTTGCTCTTGCTGCTACGCCTGCAGGAAGTGGAGCATAATTGGTTTTAACTGCCAATCCTTGTGCATTACGACTTACCATCCAGTCTATCAATTCCAATGTTGCCTGAGCCTGAGCTAAACTTCGGTTATTGTAGGCCTGATCTTTATAGATTAATAGCCATGTGAAACCTGCTATTGGATAAGCAGTTGGGGCAGAAGAGTTGTTAAGCATAACACGTGTGTCTGCCGGAATCTTTCCTTTTGCAGCTGCACTTGTAGAAGCTACTGTAGCTTTGATGAACTTTCCTGCTTTGTTTTGGATAAGTGCTGACGGTTCGCGCTGTGCGAAAGCATATTCAGAACCTACATATCCTATAGCACCTTCGGTCTGATGAATAGCACCTGCAACTCCAGGATTTCCTTTTGCGCCAACACCTACAGGCCAATTTACAGTCTTACCAGCACCAATCTTAGAACGCCATACATTATTTACCTTAGTAAGGTAATCTGTAAACATATTAGTTGTACCACTACCATCAGAACGATGAACGACTGTAATTTCCATATTTGGGAATCTTACACCTGGGTTTAATTTTTTCAAAGCAGGATGATTCCAATTTTTAATTTGTCCTAAAAAAATAGAAGCTAAAACAGTAGGAGTAAGCTTAATCTCCTTTACACCTGGTAAATTGTAAGCAACAACTACCGCGCCACTACATGTAGGAATATGAACGATAGGAGCAGGCATCTCTCGAAGTTCTTGACTTGTAAGAAATGCATCTGACGCACCAAAATCTACAATCATATCTTTCAGACTGCGGATACCACCACCTGAACCAATACCACCGTAAGTAACCTTAGCATGTGCTACTCTTTCATAAGTTGCAAATGCTGCATTATAGAATGGTTCAGGGAATGTAGCTCCTGCACCTGATATTGACTGCGCACTAACCTTGTTACTTAAAGTCATCAGACTTAACAATGCAACTAAAACAATACTCTTTTTCATATAATTTTATATTTAAAAAATGATTTATCTTTTGTTATTAACAGACTATAGCAATATTACTATCTTATTTTTACAAGCTATACTTGAAACTTACAAGATAACTTGTTGATGTTTTAGAACCTGCCTTAGAAGGATCACTTATCTGCACGTTCGGTGATATTGCAATACCTTTTGCAGGTAATATTTCAAGACCAGCTGAATAGAAGTTTCCATCAGAAGCATTCCAGCCATTGCTTGCGCCATTGAGTTTCTTTGATGTTAAGTTATCATAGCGTGCAAATACATCAAATGTCTTACATGGATTATATGTACCCCAGAATGATAATCCATTCAAATTATGGTCTTTAACCTTGTTATGGCCAGTCTGCAAGTTGTATTCGCCTCCTACTGTGAAATTATCGCCTTTATAAGCTATCATAGCATTGAATGTGGTCTGAGCTTCATGTTTCTTTTGATAATCTCCATAAACACGAAGATATAGTTTTTTAATCACCTGATATGTCAATCCGGCAGAAACTTTAACAGCGCTATCAGACTGTAATGATTTGTAACCTTCGCCATTTACAACCTGAGCATCGAAACTCAACTCTGGAGCTATTTGATATTTGATACCCAATCCCAGATCTGCACTTGATGCATATCCGTTAAGATCTTGGAATGATTTTAAAAGATAACGTTTACCCCATAAAGTCTCCTGTAAATTAAAAGTATTTGTACCTATCAAACCGAAGTCAAGAGTAAGTCCGTTTCTTGAATATTCTCCATAAGCGTTCTTTATATAAGCGGTGTGGGCAGAACCTTGATAACCGTTATTTTTATCTGTAACATCCATCACTGCTTTTGCAGAGAAATAAGGTGAGAAGTTATAGGCATAACCTAAGTAAGCTCGTGAAATCTCGAAAGCAGTGTTTGTCTTACCATCTGTAGATTGCACCCTAAAATCAGTGAACACTGTGACTATTGGACTTCCACTTGGTTTAAATGTACTAGTGGTTTCCTGTGCCATACCTGCTGCTGCAAGCATAATGCTCATCATTGAAATAAAAAATCTTTTCATCTTTTTGGTTTTTTAATTAATATGACGTTATCATTTTTCTAAATCCTGATGCAAAGGTATCTTCGGAATATTTCACCTTCATTTCATTAAGATTATAAAGCTATTACATGTTTTTTTCATTTATGTTACAAGCAATATAGAATAGCCTGAAAAAGCGATAAACCCGAACAAAATCAGAGATTTCGCTTTTTGATTTTTCTATCGGTATAATAAATTATTGCTGTCCGATAAAAATATACGCTATAGCTGTAGTTGACTTATAGTCAATCACTTTTGGCACTTTTGTAAAAAAGGGGCTTGTCTTTTTCCCTTGTGTGAAATTGATAATGAAATGGTGAAAATGAATGATTTTATCCATTATATAGACTTATAAGAGAAGCAATTTACCATAAAAACAGCAATTTTGCTAATACACAAAAGTTTTATCGGACAGGAATAATAATAAATAATAGTAACATGAAAGAATCGGCTTTAAATGATGTCGTGAATATGGTAGTTCCATACAAAAAAGGAACAAATGAAGATACCCAAATTATGCCTTGATCGAGGGTGTCGTTAGAACAGTGTCAAAGCTAAGACAATAAAATTAAAAGCAATACAGTTATAAACTGCAAAAAAGTATTAGTAATGACACAAGAAGAGTATGCCGAGATGCTGTCTCAGGCAAAAGACCAATTCAAAAGCGGCAAGCCGTTATTTGGTAAAGAAGGAGCCTTCCATCAAGTATATTAGAGGATTTTCTTAATTCCGCAATGGAAGGGGAGATGGACAGCCACCTTGAATCCGAGAAATCCTCAGTTAAGGGTAATCGCCGAAATGGGAAGATGCCCAAGGAAGTACAGACGGAGTATGGTTCTGTGGAAGTGGAGACTCCTCGTGACCGAGACGACACATTCACTCCGGAGACGATAAAGAAACGTCAGACCATTCTGGCAGAAGGACTTTCCGACAAGATTATCAGCCTGTATGCCACAGGGCAAAGCGTCCGTGACATCAGCAAGTTCCTTGA
>Ga0183100_1000384_pt1 | contig 39523 bp, 40 predicted proteins | sample Biomet2_FD_127789 | JGI IMG/M metagenome (GOLD analysis project Ga0183100, IMG submission 127789) | Microbial communities from bioreactor (seeded with anoxic lake sediment) at LBNL, California, USA - Biofuel metagenome 2 | ecosystem: Engineered > Bioreactor > Anaerobic > Unclassified ... | reverse complement strand
GGCGTCCTCTATGCCTGCTTACTTAATGGACCTGCTGTCCACCAGCTCCTTGAGCTGCGCGGTGAACGCGTCCAGACTCATGACACCCAGATCACCGTCGACCCGGTGACGGACGGCCACCTGATGACTCTCGGCCTCCTTGTCGCCCAGAACCAGCATATAGGGAGCCTTTTCAAGCTGCGCCTCACGGATCTTCTTGCCGATTTTCTCGTTGCGCAGATCCAGCTCCACCCGGAAGCCCTGTGCGCCCAGCGCGGCGGCCACCTTCTTCGCGTACTCATCCGCACGCTCTGTGATGGTCAAAATTTTGACCTGTACGGGGCTAAGCCAAGTGGGGAACGCGCCGGCAAAATGCTCGGTAATGACGCCGATAAACCGCTCAATCGAACCAAACACCACGCGATGAATCATAACAGGGCAGTGCTTTTCGCCGTCGGTTCCGGTGTATTCCAGATTGAAACGGCCGGGCAGCTGATAGTCCAGCTGGATGGTACCGCACTGCCATGTCCGGCCCAGCGAATCCTGAATGTGGAAGTCCAGCTTCGGCCCGTAGAACGCGCCGTCGCCCTCGTTGACCTCATAGGTCTTTCCGATGCTGGTGATGGCGTCTGCCAGCGCGGCTGTTGCGATATCCCAGTCTTCCTTGGAACCGATGTGATCATCCGGCATGGTGGAAAGCTCAATCTTGTAGGGCAGGCCGAAGAGCTTGTAAACCTCGTCGAATAGCTGGGCAATGCGGATAACCTCGCTCTTGATCTGGTCCTTGGCCAGCAAAATGTGAGCATCGTCCTGTGTGAAGCAGCGGACGCGGAACATACCGTGGAGCGCGCCGGACAACTCGTGGCGGTGAACCAGACCCAGCTCACCGTACCGCAGGGGCAGTTCCTTATAGGAGTGGGGCTCCAGATCATAAACCAGAATGCTGCCGGGGCAGTTCATGGGTTTGATGGCGAAGTCCTCTTCGTCGATGACGGTGGTGTACATATTCTGCTTGTAGTGATCCCAGTGACCGGAGGTCTCCCACAGGGTCCGCTTCATGATCTGCGGGGTAGAGATTTCCAGATAACCCCACTTCTTATGAACCTGACGCCAGTAATCAATCAGGGTATTTTTCAGAACCATGCCCTTGGGCAGGTAGAACGGGAAGCCGGGAGCCTCGTCCCGGAAAGCAAACAGGCCCAGTTCCTTGCCAAGCTTGCGGTGATCCCGCTTCTTGGCCTCTTCAATACGCTCCAGATAGGCGTCCAGCTCCTCCTTCTTGGGGAAGGCAATGCCATAGATGCGCTGAAGCGTCTGGCGGTTGGAATCGCCGCGCCAATAGGCGGCATTGCAGGCAGTCAGCTTGATGCCGTTGCCCTTGATGCGGCCGGTGGAGTCCAGATGGGGGCCGGCGCACAGGTCTGTGAACTCGCCCTGCTTATAAAAGGAGATGGTGACGCCCTCCGGAAGATCGTTAATCAGCTCCACCTTATACGGTTCGCCCTGATCCTGCATAAACTTGATGGCCTCGGACCGGGGCAGCTCGAACCGCTCCAGCTTCAGCTTCTCCTTGCAGATCTTCCGCATCTCGGCCTCTACTTCCTCCAGCACCTCCGGGGTAAAGGGGAAGGGGGAGTCCATATCATAGTAGAAGCCCTCGTCAATTGAGGGGCCGATGGCCAGCTTCACCTCCGGGTGCAGGCGCTTCATGGCCTGGGCCAGGACGTGGGAGCAAGTGTGCCAATAAGTTTTGCGGAATGCCGCGTTTTCAAACGTATACTGATTCTCTTCGGACATTTCTGTTCCTCCTTATATTGGGGGTGAGACGGGCGCGGCCCTCGAACAGTCGGAGATTTTTGGCAGCAAAAATCTCACCCCTGAAAAATCAGGGGTGAGATACGAATTCGTATTCCACGGTTCCACCCTGCTTGCGCCTCTTTTGAGACGCCGCTCGTGTCCTCTGTAACGGGAGGTCCCGTCCCGTTCTACTCAGGTCTCCCCTTTCGGCGGGCAGCTCCAAGGCGGTACCGCTTCGGTTCCGGCAAGAGCCGCTTGCAGCAAGCGCGGCCCCTCTCTGGTGTCTTTCCCGAACAGTGTCCTTTTCCAAGCCTTTTTGTGTGATTACTGTTAAGTGTAGCACCTTGGCGCAAGGCTGTCAAGAGCCGCAGCGCTGTTAATTTTTTGTCACGGACAGAACCGTCAGCCGCTGGCCGTCCACGCAAAATTTCACCTCTGTCCCGGCAAACCCGAAACCGTATACCCGCGACCGGTCATCCTGATAAGCGGGCCGCGGGTCCTCAGCCAAAACACCCAGCAGCGCCGCCCGGCTCCCCTCCGGCAGGACCTCCAGAAACTCCGCCGGGCAGTCCACCGTCAGTCTCCGCTCCGGCGCGGCGGGGGCGAAGCCGCCTTTTGCCTCAGGGTGCGCGTCAACATAGGGGAGGTACGGCTTGATATCCAGAATCGGGGTACCGTCCATCAGGTCGGCTCCCGCCACCCGAAGAACCATCCCCAGCTCCCGGTCCTCCTCCACTCCCAGCAGCTTTACGCAGGAAAGACCGATGGGATTCGGCCGGAAGGGCGACCGGGTGGCGAACACGCCCATGCGGGCATTTCCGCCCAGCCGGGGAGGGCGTACCGTAGGGGACCACTCGGACCGCACGGCGCCGGAAAACTGCCAGATCAGCCACAGATGGGAAAAGCCCTCAATCCCCCTTAGAGCGTCCGGGTTCCGGTACTCCGGTTCGAAAATCACGCGGCTCTCCAGTTCCTCAACCAAGCCGCTCTGCCGGGGAATCCCGAATTTTGTCTGAAAGTCGCTGTGAATATGTGCAATAAATTTCACAGAAAAGCCGTCGGCCATAGGACCACTTCCCCTTCATTCGTAAATTGTTTTCTCCCAATAGAGTATAGCGGACCCACGCTGGTTTTACAATGGTTTTACCGCCGGTCCCGCCAGCTCAGCAGCCGTCCTGTCTCGATGGCCGTCAATGCCCGGATGCCGTCAAAGTCCACATAGGGACTATACACCGCCTCTAAGGCATCGCGGGCAGTCTTCGCGTCCCGCAGGGCGGCCACAGCCTCCTCCCGCAGGGCGGCGGCCATCCGCCGCAGGAACCGCTCCCTCCCCGGCTCCTCCGTGTGGGTCAGCGCGTCCAGTCGGATGCGGCGGAATGGTTTTTTTCCGTATTCCATGCCCGGCCGGGAGGTGACGAAACCCAATCCCAGCCCGGGGATTAGCAAATGCTCCAGCCGCTCCGGCTCCTCCGGGGACGGACAGGCGATCACATTCCAGCCCCGGTCCACGGCGTCCTTTCGCAGCCGTTCCAGCAGCGGCCCCGCCAGCTCCCAGCGGTCCGCCAGTTCATAAATTTTAGGACACAGGGAGTCTGCGCAGTCGAACCGCCAGACCGTCCCCCGGCAGGTAATTCCACCGAGAAACCGATAGGCTGTGCGGCCCGGCTCGCCGCCTTTTCTCCCCAGTTCCCGGGCGATGATGCCGTCCAGCCTCCGATTCGCCCGCTGAAAATTGAAAGCATTCTGATTTGCTGCCACCGTCTCCAGTTCCACTTGCCGCGCCGCCTTCAGGCAGCGATACGCGCGGGCGTTGGCATCCCGCTGCTTTTCTGTCAGCCCGATAATCTCATCCCGCGAAGCTTTTGCCGCCATCAGATCGTAAAACCGGCTCAGGTCCACAATCCGGTCCACCGCCGCCGGATAGTTCGGCTCCAGCACATGGGGCGCCGTTCCGTCCACGGCGGCGCAGGCCATGTCCGGCAGTGTCAAGCCATCCAGCGAGTCCGGGTCGCCACTGCACCGCAGATACTCCATCCGCTCCCCCGCCTCCTCCATGGCCTTTCCCAGAGAGCTGAGAAACATGGTCTTTCCAACGCCGGGTCCGCCCTTCAAAATCATCAGGTCATATGTATGCTCTCCGGCCAGCCGGCCGAAAAGGCTTTGAAATCCATCTCCGCTGTTGGCACCCAGAAAGAAATTAGTCACACTAGCCATGTCGTCTCCTCCAAATCTGTTCTCACCCACAGATTATGCGGAAACAGCCTGACCCGACACAAAATCAGCATGCGTCATTTGGTCGGAACGGAAAAGCAGATGCATGGACATGAAAAAGCCGAAGACCAGTGACCCGGACTTCGGCCGAGGCAGACGAAAAAGTCCTGCGGACCTGTTCGTCTGCCTGAACAATGCAACCATTCATTTTGCGAGCGGCACTTTAAAAACCCGTCTTACAAAAACAATCCAATCTCCGCCCTGCGGGTATAATTCGCCTCCAGCATGGCCTTGTGCGAAAGGAACGCCGGGTCGTCGAAATATTTCGCACCGGTGGGACACTTGACCACACATGCCTGGCACTTGATGCACACGCCCGGGACGCTGGCAACATCCGCCGGGTCGATGGACCCCACAGGGCAGACGGCGGCGCACAGCCCGCACTTTGTACACTTATCCAGATCGGTCAGCGGCTTTGCCTTCAGAAATTTAGCGGGTTGGCCGTCAACGCCCAAGGGCGTATAATAGGGTGCGGCGGGATCACCGGGGACCTGAATAGGGGCGGAAAGCTCCGTCAAAGTCTGTACCTTTTCAGCGACCTTCTCCGCAAAGCCCTCGGCCCGGACAATGTCCTCCGCGTCGGGCCGTCCGGGAGCCAGTTTGGAAGCAAAGGCATGCTGCCCCACGAAGGCGGCGGCAGCCACGGTATGGAACCCGTGGGACTCCAGCTCCGCACACAGCTCCTCCAGAGAGTTGTCAAAGCTCCGGTTGCCAAACAGCACCACCGGCACCGCCAGCGCGCCATTGCCCGTCAGTTTCGTCTGGAAATAGGGCAGCATCTTGTTTGGAACGCGCCCCGCATAGGTGGGCGTTCCAATCACCAGCAGATCCGTTGCTGTAAAGGAACGTTCCTTCTCGCGTTCTGCGGGCGCTGAAATATTCACCGTTTCCAGCGGCTTTCCAATCTTTCGAGCCAAGGTCTCAGCCACGGCCATTACCACCTTCTCGGTGGTGCCTGTTGCGCTGTAACAGACTGCCCAGACTTTTTCAATCTCCATATCCGCTTTCCCTCTATTTCTCTTTTTAGCCCGCTCTCAGAGCGAGAAATCCTCTTCCGTCAACCGCGCTGTCTCAAGGACCGCAGGCCGGGGCGGCACCCGCTTCAGCGGGTCATACCGAAAGCTGCGGCAACAGCTCTCCACGGGCACGATTCCCCGCTTCACACAGGCCACCTCCCGCTCGTTGATCTGCGCGCCACGCTGACAGTAAGCGCACCGCGGGTCGATGCCTTTACGAAACAGCACGAAAGTCACCTTCCTTTACAATCCTTACAGAGTGTATATCTTTACCTGTTCGTTCTCTACCGTGGCCTGAATCTGGGAAACGGGATGCTCGTAGCTGTCGATCATCTGCGCAGCCATGGGATCCTCCAGCTCCTTCTGGATGGTGCGGCGCAGGTTCCGGGCACCGTAGGTCAGGGAATAGGACTTGTGGGTAAGATACGCCAGCAGTTCGTCGCCATAGGTCAGGGTCACGCCCTTCTCCTTCAAAGAAGCAGACAGCTCCTTCAGCATGATGCGGGCAATGGACTGGAAGTTCTCCTCGCTGAGCCGGTTAAAGCAAATCACCTCGTCCACGCGGTTAATGAACTCGGGACGAAGGAACTGCTCCAGGCCCTTCATTGCCTTAGCCTTGTCCTGCTGCCCGGCGGTGCGGTCAAAGCCCACCATTCCCTCCTTGGTTGCGCTGCCGGCATTGGAGGTCATGACGATGACGGTGTTTTCAAAGTTGACCTTCCGGCCGTGGGAGTCCGTGATCTCACCGTCGTCCAGAATTTGCAAAAGAATATTCAGCACATCCGGGTGAGCCTTTTCAATCTCGTCGAACAGGATCACCGCGTAGGGCTTCCTGCGGATTTTCTCCGTCAGCTGCCCCGCTTCGTCATAGCCCACGTAGCCGGGGGGAGACCCTACGATGCGTGAGACGGAGTGCTTTTCCATAAACTCGGACATATCCAGCCGGATCAAGGCGTCCGGCGTGTTGAACAGGTCCGTCGCCAGCTGCTTGACCAGCTCCGTCTTTCCAACGCCGGTGGGACCGACAAAGATGAAGCTGACGGGCTTGTGTTTGGGGCTGATGCCCACCCGGTTGCGCCGCACTGCGGCGGTGACGGCCTCCACGGCCTCGTCCTGACCCACGATGTGGGCTTTCAGGCGAATATTCAGTTGGCTCAGGCGCTGGAATTCCTGTTCCCGGATGCGGGAAGCGGGAATTCTTGTCCACAGCTCGATAACATGCGCCAGATTCTCCATCGCAAGCTGAGGGTCGCCCTTTTCCACAAGGCCCCGCAGCTCCGTGTTCAGCTGAGCCCGCTTGCTCTTTAAAAACGCCATTCGCGCATAGTCCGGCTCCGCGCCGTCCTCTGCGGCCAGCTCCTCCAGCATGGCGTTTTCCTTTTCATAGTCGTCCAGCTCCCGCTGAATCTCCATGCGGCGGGAGATATCCGGGTCCTTCAGATTCAGATCGGAGCACGCTTCGTCAATCAGGTCAATGGCCTTGTCCGGGAGGAAGCGGTCGGTGATATACCGCTCGGAGAGCAGCACCGCCTGACGCAGGATGCCGTCGGAGAGCTTCACACCGTGGAACGCCTCATACTTTGAAGCCAGTCCCTTCAAGATCTGAATGGAGTCCTCAATAGACGGCTCGTTCACCGTCACCGGCTGAAAGCGCCGCTCCAGAGCGGTGTCCTTCTCAATGGACTTGCGGTACTCGGTAAAGGTAGTTGCGCCGATGACCTGAATCTCGCCCCGGGAGAGGGCGGGTTTCAGAATATTGGCGGCGTTCATGCTGCCCTCGGCGTCTCCTGCACCTACGATGGTGTGAACCTCGTCGATCATGAGGATGATGTTACCCAGCCGCTTCACCTCGTCGATGAGGCCCTTCATCCGGGACTCGAACTGGCCCCGGAACTGGGTGCCCGCAACCAGAGCGGTCAGATCCAGCAGATAGACCTCCTTCTCCCGCAGCTTGAAGGGCACCTTTCCCTCGGAAATACGCTGGGCAAGCCCCTCGGCGATGGCAGTCTTGCCAACACCGGGCTCGCCGATCAGGCAGGGATTATTCTTCTGGCGGCGGTTCAGGATCTGAATTACCCGTTCGATCTCCTGTCCCCGGCCGATCACCGGGTCCAGCTTGCCGTCCTTTGCCCGCTCCGTCAGGTTCAGGCAATAGCTCTCCAGATACTTACGTTTTTTATCGCCCTTGTGCTCCTTGTCCCGGTCCGCCCGGGCAGAACTGCCCTGGGACTGTTCGTCACTCCGGGATGAAGAGTCTCCGTTGAACAGACGGTTCAGGAACGGAAAGGTAGCGGTCTTGCCCTCTTCCTCATCCGGGTCGGAATTATTGTCCTCCTTAGACAAATCCTCCACGTTCTCCACGCCGTCAAATGCCTGCAGCATTTCGTTGTTCAGCGTATCCAGATCGTCATCGGAAATTCCCATCCGCTTCATCATATCATCCACCTGAGGCAGGCCCAGTTCCTTGGCGCACTTCAGGCACAGGCCCTCGTTCACGGTGTTGTCACCATCCAGCCGGGAAATAAAAACCACGGCCACATTTTTTTTGCATCTTGAGCAAAGTTTCGCTTGCATCGTATACCTCCAGAATTACAGTGGGCGTTGGGAACGCCGTGCCGGACGCTCCGGCTGTGCGGGAAAGCGCGCGGAATCAATAGAAAATCAAGTCCAACGGACTATGGCTTGTAAAAAAGCTCAGCAAATGGGTCTGTGCCACGGTTTCCGTGTTGAAAGAGATATGCAGACAGCGCAGCAGCCAAATTCCCAGAAACACCAGCAGCGCCCCCTGGATAAGTCCCACCAGCGCGCCGCCCAGTCCATTCAGAAAATGGATGCCCGGCAGCTTCATCGCAAGATCCAGCGCCTTCGCCACCAGATGGAGCAGCAGCATCAGCACCACAAAGGACAGAGTAAACAAAAGGATGTACACGAAGGATTCCATCACGCTGTCCACCACCGCCATGGCGAGGGAGACACCGGTTTCCTGAACCTTTTCCTCCGCCCTGTCCGCAAGGGACTTTGTCAGCGTGTCATCCCATCCCATCAGCTTCAGCAGTTCCCCCGCCTGCAGACGGGTCTGGGCGCCGTCCTTTGAGGAATCTCCGGATGAAACCGCCGCGCCTCCGTATGTGGATGCCGTCTGATCCTTCGAGGTGCCCGAGCCGGCCTGTGGCTTCACCGGGGTCACGCTGTCTCCGCTCTCTGCGGACGAGCCGTCTGTCTGAGAAGACGCACCGCCGCTGATCGCGTCATCCACCCTTTGTGTAATGGTGGTCTCAATGACCGGCCGGAGCAGCTTCGTGGCCATCGGGGTCAGCTCTCGCGCGGCAAACGTAGCTCCTGTCAATGCGAGAATCACCATCAGCAATCCCACCACCGCCCGGAACAGGCCGCGCCACGCGCCGTAGACCAGGAACCCAAACAGCACAGCCGCGACAATACAGTCTATTATAACAGCTGTTTTCATGTTTGCCTACCTCCCCGGTCGTAAATAATTTGTGAATTCATCTGAAATATCGTCCAAAAGTGCACATTCATGGCAGAAATCTTACTGCGTGTTCCGCCGCCAGCAGCAGGGCGGACCCGTCGTTTCCTACCAGCGCCTCCCGGGCGTAGTCCGTGCCGGTGAGGGAGGCATACTGCTCCAGCTGGGGCGTGTAGATCACCAGCTTGTCGGCATACAGCACCGCAATGTATCGCCCGGAGGCGGAGATGCTCAAAATCTCGTCGCTGACAGGCAGCGCGGCGATCTCCTGACCGTCGGTGCCTACCGTTACCAGACGGCCCACGCTGCCGGACCGATAGCGGTTCAGCAGCAGCACCGCGTAGTTCTCTCCATGAAGATCATACTCCCGCAGAAAAGACCCGTTATAAGAATATGTAGCCGACAGTTCCCGGGCAGACGAGCTGAAATACAGCCCATCGTCGCAGACCATGGCAAGACTTTGGCCCACCGTCCCCATGTCATAGCACATACCGTCGCCCACGGTCCAGGACGTCACCGGATCGGTGGCCGTCAGGGCATAGAGCACCTCGCTGGAGGCGAACGCCCCGCCGGACTGGCCCAGCGTTACCGCCGCGAGATACTTTCCGTCGTTGGTAACATAGGCATTGGAAACAAAGCGCTCCGACGAATTGAAGGTAAACAGTGGATTCCCCGCCGCGTCATAGGCGGAGACGGACGCCTTGTAGTTCTGCTTCCGGGCGGTCACCGCCAGCTCGCCGCCGCTGTTCAGCGTGGCGGCGATATACGGCTCCGTCTCGTCGGCGCTCTGCTGGTAGACGAGGCCCTTCTCGTCCAGTACGTACAGTTCCGTACCGCCCACGTCGTAGGCCACGGCCCGGTCCCCCGCCACGCTCAGCGCCGGCGCCACCATTTTCACAGAGGCAGACCAAACCGTTCCTCCGTTTCCGTCCACCAAAGACAGCGACGTATCCGAGAGGACCGCCAGCGTATTCCCAAGCTTTGCAAAGCGGTTGGTGGAAGATGCGTCGTAGACGTACCCCGTAGTCCCGTCGCCCTCGCTTTTGCCATAGGCAAAATAGCGCCGCAGGATGTCCAGCCCCGTGCCGTCCCTCCAGGCGGCGGCCAAAACCACCCCCAGAACCGCCAGCAGCAACAGGAAAAAGATCAGGAAGCTCCGCAGACGATGGCGCTTCAGAGGGAGATTCTCCTCATCGTTGTCATTCCAGATGTCATTCGTTCTATCAGCCATTGAGCCGTTCATCCTCATACCAAAGTCTTGTCAGGTACAGCCCTCCCGGCGGTGCGGTGGGTCCCGCAGCGCTGCGGTCCCGGCTCGTCAGGATTGCGGGAATATCCTCCGGGGCAAATTTGCCCTCCGCCGCGTACAGCACCGTCCCGGTAATGGCACGCACCATATTATACAAAAAACCGTCTGCGCAGACCTTCAATTCCAAAAGGTCCCCGCTGCGGGACACATCGCAGTAATAGATCGTACGGACAGTGGACTTCGTCTCCGTCCCCACGCTCCGCACCGCCGCGAAATCGTGGGTCCCCACGAACATCCCTGCGGCGCGGTTTAGAAATTCCTCGTCCAGCTTCTTCGGGTAAAAGTACGCCCGATTCACATAGAACGGATTTTTAAAAACAGAATTGTAGATCCGGTAGGTATATTCCTTTTTGACGCAGGACCCAATGGCGTTAAAATCGGGGTCCACCTCCAGCGCCTCCTTCACGGCAATGTCCTCCGGCGTGTGGGTGTTGACGGCAAAGGGCAGTCGGTCCGTGGGGATGCGGCTGTCTGTGCGGAAATTCGCCACATACCGCTCGGCGTGAACGCCCGCGTCGGTGCGGCCGCAGCCGGTGAGATGGATCGGGCCGCCGCAGACCTCAGCCAAGGCTTTTTCCAACGTTCCGCAGACGGAGACGGCGTTTTTCTGCACCTGCCACCCATGGTAGGAGGTGCCGTTGTACATCAGTTTCAGGGCAATATTTCGCATGGTAGTTCTCCTTCATCGGGCCGGAGCAAATCGGGCAGGCAAGCAACGCCGCACCGCCTCCCGGCGGGCGGAATCGTTTATGTCATGCAATGAATCCGCTTTCACGCCACAGCAGGGGGCATGAGCTTTAGCATCACATCCCCGCTATATTTCGTGATAGAGGCGGACTCCAGCTGAAATTCATAGGACCGTCCGTCGTTGCCGACGCAAACAAAGGTGAGGGTCACCTCGTCCCCATTTCGGCACACCAGCGCGTTGTCCCATTCCTGGGGGCCGTACAGATACCTCCCCGCCTCGTCCTCCACTGCGCTGAGTTGTTTCATCAGCTTACCGTTGCGGTAAAGCCGGAACGACGGGCTCCCAACGGCCACGGGCTTGCCTCCCTCCACCACAGAAAGGCGGCAGTCTTCGTTCATTCGCATCAGGCCCACTCCCGGCGCCGGAAGGGATTTGCGCACATAGGTCATGCCGCCCTCTTTCAGATCAGCCCGAAGAGAAGCGGTCATAAAGCGTGTGTTGGGGTAGTCTCCCAGCCGCTCTTTCACGAAGGCGCCGTCCGCCTCCACCGTAACCGTCAGGGAGACACTTTGATCCCCTGCGCCCTGCTGCGCCGAAAGCGGCAGTGTCAGAAGAGTGGTATAGACGCCGGATTCGCTCCGGGTCAGCGGGAGGGAGGACGCCGCCTTACCCTGCGTCACCAGCAGTGTCACCGCCGCGCCGGGAAGGTCATCCCATAGCTCCAAGGACACGTCCGCCGATGCCGTCCCGCCAGCCTTATCAACGCCGGTGGGCGTCAGATCGAAGGACTTTGTCAAACGGGCGGAGCTTTCCACAGCACTTGGCGCAGACGTCCCCTGCTGCGCCGAGGAAGCCGGAACCGTCTGATAGGGAGCGCTCTGCTGCAAAGTCCTCAGTCTGCTTCCCTGCCAGATGACCACTCCCACCAGCGCGACGCACAGCGTCAGCACGATGGCCAGCACCCAAAGTGGCAGTTTCTTCGCTTTCATACAGCAGACCTCCCTTTCCCCGCCCCGGCGTTTTTCTTAAAACCCGAACCGCCCCAGCACAATGACGCCCGCGGTAATGACCGCACCACAGGCCAGCGCCCAATAATCTCTTGCCGCGTATTTAAGAGGATTCAGCTTTGTCCGCCCCTCGCCGCCGTGGTAACAGCGGCACTCCATAGCGACTGCCAGCTCGTCCGCCCGGCGGAACGCGCTGATGAACAGCGGCACCAGAATGGGGATGAGAGCTTTTGCCTTATGAAACAGGTTCCCGCTTTCAAAGTCCGCGCCCCGGGCCTTTTGAGCGGACATGATCTTGTCCGTCTCCTCGATCAGCGTCGGGATAAACCGCAGCGCAATGGACATCATCATCGCCAGCTCGTGGACCGGCACGCGGAGCTTTTTCAGTCCTCCCATCAGCTGTTCCAGCCCGTCTGTAAGCCGGATGGGACTGGTGGTGTAGGTCAGGAGGAACGTGCCCATAATCAGCAGCATGATGCGCAGCACCATCCGCACCGCCATCTCCAACCCCTGCCGGGAGATGTGAAGCACGCCTAGTTGATAAAGATAGTCGCCCGGGGTAAAAAATAAATTTAAAATGCCGGTGAACAGAATAATGAGCAGCACCGGTTTCAATCCCCGCACCAGCGCTCTTGCCCCCACTTTGGAGATGCGGGCACAGGTGAGAAACACGGCGGCCATGATCCCGTAAGTCAGCACGGAGTCCGCACAGAACAGCCCCACGATATAGAGGACTACCAGCAGCAGCTTCGTTCTGGGGTCCAGTCGGTGGGCAATGGTATCGCCGGGAAAATACTGGCCCAGCGTGATATCCTTCAGCATCCCGCAGCCCCCTTCCGAAGCGTCAGGAGCTGCCGCTCCAAATCCTCGGCGGTGTAAACCGCGGAGTCCACATCAAGGCCCCGCTCCTTCAGAGCTATGGCGACGCGGGTGATCTGCGGCACGTCCAGTCCGGCGGAGAGCAACTCGTCCGCGCGGCTGAAGACCTCTCTCGGCGTCCCCTGCATCAGCACATGGGCGGATTTCAGAACCAGGATGCGATCCACATTCCCGGCCACTTCCTCCATACTGTGGCTGACCATAATGACCGTGCCGTTTTTATTCCGATGATAGTCACGGATGTTGGCCAGAAGGTTTTCCCGGCCCGCCGGATCCAATCCCGCCGTGGGCTCGTCCAGAATCAGCACCCTCGGTTCCATGGCCAGCACGCCCGCCAGGGCCACCCGCCGCTTTTGTCCGCCGGAGAGCTCAAAGGGCGATTTTTCCAGCTGGTCATCCCGGATACCCACAAGGCGCGCAGCCTCCCGAACGCAGCGGTCCAACTCGTCTCCTGTCTTTCCCATGTTGGCGGGGCCGAAGGCGATGTCCTTATAGACCGTCTCCTCGAAAAGCTGATATTCCGGATACTGAAACACCAGTCCCACCCGGAACCGCACGTTCCGAATTTTCTTTGGCTCTGCCCAGATATCCTTTCCCTCCAGCAGGATCTTCCCGGAGGTGGGCTTCAAAAGGCCGTTCAGATGCTGAATCAGGGTGGATTTTCCAGAGCCGGTGTGACCGATAATCCCCAGAAATTCTCCGTCCGCCACGTCAAAGCTCATATCCTCCACGGCACTGCGCTCAAAGGGCGTGCCGATCCCGTAGGTATGTGTCAGGTGTACGACCTTTAAAATCGGTTCCAATGAATGATTCCTTCCTGTCTCGTTTATCGAAGTGCCGCTGCCACCGCGTCCGCGCACTCGTCCACGGTGAGGGCGTCCAACGGCAGGTCCAGCCCGTCCCTGCGCAGGCGGTCCAGCAGATCCACGGTGTCCGGCACCGTCAGGCCAAGACTGCGCAGCTCCTCCACCTGAGCAAAAATTTCTCTGGGTGCGCCGTCCATGGCAATTTTTCCGTCGTCCATAACGACAACGCGGTCGGCGTCCTCCGCCTCGTTCATGTGGTGGGTGATGAGTATCACGGTGATGCCCTTTTCCCGATTCAGCCGGTGGGCAGTGGACAGAACCTCTCGCCGCCCCGTGGGGTCCAGCATGGCGGTGGCCTCGTCCAGGACGATACAGTCCGGCTCCATGGCGATGACGCCCGCGATGGCGATGCGTTGCTTCTGTCCGCCGGAGAGCAGATGCGGCGCGTGCTGGGCAAACTCCGCCATACCCACCGCTCCCAGTGCAAGGTCTACCCGCTGGCGAATTTCCGCCGTGGGGACGCCCAGATTCTCCGGAGCAAAAGCCACGTCCTCCTCCACCACATTGGACACGATCTGGTTATCCGGGTTCTGAAACACCATCCCCACCCTGCGGCGGATGTCCAGCAGACAGGACTCGTCGGCGGTGTTCATTCCCTCCACGCACACGCTGCCCGTAGAGGGCAGCAGGATCGCGTTAAAGGTCTTGGAAAGAGTGGATTTCCCGGACCCGTTATGGCCCAAAATCACCACGAATGACCCTTTTTCGATTTTCAGATCCACGCCCCGCAAGGCCACCGTGGCTTGCTCCCCCTCCTCCACCGCCGGATAGAGGTATTGGAGGTTCTCCGTTTGAAGAATCGTTGACATCACTCTTTACTTCCCGTCGCTTATTCGCTGAACCAACGTCCCGTCGCACCGCAGGGCAGATATAATCCGGTCCGCGTCACCGGCAGGCCCAGCTCGTCCCAAGCGCACTTACCGCCGTACTTTTCCTTCACCAAAATACCCAGCAGATACCCCAGCACCGACGGGGCAAGGCCGGTGGTATAAGAGTTGATGAGCACGAACAGCGGCTTATCGGACAGAACGCCCGCGCAGAGCTTCACAAACTCATACAGGTTTTCCTCCAGCTTCCAGACCTCGCCGCCGGGACCCCGGCCATAGCTGGGGGGGTCCATGATAATGGCGTCATAGGTATTCCCCCGCCGGATTTCCCGCTCCACGAATTTCCCGCAGTCATCCACGATCCAGCGGATAGGCGCGTCCGTAAGCCCCGAGAGTTTCGCGTTCTCCTTCGCCCAGGCCACCATTCCCTTTGCCGCGTCCACATGGCACACGCTGGCCCCGGCCTTGGCACAGGCCACCGTTGCCCCTCCCGTATAGGCAAACAGATTCAAGACCCGGACAGGCCTTCCGGCGTTTTTGATCTTTTCCATGGCGAAGTCCCAGTTGACGGCCTGCTCTGGGAACAGGCCCGTGTGCTTGAAGTTCATGGGCTTTACCTGAAAAGTCAGCTCTCCGTAGCGCATCTTCCAGCTCTCCGGAAGCTGTCCCTTTTCCCAATGTCCGCCGCCGGTCTGAGAACGGAGATACCGCCCGTTGGCCCGCTTCCAGCCGGGATCGCCGTGATCCGTCTCCCAGATGGCCTGGGGGTCCGGGCGCACCAAGAGCTGCGAGGCCCAGCGCTCCAGTTTTTCGCCGCCGCCGCAGTCCAGCAATTCATAATCCCGCCAGTTCTCCGCGATCCACATGATGGTTCCTCCGTTTTCTCGTGATAATAAATCAATCGTAACATTATACTTCAAAAGGCGCCGCCCCGTCAATCAAGGATTTCGGGGGCCGCTTGCCGCAATTGTGCCGTTTCCCCCCTGCTGAATACCGTTTTTTTGTCATTCATGGAAGTATACCACAAAAAACCACTTGACTTTTTAAAAAGCCATGCTAGAATGACAGCAATATGAAAAGGCAGTGACGGAGAGGGCGGGGACGCGGACCTTACAGAGAGCCGGCGGTTGGTGTGAGCCGGTGGGAAAACGCCTCCAATGCCTATGGCTCCCGAGCCGAAAGAGCGAACCCGTATTGGGATAGGTCTTTCCGTGTCGCCGCGTTAAGGCAGAGGGCTTGTTGGAGCCTGTGAGGAGGCGTGTCTTTGTACACGCAATTTGAGTGGTACCGCGGAAGTTATGTGACTTTCGTCTCAAAGGATGCTTTGAGGCGGAGGTCTTTTTCTTTTGCCTCAGAGTGTGAAACGGAAAGGAGTTCAAAATCATGAGCAATCAGAAAATCGAAACCATCTGTGTCCAGGGCGGCTACACTCCCGGCAACGGCGAGCCCCGTCAGATCCCCATCGTGCAGTCTACCACCTTCAAGTACAACACCTCCGAGGACATGGGTAAGCTGTTCGACCTGGAGGCCAACGGCTATTTTTACACCCGCCTCCAAAATCCCACCAACGACTATGTGGCGGCGAAGATCGCCGCGCTGGAGGGCGGTACGGCAGCGATGCTCACCTCTTCCGGTCAGGCGGCCAACTTCTTCGCCCTGTTTAATATCGCCTCCTGCGGCGACCATATCGTGGCCTCCTCCAGCATTTACGGCGGCACCTTCAACCTGATCTCCGTCACCATGGCGAAGATGGGCGTTGAATGCACCTTTGTCGCCCCGGACTGCACGGATGCGGAGCTGAGCGCCGCCTTCCGGCCCAACACCAAGTGCGTCTTCGGCGAGACCATCGCAAACCCCGCCCTCACGGTGCTGGACATTGAAAAATTTGCGCAGGCGGCCCATGGCCACGGCGTACCCCTGATCGTGGATAACACGTTCCCGACCCCCATCAACTGCCGCCCCTTTGAATGGGGCGCGGACATCGTCACCCACTCCACCACCAAATATATGGACGGCCACGGCGTCGCCGTAGGCGGGGCCATCGTGGACTCCGGCAAATTCGACTGGCTGGCTCACGCCGAGAAGTTTCCCGGCCTGTGCACGCCGGATGACAGCTACCACGGAATCACCTACGCGGAGAAGTTCGGCAAAGAGGGCGCGTTTATCACGAAATGCACCGCTCAGCTGATGAGGGACTTCGGCTCCATCCAGTCCCCCCAGCACGCATTCTACCTGAATCTGGGTCTGGAGAGCCTCCATGTCCGTATGGCCCGCCACTGCGAGAACGGTCAGGCCGTGGCAGAATTTCTGGCGGCGCACCCGAAGGTCGCCTCCGTCAACTACTGCGGCCTAAGCGGCGACAAGTATCACGCCGCGGCGGAGAAGTATTTGCCCCACGGGTCCTGCGGCGTGGTTTCCTTCGAGTTGAAGGGTGGGCGCGAGGCCGCCGGAGCGTTCATGAAACATCTGAAGCTGGCCGCCATCGAGACACACGTGGCGGACGCCCGGACCTGCTGTCTCAACCCCGCCAGCTCCACCCACCGCCAGATGTCCGACGAGCAGCTGAAGGCCGCCGGCATCCCCGCTGGCCTTGTCCGGCTGAGCTGCGGCCTTGAGAGCAAGGACGACCTGATCGGTGACATCTCTCAGGCGCTGGATCTGGTGAGGGACTGACGCGGTCGGGCGCTCATCCATTCAAAATTGTCCGCTTTCCAACGGATGATTCGTATGAGTGCCGGTCTGCCGATTTTCCCACCACGGCGCTGTGAAAGGAGAAACCAGCTTTGCCTATCAAAATTCCAAATCAGCTGCCAGCCACAGGTACGCTGACCCGCGAAAACATTTTCGTTATGACCGAGACCCGCGCCATGACTCAGGATATCCGTCCTCTGCAAATCCTCCTGCTGAACCTGATGCCCACCAAGGCCGACACAGAAACGCAGCTGGCCCGGGTTCTTGGCAACACGCCGCTTCAAATCGAGCTGGAGCTGATTGCTCCAACCGGCCACGTGTCCAAAAACACTTCACAAGAGCACATGCTGGCTTTTTACAAAACCTTTGAAGAGGTAAAGGACCGAACCTTTGACGGACTGGTCATCACCGGCGCACCCGTGGAAAATCTGCCCTTTGATGAGGTGGACTACTGGCCCGAGCTGTGCGAGATCATGGAGTGGAGCAAGACCCACGTTCACTCCACCCTCCACATCTGCTGGGGCGCACAGGCAGGACTTTACTATCATTACGGTATCCCGAAGCGAGCTCTTCCGGAAAAGCTGTTCGGCGTATTTCTCCACACGGTGGAAGATCCCAACTTCATCCTCTTCCGCGGCTTTGACGACCAATTCTGGGTTCCTCATTCCCGCCACACCACGGTGTACCGGGAGGATATTGAGGCTGTGCCGGAGCTCAAGATTCTGGCCGCTTCACAGGAGGCGGGGGTCTACGCCGTGAAGACCGATGGAGGCCATCAGATCTTTTTGATGGGCCATGCGGAGTATGACTGGGACACCCTGAAGATGGAGTATGACCGGGATGTGGCCGCCGGAGCCGCCATCCGGCTGCCGAAGCACTACTTTCCAAACGATGACCCCGCCCAAACGCCGGTGGTCACCTGGCGCTCCTGCGGAAACCTGCTGTATTCCAACTGGCTGAACTACAACGTATACCAGACCGTTCCCTACGATATCCGGGACATCCGGCTGGGCAAGCGAACGGAGGAACCGTGAAACCGCCTGTCGGAAGCTCTTTTTGCAGACAAAAACCGTCCCGCCGCATATTCATGCGGCGGGACGGTTTCTTTATTTGACGACCACATTCTCCTCGCCCAGCGTCTCTCTGGCCTCCTGTAAAAGCGCCTGATGGAGCAGCAGCTGAGCACCGAACACCTTTCGGGTGTCCGCCATCACCAGCTTCACCGGCGTACTGCCGGGAAACATTTGAAACACCAGCTTCATGTGACGCAGCTCCGGGCTGTCCTTTCCGGGAAACTTCAAGTAGAGGACGCTGCCCTCCGCCAGCTTCTTTTCACCTGCTTCCGGAACCGGGGCCGGCAACGGCGTGCCGCCGCCCAGAGGAACCGCGGAATCGCACATGATCTGAGGGGCCTTTTCATCCCGGACGGAGAGCTTTCCCTTCACCACCACCGCCTGATTTTCCTGCAGACACGCGCCGCAGGCATCCAGCGTCCGGGAAAAGCACAAAAGCTCGATGGCGGCGGTGTCGTCCTCCACCGTGACATAGGCCATTAAGGTATTGTTTTTCGTGGTCTTCGTCTTGCTGGAGGTCACGACCCCGGCGATTGTCACCCGCTGCCCGTCGGCAAATTGGGTAGGGCCGCCCTCCTGCCCGAAATCATCCAGAATGGAGGCGATAGCGGGTGCGTTCAGCCGCTTTACCTCGGCCCGATACTGGTCCATGGGATGACCCGAGAGGTAGAGTCCGGTGGTCTCCTTCTCCATATTCATCAGCTCCTGCTGGGAAAACTCCGGGATGTCCGGAAGGTCCGCCTCCCTAGGCGGCTCCTGCTCCGCCGTGTCACCTGCCGCCATGGAGAAGAAGTCGATCTGCCCTTCCACGTTCTGGCGGCTGGCGCTGGCAACCGAGTCCATTACCATCTCGAAAACCTTGATGAGCTGGGACCTCTTTGCTCCAAAGCCGTCAAACGCACCGGAGCGGATCAGGTTTTCCATCGCCCGCTTGTTCATCTCGCCGCCGTTCATCCGCACGCAGAAGTCGTTGAGGGAGGAAAAAGGTCGATCTTCCCGCTCCCGCATCACGGCCTGGATAAACCCGCGCCCGATGTTCTTGACGGCAGCCAGTCCAAACCGGATACCGTCTTCCTCCACCGTGAAGGTATCGCAGGAACGGTTGATATCCGGCGGAAGCAGCTTAATGCCCCAGTCGCGGCACTCCGTGATGTATCCCGCGATCTTGGCAGAGTTGTCCAGCACGCTGGTGAGCAGCGCCGCCATATACTCCTTTGTAAAATGGCGCTTAAAGTAGGCGGTCTGATAGGCCACCACGGCGTAGGCAACGGAGTGTGCCTTGTTGAACGCATAGTTGGCAAAGTCATAGATGTCCTGATAGATGGCCTCGGCCGTCGCCTCTGGGATGCCATTTGCAACGCAGCCGGAGATGCCGCGCTCCGTATCGCCTTGGATAAACGCGTCCTTTTCCCGCGCGATCTGAGAGGCCTTTTTTTTGGAGATGGCCCGGCGCACCATGTCCGCCTGGCCCAGAGAATACCCCGCCAGCCGGCGGAAGATCTCGATGACCTGCTCCTGATACAAAATGCACCCATAGGTAATGGACAGGATCGGCTCCAGAGACGGGTGAAGATAGGAGATCAGCTTCGGATTTTGGGCGCAGGCGATGAACTTAGGGATGGAGTCCATGGGGCCGGGGCGGTACAGTGCGATGATGGAGGAGATATCCTCCATGCTGCGGGGCTTCAGCCCCACGCACACGCCGGTCATTCCGGTGGATTCCATTTGGAACACACCGATGGTCTTCCCCTGGCCCAGCATCTCGTACGTGGGCGCGTCGTCCTCCGGTATGTCCTCCAGCCGGAAGCCGGGCCGCTCCGCCTGCACCATTTTCACCGCGTCATCCAGCACCGTCAGGTTCCGCAGGCCCAGGAAATCCATTTTCAAAAGGCCCAGTTCCTCCAGCGTGGTCATAATATACTGGCAGACCACCGCGTCGTCGTTTTTCGCCAGCGGTACATATTCGTACACCGGCTTTTTTGTGATGACGACGCCTGCGGCGTGGGTGGAGGCGTTGCGGGGCATTCCCTCAAGCTTGCGGGCCGTGTCAATCAGGGTCTTCACGTTTTCGTCGCCCTCGTAGAGATCGCTGAGGGGCTTTGAAAGCCGCAGCGCGTCGCTGAGGGTAATATGCTGGGTGTTGGGTACCTGCTTGGCGATGGCGTCCACCTCCGCGTAGGGCAGCCCCATCACCCGGCCGACGTCCCGGATGACGCCTCGGGCCGCCATGGTACCGAAGGTCACGATCTGGGCCACGTGGTCGTCTCCGTACTTCCGGCGAACGTAGTCCACCACCTCGCCCCGGCGGACGTCGCCAAAATCCATGTCAATATCCGGCATACTGACTCGCTCCGGATTCAGGAACCGTTCAAAATAGAGGCCGAACCGCATCGGCTCCACATCCGTGATATACAGGCAGTAGCTCACCATGCTTCCGGCGGCGCTACCGCGCCCCGGACCCACGGGAATGCCCGCGCTTCTGGCGTAGCGCACGAAGTCGGAGACAATGAGAAAATAGTCCGTAAAGCCCATCTTCCCGATCATTTCCAGCTCATAGGTGAGCTGTTTCCGATATTCCGGATGCGCATCCCCATACCGCTCCCCAAAGCCCTGGTCGCACAGCTCTTTGAGATAGGTATAGGCGTCGTAGCCCTCAGGCAGCTTGAATTCCGGCAGCTGATATTTGCCGAAGACAAACTCCACGTTGCATCGCTCCGCGATTTTCCCGGTGTTGTCCACCGCGTCCTCGTAGCCCTCGAACAGGGCGCGCATCTCCTCCTCGGAACGGAGGTAGAAATTTCGCGGTTCGTAGCGCATCCGGTTTTCGTCCGCCAAGAGCTTTCCCGTCTGGATGCACAGCAGCACGTCGTGGGCCTCCGCGTCCTCTTTGCGGAGGTAGTGGGCGTCATTGGTGCAGACCATGGGAAGGCCCGTCTCCTGATGAAGCTTCAAAATTCCCCGGTTCACCTTCTGCTGGTCGGGAATACCGTGGTCCTGAAGCTCCAGATAGAAGCGGTCCGGCCCGAAAATGTCCGCCAGTTCCAGTGCCACGGTTTTGGCGGTTTCATATTCCCCGCTGCGCAGCCGCCGGGGAATTTCCCCCGCCAGACAGGCAGACAGAGCAATCAGTCCCCGATGGTGTTCCCGCAACAGCTCCATATCCACCCGGGGCTTGATGTAAAATCCATCGGTCCACGCCGTGGAAACCATGTATGTGAGGTTTCGATACCCCTCCTCGTTTTCACATAGCAGCACCAGATGGCGGCTCTCTGCGTCGAACTCGTGCTGCTTGTGAAATCGTGTCCGTCCTCTGGGCGCAACATAGACCTCGCAGCCGATGATGGGCTTGACGCCCGCGTCCTTGCAGGCACGGTAAAAGTCAATCACGCCGTACATGACCCCGTGGTCCGTGATAGCGCAGGCGGTCTGGCCCATCTCCTTCAGGACTCCCGGCAGTTCCTTGATGCGGCACGCGCCGTCCAGCAGGCTGAACTCCGTATGAACGTGTAAATGGGCAAAGGCCATATGACACTCCTATTCTTCTATATCTGTTCTTCCGCCGAAGCCGCCGCCGATGGCCAAAAAGGTGTCGTCGATGCTCAGGCGCTTTACGCCGCACTCATGCCGTCCGCTCCCCAAGCATCTCTTCAACGATCTCCACCGCCGTGACAATCATGATGGCACAGTGGTTCGACAATTGCATCCGTTTTGCGGCGGGAGTGGCGTCGTCCGGCTGATACTTTTTCGGCAGCAGCTCCGCACAGCGCAGGCAACCGAATCTCTCCGAAAACCGCTTTTGAAACTCTTTGGAAAGTCCCACAGCCCGCTTCTTTCCGGACACGGGGTCCTCGATGGTGGCGGGAAAAATTTGGGACAGCGTCATCACAGCCCCGGTAATAGCGCCGCACAGTTCTCCCGTCCCGGCACCGCTTCCAAAGCCGCCGCCAATGGCCAAACTCTCCGCCTCGCTCAGGCCAGTCACGTCCGAAAAGGCCGCCAACACCGCCTGACAGCAGTTGCAGCCCCGATTATGATAATTGTTTGCAAGCTCACAGCGATCCATTGTACAAATTCTTCTTTCTGTCATTTTTTACCGGGCCTTGGAAACCCGTTTTTCCAGCTCCTGATAAAATTTTCCCAGATGGATTCCGTCCACCAGCGCATGATGGGCCAGCACCGTCACCGGTAGACTCGTCCTTCCGTTTTCCGTCACGCACCGGCCCCAGGTCAGCCGCACATTGCTGTACGCCGGTCGGGGAATCGGCTGGGTCATAGACGTATAGTGGAGCCATGGGACGCAGGAGACGAAGAAGTATTCCCCGCAGTCCCCGTCCTCATGGATCGTTCCGCCGTTCCGGGCCGCTTCCAAAGCCTTGCGTCCCTCCGCAAGAAAAGCTTCCCACGGGAGCACCCCGTCCAGCGTGCAATAGGCATAGGCCCCGTCGGGTTTTGCCACGGTGCAGGAGCAGCGGCAGCTGCTGTACTCCACCACCCGGTCTCCCTCGATCCGCCGCCGCAGCTCTGGAACGGCGTTGGCCGCCGCCAAAACCTCATAGGTAAACGAGAGAAAAAACGGTGCGCCGCTGATCCGGAGTTTCTCCGTCAGGGCGGTAACATCCACCTCGCAGGTCACGCCCACATAGGGGTCGGCCATCGATCGGAAGTAGTCAAACTGCTCGCGGCGGGGGTCCTGGGACATATCGACAATCTGTTTTTCCATATTCGCTTCCTCTATTTGTCATCAAACAAGGCACGTACGCTCATTTCATCGGCGGCGCGGCCTTGCATGCGCGCGGGTAAGCGGACGGCCGTCGGTATTTCCGGATTTTTCATTTGGGTGCTTTGCCCTTCAGTTCCCTCGCCAGATTGATCAGCTTACGCAGGCGGTGGTTCAGGCAGGATTTGGTGACGGGAGGGTCAAAACTGTCCACCAGTTCTGAAAGACTCAGCTCCGGGTTTTCAAGCCGGATCGCCGCCGTCTCCTGAAGTTTGTCGGGGAGCTGTTCCATCAGCCCCGCGTCCATCAGCTGCCGGATCGCCTCCGTCTGTTCCAGCGCCGCGTCCACCGCCTTGTCCAGATTCGCGTTATCGCAGTTGAGACGGCGGTTCACGCTGTTTCTAAGGTCCTTTTCCATTTTCGCGCTCATGACGCTCATGGCCGCTACCGGCGCGCCCACCAGGGTCAAAAAGTCCTCGATCTGGTCGCTCTGCTTGAAGTAGGTGATATAGCTTCCGTTCCGGCTCAGCCCCTTTGGGGGAAAGCCGTTGTCCCGCAGAAGGGCCTCCAGCTCCCGGCTCACCTGCAAATGCGACGTCGCCAGCTCCAGATGATACCGCTTCAGCGGGTCGGTAACGCTTCCTCCGGCGAAAAACACGCCCCGCAGAAACGAGGCCCGGCAGCACTCCTCCTCCAACAGTCCGAAGTTGATGTGCAGCACAAGGTTCTGCGCCGGAGCATAGCCCAGCGCGTCGATCATGCCGTCCAGCTTCCGCCGATCGGTAATCTGGAACACCAGCTTCCCGGGCGTCTCCGGCTCCGGTCTGCGGTCAAAGCGGATGTGGAACGCCCGATAAAAGAGCCGTGGAAGCCTTTCGGCAAAGTTTGGGTTCTCCGTGACGATACGGACCTCGCCGGAGTTGAACGTGTTGCAGTAGAGCAGGATGCCGTAAGCCTCCGCACGGGCGCAGCAGTGCCTCTGCACATCCAGCCGGCACAGTTCGTTTTTTGCGTCGTAGGAAAAGGACATCCCACTCATCTCCTCATCGTTTTGAATCCTCCACGCGGTAAAAATCCTTGTCAAAGGTGAACCTGTCCCCCGCGATGCGGACACTGCGCTCCGCGTGAAGCAGGATCAACTCCCGAGCCAGATGGCCGGGCTCGTGGCGGACAAATCCGTTTTCCACCGTGGCAATGGGCCGGTTGATGATCTCAACGCCCAGTTCTCCGCACCGCTCCCGATCGCAGCGGATCAGCTCCGCGCCCTCCTCCGCGTACCGGGCGGCAACGCCCTTTGGAATGGGAGAGGAATTAGCCAGACACAGGTCGAACAGCTTTGGCACGGAGTGCTTGAACAGCGCCGCGATGTGGTCGGCGGCGGTATACCCCTCCGTCTCTCCCTCCTGCGTCATGACGTTGCAGACGTATACTTTCAGTCCGTCGCATTCCCGGATGGCGTCCACGATGCCGTCCACCAGCAGATTGGGGATGATGCTGGTATACAGACTCCCGGGTCCCAGCACCACCATGTCCGCGTCTTGTATCGCCTTCACCGCCGCACTCAGCGCCTTCGGGCGCTCCGGCAGCAGACGGATCTGTCGGATGCGGCAGTCCTGCTCCTTTTTGCAGTAGGAGATTTTGGACTCTCCCACCACCCGTACGCCGTTCTCAAACTCCGCTTCCAGCTGGACGTTGGCATTGGTGACAGGCAACACCCGGCCGGTGATTGCCAAGACCTCGCTCATTCGGCTCACCGCCGCGTCAAAGGAGGGAGAGATCCCGTTCAGCGCCGCCAGAAACAGATTGCCGAAGCTCTGCCCCATAAGCGTTCCCTCGGAAAAGCGATAGTGCAGCAGCTCCGCCATCAGCGGCTCCGTGTTGGCCAGGGCCTCCAGACAGTTTCGGATGTCCCCCGGAGGGGGCATCTGAAGATCGTGGCGCAGCATTCCCGAACCGCCGCCGTCGTCCGCCACTGTAACGATGGCGGTCAAATTTTCTGTATACTGCTTCAGCCCCCGCAGCATCGTGGAAAGGCCGTGTCCCCCGCCGATGGCGGCGATCCGCGGCCCATGCGCTCTGGGAAGGCGATAGGACGCCCGCTGATTTTCCATAGATTCCCCTTTCCGTGTAATTGGGCATTTCAGCCTGTGGGCATGTCCCGGTGATACTCCGTCACGGGGTAGCCCATTCCCTGGACAAATCCGGTCAGAGCATGAGCGATGGCCACGGAGCGGTGCTGTCCGCCGGTACAACCCACCGCAATGGTCAGACTGGTCTTTCCCTCCTCGGCATACAGCGGCAGCGTCAGCGTCAGCAGATCCTCCAGCTTGGAGAGAAAATCCCTGGTCTGCTGAAAGGAAAACACATAGTCGGACACCGCCTTGTCAAGGCCCGTCTTAAGCCGCAGCGCTTCCATATAGAATGGGTTCGGCATGAACCGTACATCCAGTACCAGATCGGCCTCCAGCGGCAGTCCGTACTTGAACCCGAAGGACGTCACCGCCACCGTCATGCCGGTTTTTTCGTCCTTGCCGCTGAAAATGCGCAGCAGCTCCGCGCGCAGCTGGGCGGTGGCCAGGTTGCTGGTGTCGATCACATAATCCGCCTGTTCCTTGACCGGGCGCATGACCTCGATTTCCCGTCGAACAGCCTCTTCCAGCGTGTCTGTCCCGCTACTGAGAGGGTGGCGGCGCCGGGTCTCCTTATACCGCTTGATCACGGTCTCCGGAGACGCCTGCAAAAACAGCATCCGGCATACGCCGCCCATGCCCCGCAGCTTATCCAGCACATCGAACAGCTCCGTGAAGGAATCCGACGTCCGTACATCGTACACCAGCGCCACCCGGTCGTACCGTCCGTTGCCCCCCGCGCAGAACTCCGCGAATTTCAGAATCATCGCCGCGGGCATATTGTCCACAATATAAAAACCCATGTCTTCCAAAAAAGAGGCGGCTTTGCTCTTTCCGGCTCCAGACAGGCCGGAAATAATCAGAATCTCCATGAAATCACCCGTTTCTCTCTCCCTGGCGCGGCTTTTACCGCACAATTTTGACTTCCGGCTCCAGCCGAACGCCGGTGGCCGCAAGCACTCTCTCCTGTACCTGCTCGATCAGTCCCACCACGTCGGCAAAGGTGGCCCCGCCGCGATTAATGATAAACCCCGCATGCTTCTCACTGACCTGGGCGCCGCCCACCGTCAGCCCCTTCAACCCGCACTGGTCGATGAGCGTTCCCGCGAAATGGCCCGCCGGCCGCTTGAAGGTACTGCCCGCGCTGGGCCATTCCAGAGGCTGGCTGGCCCTTCGCTTCGCCATCAGCGCCTCCATATTCGCCCGAATCTGCGCCGGGTCGCCGGGCATCAGGCGGAATACCGCAGATAAAACCACCCGGTCCGGGTGGTCAGTCAAAATACTGCGGCGGTATCCGAACTCCATTTCTTCCCGGGAAAGCGTCTTTACGCCGCTCGCCACGTCCAGCAGCGACACGGTCTCCGTGACCTGTTCCATCTCCCCGCCGTAGGCTCCGGCGTTCATGCACATGGCGCCGCCCACCGTACCGGGGATGCCGTGGGCAAATTCCAAGCCCCCAAGCCCCTGCTTGCGGGCAAAATCCGCCAGCCGCGCCAGAGGAACTCCGGCCTCCGCCATCACAAGGTTCTCCGCCCCGCCTGTTTCCAGCCGGTTAAAACCTTCGGAGGTGTCGATCACCAACCGGTCAAGTCCTTCGTCGGGCGCCAGCAGATTCGTGCCGTTGCCGATCACCAGCGGCCGCGCGCCGCATTTTTCGGCGAAGTCCGCCAGCAGCACCATCTGTGCCCCGCTGTTTGGAAACGCCATTCTCCGTGCCGGGCCGCCGATTCGGAAGGAGGTGTGGCGGCTCATTGCCTCGTCGGTTTTGATCGCAAGGTCCGGCAGATAGTCCGCTGCCCATTTGTCCAGTTCTTCAGCCCAGTCCATACAGGTCCTCCCAAACCTCAAATTGCCCGCTTGAGCAGCGCCGCGCCGATGATGCCCGCGTCGTTGCCAAGCTCTGCCTTGACCACCGTGGCTTTCCCGCCGCAATGGGCGGCGTAGCTCTCCTGATTTACAATCTCCCGCAGAGGCGTCAGCAGCAGTTCGTCCTCCGCCTCGCTGACACCGCCGCCGATGGCAAGCACCTCCGGCTGCAAAATGTTCAGCAGGTTCACAATGCCCGCCGCCAGATATTCCACATACGTCCTGCACAGCGCCCGCGCCGTCTCATCCCCCCGCATGGCCGCGGCGAAAGACGTCCGGCCCGAAACAACCTTTCCGTCTTTGGATTCTTCCCAGAGCAGGCTCTCCCGATCCCGTTCCATGGCTTCCTTCGTCATGCGGATCAACCCGGTGGCCGAGGCATATGCCTCCCAGCAGCCGCGCCGCCCGCAGTTGCAGAGTACGCCGCCTTTTTCCACCACCATGTGTCCCACCTCACCGGCCATGCCGCTGGCGGCATAGAGTTTGCCGCCCAGAATAAATCCGCCGCCGATTCCGGTACCCAGAGTCACCACGGCAAAGTTCTTCGTCCCCCGTCCCGCACCGCCGAAATATTCACCCACGGCGGCGCAGTTGGCGTCGTTTTCAAGCAGTACCGGAACGTCCAGATATTGGCTGAACAGTCTGCCGATGGGGACATTTTGCAGTGGGATGTTGCAGGTGTAAAGAACATCCCCCTCCGCTACCGCGCCGGGGATGCCCATACCCACGTATTTCAGCTCTCCGGGAACCACGCCGCCGTCCCGCGAGACCTGCGCCGTCAGCTCCGCCAGCTTCCGGACGAAGTACTCTTCACCCTGAAACATGCCCAGAGGAATTTTTCGCGTTGCCAACAGGCGGCCCGCCTCGTCCACGAGGCCTGCTTTCAGATTCGTGCCGCCCACGTCGATCCCTACGTACATCGTCTCCGCTCCTCTTTCAGTCCTTTTTGCCGCTGCCCAGATCCGCCCGTTCATCCACCCGCCGGGCCAGCTCCTCCGCCGCGTTGAAGCCGAAACGCCGGTGGCGGTTGTTCATGGCCGCCACCTCCACGATGCTGGCCAGGTTTCGCCCGGGCCGGACCGGAATCGTGACGCAGGGTACCTGTAAATCCAAAATCTCCGTAAAGTGGTCCTCAATACCCAGCCGGTCGTAAAACTTGTTATCGTCCCACTGCTCCAGCTGCACCACCAGGTCGATCTGGGACTCTATCTTGATGGCCCGCATTCCAAACAGCTGCCGCACGTCGATCACGCCAATGCCCCGCAGCTCAATATAATGCCGGATCATCTCCGGCGATGTGCCAAGCAGCTGATTGGATACCCTCCGGATATCCACGGAATCGTCCGCAACCAGCCGGTGGCCCCGCATGATCAGCTCAATGGCGGTCTCGCTCTTGCCGATGCCTGAGTCTCCGGTGAGCATCACTCCCTCGCCGTACACATCCATCAGCACACCGTGCCGCCCGATACAGGGCGCCAGCTTGCGATTCAAAAATTCGATGGTATGGGCAGTGAAGTCCACAGTGGTCTCTGTGGTGCGCAGCAGGGTCCGTTCATGCTCCTGAGCGCTTTGCAGACACTCCGGGAAGCAGTCCAGATCCCGGGCGATTACCAGCGCCGGTATATCATAGAGGAACAGGTCGTCAAACGCCTTTTTCCGCTCTTGGGATGTCAGCCCCTTCAGGTACATGACCTCCGCCTTGCCGATCACCTGTAGCCGGCGGGGATCGAAATAATCGTAAAAGCCCAGAAATTGGAGGCCGGGCCGGTTCACATCTGTGATGGAGAGGACCGCCTCCTCGTAATCATTTCCGCGATTGAGGATCTGCAGGTCAAATGAAGCCGCAAAATCCTTCATCTTCAGTCCGTTGCACGACATAAGCGCCCGTCTCCTTTTTTGCGGCGGCACAAAAGCCGCCGCTCCCACTTTTTGTTCTGTAGGCGCACAAGTCAAAGCTTTTTCCCGCAGTCCGCGCGTCAAATGCCGCCGCACGGACCATCCAACAGATACGCCTGTATTAATATGCTTTATTATAACGTATGAGTCGATTTTTCGCAACTGTTTCACCTGCGCGGCCCGTTTTTTATATTTTAAATTTTTTTGAAATTTCCCCTTGCTTTTTATGTTTTTTTCTGCTATTATATCAGCTGTGCCTGTGAAAAATGGGTGTAATTCCGAAACAGCAAGGAGGTGCAACGGATGGCTAAGTGCGAGTTTTGCGATAAGGGTATCACCTTCGGTATCAAGGTGTCTCACTCCCACAGACGTGCCAATCGTCCCTGGAAGCCCAATGTGAAGCGTGTCAAGGCAATCGTCAATGGTACGCCGCGCCATGTGTATGTTTGTACCCGGTGTCTGCGTTCCGGTAAAGTCACCAGAGCGGTCTGATAAGACGAATCAACTCCCGAACCTTTTGGTTCGGGAGTTTTTTTGTCCTGCGGCATGTGCGCAGCGCCGCCCCCGTCCGGGAAGCGGCGCTTTCCTGAAACAGCCGGTCACATCCAGTCGTAACCCAGCTCGTCTTTTTTGGAGCGGGTCATCAGCTCCGTCACCACGTCCCGAACCTGTCTGCCCTGATAGAGCACCTGATAGGCGCAGGTGCAGATCGGCATTTCCACTTCGGCTCTTTGGCCCAGCTGATAGACGCTCTCGGCGGCATAGTAACCCTCCACCACCGCGCCCACCTCGTCCATGGCCTCCCGGGCCGTCTTGCCCTGACCGATCAAAATACCTGCCCGACGGTTTCGGGAATGCATGGAGGTGCAGGTGACGATCAGGTCACCCATTCCGGCAAGTCCGGCAAAGGTCTGGCGCTGTCCGCCCAGCGTCTCGCCCAGACGGGCGATCTCTCCCATGGCGCGGGTCATCAGCAGGGCCTTTGTATTGTCCTGAAAGCCCATGCCATCGCAGATGCCACAGCTGAGGGCCACTACGTTTTTCAGTGCGCCGCCCAGCTCTACGCCCACAATATCCGGACTGGTATAGACCCGGAAATTGCGGTTCATAAATGCGTCCTGCACCAGCTTCACAGCCTCGCCGCTCTCTCCCGCCGCCACACAGCCGGTGGGCAGGCGAACGCTCACTTCTTCCGCATGGGAGGGGCCAGACAGCGCCGTCACGGGGAAACGCCCGCCCGTTTCCTCCTCCACCAGCTGGCTCATGCGCAGGTTCGTATCCCGCTCAATGCCCTTGGAGACGCTGACCAGCACCGCCCCCTCCTTTAAAAACGGCGCGGCCAGCCGGATATTGCTCCGAACGGCATAGGACGGGGAGGCGGAAACCACAATCTCCGCGCCCTGCACACATTTCGGGTCACCGCTGAACTTCAATGCCGCGGGCAGCTCCACATTCGGCAGGAGGGGATTTACCCGGGTCTGCGCCATCAGCGCCGCCTTCTCTTGGCTGTGAGACCAGAGGGTCACGTCGTGCCCGTTGTCGCAAAGGACCATGGCCAGAGCCGTTCCCCAGCCGCCGCTACCTAAAACTACCGTCTTCATATCCAAATCCCGCTTTCTCTGGAAATTTTCCGGGCGAGCCGTTCCACCGGGGCGGCGCCGCCTTTAAGTACCCGTTACTTTTTGTGGTGGAAGCTGAACTTGCTCTCCTCACCCTTCAAAAGCCGTCGGATGTTGGCCCGGTGGCCCCATACCAGCAGAGCGCCATAGCAGCCGGATAAAAACGCCAGCACCAGACTGTGCATTACAAAATAGGTAGCAAATGGGAACATCGTTCCGGCATAGATAGAACCAAGTGAAACATAACGCGTGAAAATTACCAGCAGCAGGAAGCCGCCCCAGACGATCAGCGCCACACGCCAATCCAGCATAATTGCCACGATGCCGCCGGATAGAACGCCTTTTCCACCCTTGAAGTGGAACATGCAGGGGAACATATGCCCAATCATGCAAAACAGTCCGGCAAACAGTTTTCCAGAGGCGGCGGCACCCATAAAATGTCCGAAAACCGCCATGCCGATCAGCACGGCGAATATCGCCTTGAGCACATCCGTGAGGATCACCACAAAGGTCAGCGGCCCGCCGAAGGTGCGGTAAAAATTCGTCAGGCCCGCGTTACCGCTGCCATGGGTACGGATATCATCCTTCAAAATATACTTGGAGACGATCACCGCCCCGTTGAAGCAGCCCAGCAGGTATGCAGCCAGCGCCGTCAGCACGCCAAGTCCGATCACTGCGGGCAGCGGCGAGGCCTGATAAATTGGACCCATATCCTTATTCCTCCTTGTCGCCCTTTTGCCGGATAGAGAGGATGATAGGCGTCCCCGTCAATCCGAATACAGCGCGGATCTGATTTTCGAGATACCGCTGATAGGAGAAGTGGAACAGCCCCGCGTCGTTGCAGAACACCACGAAATGAGGCGGGCGGATGCCCACCTGCGTCATATAATAGATCTTCAGCCGGCGGCCCTTGTCGGAGGGGGGCTGAACGCGGGTCTGCGCGTCGGAGAGGACGTTGTTCAGCATACCCGTGGTAATGCGCAAAGACGCCTGATTGCTCACGGCCACAATCAGCTCAAAGAGCTTTTCGACACGCTGCCCCGTCAGGGCGGAGATGAACAGCACCGGGGCGTAGGTCATGAATCCAAGGTCACGCCGAATATCGGCGGTGAGACGGTCCATGGTCTTTTCGTCCTTGTCCACCAGGTCCCACTTGTTCACCACGATGACGGACGCTTTGCCCGCCTCGTGGGCAAGGCCGGCCACCTTGGTGTCTTGCTCGGTCACGCCGTCCCGCCCGTCGATCAGGATGAGGCACACGTCGCTGCGCTCAATGGCCATGGTGGCCCGGAGAACGCTGTATTTTTCAATATCCTCTTCCACCTTGGACTTCTTGCGCATTCCCGCAGTGTCGATAAACAGGAATTTTCCCTGCTTGTTCTCAAAGGGAGAGTCGATGGCGTCTCGGGTGGTGCCTGCCACATCGCTGACGATGCTCCGCTCCTCCCCTAAAATTCGGTTCAAGAGAGAGGACTTGCCCACGTTGGGCTTTCCGATCAGCGCCACCTTGATGGTGTCTTGGCCTTCTTCCGTTTCCTCCTCCGGCGGGAAAAACTTCACGCAGGCATCCAGCAGATCGCCGGTGCCGTGCCCATGGACGGCGGAAACGGCGATCGGATCCCCCAGGCCCAGATTGTAAAACTCGTAAAAATCCGGATTCATCGCACCGGTGGAATCCATTTTGTTCACCGCCAAAACGATGGGCTTGCCGCTTCTCAGCAGCATATTGGCCACCTCGTGGTCGGAGGCGGTAAGGCCGGTCTTCACATCGGTCAGAAAGATAATAACCGTGGCGTGGTCAATGGCCAGCTGCGCCTGCTGACGCATGAAGGTCAGGATCTGATCGTCCGTCCGGGGCTCGATGCCGCCGGTGTCGATCAGGGTAAACGCGCGGCCGCTCCAGTCCGTCTCCCCGTAAATTCGGTCACGGGTGACGCCCGGCGTATCCTCCACGATGGAGAGCCGCCGGCCAATCAGCTTATTGAACAGCATGGACTTGCCCACATTGGGCCGGCCTACAATGGCAACAATGGGTTTCATGGGTTTCCTCCCGTTTCTCTATATTCAAGGCTCCCGCCGGGACGCCTGTCCGCTTCTGTCTCTCATTATACCCGGAAGGCACGGAATTGCAACCGCACAGCCGGGAAATTTATCGAACACAAAACAAGGAGGAAAGAGCGGACTCTTTCCTCCTCATTATGATGCAAAAAACTTATTTTGCAGCGTTAGCGGCCACGGACTTGACGACTTTAATCGTCCGACCGTTGTAAGTACCGCACTCCTTGCACATTCTGTGAGGCAGGTGCAGCGCACCGCATTTGGGGCAAGCCACGAGACCGGGAGTCGCCAGCTTCCAGGTGGAGCTGCGGCGCTTGTCACGTCTTGCTTTGGATACTTTTGCCTTGGGTACTGCCATGATGACACCTCCTTCAGATCAGCGGCAGGCTCTTCGCCTTTCCGCTCTGGTTCCGTTTTATAAATTGTTCTCTAAAAGTTTTGCAAGGGCCGCAAGGCGCGGGTCCGCGTCCTTCTTGCAGCCGCAAGGGCCGAGGTTCAGATCGGCGCCGCAGCGGGGGCAGAGTCCTTTGCAATCTTCTGAACACAAAAACTTGGCGTCCATTTCAAGGATGAACGCAGTGCGGGCCAGATCGCCCACATCCAATTCGCCGTCCTCCAGCAAAACGATCTCGTCGTTTTCCTCGCTCTCCAACTCCTCCGCAAGCAAGCAGTGGAATTCCACTTCCTTGGGAATCCGGATCGGCTTTGCGCAACGGTCGCACACGGCATCCAACGTTGTGGATGCCGCCATGGAAAGCTCCAGCAATCCGGCGGTGTTCCGCACAGAACCCCGGACCGAAATCGGCTCCTGGGCAGGATACTGGCCGTTCAGCTCCGTGTCGGACAAATCCAGCGTAAACTGAAAATCCAACGACTTGCCGGGGAAATTCAAAATAGGTTTTACGTCGAAACGCATAGTACACCTCGCAATGACACGAGTAGTATTATAAGTGATAATTCCCGGCTTGTCAAACACTTTTTCTGAATTCCTTGCATTTTTTCAAAAATCGGATACAATGTTCGTATATCTATCTTTCTGGAGGGTTCTATGCGGGAATTCACCATCAACAAAAACGACGCCGGACAGCGGCTGGACCGGTTTGTGGCGAAAGCCACGCCGCTGCTGCCCCCCGCTCTGGTGCAGAAATACATCCGGCTGAAGCGGGTGAAGGTCAACGGCAAGGGCTCCAAGCGGGAGACCCGACTGGAGCCCGGCGACGCTGTGCAAATGTATATCAACGACGAATTTTTTCAGGAGCCGGATGAGAAGGAAGACAAATTTCTCTCTGCGTTTCACGCCCAGCTGGACATTCTATATGAGGATGAAAACCTGCTGCTGGTCAACAAGCGCCCGGGTCTGGTGGTCCACGCCGACGAGACGGAGAAGGTGAACACCCTGGTCCACCACATCCAGGCCTATCTGTATCAGAAAAAGGAATGGGACCCGGCAGCGGAGAACTCCTTTGCCCCGGCGCTTTGCAACCGCATTGACCGCAACACCGGCGGCATCGTCATCGCCGCGAAAAACGCGGAGACTCTGCGTATTGTCAACGATAAAATCCGCACCCACGAGCTGCGCAAGGCCTATCTGTGCGTGGCGGTGGGCAGGCCGAAGCCCCCCGCCGGAAAAATTGAGGGCTTCCTCCTGAAGGATGAAAAGGAAAAGCAGGTCTCCTTCTACCACCACCCCGTCCCCGGTGGGCGCAGCGCCGTCACCTACTATCAAACGCTTCAAACCAGGGGAGAGCTGTCTTTGGTGGAGTGTGAGCTTCTGACGGGCCGGACCCACCAGATTCGTGTCTCCATGGCCGAGATCGGCTGCCCCCTGCTGGGGGACGGCAAATACGGCCGGGGCGAGGTAAACCGGAGCTATCACGAGCAGAAGCAGTGCCTGTGGTCGTACCGATTGGCCTTTGATTTCAAGTCCGACGCTGGGCTCTTGGAATATTTGCGTGGCAAAGTCTTCCAAGTGGAAAATATTCCTTTCAAAATTCGCTATTTTTCTTGACTTTTCAATGGGTTTTCGATATAGTCTTTAGTTGCCGAATTTCAACGAGAAAGGTTCCCCCTCAACAGAGAAAAGAGGCGCTTCTATTATTGTATCAATTATAGAAACGGGGGAGGATACATGTCCAAAGAGTTGATTCGTCTGCGGGATCTCTGCATGGCGTTTGACGACGAGCTGGTTCTCGATCATTTAAATCTTTACATCAATGACAAAGAATTCCTCACACTGCTAGGACCCAGCGGCTGTGGCAAGACCACGACGCTTCGGATCATCGGGGGTTTCACGACGCCAATGTCGGGAGACATCCTGTTCGACGGTGTGAGGATTAATGACGTTCCGCCCTATCAGCGGCAGATCAACACCGTATTTCAGAAGTATGCACTATTTCCCAACATGAATGTCTTTGAAAACGTGGCCTTCGGCCTGCGGATGAAGCGCATTCCCGACCCCGCCGACCCCAGTGGAAAGCGGATGGTGAAGCTGTCGGAGGCAGAGATCGAAAAGCAGGTCCTTGAGATGCTGGAAACCGTCAGCCTCAGGGGCTTTGAGCTTCGAAAGCCGGACGCCCTCTCCGGCGGTCAGCAGCAGCGGGTGGCCATTGCCCGGGCGCTGGTAAACCGTCCCAAGGTGTTGCTGCTGGACGAACCATTGGGCGCGCTGGATCTGAAGCTCCGAAAGGATATGCAGCTCGAACTGAAAAAGATTCAGCAGCAGGTGGGCATCACCTTCGTATATGTCACCCACGATCAGGAGGAGGCCCTCACCATGTCCGACACCATCGTGGTGATGGACAAGGGCTCCATCCAGCAGATCGGTACGCCGGAGGATATTTATAACGAGCCCAAAAATGCTTTCGTGGCGGATTTCATCGGAGAGTCCAACATCATCGACGGACTCATGATTCAGGATAGTCTTGTGAAACTATACGGCAAGACCTTTCCCTGCGTGGACGGGGGTTTCGCTCAGGGCGAACCGGTGGACGTGGTGATCCGCCCCGAGGACATCGACATTGTCCCCGTGGAGCAGGGCCAACTGGTGGGTACCGTCACCAACGTGACCTTTAAGGGAATGCAGTATGACATCATCGTGGATTTCCGGGGCTTCAAGTGGCTCATTCAGACGACGGACCACTCCCCTGTCGGTGCAAAAATCGGGGTAAAAATTGACCCCGACGGCTTCCACATCATGAAAAAGAGTGAGTATTCCGGGAAATTCGGAGATTACAGCTCTTATAGTGAAGAATACGACGAACTCTCCGACGCGGAGGCACTGGACGAGGAGGAAGACTCCCCGGAGGGCAGCGGCAATGAAGAATAAGGGTCTTGCCGTGCCGTACGTCGTCTGGATGGCGATTTTTGTGGTTGCGCCGCTGTTTCTGGTGTTGATCTACGCCTTCCACGACGGCAGCCGCTTTACGCTGGACAATTTTCGCGTCATGGGGACCTACGCCGCCGTATTCGGACGGTCCTTCCTGTTGGCTGCCATCGCAACGCTGGTATGTATTCTGGTCGGCTACCCCGTGGCCTGGTTTTTGGCCCGGGAGGGTCCCGGTTTGCGGCGCATCGCCACCATCCTGATTATGCTGCCCATGTGGATGAATTTTTTGCTGCGGACCTACTCCTGGATGTCCATTCTGGAAAACACTGGACTTTTGAATACCCTGTTTCAGAAAATCGGTCTGCTCTCTCTGGTCAACCATGTTTTGGGGACAAATTTTACCTACTTTCCCATGATCAACACACAGGGAGCCATTGTGCTGGGCATGGTATACAACTATCTGCCCTTTATGATCCTGCCCATCTTCACGGTCATTGAAAAGATCGATCCCTTGCTGATTGAGGCGGCTCAGGATCTGGGGGCCAACAGCGCCGTGGTCTTCCGCAAGCTGATCTTCCCCTTGTCCGTCCCTGGCATTCTCTCCGGCATCACGATGGTATTCGTCCCCTCCGTGGCCACTTTCGCCATCTCCCGGTTGCTTGGCGGCGGTATGGTGACACTGCTGGGCGACCTGATCGAGACCCAGTTTCTGGGCGGGGCGTATAACCCCTATCTTGGCTCTGCCATCTCTTTGGTGATGATGATCATTGTGTTGGTGTGCATGGCCGTGATGAATCGCTTCGGCGAGGGTGAGGAGGAGGCGATGCTGCTGTGAAAAAGAACAATTTCGCCAACCGGGTATTTCTGGTGCTGATCTTCCTGTTCCTCTACGCACCCATTTTCGTCCTGATTATTTTTTCCTTCAACGCAACGAAAAGCCGGACCGTCTGGGGCGGTTTTTCCCTGCAGTGGTACGGGCGTCTGTTTCAGGACAGCGCCATCTTGAGCGCCCTGCAAACCACGCTGCTGGTCAGTGTTTTGGCGTCCCTGATCGCCATGCTTGCGGGCACCGCCGCCGCCATCGGTTTTGCCGCTTTGAAGCGGCGCAGCCGCCATGCGCTGATGTCCGTCAACAACATTCCCCTGACCAACGCGGATATCGTCACCGGCGTCTCGTTATCGCTGCTGTTCATGCTGGCCATCAACGCTTTCAACAGCACGCTTGGCAAGGCGCTGGATATCACGCTGGTCAAGGGCTTCGGCACTATGCTCATCGCCCACATCACCTTCGATATTCCCTATGTGATTCTCTCCGTCATGCCCCGCCTACGGCAGCTGGACCCCCATATCTATGAAGCGGCGCAGGACCTGGGAGCCCGCGGCTTCTACGCTTTCCGCAAGGTCATCCTCCCCGATCTGATGCCCGGCATCGTCAACGGTGTGATCATCGCTTTCACCATGTCGGTGGACGATTTCGTGATCTCCTACTTTACCGCGGGCAACAAGGTCTCCACTCTGGCGATGGAGGTCTATTCCATGGCAAGGCGCCGCATCAGTCCGGAGATCAACGCCATTTCAACGCTTTTATTTGTCGCAGTGCTGGCAATGCTGGTGATCGTGAACCTCCGTCAGGCGCGGCAGGACTCCGCAGCCCGACGTCAGAAAGCCACCCTGACGCCAAAGAAATAAAGCTCTGGCGCGGTGCGCCGTTGATATAGTCAAATCTTAATTTCGTAAAGGAGAACGTAAAGAATTGAAAAAGGTCCTTTCTTTGGTTCTGGCAGTCCTTCTGGTCTGCCCTCTGCTGACCGCTTGCGGCGACAGCTCCAGCAGTCAATATCCCAACGGCGAGGTAAATGTTCTGAACTGGGGAGAGTATATCTCCGACGGACAGGACGGAACCATGGATGTCATCGCCAAGTTTCAGGAGGAAACCGGCATCAAGGTCAACTACAATGTCTGTCCCGACAACGAGACGCTGTATGCCAATTTGAAGCAGGGGGATTCCTACGATGTGATTATCCCCTCCGACTATATGATCTCCCGTCTGATCGACGAAGGGATGTTGACTCCGCTGAATTTTGACAACATTCCAAACGCGGCGGATGTGGACCCCAAATTTTTGAATCCGGCCTATGACCCGAACAGCGCCTATTCCGTCCCCTATATGTGGGGTACCGTGGGCATCATCTACAACACCACCATGGTGGATCAGGCCGTCACCAGCTGGGATTCCCTGTTTGATAAGAAATACGCCGGGCAGGTGCTGATGATCAACAACTCCCGGGACGCCATCGGCGTGGCGCTGAAGGACCTTGGCTACTCCTACAATACCACGGATCAGGCCCAGATCACGGCGGCGGTGAACCTTCTGATTCAGCAGAAGAAGGATGGCATCGTTCAGGCCTACGTCATGGACGAGATCTTTGACAAGCTGGAGGGCGGCGAGGCCGCCATGGGCGTGTATTACGCCGGGGACTATCTCACCATGCACGAGAACAATCCGGATTTGGCCTTTGTGATTCCATCCGAGGGGTCCAATATCTTCACCGACGCCATGTGCATCCCCGCCGGAGCCGCCAATCAATCGAACGCGGAGAAGTTTATCAACTTTATGTGCTCCACGGATGTGGGTGTTGCCAACTGTGAGGCCATCGGCTACTCTACCCCGCTGATGAGCGTCACGAAAGCTTTGGATCCGACCATTACCTCCAACCCGGTGGCTTACCCCTCCGACGATGTTATGGCCTCCTGCGAGGCATTTTTGAACCTGCCGGATGCCACCCTGAAGTTCTACGACTCCGAGTGGCTGCGGCTGAAAGCCTGAGCAAACGCCTTTGAAATGACGGTGGGAAACCGATTTTCGGTTTCCCGCCGTTTCGTCTTTTCGTCCTTTTTCAGGATCAGCGCTCTTTGCATTTCCCGGAGGTTGCATATAAAAAGCAAATCTGCAAAAAATGAAAGCGAGGTGATGATTTATGCCGAAAGACAGTCAGCTTGACCCCAAGTCCGTCCGTGAAGAGAAGGCGAAGGGCGGACCAACCTTTGCTCAAAGCGCGCTTGATGGCGAGGGCCGTAATGACAAAAAGCAGTCGGGAAACCGTTACAAACCCGGGGATGACAAAAAATAATATTCACAGTCATAGATGCGAAACCTGTAGCCTCGCCTGAATTTTTCTCACATCAAATGCCTCTCTGGAATAAAATGTTCTGTGCAATCATTCAGATGGGAGGCACGTACCATGGAAGCAGCCTTGAATACAACTATTTGTGCAACGGTCCGGCAGGTCCACCCACGCAGTCTGCTGGTCTACGACCAAAGCACAGCTCAGGAGATACTGGTCCATACGGCAAACGCCTGCCGCTTTTCCATTGGAGACTGCGTATGCATTCATTTCAGCGGGATCATGACCATGAGCATCCCGCCCCAGATCTCCGCCACCCGCATTTGCCGGGCTTGCTGCTAATGTGCAGGCTCTGCCTTTTATGGCAGGGCCTGTTTGTTGCAACTATTTACATCTGTATCAGCCGCTCAGTCCTGGGTCGGCCCGACCGACTCCTATTTTAAAAAATTATTCCTCATTTTTTGTTGACATTTTCAAATATGTAGAATATAGTTATACTATCGCCAACATGGCGAACTAAAATTAAAGAGGTATCTCATGTATCAAGACAAAACACTCGTGTGCAAAGACTGCGGTCAGGAATTCACTTTTTCCGCCAGCGAGCAGGAATTTTTTGCTGAAAAAGGCTTTACAAACGAACCCCAGCGCTGCAAAGCGTGCCGCAATGCCCGCAAGCAGAATTCTCGTGGAGACCGCGGAGAGCGTCAGATGTATGATGCTGTTTGCTCTGAGTGCGGTAGACCCTGCAAGATTCCTTTCCAGCCCCGTGAAGACCGTCCCGTCTACTGCAGCGAGTGCTTCGGAAGAAGATAAGCAATTGTTTACCCTCTGGCCGCCCCAATTGGGGCGGCCTTTTTTTGTCCTTAACCGATCTTCTGTCCGAGTGATTTCCGAGTGCATG
>Ga0183100_1000382_pt1 | contig 39577 bp, 36 predicted proteins | sample Biomet2_FD_127789 | JGI IMG/M metagenome (GOLD analysis project Ga0183100, IMG submission 127789) | Microbial communities from bioreactor (seeded with anoxic lake sediment) at LBNL, California, USA - Biofuel metagenome 2 | ecosystem: Engineered > Bioreactor > Anaerobic > Unclassified ... | reverse complement strand
GACTTCGACCTGCCCGAACCGGAAATCCTTTTCAATTTCCAGGGCGAAGCCCAGGACATCCGGCCCAAGGTACGTCACTTCGGGCATCAGATCGTCGAGGAATTCATGGTGCCGGGCTATCTTCCTTCCAACGACGAACGGTTCCTCCCTCCAACCGCATCGCCGCTGTCTTTGCCGTGAACCATACCCTGGCGGTCCCCTCCCGCCACAAGGTCATCGCAGACGATCTTCCCCTCGAACGAAGCCCCCGCCCCGGCGGGGGCTTTTATTTCCGCCGTCCGCCGCCCTAACCAAAGTTCATGCCCCAGCCATATCACCTTCATGATCCGTATCTATTGGGTACATGACGGCAACAAGACTTCCCCTCAAGTCCCACCGTCAGCGCGTCGACCCGGAACGAGCACCACGTTCCAGTCGGCCAAAGGCTCCTCTCCTCCCTCCTTTGCCTGGCCCCCGCTTCCTCGGCGGGGGCCACTTTTTTGTCCAACCAGCCAGACCGCCACGCCCAAACGGGGCCTGAACCTGCCGCCGCTGCGACACATTCAGGCCCCGTCTTTGAGGAACCACGCGCTTTTTCCGGCCCACCGGGGAGCGCCCCCGGCCGGATCACTCGCGTTCTGTTTCGATTTGCTCGCCGGTAAGGCCGAAGCGTCGGGTGCGGTTGCGGTATTGCTCCAGGACGGCGTCAAGGTGGGCGGGGGTAAAATCCGGCCACAGGGTCGCGGGAAACGCAAACTCGCTGTAGGCCGACTGCCAGAGCAGATACCCGGACAGGCGTTGTTCGCCGCTGGTGCGGATAATAAGATCGGGATCCGGCTGGCCGGCCGTATAGAGTTCCGCCGCCAGACGCGCCTCGGTCATCTCTGCCGGGGGCACGCCCTGGGCCGCCAGCCGGCGACAGGCCCGCAGGACTTCCTCACGGCCGGAGTAGTTGAGCGCCAGATTGAGCGTCATTTCCGTACAGCCGGCCGTCCTGGCGATCACGTGTCCAAGCACCTTGCGCGCGGCCAGGGGCAGTTCGGCCATGTCGCCAAGCAACGTAAAGCGGATGGACTGCTTAAGCAGTATGTCGAGCTCGCGGTTTAAAAAACGCACGAGGAGGTCAAAAAGAAACTTGACCTCGTCAGCAGGGCGCCCCCAGTTTTCCTTGGAAAAGGCATAGAGGGTGAGATGGCCGATGCCCAGTTCCCGACAGCGCGTAATGATGGCGCGGGCGGACTCGGTACCGGCCCGGTGTCCCTCACTGCGAGGCAGTCCACGCATCTTTGCCCAACGCCCGTTGCCATCCATAATGATGGCCACATGCCGGGGCAATGGAAGCTTCGTGTGGTCCAGGGCTATATCTCCATGACTTCCTTTTCCTTTTTGGAAAAGGCCTCGTCGGTTTTGGTAATGTAGCCGTCGGTCAGCTTCTGCACGTCTTCCTGGCCCTTGCGCAGATCGTCTTCACTGATCAACTTGTCGGACTTCTTTTTTTTGAGCAGCTCGTTGGCATCGCGGCGAATATTGCGCACGGCCACCTTGGCTTCCTCGGTGTATTTTTTGGCCACCTTGACCAGATCCTTACGACGGTCCTCGGTCAGCGGCGGGATGGAAATACGGATGATCTTGCCGTCATTGACGGGGGTCAGTCCCAGATCGGCCTTCTGGATGCCTTTTTCGATGTCCGTAAAGGCCTTGCGGTCCCAGGGCTGGATCGTGATGGTGCGGCTGTCCGGCGTGGCAATGGACGCAATTTGATCAAGCGGAGTCGGCGTGCCGTAATACTCCACACGCACCCCCTCAAGCAGGGTCGTGGAAGCCCGACCGGTACGCAGGCGCTGGAAATCCTTATCCAGGGAGGACAAGGCTTTTTTCATTCGATCTTCGGCGTCTTTGAGCACTTCATGCATGGTAATCGCCTCCTTGGACGACGGTTCCGACGGGCTCGCCGGTCAGCACACGCTTGAGGTTGCCCGCAGTAAACATGTTAAAGACCACGATGGGCAGGTTGTTATCCATGGCCAGACTGATCGCCGTGGAGTCCATCACCCGCAACCGCTTCTCTAACACATCCATGTAGGTCAGGTTATCAAATTTGACGGCGTCGGGATATTTGGCCGGGTCCTTGTCATACACGCCGTCGACCTTGGTCCCCTTGAGAATGGCCTCGGTTTTAAGCTCCATGGCCCGCAGCGCAGCGGCCGTGTCCGTGGTGAAGTACGGATTACCCGTGCCGGCGGCGCAAATGACGACGCGGCCCTTTTCCAGATGCCGCAGGGCCCGACGCCGGATATAGGGCTCACAGACCTCGCGCATGGTGATGGCCGACATGACGCGGGTGGAAAGTCCCTGTTTCTCCAAGCCTTCCTGAACAGCCAGGGCGTTGAGCACCGTCGCCAGCATGCCCATGTAGTCGGCCGAGGCCCGATCCATGCCGGCGGCCTGTTCCGAGACCCCCCGAAAGATATTGCCGCCGCCGATGACCAGGGAAATCCGGGCCCCGATCGCGGCAGACTCGGCGATTTCCCGACAAAAATTGGTGATGGTCTGGTTATCGATCCCAAAAGGATGTCCACCAGCCAAAGCCTCACCGCTGATCTTAAGCAAAACCTGGGAAAATCGCAAATTCGACATGGAGCACCTCGTGGAGGGCGGAGGGGCCCGGGGAAAAGCGCCGCCCGCCTCCAGGCGGGTCTTCTCCCCGGGCCCCTCCCTCCAAAACAACGGTTGACGTATTCGTCCGAATGGCGGCCTGCCGCATCCAGACAACGGGGGCCGGGCGCATCACCCGGTCCGGGACGGAGCCGTTTTGGCGGGAGATCGACTCCCGCCCTGATTGCATGCCAAAAAAAACGGGCCTTGCGGCCCGTTTTCTCGGTACGTGGCGTCCTAGGCTTCCTCGCCCAGGGCCATGCGGGTAAAACGCCCGATCTGTACGTTCTCGCCGAGTACGCCGACGAGCTCGTTTAACAGATCCTTGATGGAGACTTTGTCGTCTTTGATAAACGGCTGCTCCAACAGGCAGATTTCCTTGTAAAACTTCTTGATGCGGCCTTCGACGATCTTCTCGGCGATGGCTTCGGGCTTGCCCTCTTCCATGGCCTGATGCTTGAAGATCTCTTTTTCCTTGGCCAGCATTTCGGCCGGCACGTCTTCCGGAGCGAGACACACCGGATTGACGGCGGCAATCTGCATGGCCACGTTCTTGGCGAAGTCCAGGAAACGCTCGGAACGGGCCACGAAATCGGTTTCGCACTTGATTTCCACAAGCACGCCGATCTTGCCATTGGAATGGATATAGGAACCGATAACGCCTTCGGAGGTGGCACGGCCGGCACGCTTCTGGGCCTTGGACAGACCCTTCTCACGCAACCAGGCGACAGCCTTTTCCTCGTCGCCGACGCACTCGCCCAAAGCTTTCTTGCAATCCATCATGCCCGCACCGGTCTTATCGCGCAGGGCTTTTACAGAAGCGGCGGAAATAGCCGACATGGGAAAATCCTCCTACTCGTCGGTGGTTTCGGGGGCGGTTGCTTCAGCGGCCGGGGCAACCTCGGGCTCAGGCGTCTCGTCCTTGTCCGGCATCGGCTCGATGTCCTTGTTCTGGGCCGCGCCTTCCAGGCATGCTTCGGAGATGCTGGTGGCGAAGAGCTTGATGGCCCGGATGGCATCGTCGTTGCCCGGAATGACGTAATCGATAACGTCCGGGTCGCAGTTGGTGTCAACCACGGCCACGATGGGGATGCCGAGCTTGCGGCATTCCTGGACGGCAATCTCTTCCCGCTTGGGGTCGATGATAAACGCGGCCTGGGGCAGGCGATCCATATTCTTGATGCCGCCGAGGGTGGCATTGAGCTTGATGACCTCACGGCCCATCATGACGATTTCCTTTTTGGGGAAGCGCTTGATGGAACCGTCCTCGAACATGCGTTCGAGGTTCTTCAGGCGTTCGATGCTCTTTTTGATGGTCTGGAAGTTGGTGAGCATGCCGCCCATCCAACGGTTGGTGACGAAATACTGCTCGGAACGTTCAGCTTCCTTCTTCACCGACTCCTGGGCCTGACGCTTGGTGCCGATAAAAATGATGCGTCCGCCGTCGGCCACAATGCCCGACACGAAGTCGTGGGCTTTCTGGTAGAGCTTCACGGTCTGCTGGAGGTCGATGATATGGATGCCGTTTCTGGCCCCGAAAATGAAGGGACGCATTTTGGGGTTCCAACGGCGGGTCTGGTGTCCAAAGTGGACGCCGGTCTCCAGAAGCTGTTTCATAGTCACGTAAGGCATGGAGGCTCCTTGGGTTTTTTCCTCCGCCTCGCCAGGGAGCGACCGGACCGTCCGGCACCCAAGTCCAATGCGAGGCGTGCGTGTATTGGCGAACTGCGGTTTGTAGCCCGGTTCGCAAAGAAAGGCAAGACCGCAGCCGGGCAGACGGCTATTGCAGCGGCGCGGGTTCGACCTCGGCCCGGACGGGATTGATGAGCACGCCGACGCCGTCGATCTCCACCCGGACCTCATCGCCGGGGGACAAAAGCCCCACCCCGGCCGGCGATCCCGTCAGGATCACATCCCCGGGCAGCAAGGTCATGATCGAGGAAATGAAACTGACCAGCTCAAACGGCGAAAATACCATATCCGCGGTCGAGGCGTCCTGAACGATCTCCCCGTTGATGCGCGTGCGCAGGCCAAGCGTCGTCGGATCTTCCACCGTGGTTTCAATCCACGGTCCGACAGGGGCGAAGGAATCAAAGCCCTTGGCCCGGCCCAGGGCGTCATCGTGTTCGCGCAGATCGCCGGCCGTGATGTCGCCCGCGCAGGCGTAGCCGAAAAGATGGCGGGAAACGTTTTCCGGAGTAATATTGCGACAGGTGCGGCCCAAAACGAGGGCCAACGAGCCTTCGATCTCCACCCGGGCGGAGGCCCGGGGCAAAACGATGGTCTGGCCGCTGCCGATAACGGCCGAGGGCGGCTTGAAAAAAATCTGGGGCACATCCGCCGTCTCGCGTCCCATGGCGTCCGGGTGGGAGCGGAAATTGTCCAGAATGCACACCACTTTCGAAGGCGTCACCGGCGGCAGGACGGCCACTTCGGCAAGCGGGATGGGATCGACGAGGCCAAGGGCCCGGTCCAGGCACCGGACGGCGCTTTCTTCAATGAGCAGTTGTCCGTAAAAAGTGGCATCCCCCCGACGCACGCGTAATACCTTCATAATAAACGGCCCTCTACAGGGTGATGACCAGCGGCACAACCACTGGATCACGTTCCAAGACCTTGCGGAAAAAGCGCCGCAACGCAGAACGGATACGTTCCTTGAGCAGGTCTGATTGGCCTGGGGGGACGTTTTCAAAGATATCCAACACGATGCACTTGGCGTCTTCGAGCACGTGACTGTAGTGCTGTTCAAACACAAAGCCCTTGGACAGGATATTCGGGCCAAACGACAGCTCGCCGGACTTCTCGTCCACCACCAGGACGACGATGACCAGCCCCTCCCCGGCCAGCAACTGCCGTTCCTTGAGCACGGTCACGCCGACATCGCCAACGCCCTTGCCGTCGACATAGATGTGCTCGACCTGGATGGGGTCTTCCAGACGGATGCCGTCGCTGTAAAAGGTGACGGGTTGGCCGTCCTCGATGACGAGCACCCGCTCCGGAGCCACGCCGCAGGCCGTGGCGATGCGGGCATGTTTGACCAGATGACGGTATTCGCCGTGAATCGGGATAAAAAATTTGGGGGCAACGGTTTCGAGCATCAGCCGCAATTCCGCGCCGTGGGCATGGCCCGAGGCGTGAATGGCCTGGACCCGCTCGTAGAGAACTTCGGCCCCAAGCTTGTACAGCCGGTTTATCAGCCGGGTGATGGCCCGGACGTTGCCGGGGATAAACCGCGAGGACATAAGGACGGTATCGCCCTTTTGGACCTTGATCTGCCGGTGTTCGCCATACGCCAGCCGGCTTAAGGCCGAAAGCGGCTCTCCCTGGGAGCCGGTGACGAGCAGCACCACCTGATGATCGGGCAGACTCGGCAGGTCATCCAGGCTGGCCTCCGCCCCGGCCGGCACGCGCAGGTGCCCAAGCTCCCGGGCAATCTCGATATTGGTAAACAGGCTTTTGCCCGAAACGGCCACCTTGCGCCCGGTGGCGTGGGCCAGATCGTAGATTTCCTGCATCCGCTGGATGTGGCTGGAAAAAAGCGTCACCACAATGCGCCCCGGCGCATCCTGGAAGATGTCGGACAAGGCGGATTTGATCTCCCGCTCGGTCAGGGCGAACCCTTCGCGCTCGGCATTGGTCGAATCTGACATCAGGAGCATAACGCCCTGGTCGGCAAAGGCCTTGATGGCCGGCAGGTCCGTGGCGTGGCCGTCAAGCGGGGTCCGGTCGATTTTGAAATCGCCCGTGTGGACGATGCGCCCGACCGGGGTTTCGATGCCCAGGGCAAACCCATGGACAATGGAATGGCAGACCGGGAAAAAGGTGATCCGGAAATCGCCAAGCGTCAGCGTCTGGCCCGCTTCGACAGATTCGAATGTCGTAAATTCTTTAAGATTATGCTCTTCGAGCTTTTTGGCGGCCAGGGCCAGGGTGAATTTCGAGCCGTACAGCGGCGCATTACAGGACCGCATGAGCCACGGCAGGGCCCCGATATGGTCTTCGTGCCCGTGGGTGAGGATGATCCCCTTGAGCTTGTCCCTGTTTTGCAAAATAAAATCGAATCGTGGGATGACCACGTCGATGCCGAACAGGGAATCGTCGGGAAACATCAGGCCGCAGTCCACGACGATCATGGAATCGCCGGACACCAGGGCCATGCAGTTCAGCCCGATTTCGCCGAGGCCGCCCAGAGGATAGAGGGTCACGGCGGGTTTCACGGTCATGGGCGCATCTCCTGATAGACCCGTTCCATACGGGTCCAAAGATCATTTTTAAAGGCCTCGCGCTCTTTGAGCGTATACGAGGCGGCAGGGTCGAACGGCGGCAGGGCGCGCACATGCACCACGCCGGGAGACGCCCGTCGGCCGTGCTTGGGCAAGATCCGGCCGGAACCGGAAAGAATGATGGGGGCAACCATGGCCTGACATTTGAGGGCCACGATCATGCCGCCGGTTTTAAACTCCTGCAGGCTGGACCAATCCATAGACCGGGTTCCCTCCGGAAAAACAAGCAGCCCCACGCCCCGGGACACCAAATCCACGGCTTCCTGGATCGACTCCATGGCTTTGCGGCGATTTTTCCGGTCAATGGCCACGTGTCCCACCCGGCGCATGGCCGGTCCGAACACCGGGATGGAAAAAAGACTGTCCTTGGCCAAAAATCGGAAATCATACCCCGAAAGCGTGGCGAACAGGATCGGAATATCCATGTGGCTTTGGTGGTTGGCCATAAAAAGATACACGCCCTTCGGGTCAAGGGCCGAGAGATCGGCCTCCACGCGCACGCCGGCGCACCATACCAGACTTTTCGCCCACAGGCACTCCAACCGGTGGGCAAGGCGGGGACAGCCCAGGCGGGCCGTGAGCCAGCACAACGAGCTGAAAAAAAGCGTCAGCGGAAGCAGCGAGAGCGTGAAAAAAAACGAGCGCATCATAGATCCATATGTCCGGATTAGCGTTGACCCGACCGCACAGAGATGCCCGGGCGGATTGCATACTAGTGGCGGCGGCCAAAAAAATCCAGCCTCGCGGCCGGCCTTTGCCCCACGTGCGGGGCGGCGCGGCTTGCATCTGTTTTCCTTTTTTGGCAACACTGACCCTGTCCCTTCCCATGACGGGACACACAACCAGGGAAAGGCCAGACGGCCATGGTTTGGAAATGCCGCCCACAGCGGCCCGAAAAGCCTGCGTCCGGGAGCGCGCGCCTCGCTCCGGCAATGGCAGATCACTCCCGCAAAAATGACGCAAAAATGTTACGCTTTCCCATTTTTTGCCGGATACGACCTTTTTTGGAGCCCAGTCGCCCGTCATCGCCCCGTGCGGCACGGACTGCGACGGGAAATGCCGCGTTCTTGTTTTGAGGTAACTGTTTTTTAAAAAATATTTTACAACACAACCAAGAGCGGGTAGCTCATAAACCATAACTCCAGGATGTGCCGTGCGGATGTTTGCGTGCCGCCCATCCCCGTTGCACCATCCCCAAAGGAGGGATCAAAATGTCCCTTAAGAAAAAAAGTCTTAAAAGCAAGCCCGTTGCCAAAGTAACTTTCACGCTGTCCAAGAAACAGGCCAACGGCGCCGGCAAAGTGCATCTGGTCGGCGAGTTCAACGATTGGGCCGTGGACAGCACCCCCATGCACCGTCAAAAAGACGGTTCCTTTGCCGCCACGCTTGACCTCCTGGTCGGCCGTGAATACCAATTCCGGTACCTGATCGACGGGGAGATCTGGATCAGCGACCCCGAGGCGGACAAATACGCCTTCAGCCCGTTTGGCGACTGCGAAAATTCCGTCGTCACTGTGTAGCGCCGGGCAAGGCCAGCCACGACCAACAGACCGGCGTGGCAGGGCGGGGCGTTTGCGGCGGCTTTCGCCGACGCCTCCGCCCGGACGGAGACGGGACTATTCCCCTTCCCCCAAGTATGGCCACCCGGATACACACCGTCTGCCTGATCCAATCCTCCTACGCGCCGGCCTTTGCCCGACTCGGCGTTCGGGTTGTGGTCCTTGATCCGCCGGCCGGCATCGCCAGTCTCCCTGAACTCCTGGCCCAATTGCCCGAACCGCCGGATTGCGTCATCCATCAGGAACATCTGGGGAAACGCCTTATCCTGACGGATCTTGACGCCGCCCCCTGCCCCACCATTTTCTGGGCCAGGGACCCCCATCTCAATTTCTTCTGGCAGCGCCACTATGCCCGGCAATTCTCCGCCGTGGCCAGCACCCAGCCCCAGCATGCCGCCGCCTTCGCCGCCGCCGGTGCCCCCCGGACAGCCTGGATCACCTGGAACGGCTGGGCGCGCCCTTGTACGCCGTTCGCCCAGCGCCATCGGGAACTGGCCTTCGTCGGTCGGCTCTCCTCCTCCCGATGCCGCCGGGAATGGTTCGCCGCCCATCTGGCCAAGTACGGTCTCACGCCCGAACAGGACGTCTTCGGCGAAGCCCTGGCCGCCGTCTATAACGACGCCCGGCTCGCCCCCAACGAATGCATTGCCGGCGAAATCAACCAACGCCTGTTCGAAGCGGCCTCCAGCGGCTGTCTCCCCCTCTCCGAACGCACCCCCGAGGCCGTGGCCGAATTGTTTGTTCCGGACCGCGAAGCCCTGTACTACGATGATGTCCTGGAACTCGACGACCGCCTGCGCTTTGCCGCCGCCCATCCCGCGCTGCTCGAAAAAATGGGACAGGCCGCCCATGCCGCCGTCAACCAGCGCCATCTGCCCGAACATCGGGCCAAAAGCCTGCTGGCTCTGGCCGAAACGGCGACCGCCATTCCCAAAGGCCCCGAAGCCGCCGCCGCAACAGCCCTGACCCTCTTTCACCTGCGCCGGGCCGGCCACTTGCTGTTGTCCGGCGATATGGTCTGGGACAGGCTGTCGGCCGCACCGCCCACGCCGGAAGTGGTGGCCGCCATGGTCCATCTGGCCCTGTCGGCCGGCGATCGGGAAACCGTGCTGCATCTGGCCGGCATCTGTCTGGCCCGGCCGGATCTGGCCGCCGACCTGCAGACCGCCACAGCCTGCTGTCTGGCCGCCTGCCGCCTGGATGAGATGGAAGTCGCCAAACGGGCCTATGTGGCCTGGGTGGGGGCCACGGGGAAACGGCAGGTTCCCCGCCTGGAGGACGCCTATGCGTACCTGCTCTTTTTCGCCAACGCACTCGAAGCGTCAGACCGGGCGCTCGCGCCGGGGATGCCGTTTGATCCGGAACGGCATCTGCCCAATGTGGCCAGCGAATGTCTGATCGCAGCCAAAAGCCTGCGCCCCGACGCCCTGGAGGCTGATCGCCGGCTGGAGGTTGTCCTGCGCCGTCAGCCCGGAACCCAGCCGGACCGGGTGGGCCTGCTCTCGCGCCTGTCCCTGCATCGCCGGGAAGACTGGTCCCTCGGCCTGGAACTCGGACTGGCCAATTTGCAGGCCTTTCGCCGCGAAGCCGGTCTTGAGGAAGTGGCTCTCGCCGCCATCACAGCCGAACGTCTGGGCGAGCACGCCCGCTTCGCCAGACGCCTGCGACTGGCCGATCCCTCGGGCCGGCTGCGGCTGGCGCTTTCCCGGAGAACGCAGAGGCAACCGCAGCAGCAGGGGCGCTGCCCCTGCACCCCGCCGGGGGGATAATCCCCCCGGACCCCTTACCCGAAAACAAATTTTATCCCCATCCCCCGCCGAGGGGGACCGGGGGGCATCATGCCCCCCGGTAGGGAGGTCCGGGAGGGGCAACGCCCCTCCCGGCCGCCGGAGGCCCCCTCCCTTGCGTATCGTTCACTTTTCCCTGACGCCGCTGGCCGGCATGCCCCTGCGCCTCGTCATGGCCCTGCGCCGCCATGCCGGTCTTGACGCCCGACTGGTGGACGCCAGCCGGTTCGGCCTGTTCGGCCAGGACGTGGTCTTCGACGAGACCCCGGAAGTGGCGGTAGCCCTGGCCGAGTCTGCCGACATCATCCACCTGCACAATTACCTGGGACTGGCCTCCACCGCCTTCGCGCCGATCGATTTCGCCGCCCTGGCCCGACGGGGTGTGGCCGTGGTGCGCCAGTTTCACAGCACGCCGGCGCTGGTCGCCGGCACCATGGGCATCCCCGTTGCCGCACTGCTGGCCGATCCCCTGCCCGCCCTGGTCATCGCCCAATATCCCGAACGCCTCTACCCCCGGGCCATGGTGGTGCCGAACTTCGTGCCGGAGGAGGAAGCGCCCTATCAGCCGGCCGACACCCCGGCCGCCGTGGATGTTTTTTTCAGCCACACCAAAACCGTGGGGGCCTTTGAAGATCGCTGGAATACCAAAGGCGCGCCGGAAACCATCCACTTACTTGACGAATTGGCCCGACGCCACGGGATCACGGCCGATGTGGTCACGGGCGTGCCCCTCGACGAAGCCCTGGCCCGCAAACGTCGGGCCCGCGTGGTGGTGGATGACCTGACTTCGGGCAGCTACCATCTGACGGGGCTGGAAGGTCTGGCCCAGGGCAAGCCGGTGCTGTCGTATCTTGACGGCCGGTGCCTGGAGTTGCTCGCCGCCTTTGCCGGAACGCCGCACTGCCCGTTTCTCAACGTCCGGTTGGAAGACGCCGGGCCGGTTCTCACCAGCCTCCTGGCCGATCCGGAAGCGGTCGCGGACCTCGGCCGGGAAGGCCGGGAATGGCTGTGCCGCCATTTCCAGGCCAAAACCCGCGTGCCCTACTATGTCGCGGTCTATGAACGGCTGCTGCGCGATCCAACCTCGGTTTGCCGCCAACCGGCCTTTGCGCTGGACCGGCCGGCCAGACGTTTTTTTGCCGCCGCCCTGCCCGAGGCCATCCATGAGGCCAGACGTTCGGCTACCCTGGACGCCAACGGTCTGCCACGCCCGCCGTACCGTTCGGGGCGCGATTTTTTCCCCTGGCGCTATTCCAGGAAAAGCCACTTCGCCGCCTTTTCCCCACCACCGGAGCTGTCCTTTCGCGACGCCGGGCTGGCCGATCTCAAATATTATCAACACCTGCTCGCCTGGTCCGTTCTGACGGCCAGCCTGCCGGCCGGCGCCCGGGTTCTGGAAATCGGCGGCGGCGCTTCCCGTCTCGGCCGAGCGCTGGCCAAACGGTTTGAGTACGTCAATCTCGATCCCCTGGCCGGTCTGGGCAACGGACCAACCGAGGTACCCGAAACGCCGCCGGGTCGGCTGGTGCGGGCATCGCTCGGGGAATGTTCCCCGGCCTTGGCCGACGGCTCCTTCGACGCGATTTTTTCGGTTTCGGCTCTGGAACATGTGCCCGAAGATCCGGCCGTGTGGCGCGCCATGCTGGCCGACCTCGCCCGGCTGGGGAAACCCGGGGCGTTCCACCTGCATCTCTTCGATGTGACGGCCGGACCGACCGGTCCCTGGACCAACAGCTTTCTGCCCTACCTGCTGGCCAGGCTCGACCGACGGGACGAATTCACCCCATTTGCGACCATCATGGCCGATCCGGACTGGCATTTTCTGTCCCGGACCGCCTACGACCGCAACTGGCTACCCTTGACCGGCATCCCCTTTGACGCCTTCGGCCGGGCCTTTTCCTGGAATCTCTTTTTTACGGCCGACGAACTGCCGCCGCCGGAAAGCGGCCACGACGCCGCCGTCCACATGGGCGCGGATCTGGCCGCCGCCGCGGCCCTGCCCGAAATCCTCGTGCGCCAAAAGCTCCCGACCATCCGGCTCGTCACCCCGTCGATGAATCAGGCCGCCTTCCTGCCGGCAGCCATGGACAGCATTTTGTCCCAAGGCTATCCGGGCCTTGAATATGTGGTCCTCGACGGCGGCAGCCGCGACGGTTCGGATGCCATCATCCGCCGGGCCGCCCGGCACCTGACGGCGTGGCGTTCCCGGCCCGATGACGGCCAATACGCCGCCGTGGCCGAAGGGCTGGAGGGCACCGACGCCACCATCCTCGGCTGGCTCAACGCCGACGATATGCTCCATCCCCTGGCCCTGCGCAAAGTGGCCGACGCCTTTCTGTCCCATCCGGAAACGCGCTGGTTGACCGGCCGTCCCACGGCCTTCGACGCTTCGGGCCGGGTGACCTGGGTACGGCCGGATCTGCCCCGTTGGACGCCGGATATCTTTTATGCCGGCGACTTCCGGGCCTTCATCCAACAGGAAAGCACCTTTTTCACCCGGGAACTCTGGCAGGCCGCCGGGGCCGATTTTTGCAAGGATTTCCCTTTGGCCGGCGATTTTGACTTATGGCTGCGTTTTTTCCGGCTGACCGATTTACGCGTTGTGGACCGTCTGCTCGGCGGCTACCGGATGCATGGGGCCAACCGGGCCATTCTCGCCCACGACGCCTATATGCAGGAAGTCCAACAAAGCCTGGCCCGGCACCGTCATTTTTTTGCCGGGCCAACGAGGGAATAGGGAATAATGAATATCGGAGCCATGGTGCCGGCCCGAATGGGCTCCAAGCGCCTGCCGGGAAAAAACATCATTGATCTGGCCGGACGGCCGCTTTTGTGCTGGACGCTCGATGTGCTGCTTGAAAGCGACATATTCCACGACATCACAGTATCGACGGAAAGCGAAGACGTCGCCGCCGTCATCCGGGAACGCTATCCGGCCAGCGCGGTCCATGTGCTCAAGCGTCCCGAGGCCCTGGCCGGCGACGACGCCCCCCTGCGCGACGTCATCGCCCACTATATGGAATCCCGCCCGGATCTGCATTGGGGCGGCCTGTTTATGCCGACGTTCCCCTTTCGCCGTCCCGAACGGCTCCGGGAAGCCGCCAACGCCATCTATAGCGGCAATCCCCTGCGCGTGCAGGCGGTATGCCCGGAACAACAGTGGGACCGGGATTATTATTATCCCCATGCGGGCGGCTACGCGCCGGTTTTCGCCGGGTTTCCCACGTTGCTGCGTTTTTCCTCCACCAGCTACATGCTCTGGCGTCGGGAAACCCCGGAAAGCACGTATATGAACCTGGGGTATCGCCTAAACGAACGGGAATACCGTCTGCAGGTGGGCCTCGACGAAACCATCGATATCGATACGCCGGCCGATCTGCATCTCGCCCGACAGGTGGCCGCCGGAGCCCGACTGACCCAGACGCCCGTCACCACCCGCGTGGTCGGTCCTTGGTATGTCCAAACACCGACCGGAGCGGACAGCAACGCCTTTTTGGATTGGATCGGCCGGGACAAACTGGCCGACGCCTTCAGCCCGTTTTTGTTGTTGCAAAAGCCGCATCCGCCGCTATTTACAGCCCGTCTCGTCAACGATGTGCCGGAATATTGTTTTCTCAATGAGACGGCCCGGGACCATACCTGGTCGCCGGCCTATGTGACGACGACCAACACCGCCCATTGCCTGCCGGTCTACCAGCAAAGTCCCTGCTGGCGACTTGTGGCCCGCAATGCGCCCCGCCACCAGCCGCCCGTCAAGGTCCGCCGCGAGGATTTCTGTCGGACGTTTCCGGCCGAAGCGTCCCTGGTGCCGGCCAACCGGGTGCTCTTTGTGGAAGACATGCAGCGGGAGCCCTTTTACCGCGATCCCTATCAACTGATAGGAAAATAGCTTCCGCACCACAGACGCAGGCGACCGGCGACGCCACCAGCCACATTTTCGTCCCCGTTCAGACAATTTGGGAGGAGACTGTCGGCTGTGGTCCGTCTTCCGGTTGCGGACGCCCGCGCCTCAGCGTCCGGGGCAGCCGGTGACGATGGACGTGGCCAGCGGCATCTGGCTTGCGGCCGGCGGCGCCAATCCTGACGGGATGGGTTCGAACGCCGGCGTGGCCGCAGGCGCACAGGCCGGTCCGGTGGCGCTGCTGCGGCCGAACCACCGGGCGAGCAGCGTTTCGGTCAGCAAATCCCCGACCCAGGCATTGCCGGCCACGCTCCAATGGGTGTCCACGCCCGTATAGGTCGTTTCGCCCGTCGGCGTTTTTTCTCCAAGGCACGGAGTGAAATCGAGGATGGTCTCCTGGGGCAGCCCGACATTTCGGGCCAACTCCCGGGTGATACGTTCGGGCAGGGCCGGATCGATCGCTGCGGGGTCCACGTCAAGATCCAGGGCCGCCTGTCGGCCGACCGTCGGCGACACGGCGCACAGCGGCGGACTCAGCATAACCAGCACGGGCTTACCCGAGGCCTGGACCTTGGCGACCGTGGCCAAAAAGAGTTGATACCAGGGCAGATTATTTTTGTAAGCGAACATGGTTTCGCGCACAAAGGGCTTCAGGTGCGAGCGCATCTCCGAGGCCATCTGCTCCGCGGAAAGCGGCAAGAGCGATTGATAGCGCGGGTCGCCGGCGGAGGCCACGGCCTGCCCGGCGGCATTTTGCGGCAGGGGAAAGGCTGCGCTCCCATCCCCGGCGATGGCGATCTTCGGCACAACGGCTTGGTCCGTCCCCGCAACAACCGGAGTCGGCGAGGTCGCCGGTTGGGCTGGCGCAGCCGCCTTGCCGTCGGTGGGAGCGGCTTTTGCAGCGGCATCCACTTTCATTGTTTCCAGCTGCATGAGAATCCGGGCTTTGACGAAATCCAGGAATCGAAAATAAAACTGATGCGGCACAAGGGTGTATAGACCGCACGCCTCCCCTCTGGCGCAGATCTCCTCCAGCGCGGCGGCAAAGGCCTTTGGGTCATAGGGCGTATTGCGCACGTCATTAAAGTCGTTGCCCAGGTAGACGTTAAAAATAACGGCATCGTACTCCAGGGCCTGACTCCAAAAATAAAAGCGCTCCAGATACTCGGGGAAGGAAATGGAGGGGAAACCGAGGTTGACCACCCGGACATGCCGATTCAGGCCGGCCGCATTGAGGCGACGCTCCAGAACGGCGGAAAAACTATATTGCGCCTGGGTCACGGCGTAGCTGAAGGAATCCCCGAAAACCAGGATGCGGTACTCGTCGTCGGGCTTTTTCTTGGGCAACGGCCCGCCATGATCGTTTAAGAGCATCGGGCCCAGGGAATAGCTGGGAGCGTCTTTGGACACATACGAAAAGAGATGGTCCTTTTCATATATCTTGAAAAAATAATCGACGAGGAAGCAAACCACCAGGATTTGCACCACCACAAGCAACACAGAGCCAGTGATTCGCAACGAACGTTTCATAAGGATGAAGCCGGCCGGGACGACGGATCAGATCCATCCTTCCGGTATGCGGGATATGCGGTTGCAGAGAGCCCCCGGGCCGTCCCGGTGAAAAACGCCGGCCAACGCGGGGTCACTGTTTTAAAACCGCCCCTTCGCCGGCAAAAAAGACGGCGCTGGCGGGAGAAGGCCCGGTGACGGCCAGGGTTTTGCGGGCGGTTTGGGAGCCGTACACGGCCTTGTAGCCGAAAGAGACCGCGGCGCTGCCGGAAGACGCACCGTCCGGACGCAGGATAAATTCGAAGGGGATGGCGGCGTCTGCCCCAAGGGCCATGCCTTTGTAGCGTTTTTCGGCGCTGGCCAGCACATTGCCGTCCGTATCGCGCAGATAGGCGGTCAGGGTGAGTTCTTCCAATCGATCGACCCAGGGCGGCAGATGCTCCATGACCGGACTGGTCCGGCCATGCAGGACCACGTTTTTCCCCTGCCTGGTTCCGGTAAACTCAAACCGCCAGAATTTCATGTCGAGGGCGGTCGGCGCGACCGTCGCAACCGGCCGGGCTTCCAGATGGGACACCGACAAGCGCGCGCAACCGGCAAGGCACATCGCCGCCAAAACGATTGCGGGCAACAGGGCCAGCCGGAACGAACGGTCCGGAAAATCGCGTGGAGCAAACATCCCGTATCTCCCTGCCATCCGGCCTAGTTCCCTGGAGGTCCGGCCACGATCATTTCGGCCAGGGTCAGGTCCACTTTGGGCGGCCGACCGGGCCGGTTGCCCCAAAGCTCCATTTCGCAGCCGGCCAAGCGGCGCAAGAGCGGCGTGCGATCCATGGCCTTGATCCCCGGATTGGCTGCGGCCAGCCGCTGGCAGGGACCACACCCCGGAAATTCCCGGACGCCCATCGCGCCCAGCAGGACATTGGGCACGCCATGAAGCCGACAGATCATAAGCCGGTGGTCATAGATGCCGCAAAGCCCGTCGTCATTGAGCGGACAAAGGATACGCGGCGTCTCGCCCCGGGCGACCGCCTCCCTGGCCGTGACCACATACGCGTGGGCCCGTTGTTCGTACACGCTGCGGCGCTCGGCCGGCAGCGCGGCCAGCCCCTTATGGAGGTAGAGCCACTCAACCAGGGTATGGTGCTGAAAAAAACTATAGCAGCAGTTTTCGGCGCAGCCGGCGCAGGAAAGCCCGGCCGCCGCAGCAGCCTGCACATAGGCCGCGTCCATGTCGGCATACAGGCCGGCCAGTTTTTTGAGCACCACGCGCTGGCGCGACACCGGAAAAGATGCAGTCACAATGCGATTCCTTGCACTATCTGTTCAATACAGGCCGCTGGCGACAGACCGTCGGTGGCCACGGTCAGATCGGCGGCGGCGGCATACAGCGGTTGACGTTCGGCGTACACGTCCGACAAGGTCATCCCGCCCGGGATGATAAAGGCGCGTTCCAACGGATCGCCCACCCGGGTCAAAAACGTGGACAGGCCAATGGAAAGATAGACCACCGGGCCACAGGCCTTGAGCCGGGCCACGGCCTGCCGACCATAAATAACGGAGCCGCCCGTGGCCACCACGCACCGCTTGACATGCAGGTCGGCCACCACCTCGTCTTCCAGGCGCAAAAAATCCGCCAGGCCGCGATGGGCCAGGATCTCGGGCAGCCGCGCGCCGCAAGTGGCCTCGATCAGGCGGTCGGTGTCAAGGCAGGCCCAGTCCAGCCTCGCGGCCAGCAAGGCCGCCAGCGTGGATTTTCCCGCTCCGGCCATGCCGATCAGGCTGACGCACCGTTCGTCGGAAACCCGGTTTAAAAGAGGTGGTTGCATACTCCGCGCCTTGCCGCCATGGCGGTGAAAGGCACCCTAGCCTTTTTCCCACGGAATTCAAACCCGCAAACCCGAACGCGTTGTCAGAGAGGCGGCCTTTGGCTAAGAAGGGAGGCGCGACGGTTGCGGCGCAATACGGATTGGGGGGAGCCATGTCGGAAAGCACCATTCAGCTCATTATCGATTACGCCGAAGAGGGCAACGCCGTTCGCGCCGGTTTTTTTGCCGAACACGCCGAACTTGTGGACAAAGTGGCCCGCACGATGGCCGTCTCCCTGGCCCGGGGCGGAAAAATTCTTTTTTGCGGCAATGGCGGTTCCGCGGCCGACGCCCAACATCTGGCCGCCGAATTCGTCAACCGCTTCGAGTTGGAACGGCCGCCGCTGCCGGCCCTGGCCTTGACCACCGACTCGTCCATACTTACCGCTATCGGCAACGATTATGGCTTTGACCGGGTTTTCGTCAAACAGGTCCAGGCGCTTGGAGCGCCGGGCGACGTGGTGGTCGGCATCTCCACCTCGGGCAACAGTCCGAATATCCTGGCGGCCTTGCGGGCAGCCCGGGAAAAGGGCTGCCTTACGGTCGGCCTGGCCGGGCGCAATGGCGCGCTCGTGCCCCTTTGCGACTATGCCCTGCTGGTGCCCCACGACCGTACGTCGCTTATCCAGGAAGTGCATATCGCCATCGGCCACCTCCTGTGCAAACTTGTTGACTATTACCTCTTCGAGGCGGTCATGGAGCTGAGCCCCTACCTCGAAGACCAATAACCCACCCGGTCCGGCCTCGACTGCAATCCCAAGGAGTCCGTTTCATGCCTATTTACGAATTTGCCTGCCAGAAGTGCGGGGCCCAGTTCGAGGAACTCGTCTCCAGTTCGGCGACCACCTGTCCCCCCTGCCCCAAATGCGCCTCGGGCGACACCAAGAAACTGATGTCCGCCTGCCGTACCCGTACCGGCGGCGGCCAGACCGGAGCCCGCACCGCCACCACGCCCTCGGGGGGCGGTTGCGCCGGCTGCGCCGGCGGCAGCTGCGCCACCTGCCATTAAGACCCCCCGGCTCCGATAACCGACTCCGACCCGCGTCCAGGGCTCCCCTGGCCCGGGTCGGACGCAACGAACGCTCCCGAAGCGTGTGGATAGACTATGCGTGAAAGACTTGTCATCGCCACCCGTGGCAGCAAATTGGCCCTCTGGCAGGCCAACCACGTAGCGGCCCGGCTGCGGGAAACCTATCCCGGCCTCGTCGTCGAGTTGCTGCCCATCAAAACCAAAGGCGACAAAATCCTGGACGTCCCCCTGGCCCAGGTCGGCGGCAAGGGACTGTTCGTCAAGGAAATCGAGGAAGCCCTCCTCGACGGCCGGGCCGATCTGGCCGTGCATTCCATGAAGGACGTTCCGGCCGAACAACCGGAGGGGCTTGTCGTCGGCATCACCCCCGAACGGGAAGATCCCTGCGATCGTCTGCTCTCGGTGGCCTACGACTCCCTGGCCGCCCTGCCCCGCGGTGCCTCGGTCGGGACCAGCAGCCTGCGCCGCAAGGCCCAGCTTCTCGGCCTGCGCCCGGATCTCGCCATTGTGGATTTGCGCGGCAACCTGGACACCCGGGTCGGCAAGCTCCTGGACGGCCGGTTCGACGCCATTATCGTGGCCTCTGCCGGTTTAAACCGCCTCGGCCTGAGCGCCCCGAAATCCGTCCGTCTCGGACCGCCGGAATTTTTGCCCGCCGCCGCCCAGGGTGCCCTTGGCCTCGAATTTCGTATCGCAGACCAGGAAACGGCCGCCATGCTGGCCTTTTTCGATCACCCCGAAAGCCGCGACGCCGTGGCCGCCGAACGGGGCTTTCTGGCCCGTCTGGAAGGCGGTTGTCAGGTGCCCATCGCCGCCCATGCCGTCATCGACGGCGACACCGTGAAGCTGACCGGACTGGTGGCCGATCCCGAAACCGGCAAAACCTTTCGCGACGCCATTGCCGGGAAGCGTTCCGACGCGGTCTCCCTGGGCCGCACCCTGGCTGAATCTGTCTTGGCTCTGGGAGCCAAAGCTGTACTTGACGCCGTTTATCAGAATATATCCTAACGCATGGGTAAAACCGCGCTCAAAAATATCCTGCTCGGCCTCGTGGCCGCCGGCATCCTGGCGGCCATGAGCGCCATGGCCCTGACCAGTCGTTTAAACGTCCACCCCGACGAACTTGATCATGTCAATGCCGGCCGATACTTCATGCAGTATTGGGATTTCCCGGCTATGGACGATCCTCGGCTGGCCCAGACGTTTAGCAACTACGGCGTCACCTACCTGCAGCAGCTGGATATTGTCTATTTTTTTGCTGGGAAATTTGCCGCCGCCGTGCTGCCCCTCGTCGGACAGGACTATATTGCCCTTCGTTTTTTCAATATCTTTTTATTCGCGGTCCTGATGGGACTTTTTTTACGCCTGCCGGACAACCGGAAAATTGCCTTCCTGCCATTGTTTATCACGCCGCAGATTTGGTATGTCTTTAGTTATTTCAATGGGGATGCGTTCCCCATGTTCCTCACCTTCGGCATGGTCTATTGCATCGCCCGCCTGGATCTGCCGATTCCCGATCTCCCCTGCGCCTGGCGTTCGCCCGCGACCCGCCGGCTGCTTGGAACCGGCGTACTCCTCGGCCTCGTGTGCATTTCAAAACAAAATTACTACGTTTTCGCCGCCTTCACCCTGGCCTTCTTCGGCGTCTGCGGCCTCAGCGCCGGCAATCTCAAGGCCGCCGCCAAAAACGCCTGCGTGGTCTTTGCCCTGGCCGCCATCCTGTTTGGTCTGCGCTCGGGCTATAACGTCTATCTCAATCGCACGGTCCGCCCCGATACCCCCACGTGCAATGCCGAAAAATACGCCCAGAACGACTACAAACCATCGGCCCAGCAAACCGGCAATCAGTTTTGGGGACTGCGGATGCGGGATCAGGGCCTGACCTATCCCCAGTTATTCACCATCTGGACCTGGCATATCTGGTCGTTTCGCACCTCATTTGGCGTGTATGACTTCATGAAAATTTATGCGCCATTTATTTACTATCGTTATATGGGCTACCTGCTTTGGGCGCTTATGGGCACGCTGATCCTGGGGCTGCTTCTCTTTGGCCATCCCGGAGGCAGTGCGGCCGTTGGCGTCTTCCTGCTTTTTACCACCCTGACCATCTTCCAATCCACATGGCACTCCTGGACCTCGGACTTTCAAGCCCAGGGACGCTACCTCTTCCCCATCGGGGCCATGGCCGGCATGACCCTGGCCCGCTTCGCTCCGGCCGCCAACCGCACCCTGCCGATCGCCTTCCCCCTGGCCGTTGCGATGCTCGCCATGTCCTTTTATTCCTTCGTGTATGTCGGTCTGGCCAATATCCCGAAATAGGGGAGAGAGAGGGAGGGGAGAAGAAGCGGGGCGCTGCCCCGGACCCCGCTGGGGGAAATGATTTCCCCCAGGCCCCCTCAAGGGGGGAATGGGGCGAGAGAGGAGGACAGGCTCCATCGCCCCGAGGCCGGGCAATTAGCTGGCGGTGCTGACGCCGGCAGCGGCGAACGTGGCCATCGTATTGTAGACATTGGCGCTGGCCCGCATCAGGAACAGGGCCAGCGCCGCGCCGGTCCCCTCGCCCAGGCGAAAGCCCAGATCAAGCAGCGGCTTTTGCCCCATGGCGTCGACAATGGCCATATAGCCGGGTTCGGCCGAAGCATGGCTTAAAAAGGCGTAGTCGGTCACGGCCGGGGCGATGGCCCGGGCGGCGGTAAAGGCGGCCGTCGAAATAAAGCCGTCCACCGCAATAGGCAGCCTGTAGACGGCCGCCCCCAGGACCAGACCGGCCAGACAGGCGATTTCCAATCCGCCGAGAGCCGCCAGGATCGCCACAGGATCGCCCGACGCCACGACGGCGCCATGCAGCTTCAAGGCCCGGCCAATGACCGCCGCCTTGTTGCGCACGCCGGCAGCGTCAAGTCCGGTGCCCGGGCCGGTGATCTGTTCCGGAACCAAGCCGAGATAGGCGCAAAAAAGCGCCGTGGACGGCGTGGTGTTGGCAATGCCCATATCGCCCGTGCCAAGGGCTTTCACCCCATCGGCGGCCGCTTCCCCGGCCAGGGACACGCCAAGCAGCAACGCGTCGAGGCAGGTCTCCCGGCTCATGGCCGGCCCCATGGCCAGATTGGCCGTGCCCGAGGCCACCCGGGAGCCGGCAAAACGGGGATGCGCCGCAAAGGGCTCGCCCAGGCACCCGGCGTCGACCACCCGGAGATCCACGCCGGCGGTGTTGGCCAGAACATTGATGCCTGCGCCGTCGGCCAGAAAATTCTCCACCATCTGTCGGGTGACGGCCTGGGGAAAGAGGCTGACGCCTTCGGCCGCCACGCCATGATCGCCGGCGCAGACGTAAATGCGGGCCGGATCAACGACGGGGGCCTGCCCGCCGCGAATGGCGAACAACCGTTCGGCCAGCTCTTCCAGACGGCCAAGGCTGCCGCGCGGCTTGGTCAGGTTGTCCAAATGGGCCTTGGCGACGGGGAAAAGAGCCGGGTCCACGGGCCGGATGGCGGCCAGGACCTCGGGCAGGGTCAGCGACATGCAAACTCCTTTTACGAATGGGAAGGTTCTTCGGCAAAACGCGGCTGGCCCGTTGAGTCAAGCACGGCCTGCCAATAGTCGGAACACGTGTCGATATGCCGCCGTTCCCTGGTGACGAGCGGCAGCGGGACATGGACGAAATGATCGTTGACGCAGCCGATCATAAGCCCGGTCTTGCCGGCCATGCCGGCGTGCACGGCCAGACGGCCAAGAAAGCCGCAATACACGGCGTCGGCGGTATTGGCCGGCACGGCCCGGACAATGTAGCTCGGGTCGATCACTTTGAGCGTCACGGGCAGATTGCATTCCTTAAAATGCCGTTTGATCTGAGCGGCCAGCAGGCCGCAGAAATCGCCAAGGACCAGATTGCCGGAAGGATCGGTGCGCCCCGTTTCCGGCACCAGATGCTGGCCGGCCCCTTCGGCGGTCACAATGACGGCATGCCCGCGCGTGCGCAGACGCTGTTCGAGTACAGCCAGCACGCCATTGTCCCCGGTCAGGGCAAACCGTTCCTCAGGCACCAGCACCATGTTGACGTTTTTAAGGCCCATGCTGGCCTCGGCGGCGATAAATCCGGATTGCCGGCCCATCAGCTTGACCAGACCGATGCCATACGGCGCGCCGAGCGCCTCGACATGGGCGCAGGCAATGGCTTCGGTGGCCGTTTCGGCGGCGGTTTGGAAACCGAACGTCCGCGACACGAAATGGATGTCGTTGTCCACGGTCTTGGGGATGCACACAATGCTGATCGGCAGGCTCCGGCTGGCGATTTCCGCCTGGATGGCCGAAGCGGCCCGCAGGGTGCCAAATCCGCCGATCAGGATGCAAACGCCGATGCCCAGACGTTCCAGGGCGTCGACGATCTCGTCCACAGGCTGGGGGCCGCGGGAAGAGCCGAGGATGGTGCCGCCGAATTCATGGATCTCGGCCACGTTCCCGGCGGAGAACTCCAGCACGTCATGGCGGCAGGCCGGAATGAAGCCCCGCAGGCCATACCGGATACCAAGCGTCGCCGCCACGCCGTAATGGTGGTGGGCCTCCATGACGATGGCCCGGATGACGTCATTGATGCCGGGGCACACGCCGCCGCAGGTGACAATGGCGATTTTGGTTTTATGCGGCGAGAAAAAGATCCGGGCCCGGGGGCCGGCCTCTTCGAAATAGACCGGGACAACGGGGGCATCCGGCTGCGTCGGTTTGGAAACATCGACCAAAATCCCGGCGTCATCGGGAAGAAACGAGCCGGAATGCTTGGGGTTGTCGCAGGTTAACGGGCCCAGGGTCGGCACGATCGTGGCTTCAGGCGAAAGGGACAAATCCATGGTGGCGTCCTTCTTGTTGCGCAGGGCGACTCCTTGCGGCATCACGGTTGCGGGCGGCGACAGACTCCCCAGGTGGTAGCCTTTTGCGCGCGTGGCATCAACCGGCCGCCCCCCCCGAGGAGGATACGTCGTGGGTCGCACGTTTGTTTTTTTACCGCCGTTGCGGACGATTTCCGGTGGCTTGGCGGTCCTGCTCGATACCGCCGCACTGCTTGCCGCCACCGGCCATGCCACAACCCTTGTCCTGCGGGAGCCCGGAGCCACGCCGCTGCGTCTGCCCGAACATCTGCCAACAGTTTCCCTGACGGCCACCGGCATGGGGCCGGGCGATCTGTATCTCGTTCCCGAAGGCTGGCCCAATGCCCTGGCGCCGGGATTTGCCGCCGGGGCGCGCTGTCTGGTGTATTGCCAGAACTGGGCCTATCTCTGGGGCGGTCTGCCGGACGGCGTCACCTTTGACCGGCTGCCGGTTTCTTTTCTGGCGGTATCCGATCCGGTGGCCCGGTTTATCGGGCAGGCCCTCGGAACCGTTCCCCCTGTCCTGCGGCCCGCCATCGATCCGGCCCGATTTTTCCCGCCGGCTTCCAAGCCCGCCCCGCATCCGGTGCGCGTCGGGTACATGCCGCGCAAAAACAAGGCTCTGGCCGCCATGCTGCGCCGCATGGCCGAGGCGCGCGCCCAAAGGACGGGACGGGCCCTTGACTGGCTGCCCATTGACGGCCTGTCCCCGGACGGCGTGGCCGAAGCCCTGCGGTCCTGCCACGTTTTTCTGGCCACGGGCTTTCCCGAGGGCTGCCCGCTGCCGCCCCTGGAGGCCATGGCCTGCGGCTGCGTGGTGGCGGGTTTTGCCGGATTCGGCGGGTTTGACTACATGCGCCAGGTCGCGGGCGGCTATGCGCCGGAAGTGCCCCTGCGCGACGTGCCCTGGGGCGGCAACGGTTTTTACAGCGCCGACAATGATGTCTTCGGGGCGACGATCGCCCTGGAACAGGCGGTCAAACTGTGGATCGCAGGTGGCGCGCCGCTTGCCGCCACCCTGGACAACGGCCGGCGCACGGCCGCCGCCTACGGACCGGAAACCCGCCGGGAAGCGGTCGACGCGCTCTGGAAGAGACTGGGCAATGGATAAAATACTTTCCCAAAGGAACTATTTAATGTATGATGAAGCGACCGGCCGCGTCTGACGGCTTGTCGCCCGACCAGATTGCGGCCTCCACACGTAGGAGGTCATTACCGTGCCCGCTTTCGCCAAACGCATGTCCCAGGTGCGCCGCTCCTTTATTCGGGAGATCCTCAAGGTTACCGCCAATTCCTCTATTATTTCCTTCGCTGGCGGCCTTCCCAAGCCCGATCTTTTCCCCACCGGCCCTATGGGCGAAGCTGCCGCCGCGGTATTGGCCGAATCCGGTCCGGCTGCCCTCCAATACTCCGTAACCGAAGGCGAACCCGGCCTGCGCGAATGGATCGCCGCCCGGTATAAGGCCAAAAAGAATCTCGATATCGATCCGGCCCACATCCTGATCACCAACGGCTCCCAGCAAAGCCTGGATCTGCTCGGCAAGGTTTTTCTCGATCCGGGCGACGTGGTGGCCGTGGAGCTGCCCGGCTATATCGGCGCCATCCAGGCTTTTTCCATCTTCGAACCGGCGTTTACCGGCGTGCCCCTTGGCCCGGAAGGTCCGGACATTGACGTCCTGACCGCAGCCCTGCTCGAACGCAAGGCCAAGATGTTCTACGCCGTGCCCAACTTCCAAAACCCCTCCGGACTGACCTATTCCCTGGCTGCCCGACGGGCCGTGGCTGAAGTGCTCCGCGTTTCCGACACCGTCTTCGTCGAGGACGACCCGTACGGCGAGTTGCGCTTTTTCGGCGAAAGCGTGCCCCCGGTTTCCGCCTTCCTCACCCAGGATCGGTTCATGCTGGGCACGTTCTCCAAAATCGCCGCCCCGGGCCTGCGCCTGGGCTGGGTGGTGGCCGACGCCGACACCCTGCCCAAGCTGGTCACGGCCAAGCAGGCCTCGGATCTGCATTGTTCGACCCTGGTCCAGCGCATCCTGATGCGCTATCTGGCCGATAACGATCTCGACGCCCATATCGCCACCATCCGGGCCGTCTACAGCGCCCAGCGCGATCTTATGCTCGAGTGCATCAAGAAGGAATTCCCGCCCGAAGTCGCCTGCACCGAGCCCGAAGGCGGCATGTTCCTCTGGGTGACCCTGCCTGAGGGCTGCTCGTCGTTTGACCTGTTCGATTTGTGCATCAAGGAAAAAGTGGCGTTCGTGCCCGGCGGACCGTTTTACGTCAACGGCGAGGGGTTGCGGGACATGCGGCTCAACTTCTCCAACGCCGACCCCGACCATATCGTCGAGGGCATCGCCCGCATGGGCCGGGCTATCAAGGCCCTGCTCGCCAACCCCGGCTGCGGGTGCAAGGGATAACCGGCCTATGGCCCCAGCCGCTCCCTCAGGAACCGATACCATCGCCGCCGTGGCCACTCCACCGGGGCGCGGCGGCGTTGGCGTCATCCGCGTGAGCGGTCCGCAAAGCCGCGCCGTGGCCGAACGTCTGTTCGTCTCGCCACGGCCGGACTTTACGGGCCTTCGTCCCTACCGGCTGCATCACGGGACGCTGCGCGCCCCATCGGGACGGACGCTCGACGAGGCCATGGCGGCCTTCATGCCCGGTCCGGGCAGCTATACCGGCGAGGACACCGTGGAACTCTATTGCCACGGTTCGCCGGCCGTCCTGACGGCCGTCCTGGCGGCCGTCTTCGCCTGCGGCGCCCGACCGGCCGGACCAGGGGAATTTACCAAACGCGCCTTTCAAAACGGCCGGCTGGATTTGTCCCAGGCCGAAGCGGTCGCCGAACTCATCGCCGCCCGGGGCGACGCCCAGGCCGATCTGGCCCTGGCCCGTCTTGCCGGTGGCATGGGCCGCGCCGCCGCCGAACTCGGGCAGGCCCTGGAGGAATTGCGGGCCGGCATCTGTCTGGCGGTGGATTTTCCCGAAGAGGAAGTGGAATGTCTGCCCCGGGCGGCCTTTGCCACGGGCGTGGCCGCCGTTATCGACCGCATCGACGCCCTGCTTGCCGCCAACCGCCGGGCCAGACCGTTTCGCGAAGGAGCCCGGGTGGCCCTTTTTGGTCGGGTCAACGCCGGCAAATCCAGCCTTTTCAATGCGCTGCTCGGCACGGACCGGGCCTTGGTGACCGATTGTCCGGGCACCACGCGGGATTATCTGGAAGAGGGGCTGACTCTCGACGGCCTGCCGGTGCGCCTGCTGGATACGGCCGGGTTGCGCGAAACGCCCGACGCCATCGAACGGGCCGGCAAGGAACGCGGTCTGCGTCTGGCCGAACAGGCGGATCTGGGCTTGTATCTGGTGGATGGTTCCTGTCCCGCCGTCTCGGATGCGGAAACGGAAGCGCTCTTGGCGGCGTTGACCCCGGCACGGGTGTTGGTCGTTATCACCAAGGCCGACCTGCCGCCGGCTTCCCCGGCCCCGGCCGTCCGCCTTGTGGCCAGAGGCTTTGAGACGCTCGCCATCTCGTCGCGCACAGGTTTCGGCCTGACCGGGCTGCTGGCGGCCATACGGGCCCGGCTGACCCGCACGCACGGCCCGTGCGAGCCCGACACGCCCGCCCCAAGCGACCGGGAAGCCGCCGCCCTGACGGCCGCCAAAACGGAGCTGACGGAGCTTGCGGCCGATATTCAGGCCGCTATTCCGTATGATCTGCTGGGGGTCCGCCTGGAGACGGCGCATGGACTGCTGGCTGCCGTGACGGGCGAGAGCTCGCCCGAGGACATCTTCAACGCGGTATTTGAAAAATTCTGTATCGGCAAATAAGGCCCGGTCCGCTCAACCGAGCTTGTCCCGAATGGCAATGGCCTCGGCCAGATTCGGGTCCAGGTCCAGGGCGCGCACGGCGTAATCGTAGGCGTCGTCGCGTTTGTGCCATTTGAGATAGAATTTGGCCAGATTGAGATACGTCTTGGGGTGGGCTCCGAACGACCGGACCGCGTGCAGGTACAGGGCCTCGGCCTTTTTGAATTCCCCCAGAGCGTCATAGGTGGCAATGGCCATCCGCCAGGCGTGCTGGTCGGTTGGAAATTTTTCCACGGCCATGGCGAACATCTGGGCCGCCTCCATCAGCAGGCCGGCGTCGTAGAGAATCTTCCCCACGATACGCATGATGTCGGGTTCGGAACCATAGGTTTCCACCACCCGGCGCAACACCACCTTGCCTTTGGGATAATTCTTCTTGCGCAGCAGCTCCTGGGCCATCTTAAGCCACTCATCGCGCTGGGCAATCCGCTTCTTTTCCTTACGATCCTTTTCGCGCTGCTCCATCTGCTCCATTTTGATATTGAAGGCCATGAGCTTTTTGATGATCAGCGTTTCCTGACCGGCTTTGTAGCGCAGGAAGGGACCGTTGGTGATGCCGAGGCTTTCGAGGAAGGTTTTCACCCGGGGATGGCGGCTGAACTCGTCGCACAGCTCGATAAAAAGCAGATCGATTTCCGATCGGCCACGGCCCAGGGCAGGATTCGCCGTGCGCAGCATCAGGGAGTCCTTGGCCGCCTCGATACAGCGCGGCAAATCATCCCGGCGCAGGTACCCCCTGGCGCGGTTGATGTTTTCACGGATGGCCCGGGCATCCGCCAGCATCCGTTGATGGTCGACCCTGCGCTGCAGCATTCCTGCCTGTCTCTCCGTTGTGGCGGGTCCCAGTCCCGGCCTACAACGTGGCCAAAGTTCTCAGACTCGCCTCATGCCCGCGGACCCAGGCAAACAGATCAAGCAAAATCGTTTTGGCGTTTCGCCTGGGCTCCCAGCCGTAGTCCGCCGTCACCCGCCGGTTATCACTTATATATATCGCCAAATCGGCCGGCCGGTTTAGGGGGACAGTCCGAATGGCAATGGCGTTGCCCGTAATTTCCTGACAAAGCCTTGTGGCTTCCAAAAGGGACAGGCTCGAAAAAAGACCACCACCGACATTGTACACCTTCCCCCGGGCCTTCTCAAGATCTGAAATCTGGAGGTCGATGAGCGCAAAGAGATCCTCTATGTGGAGCAGATCACGCACCTGTCGGCCCTGACCGCCAAAACCGATATACGATAATGGCCGTTTAAAATAGTGCGCCTGCATCCACAAAGAAAAAACGCCCTGATCCACTTTTCCGAATTGCCAGGGTCCGGCAATAACGCCGCAACGGTTGACGACAACCCGGAGATCATACATGGCCTCGTATTCGCGGATGAGAAGCTCTGCACACAGCTTGCTGGCGCCGTACATCGACTTGGGGCCGTTTAAATCAAAATCAACATCAATGCCTGCGACGCTCCAGCCGCGTGGTCCCGGTCCATCTTGCCAAAAAAAACGCGTTGCGCTCTCGCCCACGGGAATCGCATTGACGGCCTCATACGGATACACCCGACTGGTGGAAAGAAATACCACGTCAGCCTTGTTTTTCCGGGCCAGTTCCAGACAGTTGATGGTGCCTGTCAGATTGGTGTCGAGAAGGTACCGGGGACTGCCCCCGAAGCCGGCCAACACCGACGGTTCCGCCGAACATTCGAGCAGCAGGTCGATGGGCGTGGAAAATTCCAGATCGTCGGGATTGCGAATGTCGCCATGCACCACCCGGACACCTGCCGCGGCCAGACGGGGCAGATTGTATTCCGATCCGCGCCGTCGCAGATTATCCAGGGCGATGACCGTCAGGTCAGGCGTCTTGCGTTTCAAGGCCACGGCCAGATTGCTTCCGACAAAACCCGCTCCGCCGGTGACGAGCACGGTTTTATGGGAATGCATGGCAGCTCCTTTGGACAAGACGGGGACTTCCGCAAAAGCCGGCACCCCGCGCGCTCCGGCACACACCCAGGGCAGCCGAGGCCCTGTCGCAGGCCGGTCTGTGCCCGAAGAAAATTTATGGCAACTGCAGCCGCGTACCACCTTGCGGCCTCGGAAGCAATTCCACGGGCCCGGCGCGAGACGTCACACCACCCCAAATCCCTCCTGCGGCATTATTTTTTAAAACACCGTTTTACTTTTTAAACCGCTCCCGCGCCTTAAAAAAACGCCCGGTCCACACCCCAAACGACCGCGCCCAGCGGAAGCGCCCCCCCGGGATGCGCCTTATCCCCGTGCGACAAGTTCTTTTTGCACGGCGTAAATTTCCGCCAGAATCGTCGGCACGGTGTAGGTCATTTTCCAGTCAGGATAGTGACTTTCAAATTTTTTCAGCCCGCTGATCCACCAAATATGGTCCCCTGCCCGGTTGGCGTCCTGATAGGTGGCATCGAGCTGCCGACCGGTAATTTCCTCGCACATCCGGATGGCTTCCAGCATGGAGCAGTTGGAGCGCCGGCCGCCCCCCATGTTGTAGGCCTCGCCGATGCGGGGCTTTTGGACAAACTGCCAAAAGGCGGCCACCAGATCCGCCGCGTGGATGTTATCCCGGACCTGTTTGCCCTTATAGCCGTAGATACAATACTTTTTTCCGGTAATGCAGCAGCGCATGAGGTAGGACAAAAAGCCGTGCAACCGGGTGCCGGAGTGGGCCGGTCCCGTCAGACAGCCGCCCCGGAACACCCCGGTGTGCAGGCCGAAATACCGGCCATACTCCTGGGTCAGCAGGTCGGCGGCCACCTTGGACACGCCAAAAAGGCTGTGCGTGGTCTGATCGAGGGACATGGTTTCATCAATCCCGTCGGCATAGGGATGACTGGGATCGATCTCCCACCGGGTTTCCTGTTCGATCAGCGGCAGACGGTTGGGCGTATCGCCATAGACCTTGTTGGTGGAGGTAAAAAGAAATACGGCATCCGGGCAATATTGCCGGAAATTTTCCAGCATGACCAACGTGCCGTTGGCGTTGACGGTAAAGTCCGTTCCCGGATCGGAAGCGGCCCAATCGTGGGAGGGCTGGGCGGCGCAATGGATGACGACGCTGACGTCCTTGCCATAGCGCCTGTAAATCCGGCCTATGGCCTCATGATCGCGAATATCGGCGTCATAGTGCCTGTAGGTTTTAAACGAGGCTTCCAGGCGTTTGCGGTTCCAGGTGGTTGACGCCTCCTCTCCAAAAAAACGCTGCCGGAAATTATTGTCGATACCGACGACATCAAAGCCCTTTTCGCAAAATAATCGGACCGCTTCCGAACCAATCAGACCGGCCGAACCGGTGACAACGGCGACTGCCACGACCTCTCTCCTTTTGACCAAAGGGATCCGGACGCGGGAATCGAGACACCACCAAAAGAGAGCGAAAGCCGGCCCGCGACCGCACGATCACGGACTGCAAACGCTGTACCGCAAATGCCGGAACAGACCGGGCGGGTCGCAACACGGCATCCGGCTTGCCGGAAAGACGCGGGGCAACCGTCTGCCGGACGTCGGGCTGCGACCTGTACGGCCGGAATCGCCCCGCCCGTCCGTCGCAGCGTCGCAAAAAAACAGCGCCGCATCCCCGGGGGGCGTGCGGCGCTGCGTCATGGGCAGGGAATAACGGCCCGGGGCCGTTTATTTTTCCCGGCGCAAAAAGGCATCAAAATAATCAATGGTCTTTTTGAGGCCTTCAGACAGCGGGATTTTCGGCTCCCAGTCAAGTTTGGCCTTGGCCAGGGTGATGTCGGGGCGGCGCTGCTTGGGATCGTCCTTGGGCAGGGGCCGGTACTCGATGACGGACTTGGAGCCGGTATACTCGATGACCAGCTTGGCCAGTTCGAGAATGGTGAACTCACCCGGATTGCCGGTGTTGACCGGACCGGTGAAATCATCAGGCGTGTCCATCAGGCGCAGGAAGGCCTCGATCAGGTCGTCGACATAGCAGAACGACCGGGTCTGCTGGCCTTCGCCGTACACGGTCAGCGGTTCGCCGCGCAGGGCCTGAATAATGAAATTGGAAACCACCCGGCCGTCGTTGGGGTGCATCCGCGGGCCGTAGGTGTTGAAGATCCGGGCCACTTTGATGCGCAGGTTGTGCTGGCGGTGGTAGTCGAAAAACAGCGTCTCCGCGCAACGCTTGCCTTCGTCGTAACAGGAACGGAACCCGATGGGATTCACGTTGCCCCAATAGGACTCCGGCTGGGGATGCACCGACGGGTCGCCATACACTTCCGAAGTCGAAGCCTGCATGATCTTGGCCCGCAGCCGTTTGGCCAGACCGAGCATGTTGATGGCGCCATGCACGCTGGTCTTGGTGGTCTGCACGGGGTCATGCTGGTAGTGGATGGGGGAAGCCGGGCAGGCCAGATTATAAATTTCGTCAACTTCCACGTAGAGCGGGAACGTGACGTCGTGCCGCAACAGCTCGAAATGGGGATTGTCGAGCAGGTGCATGATATTTTGTTTCGCGCCGGTAAAATAATTGTCCAGGCAGATGACGTCGCAACCCCGGGCAATAAGACGCTCGCACAGATGCGAACCAAGGAAGCCGGCGCCGCCGGTGACGAGAACGCGTTTTTTCAGGTGCATGGCTTAGGCCTTGAACACAGTTTGGAGTAAAAGGTTAGAACGCGGAAAGCGTCTCAATAAACCCGTTTACAACGTTTGTAAACTCATCGCCAGACCAAGGACGCCCATTCTCCAGACTCATGCGTCTCCGGTTCGGGCAATCCCGTCGCACGATAGGCGGCGATGACCGCTGCCGCCTGGGTGACCAGAATGCCGGACAACACCAACACCCCGCCTGGGGCCACGTGGCGGACCAGCCGCCCGGCCATGGCCGTCAGCGGCGCAGCCAGGATATTGGCGGCCACGATATCGAACGTCTGGTTCTCGGCCAGGGAGCCGACGCCGCCGACAGCCAGCCGCATGGTCTCCCCGACGTGGTTGCGCTCCAGATTTTCGGCAGCGCACCACACAGCCTGGGGATCGATATCCAACCCGAAGCCCGTCAGCCCCAGCTTGCAAAGCCCGATGCCAAGGATGCCCGAGCCTGTGCCGAGATCCAGAAAATGCATGCCCGCCTTGATGCGCCCGGCCCGAAAACAGGTGGCGAACGCCTCCAGGCACAGGGCCGTGGTCGGGTGATGGCCGGTGCCAAAAGCCATCTTGGGCTCGATGATAATGGGCTGCCGGTCGTCCGTGTCCTTGTCCGCCATCCACGGCGGCAAAATCTCATAGACGCCGCCGACTTCAATCGGCGTAAAAAAGGCCATCCAGGCCGCGCCCCAGTCCTCTTCCTCGATAATGTCGGAATCGATACGCAGCTGCGGCCAGTCCCGGGCCGCTTCCGCCGCCAAATCCCGGGCCGGCGGCCCCTCTTCCAGGTGCACCCGGAAGCGCACCCCGCCATCGTCAACGGTCGATTCCTCCCAGCCCTGGGCCACGCGGCCGGCCAGCCAGGCTTCCACCCGCTCGGCCAGATCCCCCTGGTCCGGAACCACCATATCCACCCGCAACAGTTTTCGCACACAGACTCCTTAAAAGGGCGGCAGGAACACGACGCCGGCCGCATCGAGGGAGAAAGACGACGGACCCGATCCGGCGATACCTCGGGTCACATGGAAAAGACCGCCCGAAGGCGGCCTTGAAACACACGGAGAGGGCCGCGAAAACGCTTCCGCAGCCCTGCCTGCCGTTACGCTGGCAACCGGCCGTCAGGCGCTCTGATTGGTCAGGGTGCCGATGCCGGAGGCGTAGGCTCCAAGCACATCCTTGGAAAAATTGTAGGTCTGGCCCATCTCGCTTGTGCTGGAAGACGACTTGTGGGAGTCGGAATTCATGTAATCCAACGTCTTGCTCACGACGGCCGCGCCGAAGGTTTGCTTGTCGGTCGGGGTGTAGAAGGAAGTAGCGGTATTGTTCATGGTATCCAACGTCTTGGTCACGACTGCCGCACCGAAGGTCTGCTTGTCCATGGCCGAAGCCAGGGAACCGATACCCGAAGCGTCCATAGCCTCACTCCTTGGTCTGGCCGCCGGGATGCGGCCGTTGGTCATCCTTCCATTCTCCGTCTACCCAGCCCGGCATCGGCGGTCAAGCGCTATCCCACGTCCCGCAGCCTCTTTCCGGACAGTCCCCGGTCCTGGCTGCAAAAACGCGAATCCCGGCCGCAGGATGGAAAAATCGACCAATTAACGGGCGGCCATGGACACGCTCCCAGGCAGACGCACCGTCTGGCCAACATGCAGGCGCACGGGATCAAGCCCGGTGTTTTCGGCCAGGATGCGCTTGACCGAAACCCCGTAGCGGCGGGACAGGTCCCACAGGGTATCCCCGACAGAAACGGTGTGCTGGCGCGGCGCGTCACTGGTCGGGACCGCCGTGGCCGGGGTCGAAGCGTCCTTCGCCGGGACGGCGGCAGGCGTGGCGAGCGCTTGCGGCTGTCCGGCCGTGTCCGTCTTGCCATTGGCCGCCGCCACAGCCGCCAGGGACGAGGGCACCCGCAGCATCTGCCCTTCGCGCAGGCGCAACGGATCGACGCCGGGGTTGGCCGCGACCAACGCCTCGATCGTGACGTCAAAGCGCCGGGCAATGCTCCACAACGAGTCGCCGGCCGAAACCGGGAAATGCAGGGCATCCCCCGAAGCCACCGGCTGGACGGTGGGGATCGTCACGAGCTGGCCGACCCGCAAGCGCGAGGGTTCAAGCTCGCCGTTGACCGCCAGCAAGTCCTCCAAGCCAACGCCGAACCGGCGGGACAGGGACCACATGGTATCGCCCTTGGCCACGGGATACAGGCCGGAATCGCTGACGATCCGGGCATCCTGACGGGTCGGGGCCTGGCCGCCTTCGGCCCGGGCCTCGTCGGGCAGGGCCAAGACCTGACCGGGCTGGAGACGCTGCGGATCAACCGCCACGTTCAAACGCTTGAGCACGGCCACATCGACGCCCAAACGGTGGGCGATAAGCCACAAATTGTCGCCGTCGGCCACCACGTAGCCGTTGCTGCCGATCGCCGGGACAGCCGGCCGGCCGGCCTCGCCGCTTTCCGCCAGACGGGAATGCCCGGGACCGGGGATAACCAGGGACTGGCCGATACGAAGCCGCGTCGGATCGACGCCGGGATTGGCCTGGGTCAGCGACGAGATGGTCACGCCGTACTGCCGGGCCACGGACCAGAAATTATCGCCGTCGGCCACGGCATGGACCCGGGCGGCACTCGGTGCGGATGCGGCCGGCTGCGCTTTGGCCGGGGCCTGGGCCACGGCCGGCTGGGCCGGCGAGCCGGCGGGAACCGTCAACTGCTGCCCGATGGACATCCGGCGGGGATCAATGCCCGGATTGGCGTCGGTCAACTGTTCCGGGGTCACGCCGAGACGTTTGGCCACCGACCAGACGGTATCGCCGTCGGCCACGGCATAGACGCCGGAAGCCGCCGCTGCCGTCGCCGCCGGGGGGGCGGGGTTGGGGGCGGCGGGCGGGGGGGCGGGGGGGGGGGGGGGAGGGGGGGGGGGGCGGGCGCGGCGGGGCGGCCCGGCCCCGCCACCCCCCCGCCGGGCGCCGCGCGCGCCGGGGTCCCCCTGCAGGGGCCCACGCATCCGGAAGAGGCTTGCCTCTTCCGGATGGCGGACAAAGGGCTAATGCAGTCGGGAAGAACAGGTTGTCCGGTTGTCGTCGGCCAGGAGGACCCACAGCGCGGCGGCCCAGCCCCAGACGGCGTTATCCACGAAAACGACCAACGGGGTCAGATTACCGAGATCCAGGCCCCACAACCCTTTCTCGAGCTGGTTGGGAAAAACGATCAGCAGTTGGATAAGGGTCGGCCCCAGGCTGACAAGCAACCCCCGCCAAAAAAACGATTCAGACATCATGTGCGGCAGGAAAAGCAGTCCCCAAAGACCGCCCCAGATCAATCTGGGATAGAGCCAGGCCAGGGTCCATTGCGGGGCCAGGGCCACGTCCAGGGCGGCCGTCCAGCCATACGCCCCGGCCATCCACAAAAAGACGCTGTTGACCAGCCCGCCGAAAACTCCTCCGGCAAAACAGATGCTGGTCCAACCAAACAGATTCCGCATCCTTCCCTCCCCTTTCTGCCGCAACCAAACGCCCGGCGTTTTAGTTCGGCCTGCTCAGTATCGACAAGGATCGTAGCCGATTCAAAAGGATATGGCTTGGCCCGACAGCCGGCACTTCCTCGCCGGCCCGCAGGGTGGTCACCACGGCCCGCCCGATCACCAAACGACCGTCGCGGCCACTGTCACTAAACGTATGGAACCCCCACATATCGTGGTAAACCACCGGATGGCCATTGTACTGGCCGACATAAATCAGAATATGTCCCTGCATCCAAAGCAGCGTGGCAAAGGGCACGCCCTGGCTTAAAATCGTCGATTCCTTTTGAGAATTTTCCAGACCGGTCAAGGGGATAGACGCACCAGCCGCCGCCTGGCTGGCGGAATTTCGCGGCAGAAAGATGCCGAATGGCACAAAGATGTCATGCGTTAAGGCCGAACAATCGCGCTTGCCGTCAAGCCCGCCCCACCCATACGTCTGGCCCATCATCTGGTTGCCGACGGCAGCCACATTGCGCGGCGTCATGGGCATCGGCATTGGCACGGCGGAGCCGGCCGGCAGACGGACACGGCGCAATTCGGCCATTCCGGACGCGCCGCGCACCGGCGCCAGCACCGTCATGCCGCCGGCATCCCCCGGACCGACCATGGGAAAAATGGCGCCCACGTCGGCGGTGATGCCGAGTTCGGACAGCGGCGTTTTTTCCTTGATGACGGCGGCCGGCCGGCCGGCGGAAAAGTCCCGCATAACGGAATCATCCACAAAAGCCACATCCGAAGCCGGCAACCAGCCGAACGTCAGGGGTGACTCGGCCAAAAGCCAGGAGCCGTCCCGACTGGCATGGGTAACCAGAATCGGCGTTGCCGGCGGCAGGGCCGTATGCTGGAGATAGTCAAAAGGGTAGCCTTCGCCCGGCAGGCTCGGATCGGAAAACCGCGCGTCCGGGGTCGGCATGCCGCGCAGGCTGGTATTTTTGACGGTGATGGCCTTGCGGATCTGATTGGGATAGGTCCGCAGATCGGCGGCAGCGAGCAGCCCGGAGGCCCATTCCGGAGAATGACGGGCGTTTTGGCGGTCAAATCCCGGCGACTTCTCGAAACGACGGAAGATTTCCTCCACCGCATGGCGATTGCCGCTCGGTCGGGTCATATTCCACGGCCCAAGCCACGTCTGCCGAAAACTGTCCAGACGGGCGGACGACTGTTCCGTGGAGGACAGGGGCCGATCGGCGGTGTCGGAACGCAGATAGGCGTTTAAATCCTGGGGCAAAACGCGCAGGTCTTCGACCTCGCCCTTGGCCAACGGTTTGGGCGGAGGCGGCGGCGGCACGAACGGCGGCGGGGGCTTGGCGCAACCCCAGGCCAGAAACAGGACGAGCAGCAGCGGAAGCAGACGAAGACGCTGGGCAAAAACATGCATGATAAAAAGCTCCTTGGGCCGACTTGACGGCCGGCGCGGGCACCGACTATCCGGTTACCCGGAGGGTAGACGTTGGCGCAACCGAAAACAAGTCCCGGCCGAGATGTTCATGTCTGAAAGGCCCTGGTAATGTTGCCGAAAGCAGCCTTCGATCCCATTTTGACCGCGCGGCTTCTTGGCGAGCGGCTCCCCCGGCGCATTCCGGTCGCCGTCCGCGTCAGCGTCCGGGCCCGGGGCATTGTCCTGCGACTCCTGCCGGGACGCGGTCTTGAGGTCGTGGCGCCGGAAGGCGTCGGCCCCGCGCATCTCATCCAGGCCGTGGAAGCCCGTTTGGACTGGATCGCAGCGGCCTGCGACCGGCTGGCCGCCGAAGGGGAGCTGCCCGGCTCCGGGGCCACGCCTCCCCGGCCGTCGCAGTTGGTCATGACGGCCTTTTCCCGACAATGGCGCATTTCCTATCTGGACAAGGACCGCCCGGGCTGTGCGGCCACGGTTCGCGGGCCGGATGCCCTTGTGCTTTCCGGCGACGTGGATGACGCGGTCGCCGTCTCGGCGGCCTTGCACGAATTTTGCCGCAACCGGGGCGGGGAGTTGCTGCGGGCGGCGTTGGCCGAGGTCAGCCGGACCTCCGGGCTGTCCTATAGCGGCGTGACGATCCGGGCCCAACGCACGCGCTGGGGCAGCTGCACGGCCAAGGGGCGCATCAACCTCAACTTTTCGCTGATTTTTTTACCCTGGGAGTTGTGTCGGCTGGTGCTGCTCCATGAGCTGTGCCACACCGTCGAACTCAACCATTCCGCCCGATTTTGGGCACTGCTTGAGCGACACGCACCAGGCTGTCAGAAGCTCGATGCGCGGCTCAACAGCGCGCGCCACTATCTGCCGCTATGGCTGGAACAGGGCGTTACGGCTTTTCCACCGTAACCTCATCGAGATTTTCGCCGCGAAAATAAAAGACCGTCACCGGCTCCTCGGCGTTGCGCACGACCAAAAGCCGCCCGAGCGGCCCGTCGCTGACGACGGGAAGCAGGGCTTCGCACACCGCCGCCCCTTCTTCGGGCGAACAGGCGTCGCACGCGACCTCGAAACACAGGGATTCCGGCCCCGGCGTCACTTCCACCCGGGCCACGCCAAGCGGGACCAGGGCATCTTCGAGCGTCTGCCCCACCTCGGTCTCGATTGCCGCCACACGCTCAAACGAATATTCTTCAGGATACCGTATTTCGCCTAACAGGCGACACGAAAAAGGAATCATGGCCACTCCGGTTCGTGACGTTTGCGCCACCTACCATGCACTCCAACCACCTGCAACGCACGCAGAGGCTTGTGTCCCACCCGCCGGGGGGATACAGGACTGTGAGCGCGATGTTTGGAGGATACATGACAACGAGGAAAAGACGCGGACACCCCAAAAAAGACACTGGACAGCCCCTGGATGCAGCCGCCATCTTGCGGATTTTCCGTGAAACCGGCAAGCCCCTGTCCGATAAGGAGGTGTCGCGCCACCTCGGCGGCGGACACGACAATCTGCATGAACTGCGACGCCTCCTGGAACGCCTCGGCGATGCGGGCAAGCTCATCCGTGTGCAGAAGGGCTGGGGACTGGTCGAAAGCATGCGGTTGGTCACGGGCGTACTCGAAATAAGCCGTTCAGGCGTGGGATACGTCATCCCTGACGACAAACGCCGCAAGGATATTTTCATCCACCCCAAGGATATTGGCGATGCCTGGCACGGCGACCGCGTCGTAGCCGCCGTCACCCGCGAACGCAAGGATAAAAATCACGAGGGCCGCGTGGCCCGCGTCATTGAACGCGGGCTTAAGACCCTGCCCTGCCGCGTCGTCAAACGCATGGCTCGGGATCTGTTCCTGTGCCGTCCGACCGATCCCCGCCACGGCATCAGCTTTATGGTGGATTACCTGCCACCGACACCCGAGGCCCCGGAACCGCAGACCGACGACATCATGGATGTGGGCATCGGCGAAAAGCTCGAATACAAGCTCTATTCCGGCAAGGGTCTGACCCTGCTCGGCGCCCAGGGCGACATCGCCGTCCAGGAACGGCTGGTCAAACTCAATCACGCCATTCCCGGCCCCTTCCCGGCCGAAGTGCTGCGCGAAGCCGAAGCCCTGCCCGAAGCCCCCGGAGAAGCCGATTTCGCCAACCGCAAGGACCTGCGCAAGCTTGGGTTCGTCACCATCGACGGCGTCAAGGCCCGGGACTTCGACGACGCCATTTTCGTCAAAAAACACGGCCGCGGCTATACCCTTTGGGTGGCCATCGCCGACGTCTCCCATTACGTGCCCGAAGGCAGCGCCCTGGACAAGGAAGCCCTGGAACGGGGCAATTCCTATTATTTTCCGCAATCCGTCGAACCCATGCTGCCCGAGCGCATTTCCAACGGCCTGTGCAGTTTGAACCCCAACGTGCCGCGACTGGCCATGGTGGCGGAAATCGACTTTACGGCCAAGGGTGTGCCCGGACGCACGGATTTTTATCCCGCCGTCATCGAGAGCAAGGCCCGGCTCACGTATTCCCAGGTCAACCGGGCGCTGTTGCTTGGCGACGAAGCCGAGCGGGAAACCATTGCCAAGGTCCTGCCCATGCTCGAAACGGCCGAAGTTCTGGCCCGGGCCATCAACGCCGTGCGTTCGGCCCGGGGCAACCTCGACTTCGACCTGCCCGAACCGGAAATCCTTTTCAATTTCCAGGGCGAAGCCCAGGACATCCGGCCCAAGGTACGTCACTTCGGGCATCAGATCGTCGAGGAATTCATG
>Ga0183100_1000381_pt1 | contig 39709 bp, 32 predicted proteins | sample Biomet2_FD_127789 | JGI IMG/M metagenome (GOLD analysis project Ga0183100, IMG submission 127789) | Microbial communities from bioreactor (seeded with anoxic lake sediment) at LBNL, California, USA - Biofuel metagenome 2 | ecosystem: Engineered > Bioreactor > Anaerobic > Unclassified ... | reverse complement strand
CAGGGCAGCGCCCTGGTGGGGTCCGGGGCAACGCCCTGGCAGGGCCCGGGGCAGCGCCCCGCTTCTCTCACTACAAATACCAGCGCAGCCACAATTCCAACATCAGCAAGGCGAAAAGCCGCTTGCCGTGATCGGCCCGACCGGATTCGTGAGCAGCGAGAAGCGCTTCGAGGGCTTCGGGGCGGACAACCGTACGGACCAAGCGGCCACCAGACAGCAGATCGCGTGCGTAGCCCCGGAGCGGACCACGAAACCAGCCCGCCAGGGGCAGCCCGAAACCGCGCTTGGGCTGATCGGCAATATGCGGGGGCAGGAGATCGGCAAAGGCCCGACGCAGCAAATACTTGCCTGTTGTGCCGCGCAGCTTGCAGCGCACGGGAAGCTGGGCGGCAAAGGTGGCCAATTCGACGTCGAGGAAGGGGGACCGTCCCTCCAGGGCGTGGGCCATGGCCATACGATCGGCCTTGACCAGTAAATCCCCCGGCAAATAGACGCCGACATCGGCAAAAAGCCCGCGATCCAAAGGATCGTCGGCATTGGCGGCGGTGTACATCGCCTCATAGAGGCCGACGGTATCGGCCGGCCGGGCCGCGCGGGCGAATCCCGGATCCAACAGGGCGTCACGCTCCCAGGGTGAGAAATAGGACCCCCAGCGAACGAGACTGGCGGCGCGGGGAATGCGCACGGCCTGGGCCAGACGGTTGAGGCCGGCGCGCCAGTCGGCTTCAACGGGCACGTCGCCCCGGGTCGGCAGCAGACGAGCCAGCCAGGGCACGAGTCGTCTGGTCACGATGTGGGGCAGACGGGCGTAGCAATCGGCCAGAGGATCAAGCCAGTAGCGTTGATAGCCGGCGAACATCTCATCGCCGCCGTCGCCGTTTAAGGCCACGGTCACATGCTCCCGGGTCAGCCGACACAGATGCCAGGACGCCAGGGCCGAAGGATCGGCGAAAGGCATGTCCACGGCGGCGACCACGTCTTCCATGACGGCGCGGGCGGCTTCAAAATCAACGGTAAATTCGGTGTGCTGCGTACCAAAGCGTTGGGACACGGCCCGGGCCTTGGGCGTCTCGTTGTAGGCCTGTTCCGCAAAGCCGATGGAAAACGTCCGCACCGGCTGTCCGGTCAGCCCGGCCATGACGGCCGTGACGATGCCCGAATCCACGCCGCCGGACAGATGCGCCCCAAGCGGCACGTCAGCAACCAGCCGCAACCGGACCGCCTCGGTGACCCGGGCCCGCAATTCCTCGATCAGGGCCCCAATCGAATCCGTCCGCTTCGGCAGATAGTCGAGCTGCCAATAGCGCGTCAGCCGGGGGCCGTCGCGTCCCCACAGCAGGCTATGGGCGGCGGGCAGACTAGCCATGCCCACAAAGCCCGTAGCCGGCTCGGGGACATGCTGGAGCGTCAGAAAATGGGCCACGGCGGCCGCATCCAGGCGGGGGGTAAACTCGGGATGGGCCAGGATGGCTTTGGGTTCGGAGCCAAAAAGCAACGCCCCATTGACCACGGCGTAATAAAGCGGCTTTTTCCCGAACGGGTCGCGGGCCAGAAACAGTTCGCGACGGTCGGCGTCCCAAAGGGCCAGGGCGAACATGCCCCGTAGCCGGGTGACGCAGGCCGGCCCCAATTCTTCGTACAGGTGGACGATAACCTCGGTGTCGCTTTGGGTGGCGAAGACATGGCCCTTGGCGACGAGTTCCTCGCGAAGCGCCTGAAAATTATAGATCTCGCCGTTAAAAACGACGGTCAGGGACCGGGTCTCGTTAAAAAGCGGTTGATCGCCCGTGGCCAGATCGATGATCGCCAGCCGGCGATGCCCCAGGGCCACGCCGCCGCCATCGGCAAAGCTGTCGCAATAGGCCCCCTCGCCGTCCGGTCCCCGATGGGCCAGGGTCCGGGTCATGGCGGCCAGAGTCCGGGCCAATTCCCCCTGCCCGCCGCGAGGCGTCACAAATCCGCAAATGCCGCACATGGAGCAAGGCCTCTTTCACGAAAGAAACAATTGTTCGTTTCGAGGGTAATACGCTAAAAACATAGACTTAGTTACGAACACGAAGGGAACAGGCCTCCCGGCACAAGGCGCTGTAGCGTTCGGCCACGGTGCGCCAGGAATATTCCCGGACCGCCTTCTCCCGGCCGGCCGCCCCCAGGCGGCGGCATAGGGTTCTGTCCCCGATCAGCCGCGTCAGGACAGCCGCCAGGGCGGCCGGAGCCTCAGACGGGACAAGAAAACCGGTTTCGCCGTCCACAACCAGTTCCTCATTGCCGGCAATCCGGGTGGCCGCCACGGGCAAACCGGCGGCCATGGCTTCCAGGACGGCATTGGGCATGCCTTCATCGCGGGACGGGAAGACGAAGGCGTCGGCGTGGCCAAGCAGGTCAGGCATATCCTCCCGACCGACCCAGCCGGCAAACCGAATCCGGTCGGCCAGCCCCAACCGCGCGGCCCGATCGACCATCTCGGCCCGAAGCGGCCCATCCCCGGCAATGGTTAGCTCAAAACAGGCCGTCGGCGGTAACAGGGCCAGGGCGTCGAGCAAGACGTCGAGGCCCTTTTGGCGCACCACCCGGCCAACGAACAACAACCGCACCGGCCCCTGCCCGGAAGCCGCCTCAATGGGGGCGAAGCGCTCCGTGTCCACGCCGTTGGGAATCATCACAATCGGCGTTTGCCCGGCCGAGCGCCGGGCCAGGGCGGCCAACCCCGCGCTGTTGGCCACGACGGCGGCGGCCTTGCGCCATAAAAAATGGATCAGCGGTCCGGTCAGCCGATGGTAACCGGCCAGATCGTAGGGTTGAAATCCCGGTACATCGCCGCCGCGCAGGGAAACGATATAGGGCACGCCGCAAAGCGCCTTAAGCATCCAGGCCGCCGGGCCGCAGGGGATGCCAAAAAAGGCCACGCAGGCGTCGGGCCGAAATTTCCTGGCCATGGCCGGCAGAGCCAGACAGGCGCTGGCCATGAAGGACAGCATTTCAAGGGGTGAGCAGTGATCGGCGTGCCGCCGCACGGCCGCAAGACGCCACAACTCGAACCCGTTGGGCGTCTCCCGACGGGACAACGCGCCAAAAGCGGCCGTCACCACCCGGACGGTATGCCCCAAGCCGGCCAGTTCCCGGGCCAGGTTGGCCGTGGCATTGCCCGCTCCGCCGCCAAGCGGCGGATATTCGTAATTCAGCAGGAGCAAGCGCATGTGGTTCCCCGTTGTTATCCGTGCGACGCCACAGGGGAGCGACGGACGCAACCGAGCGTTGCCCGGGTCACGGCGAGCATGTCCGGGTCGCGATCGCGGAACTCGGCATGGAGCCGGTCGGCCACGCGGGCAAAGGCCTCGGGATCGCGCTCCATGGCCAAAACGACGCTGTCAAAGCCGGCCCGGGCCAGGGCTTGGCAGTGATCGTCGAATCGCCAGCGCGGCAGGTCGCCCGGGCTTAACAACCACTTCCAGACGAACTTGGAAAAAAGCAGGAAATGAAATGGGTACTTGAAAAAGTGATCCCGGTAGTCCACCCGGTGGACCATAACGCCACCAGGCGTGAGCACGCGGGCCAGCGAACGGAAAAGCGCGGGCAAATCGGCCACATGCTCCAACACGGAGTTGGACACCACGATGTCGATGGAGCCGTCCGGCAGGCCGTCGAGGCTGCGCACCCGGTCGACCACGGAAAATTTGACGGTGGGGTGCCGGGCCACCAGCGCCCCCAGATGTTTGGCGTCGAGGCCGACGTCAAACGGCGCGTAGGGTTCGTGGCACACGACTTTGGACGCGCCCAGGGCCACCAGGGCATAGCCCACGCCATTGGCCGCGCCGCTGCCGATTTCAAGCACCCGCCGCCCGGCCAGAGGATGGCCGAACCGGGCCAGATCGGCCACGTAGGCCTCGGCAATGGCCCAAGGCTCCGTTTCGCCCTGGTTGACCCGATAGTGCGGCAACGCGCGCCCATACTTCTTGAGCCGGGCCGAGGTGAACAGAAAACGGCGAATGACCCGCAGGGTCACATATTCGATCGTGTCAGTTTTCAAGACGTCCTCCGCCAAGATTCATGCCGCGCAGCACCCACAGATTCCACAAAAAAAGTCGATGATCGACCCGGCCTGCCCGGTGTTCCCGCAGGGCGTCCGCAATAACGGCGGCATTGAGCCCGGCTTCGACCGACGAAGGCGCGCCAAACGACAAGGCCCCTGCGGCCAGCCAACGCCCGATCGGCATCCCGAAGCCCTGCTTTTTGCGATAAATGATGTCACGGGGCAACACCGGCTCCAGGGCTTTTTTCAAAAGATACTTGGTGGTGCCCCGCCGCAGTTTCCAGGCATGGGGGATCGTGCGGGCGAAATCGACCAGCTCGATGTCGAGAAAGGGGGCGCGCACTTCAAGCGAATGCATCATGCCGGCCCGGTCCGTTTTCACCAAAATATCGTCTTGCAGATAGAGGCGCGTATAAAATTCCAGCGTCTTATCCACCATGTCCGTCGAGGGACAGGCTTCAAAGACGTCGATGGCCTCGCTGTAGAGCTCTTCCGGATCGACGGGTTCCTGAAAAAGCGCGGCAAGCTCGGCGGGGGCCAGCGGCCCGAGCCATGTCGGGTTCCAAAGTCGCGGCGGATGATTGAGCCCCCGCAGGAACCGGTTGATCTTAAAGCTCGTCTGCATGTAGCCGTGCCCGACCGGCAGACGGGCGGCCACCAGGGTCAGGGCCCGGTGCAGCGGTTTTGGCATCAGCCGGGCGTAGGCCGTTGCAGCCCGCAGGGCCAAAAACGGATCATAGCCGGCGAAAAGTTCATCCGCCCCGTCGCCACCCAGGGCGACCGTGACATGCCGGCGGGTCTCCCGGCACAACAGGGCGGTTGGAATCAGCGAGGCGTCGCCCATCGGCTCATCCAGCCGGCCGACAATCCCCGGCATCAGGTCGAGGGCTGCGGCCAGGGTCAGCCGGGCCTCGTGATGGGTCACGCCACAAAAGGCCGCCGCCCGACGGCTTTTGGCCGACTCATCGAAGCTCGGGTCGTCAAAACCGATGGAAAAAGTTTGCAGCCCGGGGGCATGCCGGGCCGCCAAGGCCGTCACGGCCGAGGAGTCCACGCCGCCCGACAAAAACACGCCAAGCGGCACATCGGCCATCAGCCGTCTGGCCACAGCCGCGTCGAGCAGCTCCAACAGCCGGCCGCCCCACTCCCCTTCGGGATCAGCCGGGATCGTTTCGGTCGGCTCCAGACAAAACGACCACCACTTCCTGTGGCGCACCGACAGATCGCGCACATCGACGCACAGGTTGCAGCCGCCCGGAAGTTTGGCTGTCCCGACGTACAGGGCCTTGGGGGAAGGGATAAATCCGTAGGCAAAATACTTGCGCAGGGCCCCACGGGAAATGACGGCGTCAGCCAGAACGGGATGGGCGATAAGGCTGTGCAGTTCCGAGGCAAAGGCAAAAAAACCAGGCCGGGCGGCATAGAAAAAAGGTTTTTTTCCAAAGCGGTCCCGCGAACAAAAAAGCAGGCCGCGCGGTTTATCGTAGAGGGCAAAGGCCCACATGCCGTTTAAATGTTCCGGCAGGGCTTCGCCCCATTCCCGCCAGCCATGCAACAGCACTTCCGTGTCCGAATGGTCGGAAACGAACCGATGGCCACAGGCGAGGAGTTCCCGACGCAGGGTGGCGTGATTGTAGATTTCGCCGTTGTAGGTGACGACCAAGGCGCCGTCCGGGGTGGCCATCGGTTGCCGGCCCCCTTCCAGATCGACAATGGCCAACCGGCGATGGGCCAGCCGCACGCCGGCCGCAACATCCTGGTAAACGCCCGCCCCGTCCGGACCACGCCGGGCCAGGGCAGCGTTCATGGCCTCAAGCGCCGCAGCGTCGCCGGTTCCGACAAAACCGCAAATGCCACACACGCGCTCATGGCTCCTTGCAGTTTTTCGTGCAGTCCACGATGTAGGTCGGCTTGTCCTGGGACTCGTGGTAGGTCCGCATCAGGATTTCGGCGATAAGCCCCATAAAAATGGCCATGATGCCAATCAGCATGAACATGAAGACGGCCAAGGGCAACGGCGTTTCGATAAAGCCCTTGTGCAGAAAGATCTTGCAAAAAAGCATGAACGTAAAAAAGCCCATGGAGATGACGATGCTGGCCAAGCCGAAGCCGCCGAACAGATACATGGGTTTTTGGGCGTATTTGTCCAAAAACTTCACCGTCATAAGGTCCAAAATGACCTTGATGGTCCGCTCCATGCCATACTTCGACTCCCCGTAGACGCGGGGATGGTGGGTGACCCCGACCTCGGTCACCCGGGCCCCCTGCCAGGCGGCGTGAATGGGAATGAAGCGGTGCATCTCGCCATAGAGCTTGACGCCCTTGATGATATCGCGCCGGTAGGCCTTGAGCGAACAACCGTAATCATGCAAATGCACGCCGGAAATGGTCGAAATCAGCCAATTGGCCACGCGGCTGGGGAAATTGCGTTTGAGGGGATTGTCCTTGCGATCCTTGCGCCAGCCCGAGACCACGTCATAGCCTTCGGCGAGCTTGGCCAACAGGCGGGGAATATCGACGGGATCGTTTTGCAGATCACCGTCCATGGGGATGAGGATATCCCCTTTGGCCATGTCAATGCCGGCCATCATGGCTGGCGTCTGGCCGAAATTGCGGCGCAGATGCACCACGCGCACCCGGCCGTCCAAGGCAGCCAGATCGTCCAGGTGTTCCCGGGTGCCATCGGTGGAACCGTCATTGACCAGGATGATTTCAAAGGGATGATCCAAGGTCTGCAAGACGCCAACCAACCGGTCGTACAGGGGAACGACATTGCCCTCTTCATTATAAAGCGGAATGATGATGGAAAGCATATCCGACATAGGTACCGCCGTATTCGATGCAGTTCTCCCGGCCTCTTCACCGGGACAGGATCTTTGGCCACGTTGGCCGACAGAACCGGGGCGGTTCGCTGCGTGTCCAAAGCCGCAGGCGACGCCCCGGACCGCGCCTACGGAGAAACGGCCTGGGCGGTATACGGGCGCATATCCACAAGACGAATGCCCGGCTCGGGGCTGGTATAGGGGAATTTCGTCTCGTCGAGAAGAACGAAATTGCCCGGCAAAGCGGCCAGTTCCCGGATGCGCGCCGTAAACGGGGCGAACAGGGGATCGCCAGCCAGCGCGGCCGGGGTGAAATCGGCCTCGCGCACGACGATATGGGTGACCCCATAAAACCGGGCGAAATCGATGACCGTTGCGGCATCCTTGGCGTAATACGCCTCGGCCTGATGCCCCAGACGGGGCATGTACCGCCTCCAATAGCCCTGACTCCACGGGTGGGCCAGCTCAAAGGAGGCCACGACATTGCGCCGGCCAAAGGTCAGAACATTGTCGAGCACTTCCGGATTGCCGGCGATCAGGGCATCCTTGGGCAGTTCCCGAATGGCGGCATAAAGCGGCTCCTCAGCCGTATAGTCATACAACCCGACATTCGTCAGACGCCACGCGCCAAGGCCGACCGCCAAAAGGATCAGGACCGCCCCGCTCAAACGCCGCGCAAGCAGGCCGGACAGCGCATGCCGCAGCACAATGGCCAGCAACAGGGCGTACAGCAGATTGATGGAATAGGAGATATACCGGTCCGGAACGAACAAAAGCAGAGCCACCGCCCGGGCCATCAGATACAGGGCCAGCGATCCGGCCAGCAACATGACGGCGGGACGGGCCTTGTGGGCCAAGGCAAGCCACGGCGTGCGCCGCGCCCCGTACACGACCACAGGGGCCAGCATCACAAGACTGGCGATGCCCGTAAAAAGGCCGATATCCAAAAACAGGCCGATGCTTTCAAACGGCCAATAGATCAGGTCGAAAAATGGATTGGGCAGGGGAAAGAGCTCCAATCGGCCGGCAGCGGTAAATTCCGGTTGGGTGGACAGGAGCGCATGGCCGACCAAGGGCCCGAAGTCCGATCCGGTGACCGTGCGGTTGGTGACCCACACCAGCCCGGCGGCAACGGCAAGCACCACCCCGTGCCAGGGACGCGCCGGGAAGGGCGCCGCCGCCCGGTCCGTCAACCGGCCCCACACGGCGTCCAAACAAGCGCACCCGGCGCACAGGATGGCGATATAGGGGATGCAAAGAGCCTGGACCAGCAGCACGGCGGCCATGGCCGCGTCGCGACGCCGCACCCAGACGAGCAGAAACAACGCCAACAGCGGCCCGGCAAAGCCCCGCGACAAGCCGCCGGAAATATTCTTGAGGAAAAACGGCATAAGCCAGGCCATGGCGGCGGTAAAAAAACCGAGCGTCCGGCCTTCAAGGGCGATCCCAAGCCCGAACAGGCTCAGGGCCAAAAGGACAAAAAGTCCACCGGAAACGAGCTTGGAAGCCAGGAGGGGATCAATCCCCAGTCCGGCCACGAGGGGATAATACAGGGCCTTGAGCCCAACCGGCACATAAGCAGCCGAATAGTCCCCGAGCAGATCCGGCGGGTACAGGGACGCATCAAGCCAGCGGGCCATCCAATACAATTGCTGACGGAGATCGTCATTGATGACGCACGGGGAGAAAAAGGCGTGTCGCTGGGCGATACAAAAGACGCCCAGCGACAGGACCGCAACAAGCAGCCAATCCGCCCGACGGACAGACGAATCAGATGGCCCGGTCATAGAGACGGAAAATTTTGTATCGCTCTCCGCCGTAATCGCGCAACGTCTTATTCCACGATTCCAGGGATTCGGGGATAAGTGAGCAGTCGCAATAGTCCATGTGCGGATGTTTTTCGAGGAAATTCACCACGATATTCAAAATAATGGCATGGTGCAGCCGTTTCCACTGGTGGGATTTGGCCACGCCCATGATGACCGCCCGACAGTGGGTCAGGGGTTTGACCCGGCAGTCGTACAGCAGCTTGAGCTTTTGCAGCCAGCCGAACTTGCCGTTAAAGCCCTTGATGGACCGGTTCATATCCGGCGAAACCACGGCAAAGGCCACAATATCGTCGCCATCTAAGATCATGCTTTCGAGATCCGGGCGCACCAACGGCTGCAAGGTCACGAAGATGTCTTCGTACTGCCGATCGGTCAGGGGCACATGACCCCAGTTCTTGCTCCAGATATCGTTGAACAGTTCCTTGATCTGCGGCCCACGCTTGGCGAATTCCCGGCGCTCAATGGGCAGGATGCGGCACTTTTGACGCGCAAGAATCGCATCGCGCATCTTGGCCAGCTTGACGGCATCCATGCCGGGCTTGCGCGCAATCTTATAGGCATACCAGTCGTAGGTTTTGGTAAATCCCCACGACAGCACCAAGTCTTCATAATAGCGAGGGTTATGGGCCTGCATCATGGACGGCGGCGAGTCAAAGCCTTCAACCAGAAGCCCGACCTCGTCATAGATGCCAAACGACAACGGGCCGTGCAGCTTGATCTTCCCCTGCCCGCGCACCCAGTCGGCGGCGGCATTGAACAAGGCGTCGGCCGTTTCCTGGTTGTTCTCGCACTCGAAAAAACCAAAAAAACCCGTTTCGGTGTCGTGATACTTCTCGTAGAGGCCGTTTGTATGAGCGCTTATGCGTCCGACCACCCGGCCGTTACGCCGGGCCAGATAATACTGGGCCTGCCCAATTTCGAAAAACGGTCCCGTGTTCCGATCCAGAATGTTGCGCTGCATGTCGATAAGCGGCGGCACCCACAGCGGATCATTCTGATAAATGTCCCAGGGCAGATGAATAAACGCGTCAAGATCGGCCGCGGACACCACGGGCTCGACGACGAGGCTTGCATCGGTCATTGGCGATACGGCAACTTTTCTTATTTTCCGGGTTGGACGGTAATCTGGCCCTTGAGGCCTTCCTTCAAAACGAGATCGGGGTTGGGAATGGTCAACTCAATCTCGTAATACGACGGCTGCTGCAAGGCGGCGGGAAGCGGCGACCACGGAATGCGGGAAACCGTGGCGGTGAACTTTTTCCCCGGCAAGGAATCGAACGTCACATCCGCGGTCTGGCCTTCCTTGAGCTTCTGGGCTTCAATTTCGTGAACCTGGGCCCGGATGATCATGGGATTGATCGAGCCGACCTGGAAGAGTTCCGCTTCCCTGGCCAGCTTGACCCCGGCGCGCAGCTCCGGGTGCATCCACATGATATAGCCGTCGGCCGGAGCCTTGATGATGCCGTCTTTCGGCGCTTTGCCGACGCCGGCACCCTTGCCGAACCGTTCTTCGGCCAGCTCCACCTTATCCGACAGCAGATCCCGGGCCAGGGACAACTGTTCGTTGATGGCAATCTTTTCTTTTCGAAAGACTTCGATTTCCTTGGCGTTCATGGTGAGCGCCTGCTGGGAGGCCATATTGTGCTGACTCATGGCCTCCAGTTCCCGCCCCTTGGCGGTGAACTTGTCGATTTCCTTATCATTCATGGCCAATTTATATTCAAGATCCTTGATATTGGCCGCCGAAAGCTTCGTCTTCTCATCCATCCGGGTTTCAAGAGGGATCTCGTAGGTGGCGAGGATGTCACCCCGTTTGACCTTCTGTCCGATCTGCCCCGAAACGGTGACCATCCGGGAGTAAAACGGCAGATAGACCGAGAGCTTGACCGGACTGTAAAGCTTGCCGGAAAACGTAATATCCGTGGGCCGGAAAGAGGCCCGCTCCGCCGTTTCGGGTTGCCCGCCGGCAGCGGGCGCCGGGGCCTTATCCTCGGCCGTGGCGGCCAGCGAACCGGCCAGCACAAGGCCAGCGGCCAAAAACGCGACGCAAAGCTTCATGTTAGATGCTCTCCATGACCGTGGCGTTAATGTAGCGATCCTGGAAATCGCCAGAGATGGCCCGGACTTCCAACAAGGCGGCATCCCGATCGAATTGCTTGAGCAACATGGAATTGCGGCTCTCAAGATAATCGGTCATCGCTTTGACAATGATGTCGTATTCCGCCTGCCCGGCTTCAAACCGGAACTGCGCCTGCTGGACCGTCAACTTCTTCAAATCCATCGTGGTTTCGGCGAATTTCAGCTCGGAATTGGCCGTACGCAGCTTGGACAAGGCCTGCTGAAAATCGTTCATGAGCGAATATTCAAGATTGCGCCCTTCCACATTGAGCTGGGCCATCTTTTTGTATTGTCGGCTGACGTCGCGTCCCTTGGTCCACCAGTCGAACGGCATGTTGAACGTCACGTTCGGATACATAAACGGCAGCGAGGAACCGCCGTCTTTATACGACGAGGTGTTGAGCGTGGAGACGGACGTAAACCCGAAAGAGAACGTCGGCAGGAAGTGAATGTAGGACAGGGCAATATTTTTTTTCTGCAGGGATTTCTCGTATTCATGAATGCGCACGGGGAAGGAGTGGCTGCGCAATTTTTCTTCCGACACATTGGCCGGATTGAAATCCTCAAGCACCTGATGCGGGGCGTTTTCAAGCACCAGATCAACTTTCTGGACAAAAGGAATGCCCAGAATAAACTTGAGCTCATCAAGCAACACCGACTTGCTCGTCCGCATCTTGTCGGCCTCGGCCTTGGCGACGCTGATCTTGCTTTCGGCAATGCGCACATCAAGTTGAGCGCCTTGTCCAAGCCCCGCCCGGGTCTTGACGTACTCAAGATTTTTGCGGGCCAACTCTTCCTTTTCCTTGGCCATATTGATCATCGTGTCGACCATGCCAAGCTGCAGGTAGGTGACGCCCAACCGTTTGAGTCCCTGATCGATCACTTTAAGGTGGGACAGCACGGCGATATTGACCAGTTCTTTTTTCGCCTGGACGTCAAAAGCGGTCAAAAGCGGGTTCCAGGCCCCCGTGGAAAAGTTCAGATCATAGGATTTCCGGGTCCGGTTTATGGAATTGCCGGCATAAATGGCATTGGCCGCCGTAATGGAATTGGAAAGGTTCTGGGTCGGATCCGAAGAAGCATTGGACAACACGCTGGAAGAAGCCGAGGAGGCCACCGTGTTCTTATATTCCGGCAGGCGCATATAGAACGTGGTGCTCATAATAAACGTCGGAATATACTGGGAATAGGCATCCCCCACATCCAGACGCTTGGATTCGATTTCAATGGAACTCTTGGTCAAAAGCGGCGACTGGGCCAGGGCCACGCGCACGCACTCGTTAAAATCAGCCGGGGATTTCAGCGTGGTGGAACCAAGGGCCAGCCCTCCGGGTTTCTTGGCGAAATCCGGCGCAATCGGATCGTCGCCACCCTTGGGCTGCGAAGACGGCACACTGCTTTGAGGTACCGGCGCGGCTGCCGGGGCGTCTTTGACCTTATCCTTGGTATAGCGATCGGCAGGGCCAGCCTGGGCCGAGACAACGCCAAACGCCAACGCCACGCACAGGAAAAGGACTGCGATCACGCCGAGACGCGTCACCCCTGCCGCGCCGCCGCGAACCAAGACGCCCCCCCCGGACGTCTCCACACCTTGCCGGTTGTACGACAAATCCCTGGCCATGCGCTCCTCCCCGTCGAGCGTTAACCGTTCAGACAACCATCCGTCAGGACGCATTTTCTTGTACAATACTCCGCCGTCATATTGTCGTGGGTAACCACGACCATGGCCATGCGGGCTTCTTCTGTGATCTTTGTAAAGTATTCCAGTACACGCAGGCTGTTTTCCCGGTCAAGCTGTCCCGTGGGCTCATCGGCCAAAATGAACTCCGGATCGTTGACCAGGGCCCGGGCGATGGACACGCGTTGCCGCTCGCCACCGGAAAGCCTGTTGGATGGTTGGTACACCCGGTGATCCAAATTGACCATACGCAAGGCTTCGCGAATCCTGTCCGGCCGCTCCTTGCGGCGGACACCGGCATAGATCAGCGGCAATTCAAGATTTTCATACACTGTGGAATTTTCTAGCAAATCGCAGGTCTGAAAAACGAATCCGAGCATTTCCCGTCGAAAAATCGCCTGCCGGTCACGCGTTAGCGATAACACATCGACCCCGGACACCCGATATTCCCCGGTGGAGGCCGGCTGAAACAGACCCAGGATAAAAAGCAGCGTAGATTTACCGGAACCGGAAGGGCCCATAACCGCCACCATTTCACCACGGTGGACGTGCAGGTTCACGTCCCGCAGGACCGAGATGTCTCCGGCGCCCGTCTGGTACGTCTTGGTGAGCTTGTTAATGTCAATGACAAGCTCATTGTCGTCGGAAAGTTCGGCGGGGTTACTCATAGCGCATGGCATCCACGACCTGCATCCGGCTGGCCCGGATGGAGGGATACAACCCCGCGCCGACGCCGAGCACCGCCGCAAAGGCCAAACCCAAAAGCAGGCAGAATATAAAAAGTCCTTCGGGAGGATTCGCGCCAAGCATCCGGCCCATGTACTCGATGCCGATCCGGCCAAGGATCACGCCTATGACCGAGGAGGATAGGGTCACGCACAGGGCCTCGAACAAAAATTGGTAGAGGATATCGGTATCGAGAGCGCCCATGGCTTTTTTCAAACCGATTTCCCGGGTGCGGCTGGTCACCGTGGCCATCATGATGTTCCAGATGCCAAAGCCGCCGAGAATCATGGTGGCAACGATGGAACTGTAGATGAAAAGCTCCACCCACCAAAAAATCCGCTGCACCTGCTTCAGCGGCTCCCAGGCCACATTGACCCGCAAACCGCGATCCGGCTGGTTGGCCCGGATCACGCCGGAGATGGCTCCGGCCACCGGAGCCACATCGTCCCAGGTGGCGCAGCGCACATAGGCGCTATAGGGCATGGAAATGCCCACGACCCGGGCCCTGGCCGTTGAAAGCGGCAGGAAGACAAAGGCCCCGCGATCACCGGCCCGCAGACCGCCCAGAACGCCGATCACGGTATAAAGATTGTCATCCAGGGAAAGAATCTGTCCGAGGGCCTTTTGGTCGCTGCCGAAAATCTGGCGGGCCAGATCCGTACCGACCACGCAGACCCGCGCCCCCTCTTCCAGATCTTTTTCGTCAAAAAGACGGCCGGCAGCGGCATTAAACGAAAAGACCTTCCAGTAATTGGCTTCGCAACCGACGAGGTTGAACCCGAACAGACGGTCGTGCCAAGTGGTCACCGTGTTGGCCTTAAGCGCCACCACCGTGGTGTCGAGCACGCCGGGAATGCGCCCGATGGCTTGCAGCGTCCGCTCGCGAAACCATTCCTGGCGCTCCAGCGGCGGCTGCTCGAACATGGCGTTGATGATCGTGGCCCCGCCAAGGAGGTCCAAGTCATTGTTGAAATTCTTTTTCAGATCGTTGCCCATGGTGATGATGACGATAAAGCCGGCCATCCCCAGGGCAATAGAGGCCATGACGCCGATATAGCGACGGCGCTTGCGCACAACCTCCCGCACGCTGACGCGTACGAGATCGTAATAACGCATGAGCCCGCCGCCACGGCGTCGGATGCGGTCGAGTTCCGCAAGAGTAATTTTTTTGCGCTTGCCAATGGCCATACAGGCTCACCAGACCGCGTAACTGCCCGAACGCCTTGATTGCGTCCGGCGTCACGGGGTCTACAGGTACGAAAGCTTGGCGCGCGCGCCAGCTTCAGCTTCCTCGTCCATATTGGAGAACCCGGGCTCATCGGCCTGATCGCACTCCCGCACGCCGAATTCCTTGGCCAGACGTTCCAACACGGACAAGACGAAGTCAAGCTGCCGGTCCTGGTGGGTGCTCATATAGGCCGTGCGGATCAACGCCTGCCCACGCGGCACGGCCGGATAGACCGCCGGCAGGGCGAAGACTCCGGCCTCGAACAAGGCCCGGGAAAACTGGAAGGCTTTTTCGTCCGACCCAATGATGATCGGAATGATCGGCGAGGCCGAGCCGCCGATGCGCAGTCCGAGATCCTTATAGGCCTGCCGCATGCGCAAGGTGACCTCATGGAGCCGATCCACGCGCTCGGGTTCGCGCTCCAGGATGTCCAGGCAGGTCAGTACGGCCGCCGTGTTGGCGGCGGGCAGGGCGGCGGAAAAAATCTGGGTCCGCGACTGGTAGCGCATGTACCCCATCATGTCCTTGTCGTCGGAGGCGATAAAGCCGCCGATCGAGGCCAGGGACTTGCTGAACGTGCCCATGATGAAATCAACTTTGTCCGTGATGTGGAAATGATTGGCCGCGCCACGGCCGCCTCGGCCAAAAACGCCAAGGCCATGGGCATCGTCGAGATAAAAAATCACATCCGGATGGGCGTCCTTGATAGCCGCAAGCTCGTCCAACACGGCCAGCTCGCCGGACATGCTGAAAACGCCTTCGGTGACCAGGACCACATCCCCGTCCGGACGGGCAGCCTTGGCCTCTTCAACACGCTTGAGGGCCTGGGCCGCGTCGTTGTGGGCAAAGGTGGTCAACCGGGCCTTGGTATTCTTGATGCCCTCGAAAATGCTGGCGTGATTTTCGCGATCGCAGATCACGGAATCGGCCGGCGTCAGCAACACGCCAAAAGCGCCCATGTTGGTGCTAAAGCCGGTGACATGCACCACGGCGTATTTTTTGCCGACAAAGGCGGCCAGACGCTCTTCGAGCTGGTGATGCAGCACCATGTTGCCGCTTAAAAAACGGGAACCGCCAGGCCCCGTGCCCCAGGTATAGACAGCCTTGGCCGAGGCGTCCATGACGCGGGGATCGTGGCTGAGGCCCAGATAATCATTGGAGCCGATCATAACCAGGCGCTTGCCGTCCACCTCGACCTCGGTGCCCCAGGTTTTGGCTATAGGCCGAAAATAGGGATTGATTCCCTGGGCCGAAATCATGGAATGCAGGGCATTGAATTGGTCGCAGCGTTGGCGGAGTCTCATGGCGTTCGTTGGTTCCTCGCGTGGTTTGGAAACGGCGGCGGCGCAAGTGGCAGGGAGCAGTCGCCGCGCCGGCGGCCTTTCAGTCAGGCCGGATCCCGAAAGAGACCGGGAAAAACGGCCAATACGTCAAAGACCAGGGCTTTGCAAGCCTTGGCGGTCCGGGACACAGCCCCGCACCTCCCGAATATGTGCGGCCAACTGCCCCAGCAGTTTCCCGAGAGCCAGCCGGGCACGCGCCCATTGCCGGGGATATTCCCGGGTAAAGTACAGCTCATCATCCGGAGCGGCCAATTCCAAACTGTAATTGCGCAACCACTGGCCGCGCTTTTTGCTCCACTCCAGATAGACCCAGTAAAACGTGGTGGAGCCGTCGGCGGCCCGACAACGGGCCGCCCCCCAGGCGTAGGCCTCGCCGCCCCGGGCGACTTCCCGGAACTTGAGGAAATCAAAATCCTCAAAGGCCAGCCCTTCCGAGGCGGTCATGCCCCGGGCCGCTTTTTCCATGGCCAACCGGTAGCCATCCTTGGGAATGCCGGCCAGACCAAGAGCCGGATAATACCAGGCGCCAAACCAAATCAGCCCGCCGGCAGCCAGAGCGATCACGACCGCCAGGACCACAAGGCTGCGACGATACAGACGTCCAAGCTTCATGGCCGCCCCTCCCGGGTTGGCGTGCAGCCAAGGCCCATGCGCCAGCCCGAGGCCTCCAGACGCCGGGCCCGTTCGAGCTTTTCCCAGGCCCGGACCTCGTCGTCCACGGCCCGTTCCCGGGTGGCCTGATTTTTCCGGATGGCCCGGGCCAAAGACTCTTCGGTCACAAGCGAGCCCGGGGCCGGCCGGTAGACGCCGGAGGAAACTTCTTCCAGCCGCACTCGCACCGCCTTGTCCGTGGCCTCCAGGATGTCGCGGTGGCGTTCCTTCATGATGGCGGAATTCTCGCCATCATTGACGAGACCGTCGAAAAACTGCTGCGGCGTCAGATTGGACGCCCCTTCCGGCGTCTTCAAAAAGCCTTTGTACAAGGTGCCGCCGAGAGCGACGAGCAAAAGCAGACGCACGAGCGTGTCGCGCCAGGACCAGGGCGTCATGGGTTGCCCCCCTTGCGCCGCCAGACTTCAAGCTCTTTTTGCGGCGCTTCCACGGGGATGAAATAGTGGTGGTTGGGGTCGTCGGTCCGATTCCCAAACGTTTCGTCAGGCTGGGGCAGGGCCATGCGTTCGTAGCCCTGGGGCAGATCCATGGCGTCGGTAAACTCCCGGGCCGCAAACAGGAACCGGTCCCGGTTGACCCGCACCACCCGCCGTCGCAAGACCCAGTCCGGTTCGAGTCCCGGCGGCAATGGTCCCTGCAGGCCGCCCAGCACCCGGACGCCAGGAAGATAAAACTGCAACGGCAAATCGCCGTATTCGGCCAAAATAGTCTGGCCGGGTTTGGCGTTGGCTTTGAAAAACGTCAGAATGGACGTGTTGACGTCGGGGTAGCCGCACACAAGCTCCGTCAAAAAGAGCTTGATGGGGAAATTCAGCGACGTCAGCATGCGAAAATCGTTTTGCCACGGCCGGTTGACGATCTTGATCCGCTCCATGGGATAGACGGCCAGCCAGTTGGTAAAGGCCAGCAGGACAAAGAGCAGGACGGCCGAGAGCTTGGAAAAATTCCACAACCGACGCACGCAAAAGGCCAGCAAAATGGCGCATAGCGGCAGCAGGTGGGCGATATAACGGAAAAAACGCTGGGGCACGATGGCCAAAAACAGCAGACTCAAAACAATCAGGACCGCGCTAAAGAGCACAAACCGTTCGCCGGGATCGTCCGGCCGTTCCCAGTGCGTGGCGAACCGTCGCCACCGCCAGACCAAAGCGGCGGAAATCGGCAGTGGAATGCAAAACATGGAGAGATCGGCAAAATACAGCATCAGGTTTTCCGGCACGAGCAGGATGTCGAACATGCCGCTTTGCCGGCCGATGCGGTACAGAAAAATACCCGGAATCACGGCCACAACCAGGGTCGCCACGGTCAAAAGGGCCAACCGCTTCCAGTGCAGGCGTTCCGGATAGACCAGCACGGCGGCGGCCAGGGCTGTTGGAGCAAAACTTAAAAAAAGCAAATAGTTGGCATGAAAGAGAAGGACCATGCCGGCAAAGGTGACGCAAAGCGGCCGCCAGCGGTGTTGCCAATCGCTTAAAAAGGCGTCGAGAGTCCAAAGGACAAACAACGTGCCCGGCGCATAATAGCGGGCCTGCCGGCCGGTCAGAAGGAAGGGCACGCACAGGGTCAGCAGCGCCGCGGCCATCAGCGCCCAGGACCGGTCGCCAAAGTGCCGGCGCACCAGCCGGTACGTCCAGAAAATCGACAGCAGGGCGGCGCAGGCAAACGGCGCCCGGCCGGCGGCGGTGTCGAGGCCGCCCACAAGGAAGCCGGCCGCCTGCATGTAAATCTGAATCCAGGGGGACCAACGCCACAGGTAGCCGCCGGTCTTGTCGAACTCCCGCTCTTCTTCCTGGGAGATGACATTGACCCCGTCCGTGGCATAGGGCAGTCCGGTTTGAAGAACGTTTTTGGCCAAACAGGCGGTTTCCGCCTCGTCCTGCCAGAAAGGGCGCTGTCCCAATTGATAGAACAGCAAAAAGGCGGCTATGGCCAAAAGGCCCACCAGCGGCCAATCAAACCGGGTCAACAGGCCCGACTGGTCGGCTGGGGGCGAGACCGGGACCGGCCCGGCGGCAATCGTGGAATTCGGCATGGCCCGCCCTGGGTAATGGAGGCAGCGCGGCTTGTCCAGCCTCAGGGGCCAATTTTGCCCGAAGACAAGAGGCTTCGGTTTTTGCCAGCGCGTTTGGCGGCGTACAGAGCCTTGTCGGCGGCGGCGTACAGGGCCTTTGTCCCATTCATGCCCGCCCAGGCCTCGGCCACGCCAAGACTTATGGTCACATACCGGATCACCGCCGCCTCGGTTGAGACCTCCAGGGCGGCCACCTGCTCCCGCAGGCGTTCGGCCACGGCCAGGGCCCGCTCCCCGATGGTTTCCGGTAAAATGATGGCAAATTCCTCGCCGCCCACCCGGTAGGCTCCGTCCGCATCGCGCAACACCGTCCGGATCTGGCTGGTCAGGACGCGCAACACCTCATCCCCGGCCCCATGGCCATAGGTGTCGTTGACCTTCTTAAAGTCGTCGATATCAAACAGGATGAGGGAAAACGGCGTCGCATACCGACGAAGCCGGGACAGTTCCAGATCTGCCCGTTCGTTAAAGCACCGCCTGTTTTGCAAACCAGTCAGCGCATCCAGCTCGGCCCGACGCGTCAATTCCGCCTGGGCCTCGCGCAACTGGCCGACCACGCCGGCCAAGGCATCGCGTTCCCGGCCAAGACTGGCCATGGTCGCGGCCAGGCGTTCGTTTTTTTCATGCAGCGCCCCGGACATGGCCACCAGATGCTCGCCGAGCTCCCCGATTTCATCCTTGCCAAAATGCGGCGGCAACAGACACACCTTTTCCTCTCTGATCGAAGCCGCAAAACCAGCCAGGATTTCCAGACGCCGCACAATAACCTGCCGGGTGATGCCCATCGCCGTCACCATCGCCAGCAACAGCGAACCGGCCGAAGCCAACCCGGACAGCATCATCCGCTCCCGGGCGGCATGCATGGCCACCGCCACCGGCACGCCGACGAGCATCACCCCGTAGGGATCGGCGGAACCCGGTTCGAGCTTCATGATTTTATAGGCATAGAGGATGTCAATGCAGCCCGGCCCCATCGTCACGAAAGAGCCGGACACCTGCCGCCAGGAAAACGCATCGTGGAAAAGATCCTCGAACCGATCCCCGGGCTTGAGGCCCGCGATCGCCGGGTGGCGCATCAGCAAGACGCCCTGGGCGTCAAAAAACGCCACAAAGGCTCCGGTCGGGACATCAAGTGTCTTAAACATCGCCGCATACCACTGCAGGTCAAGCGAAACGCCGAGAACACCGACAACGCGCCCGGCGGACAGGATGGGCACGGACAGGTGCAGGACAGGGGCCCGCGTCACAGTGCCAATGGCGTATTCGCCAAAGGAAAAGTCTCCCTGGCGCAAGGCGCGCGTAAACGAGGAACGGTGCCCTATATTGAGCCCCTGAAAGGGCTTTTCCGCCGAAGCAACAATATCGCCCGTGGCATTGCAGACGAAGACATTGCGCAGATAGGATTTCTCTTTTTTAAGGACCACCACGATGGCGTCCATGGCTGGGCCATCAAGGGTTTGCATGGCCGGCAAGGCGGCCGTCTCGGCAAGCCGTTGCCGCATTTCCGAAACAATAGCTTCCTGGGCGGCCCCCGCCTCATAAACGGCCCGAAACATCAGACTGCGGCCATGCTCCAGGGCATCACGCTGCATCGAACTATTGAGAAAAAGGAGAAGAACGACCAGCGGCAACACGGCGACCAAAAATATCGCCATGGTTTTAAACCAAAGACGCTGGGAAAAACGCATGCTATTTCATTGTTTCAGGCAACGACCAGTCCATAAAACCGCCCCGATGGCTTGGAAACGTATCCGCCTCTCGCCCAAGACCGCCTGTCGATCCCGGAAAAACACAATCCACCTGCGTGTAGAGTCTATCCGATAGCCGACGTTTGTAAATGTGGGAGCGCTTCTTTCAGGATATTTTCAAGCACTTCGGCCGAACTTGCGGCAACGTTTTGGGAAAAGCCCCGACGGACGACGCCATGGAACGGGCCAGCGACGAGTCGCTTTTCCAAAGCGAGTTTTGCTTCCCAATGCAGATATCGATTGCTTTTTCCTTTCAAAAAGGAAATGACGCAAAACTTGCCGCACCGCCTTTTAATCGATAAGGAGAATCAAAATCATTTAAGGAAAGATCCTCTGTGGTGGACCGCCCCGCAACACCGCATCAACGCGTTGCATTTCAGACGGGAAAACCGACCTGAAAGGAAACGGCCTGGGACGCCCACAAGGCGTAATAACCAAACAAATCTGTAACTGGGATTGCCCGGGCATTTCTTCTATTGGGGAAACGCGTCAGCCTTGTCCGCCACACTCCACAGCAGCATCCCACAACACTTTTTTGGAAACCCCTATGAAGACAAAGTATACCCGCGTCGACGTCTTGTATTTCGTCACCCTGGTCGTCACCGTGGCCGCCGGCGGTTCGGTCGCCCTCGGCATGCTCGGCGATGAGGAACTCCTGTCCTTCTTGTCAGAATACGATTTTTCCCTGCCCAGCCTGGACGCCGGCCTTGGCCTTGGCCTGTCGCCGCTGGCCGCCCTGCTGCTCGTTTGGCGCACCTGGCTGGTTTGGCGCTACCGGGCCGTTCCGCCTTGTGCCGATCGGGCCCTGCCCCTGACCACGGTCATCATCCCGGCCTATAACGAAGGCCGGCAAGTCCTCGAAACCGTCCGGTCCGTCATGGCCAGCGACTACCCCGCCGCCAAAATGCAGGTGATTTGCATTGACGACGGCTCAAAAGACGACACATGGCAATGGATGCGACTGGCAGCTGCCGAATTTCCCAAGCGGTTGCAACTGCTGCGCCAGCCCTGCAACATGGGCAAACGCCACGCCCTGCTGGCCGGATTCCGTGAATCCACGGGCGAAGTCTTCGTCACCATCGATTCGGATTCCCTCATTTTACCCGACACCCTGCGCCAGCTGGTCAGCCCCCTGGTGGTCTCGGCCAAGGTCGGAGCAGTGGCCGGCAACGTCCGGGTGCTCAATATCAACGACGGCCCCATTCCCAAAATGCTCGACGTCAATTTCACCATGTGCTTCGACTTTCTGCGTCGGGGCCAAAGCGCCTATGGCGGCGTTTTTTGCACGCCGGGCGCCCTGTCCGCCTACCGGCGGTCCGCCCTCGCCCCGGAGATGGAAGCCTGGGCCGTCCAGACCTTTATGGGCCGGCCGGCCAACATCGGGGAAGATCGGGCGCTGTCGAACATTATCCTGGGTCAGGGGCTGGACGTGGTCTTCCAAAAAGACGCCATCGTCCTGACCACGATTCCAAGCGCCTACCCGGCCCTGCACAAGATGTTTTTACGCTGGGCTCGCAGCAACGTACGCGAATGTCTGGTTATGGCCCTGTTCCTGCCGCGCCGCTTCCGGACCGGCAGAGGAGCCAACTGGGTCCGCCTGTCGGGCATTTTGGAGCTGGTCTTCCTGCCGGCGACGGAAACCGTCAAAGTGGCTTTTTTAATCGGCCTGTGCCTGCGCCCCATGACGTCCCTCAATCTGCTGGCGACCGGCTGCGTCCTGGCGGCCCTGCTGCCGGCCCTGGTGTACCAGTTCCGTCAACACGGCCTGTTCGGCATTGTCTGGGCCCTGGCCTATTCCATCTATTGGACCACGGCGTTGTCCTGGATTTCGCTGTGGGGCCTGTTCACCGCCGCCAAATCCGGCTGGCTGACCCGGGAATGCCCCAGCACCCAGGCCGCTTCGCTGGCCTTGGAAGAAACTGCCAACGCGGCCTGATCGCGGGAAAACACCGGGGCGTCTCCCCCCAAAGGTTGACAGACGCCCCGATTTCGGGATTAGTGCCTCGTTTGGCCGCGCTGCCTCAAGCACACGGCGCATCCCGCCGTTTCGTCCACGATCCGGCGACCCCCTGGAGCAAAAGCCATGATGCATGGAAAGAAAGTGGTGGTGGTCATGCCTGCCTACAATGCAGCCAGCACCCTTGAACGCACCTATGCCGAAGTGCCGAAGGACATCGTCGATGAAGTGATCCTCGTTGACGACTGCAGCCGCGACAATACCATCGAACAGGCCCGCAAACTCGGACTGCGCTGCTTCCGCCACGAACGCAACTGGGGCTATGGCCGCAACCAGAAGACCTGCTACGTCGAAGCCCTCAAGACCGGCGCGGATGTGGTCATCATGGTGCACCCCGACTACCAGTACACGCCGAAGATCATCCCGGCCATGGCCAACCTGATCACCTGCGGGGAATACGATGCCGTCATTGCCTCCCGCATTCTCGGCGGCACGGCCCTGCGCGGCGGCATGCCCCTGTACAAGTACGTGGCCAACCGTTTTCTGACCCTGTCCCAAAATCTGTTGCAGTCGGCCAAGCTGTCGGAATACCACACCGGCTACCGCGCCTTTTCGCGCGAACTGCTTGAAAAGCTGCCGTTGTGGGAAAACTCCGACGACTTCGTCTTTGACAACCAGATGCTGGCCCAAGCCATCTATTTTGGTTTCCGCATCGGTGAAGTGTCGTGTCCGACGAAGTACTTCGAAGAAGCCTCCTCCATCAATTTCCGCCGCAGCTGTACCTATGGCATTGGCGTGTTGCAGACCGCCATGCAGTTCCGGTTGCAGAAATGGGGCCGCAAGCAGTACGCCATTTTCGACAAGAACGGACGCGGCCTGTCTAGCCCCAATCCTCCGTACTATTCCGACGAGTCGCCGGCCGACACGTCGGCCAGTTAAATTCCGGCCCGGCCAATCCGGCCAGGGTCACCCCCCGTACGTCAAAGGTCCGCCGCAGCCAGCCGGCAAACCGGCGGACCTTGCCCAAAAAGGCGTCCACCGCCGCCAGATCCGGGAAATGCGGGCTGGCGCCGGGCAAAAGTTCCGAGGAATGCCAAAAAAGCGTCAGGACCTGTCCGCCCCGTCGGGCGTGGGTCCATGCGGCAAGCCGCATGGTGGCTTCGGGCATCCAGACCGGATTGACGCCCAGGGTCAGCGTCTTCATAAATCCGCCCAGAAGCGCTTCCCGCCCCCTTTCCGGCAATCGTCGGGCCAGGGCATAGGCCAGACGCGGAGAGCCGGGAAAAAGCGGCACCTGGGTGGTCGGAGCTTCGAGCAGCCGCGGCCCGGCCTGACCGGCCGGATGCAGCCAGTACGGGTCGGACGGAGCCAGGAAATGATCCGGCCCGGAAGCCACCTGCCGCAGCGGCGCAACGCTTGAATCGACTGTAAAGCCGGCTGCAGCCAAAACAGGCAAGGCCCGGCGAAATAAATTCCAACGTCCCATGCGAAACGACGTGGCCGGATGGCCGGCAAACGCCCGGACGGCCTGTTGCAGACTGTCCAGTTTGGCCCGAAAGACGGCAAGCGGCATAACGGCCGTGGACACCGGCTCCGGCCAGGGCATGTCCGGAAACGGCGGGGTGTTCCACGGATGCAGATGCCCCCCCAGTTCGCCCTCGATACGCCCGAGCAGCCGGGACAGCCTGTCCCGACTCGACGCATCGGTCAAAACGGGATAGTCGCACAGCAAGGTCAGGGGCAGACCGAACTCCCGGGGCAGAAATTCCAGCCGGGAAAGCTCGGCAATATTGGTCAGCCCCGCGCCCTGGCGGGGATAGGAACCGGAAAAAAGGCCTTCTTCCTCGACATCAAGACTGACGACGACGTGCAGACGGGCTTTTGTCATGCCGCACCTCCGAGGGCGGCATCCTATTGGGCCCGGTGCAAAAGTACAGTATGTTTTTGGAGGGCCGCCCCCTCCCCGGTCCGGCCCCGGAGAGGCATGCCCCCCGGCGCGACGACGCGGATTCCCTTGACAAATTACGAAATGCCCTATTGTTTGGAGGCAGGCCAAAATAGTTTCCGAACGGCCCGAGACCGGAACATGAAAAAACGCCTTCCCCTTGACGCCCTTGTCCCCGGAATGGTCTTGGCCGAATCCTTACGCCGCGAGGATGGAGCCTTGCTGCTGCCTCGCGGCACGCCTCTGACCGAACGACACGTGGCCCTTTTCAAGGCCTGGGACGTTATCGACGCCGTCATTGCCGTCGGCGAACCGACAGCCCCCGCCCCCCTTCCGGAAACGCCAGAGACCGAAATGCCCTCGGTGCCAGCGTCTCCCGACGCGACGGACCAACCGGCGGCCAAGCCCGGCGAACGCGACGGGGATCTGGCAGCGGCCGACGCCCTGCTGCGCCCGCATTTCATCCATACCGACATGGGCGTGCCGGCCATGGCGGCCCTATACGCGCTGTGCCTGCCCCGGGCCGCCCGGCAACTCGTACAAAAGGGACCGGAGTCGTTACGGCTGCCCGGCCCGGTTCCGCCGCAGCTGCTGCCACCCGCCCCGGAAGGCCCACCGCCTGGGCCGATGGCCCTGATCGAGTCCGACCCAAAACTCACCTCGCTGCCGGATGTCTTCGTCCGCATAAACGAGGTGTTAAACGACCCCAACAGTACCGCCAAAGAAGCGGCCGACGCCATCGGCAAGGATACGAGCCTTTCGGTCAAGCTGTTAAAACTGGTCAATAGCGCCTTTTACGGCTTCCCCGTCACGGTGGACACCCTGTCCCGGGCCGTGACCATCGTCGGCAGCCGCCAGCTCACCACCCTGGCCCTTGGCATCTCGGTCCTCTCCATTTTCAAGGATCTGCCCGAAGGCTTCATCAGCATGCGCTCGTTTTGGAAGCACAGCGTGGGCTGCGGCGTCATCGCCTCGACCCTCGGCGGGCCGGAAACGGAACTGGATGTGGAACGGCTGTTTGTGGCTGGTCTGCTCCATGACGTGGGCCGGCTCGTACTGTACCGCAGTCTGCCGCGCCACGCCGCCCACGCCCTGGCCCTGGCCCGTTCGGAAGGTCTGCTGCTGCGCGAAGCGGAACGGCGGCTGCTGGGATTCGACCATGCCACCCTGGGCGGTATGTTGTTGCGCAAATGGCGGTTTCCCGAAAATTTGGAACGGGCCGTCCGACATCACCACGGCGGCATGGCCCAGCTAGGGCTGCCCATGCCGGCCATGACCCATGCGGCCGATGTTATCGCCAATGCCTTGCGCCTTGGGTCGAGCGGCGAAATTTTCGTCCCTCCCCTGTCGCCGACGGCCTGGACCACCATCGGGCTGGCCCCCGAACATCTGACCGATGTGATGGCCGTGGCCGACACCCAGGTTGAGGACATCATCCGCGCCTTCCTGCCGGATGGGGAATAGGGACCGGGCCGCAGCCGTGGTTGCCAACCTGCCGCCGGCTTCCTGGGCCGCCCGATTCGGCCACATCCGGACCCTGGCCCAGACCGGTCAGACGGCCGAGCTGCTCGCCGCCTGCCGCCAAAGCATCGACACCCATGCCGACGACGTCACCATCCTTTTGGATGTGGGGGCCCTGCTTTTGCAGTTCGGATTTCTCGGTCTGGCCCGCGAATGTTTTTTGCGCTCCCGCTCGTTGGCCCCCCAGCTTCCGGGGCCGCTTGTCAATCTGGCCAATCTGGAACGGGAGTACGGCAACCACACGACCGCCAGCCAGTTGTACGCCTTCCTGCAAACCCAATTGCCCCAACATCCGGTCATCCGCCGCAACGCCCTCGTCGGCCTGGAATATAATCCGGAAATCCCGGACGCCACCCGTCTGGCCCAGGCCCGGGCCTGGGGAGACTGGGCCACCGCCCGGGCCGGCGGTCCCCATCCCCGACCGCCCATGCCACCCCTGGACGACCGCCCGTTGCGGGTCGGCTACGTCTCTGCCGACTTTTGCCAACATCCCGTCGGACTTTTCGTCAAGGATATCCTGGCGGCCCATGATCCCGCGCTGGTGACGGTTTTTACCTACAGCGCCGGCCCGGTTTCCGATTGGGTGACCGACGCCGTCCGGGCCGCCAGCCGGTTCCACGATGTCACGCGGCTTGACGATGCGGCCCTGGCCGAGGCCATCCGTCAGGACGCCATCGATGTTTTGATCGATCTTTCCGGCCATACCGCCGGTTCGCGCCTGACGGCCTTCGCCTATCGCCCGGCCCCTGTGCAGTTGAGCTGGCTTGGCTACTTCGCGACCACCGGCCTGGACTGCATGGATGCCGTCCTGCTCGACCCCTGGCATGCGCCGGAAGGCATGGAGACCTGGTTTGTGGAGGAAATCCTGCGTCTGCCCATGGGGCGCCTGTGCTATCAGCCGGTGCCCTGGGCCCCGGCTGTCGTCGCCCCGCCGCCCTGCGGCCGCGCCAACCAGGTGACCTTCGGCTGTTTCAACAATTCGGCCAAATTAAACGACCGGGTCTTTGACGTCTGGGCCCGGATTCTGACCGCCCTGCCCACCGCCCGGCTCGTGCTCAAATGGCGCACATTTAACGACGCAGCGTTGTGCCGCCGCGTCCACGAGGCCTTTGCCGCGCGCGGCGTCGAACAAACGCGCGTCGAACTGCGCGGTCCGTCGTTTCACGCCGCCCTGCTCGCCGAGTATGCCGATGTGGATATTGCGCTGGATCCCTTCCCGTTTACGGGAGGATTGACGAGTTGCGAAGCCCTGTGGATGGGGGTGCCGGTCATTACCTGGCCACAGTCGCGCGTGGTCAGTCGGCAGACCCTGGCCTTTCTCTCGGCCATCGGCCTGCCGGAACTGGCCGTCGACGACGCCGCAGGCTATGTCCGGCTGGCCGTCGCCCTGGCCCACGCCCCGGACCGGCTGGCGGCCCTTCGCAGCGCCATGCGCTCACGCATGCAGGCGTCGCCGCTTATGGACGTCTCCGGCTTTACCCGACACTTCGAGCGTCTTCTACGGGACTACGCCCAAGGCGTCCGACCCCAAAACGACCAGGCCTGACACGATCGGCATTTCGCAGACGGGACGCGGATAAAGACCGCCCGGGGTTGCCAGGAGGCACAACGGCAACGGACAGGGGCGGGGTCGCCCCGTGCCCTGCCTTAGACGATGCTGGAATTGCCCTCGCGCAGTTTGCCGACCAAAAAGCCTATGGCAATGCCGAGGATGCAGCTGCCGATGCAGCTAAATCCGAAGATGGCCACCAGATCATTGACGTTGCCAATGATCTTGCGCCCAAAAAGGATATGGTAGAAGCCATAGCAGACCCACAAGATGATGCCGGCGTGAAAGCCGAAAAAGAGCCCGTCCATCATCCGGTCATGCACTTCGACGGATTCGATGTACTTGTAGCAGATAAGCTGGGCCACCACGCCAAACAGCGTGATGGAGCCAAACGAAGCCAGCAGTTGGATGGCGATGACCACCACGGTGGCCAGCCAGGGATCGCCCTTGCGTATGGAAACGATCACGCCCGGCAACAGGCTTATGACCCACAAGCCGATGACGCCAAGCTCCTGATACCGCTTGGCCACAAACTCCCGGATTTTTCCCATAACGTCTTGCATTGTCCGCCTCGTGGCCTGTGGGGTGTTCCCGACCGGCCGTGCACCTTGGGCGCTGTCGCATTCCGGCCGCATGAATAAAAAATCACGGTCCGTCGCGTTGTCAAGCGCTCCGGAAAACGTCATACTGGCAGGGAGCCTTTAATGCAACGCGTTTCCCCCAACCCGGCGCGGCGACAGGGCCTGTCGCCCGTCAACCCGGTCAGGCCGCATGGAATACCCGATGCTTAGGACCGGGGCCACACCGGCCCGCCCCCCGCGCGTCCTTATTGTGGACGACGAAATCATAAACGTCGAAACCCTGGCGTGGATGCTCAAGGAAGCCGGTTTTGAAGCGTTGCGGGCCACCTCGGGGCCGCAGGGACGCGCCCTGGCCGCCAGCAGCCAACCCGATCTTATCATCCTCGACATCATGATGCCCGGCGAATCGGGCTTTGACACCTGCTCCAAGCTGACGGCCGATCCGGCCACCGCCGACATTCCCATTATTTTTATTTCGGGCCTCGACGACGTGGAAAACAAGGTGCGGGGCCTTAAAATCGGTGCGGTGGACTACGTGGCCAAACCCTTTGCCCGGGAAGAAGTCCTGGCCAGGGTCAAAATCCATATCCGGCTGCGCCGGGGCCTGCGGGCCCTTTTGGCCGAACAAGCCGCCAAACTGGCCCAGATCCGTAACGCCCAGCAATCCATCCTGGTGGCCCCGGACGATCTGCCCGAAGCCCGGTTCGCCGTGCGCTATGTGCCGGCCCTGGAGGCCGGCGGCGATTTCTACGACGTGTTCCCCTGGACCGACTCCGTCATGGGCTATTTCGTGGCCGACATTGCCGGGCACGATCTCGGCGCGTCCTTTGTCACCTCTTCGCTGAAGGCCTTGCTCCGCCAAAATACCGGCCCGCTTTTTACTCCGCTCGAAACGCTTAAAAATATCAACAGCGTGCTGACCACCATCCTGCGCGACGGCAAACATCTGACCGCCGCCCTGCTCTGCATAAACCGCCCCCGCAGCCGCATCACCCTGATAAACGGTGGCCATCCCCCTCCCATTCTCGTCGGAGCCACCGGCCATGCCCGACTGCTGGCCACGGATGGCGACGTGATCGGGGCGTTTGCAGCCGTCCAATTCGGCGTGCTTGTGGAACCCGTGTCCCCGGGCGACCGTATTTTTCTGTACACGGACGGATTGATCGAACGCTTCGGGGACGCCCCCAAGCGGCGGGGACGGGGATTGACCGAACTGATCGGGGCCTGCTGCCGCACGGGTGGCCTTCCTTTGGAACGCGCGGTGACCGCCATTGCCGAAGCCACGATCGGCGCCTGGCGGCCCGACGACGATGTGGTGCTTATGGGCATTGAGGTGTGAAAACCAATGTACGCCCTTGAATCCTTTCCCGACGGCCGGCGTATCCGCTTTTCGGCCAACCTGCCCCTGCTCGACCGGGCCGTCGAAGAAGCCGTGCGCTTTGTCCAGGACCACCGGGTGACCGGCAATCTCTTTGACGTGAAGCTGCTTTTGCGCGAGGCCTTGTTAAATGCCGTGCTCCATGGCAGCCACAGTGACCCCAAGCGCGACGTGTCCCTGGAAGTCCTGGCCGATGCGGGTCAGTTGCGCCTGACGGTCACGGACCAGGGACCGGGATTTGACTGGCGCACAGGACTGTCCACCCTGGCTCCGCCCGAGGCCACCACCGGCCGGGGCCTGACCATCATGAGTCTGTACGCCGACGACGTCCGCTTCAACGCCGTCGGCAACCAAGTGACCCTGACCAAGGCCATCACAGGTCTGCAGTGCACCGCAGACGCAGACGGCAAGAACCAGACGCGGAGAAACGTCATGCACGACATTCACATCGAAAACGGGCAGACTATCGTGTGTCCGGCCGGGGACATTGTCGCTTCCGTGGCCGAGGAGTTGCGAACGCGCCTTAAGGAAATCATGCGCGAACACCCAGGCCCCCTGGTGCTTGACCTCTCGCATGTGGAGTTGATCGACTCCGTGGGCATCGGTCTGCTCATCGCCGCCCACAACACCTTGCATAAAAGAGGCGGGCAACTCCTTTTGTCCCACGTCAACGCCGATCTGGCCGCCTTGTTGCGCACCATGCGCCTGGACAGGCATTTTTCCATCCAACCCGCCTAAACGCCTTCGATGCGGAGCCGACATGGATCAAAAGGATGATGCCCTCATGCGCCTGTTCGTGGAAGACACCCGCGAACATCTCGCCGCTCTCGAATCGGCCCTGTCGGCTATGGAGCGCGGCCAAGCCGAGGCCAACGGGGAGCCGGTCAACAATATTTTCCGGGTCACCCACACCATCAAAAGCGCCGCCGGTTTTTTAAACCTGAAAAATATCCACGAACTGGCGCAAAAACTCGAAGGGGTCCTGCATATGGTGCGCACCGGCGACGTCGCGCCCGATGCCCGGACCATCCCCTTGCTGCGCTCCTGGTTCGACCGGCTGCGCCTCCTCGTGGAGGCGGCCGACAGCAGCGACGCCGAAAACCTCTCAGCCATGTTCGATGAACTCACCGCACTGACGGACGCCCATCTCTCGGGGGAACAACGCGCCCAGGCCGCGGCCGTCATCCCCATCGGCCTGCCCGGAGGCGAGCCGCTTTTTACGGAAGACGAACTGAGCCTGCGGCAGGCCCTGGATGGCGGGAAACATCTCTATCTGGTGGAATACGACCTGATCCACGACGTCCACGCCCGCAATAAAACCCCCTTTGACATCATCCACACCATGGAGGCCAGTGGCCTGATCGTCGATTGCCGCATGGAACTGTCCGCCGTTGGCGATCTCGACGCCCCGCCCGTCAACCGCATCCCCTTTTACGTCCTGTTCGCCTCCATCGTCGAACCCGATATTGTCGGCTATCTGTTCGCCCTGGACGGCAGCCATATTCATCCGGTGGAGATTGCGGCGGCCCGGCCGGCCACGCCCGCGCCAACCGAGCCAGGGAGCCCTGACGCCCCGGCAACTCCCGACGCGGCAAACGCAGCCGGCGCCCCGGCCGAAGCGCCCCAGCCGGAGCCACCCGACGTCGCCTCTCCCGCCCCGGAGCCCTCCTGGCCCGAAACCTCGACGCCATCGGACGCCGGGACGGAAACAGCTTTTGGCCCCTGGCGATTGGCTATAACCGGACAGGGAGCCCTGTTACAGCTTGCCCCCGGACAGACGCCGGATCCGGAACAGGCCCGGCTGGCCCTGCTCGCCGCCCTGTCCCATGGCCTGGGCGTGACAATGGTCTGGAACGACAGCCCGGCCATTGATCTGGCCATGGTGCAGGTGGTGATTTCCGCCGCCCGGACATTCGCCGTGCGGGGACTGCCCCTTCTCCACCGCGACGGGCCGCCGTGCGCCCTGTCGGAAACGGCCCTTCAGGCCGGCCTCGCCCCCGAGGCCCTGGCCGCCGTGGGTTTGCCGCCGACGGTACTTTTTGCATCCTAAGGTTTCTTGCGGAGGACACGGATGGCATTCGACGCCGAAACCCAAGCGCTTTTCAAAGAAGAAGTGGCCGAAAACCTCGCCGAACTCGACGGGGCCCTCCTCGAACTCGAACATTCCCCAAACGACGCCAGTCTGGTCAACCGGGTCTTCCGGGCCGTGCATACGCTCAAAGGCTCCTGCGACATGTTCGGCCTGACCCAGGTCGTCACCCTGGCCCACGATCTGGAATCGCTTTTTGACCATGTCCGGGCCGGAATGCGACGCGTCGGCAAAGACCTGCTGGACGCCGCCTTCGCCGCCAAAGACCGTTTTGCGGCCATGCTGACCGAGGGCGCTGATCCGGCAGCCGAGGAAGACCCGGCGCTGACGGCCCGGCTCAAGGAACTTTTGCGGACCCCGGATTTGCCCGATACGCCGGACGCCCCGTCGGAACTGCCCCTGCCAGACGACGTTGCCACCGAATGGGTGCCGGAGCTTGCCGAGGCAACCGGCGAGGTTCACACATGGCATATCACGCTGGCCCCCTCCGATCCCGGCCATCTGGCCAAATCCAACCCTTTGGCCCTTCTCGACGAACTGCGGTCCATGGGACACGCCGACATCCACGGCGACCTCTCCAAGGTGCCCGATCTGGCTACCCTGGCTCCGAATGATTGTTATATCCGCTTCGACGTGGACCTGATCGCGGAGACGACCGCCGTGCCGGACAGCAACACGTTGCGCGACGTGTTCTGTTTCCTGGAAAACCAGGCCGACGTGGAAATCGTCTCGTGCGACGCACCGGACGCCCCGACCTCGGAAGCTGTCCCCGAGGATGCCACGCCGCCGGCCCAACCGCCAACGACAGCCGCCGCGCCAACGCCCCCCACATCGGCTTCCCCCGGTGCGCCCGCCCCCGTTGCCCCCAAAGCTCCGACGCCGGAAGGAAAAAACTGCCCCGACCCCAAACGGCCGGCCGCCGGCAAAAAAGAAGCCATGCCGAGTCTTCGCGTGGATGCGGCCAAGCTCGACGATCTGGTCAATCTGGTCGGCGAACTGGTCATTGCCCAGGCCCGTCTGACCCAGCTGGCCTCGGACCTCGGCCATCCCGCCTTAAACAATGTGGCCGAGGAAATCGAACGGCTGTCCAACGAATTGCGGGACAACACCCTGGGCATCCGGATGCTGCCCATTGGCACGACCTTCAGCCGGTTTCGACGGCTGGTGCGCGACTTATCCTCGGAAATGGGCAAATCCATCGAACTCGTGGCCGAAGGCGGCGAAACGGAACTCGATAAAACGGTCATCGAACAGTTAAACGATCCGCTCGTCCACCTGCTGCGCAACAGCATCGACCATGGCATCGAACCGCCCAACGAGCGCTTGGCTGGCGGCAAACCGGAAACCGGCACCATCATTTTGTCCGCCAAACATGCGGGCGGCGAAGTGGTCCTGTCGATTATCGACGACGGACGGGGCATGGACCCGGAACGCCTCCGGGCCAAAGCGGTGGAAAAAGGTCTTCTGGCCCCGGACGCCCGCCTCTCCGAAAGTGAAATTTTCAACCTGGTCTTTTTGCCGGGCTTTTCTACGGCGGCCAAGATCACCAACGTCTCGGGCCGGGGCGTCGGCATGGACGTGGTCAAACGCAGCATGGATGCCCTGCGCGGCAAGATCGACATTCAAAGCGAGCTTGGCCGGGGGTCGCGCATCACCATCAAACTGCCCCTGACCCTGGCCATTATCGACGGTCTGCAAATCAAGGCCGGGCAAGACCAGTATATCATCCCCCTTTCCCTGGTGGAGGAGTGCGTGGAACTCTCCCACGACCACCTCGACGCTTCCGGCCGGGGCCGCACCATCCAGTTACGCGGGGAGATTGTGCCGTACATCCGGCTGCGCGAGGCCTTTGCCCTGACGGGCGATCTTCCGGCCATCGAGCAGGTGGTGGTCACCCATTTCGAAGGCGAACGGGCCGGCATCGCCGTGGATCAGGTCCTTGGGCAACAACAAACCGTCATCAAAAGCCTTGGCAACTACATCGGCAACGTACCCGGCATTTCCGGAGCCACCATCAACGGAGACGGCACCATGTCGTTGATCCTGGACGTGCCGACGCTCGTCGCCTCGGTCCGAAAGGCGGCGGCGTAGGCCAATTCATGACCGCCGCCGCGAAAGGGAAAGCCTTTCGGACGCACCGTGGCCCGGGGGCAACGGCGAAACGCCGCCCAGGACTGTCTCCGATCAGATCGCCAAAGACCGGAAGGATGTGGCCCGGTTGCGTCTCACACATTGACCCGGAGCCAGGGGGGCGATACATGTGGAGGACTTTTTTGAACGGGGCGTTGGCAGCATGAAAGATCCCTATGCACTTTTCTCGGATTTCATTGCCCGGAAAAAACTCAAGATGACGCCCCAGCGGCGGCAAATTCTCGATGTTTTCCTCTCCGAGGAAGGACACGTCACCTCCGAGGAACTCTACCAAAAGGTCAAACGCGACTACGCCTCCATCGGACAGGCCACCGTGTACCGCACCCTGAAGCTTTTGGCCGATTCGGGGCTGGCCAAGGCCGTGGAATTCGGGGATGGAGCCGTGCGCTATGAGATCCTGTACGGTCAAAGCCACCACGACCACCTGATCTGTGAAGAATGCGGGGTCAACGTGGAGGTTGTGGACCCGGCCATTGAACGCCTGCAAATCGAAGTGGCCAACCGGCACGGATTCAAGCTGACCGGCCATAAGCTCTACCTTTACGGCCTGTGCCCGGCTTGCCAAAAAAGATCGACAAGTTCCTAACCGCCCGTTTTCGGCCTTATTGCATACCGCACGGACGCACGTACACAAGCGAGACGCCCATGCTGCGGCAACTTTTTTTTGATGTCGATCTGAGCACGCGACCGGTCTTGCGGGCTGTATTCAACTATAAGTATTCGATCACGCTGGGGCTGATCCTGCTGGCCCATATCCTGCTGGTTCCCCTGGCCAGCGAAGCCGTTCTCTTTGCCCCGTTTATCCTGCTTTGCCTCTACCTCGCCGGTTTTCTGCTCATGGCCGACCGATCCCGGCTGTGCCGCGTCATCCTGGCTGTAGGGCTGACCGCCCTGCTGCTGACCGGTGCCAATATTTTTCTGGGCCACCCCGTCCTGCTGGCCACGGCTGTCTGTTGCCACGCCGCATTCCTGGGGCTGCTGATCGCCCTGCTCCTCGGACGCCTGCTCCATGTCCACAAAATGCCGTTCGATACGGTTATGGCCGGCGTCATCATCTTCCTGCTCATGGCCGGCCTGTGGTCCCAACTGTACGGCCTGATCCTGCTGTACGATCCGCTGGCCATCCACGCCCCGGAGAGCAACCTCGGCCAACATCCCTACTTCGTGACGCTGTACTATTTCAGCGTCACCACCCTGACGACGGCCGGTCTTGGCGACGTCACCCCGGTCTCGAACATCGCCCGCATGCTGACCGCCTACGAATCCCTGCTGGGGCAGGTCTATCTGGTGGTCTTCATTGCCCTGCTCATGGGCCGCCATTTCGCCAATCGCTAACCGTCTTCCTGCGTCGCGCCATCCGGCCGGACCCGGCATTCCTGAAACGCCCGGACGCGGCAGCAGGCGCAACGCTCGGGATCAAGTCTTGGGATGATTCCGGCAATGGCTGCGGCCTTGTCCGGAAAGATATTGCCCGCGCCGATGCGCGACAGACAGCCCCCGCGGCGCAGCAACTCCAGGACTTCGGATTTCAGCGAACAAAAAAAGATCTCCCGCCCGGCAAGCCGCAACGATCCGGTTTCCTGAAACAGCATATGGCAACCGCCGGCATCGATAAAATTGATGCCCGATCCGACAATCAAAATATGGCACTGCTCCGGATGGACAGCCAGAATGCGGTGCAGTTCTTCTGTGATGTGATTGACCGCGCCGAAAAAAATGGACCCATCCAGCCGCAAAATCTTGAGCTGCGGGCATTCGGCCAGACCGGCCCGACGGGCCGCATTGACCAGCCGGTGGCGCGGCGTCGCCGGATCCGGGGCCAGCGTGATAAAATGCGGATGGCTCGTGCGGCGCAGGTACAACAAAAGCGAAAGCATCACCCCGGCATAAATAGCGAATTCAAGCGCCACAAAAAGCGTGGCCAAAAACGTGGCCACCAACACCCCGGCCTCGGCCCGGTCGGTTTGCAGGATATGGCGGATTGCCCGGAAGCCGATGAGATGCAACGCCACCAGCACGATCACGCCGGCCATGGCCGCCACGGGCAGATAAGCCGTCACCGGCGCGACAAGCAGCACGATGCCGGCCAGCAGCAACGCCGAAAAGACCGCCGCCAAGGGGGTGACCGCACCGGAATCGTAGTTGACGCCCGTGCGGGTAAACGATCCGGACGAGGCGTAACCGGAAAAAAAACCGCCCACGATGTTGGCCAACCCCTGGCCGATAAACTCCTGACTGTTGTCGATGTCCTGATTGGAACGGATCGCCACGGCCCGACCGATGGACACCGCCTCGGCCAGCCCCAGCATGGCCACCGCCAACGCTCCCGGGAAGAGCACCCGGAAGGTGTCCAGATCGACTTCCGGCAGGGAAACCGACGGCAGGCTGGACGGCAGGGCCCCGACCAGCCGGACCCCATGGGAAGCCCCATCAAGAAAATGGCACAGCAGGCTGCCGCCAATCAGGGCCAACAACAGGCCCGGAGCCTTGGGCCAAAGTCGGCGGAGAACAAAGGCCAACACCAATGTCGCAGCGGCGATCCCGGCCACAACGCCGTTTATGCCCGGCAATTGTCGGAAAAAGGCGGCCCAAGTCTCCACAAATGTACCCCCGCGCGGCAGCGTCACTCCAAAGAAATGCCCAAGCTGGCTTGTGGCGATCAAAATTGCCGCGCCGGCCGTGAACCCCGTGATCACGGAGTGGGAAACAAAGTTGACCACACCACCAAGCCGCGCCGCCCCAAGGCCCAATTGCACCAGCCCGGCCAGGACCGTGAGCGCCAGCACCAACCGGATATAGTCCGGCGACCCCGGCACGGCGAGTTGGCTGACATTGGCGTAGACCACCAGGGAAATGGCGGTGGTCGGTCCGGAAATAAGGTGCCAGGACGAACCGAAAAGCGCCGCTACCAGGACCGGAACCATGGCCGCATACAGGCCGTATTGTGGCGGCAGGCCGGCAATGGCCGCAAAGGCGACGCCCTGGGGCAGCACGATCACCGCCCCGGTCAGCCCGGCCCAGAGATCGGCTTTGAGCGTGCGGCGGTTGACCCGGGGCCACCAATCGAGAAACGGCAGCAGGCGCGACAAGGACTTGCGGATCAGCTCCAAACGACTGCGGCGGCGGGGCAACGCACAGTGCACCATGACATCCTCCCAAAGCCTCCAGGATTCCTGTCCTGAACCATACCCGCCGAATCCTTCCGGTCAAGATGGTTTCGAAACGCCTGCCCGCATCGGGCTGTCCCCCCCGGTCGGTATTTGCTAGGATCGTCCGTACAACCTGCGTCCAGCCGCGACGCGCCACCCCAAAAGGATGTCTCCCCATGCCTGACGCCGTACTTGTGAGCGATTTCGACGGGACCATGACCGCCAACGACTTTTACCGGCTGGCCGCCGAACGTCTGCTGCCGCCCGAGGCCCTGGCGCCCTGGCAGGAGTACCGGGACGGCCGCAGCACGCATTTTGCCGCTCTCAAGCGCATTTTCAGTCAAATTCGCGCGCCAAAGGAACAGATTTTGGCCATTGTGCGCGACATGCGCCCCGATCCGCATCTGGGAGCCGCCGTGGCCGCCCTGCGCGTCGCCGGCTGGGAAATCATTGTGGCCTCGGCCGGCTGCGACTGGTATATTCGCCGATTGTTGGCCGAGGCAGACGTCACGCTCGAAGTGCACGCCAATCCGGGCGTCTATCCGCCCGGGGGGCCGCTGCGTATGGACGCGCCGACCGATTCGCCCTTCTATTGTCCGGAGCTTGGGGTGGACAAGGCCGCCATCGTCCGCTTCTGGCTCGAGCGGGCCGGGACGGTGGCCTTTGCCGGCGACGGGTTTGCCGACCTGCCGGCCGCGCTTTTGGTCGCCCCCAAATGGCGTTTCGCCAAGGCCGATCTGGCCGACGCCTTGTCGGCTCAAAACGAAGCGTTCCGACCGTTTACCGTCTGGTCCGACATCGCCCAAACCCTGCTTGCCATCGGAAGACTGCCATGCCCTGTGAAAAAATGATTTCCGTCCCGGGACTCGTGCGCATCAAACCCGGTGCATTGGCCCGTCTTGGCATCTATCTGCGTCGGGACGGCCACAGCCGGGTTCTTGTCCTGGCCAGTCAGGGATTGCCGCAATCCATCCGGACAACGGCCCAGGAGGGCCTTACCCGCGAAGGCATCCAGGCCTCCGATTGGTCCGAAGTGACAAGCAACCGCTTCGATGATGCGGCAGCGACATTTGCCGCCCTCCCGAAAGCCATCACAGCCATTGTCGGCCTGGGCGGCGGCAAGGCGCTCGATATGGCCAAGTACCTGGGCTTTTTAAGCCGCCTGCCCTATTATGCCGTACCGACCTCGCTTTCCAACGACGGCTTCTGCAGTCCCCAATCCAGTCTGACGCTTGGCGGCAAACGCCGCTCCCTGGCCGCCGCCCTGCCCCAGGGGGTTGTCATTGATGTGGACATTTGCCTGAGCGCCCCCAAACTCCTCTGGCATTCCGGGGTGGGGGATCTGGTTTCCAAGTTGACCGCTGTTTTTGACTGGAAACTGGCCTTTCACAACCGACAGGAACCAGTGGACGATCTGGCCGCCCTGCTTTCCGACGCCACGGTGCACCAGTTCCTCGACAATCCCCGGTTTGACGTCGCCGGCATGGAAACGCTCGGGACGGCGCTTATGCTCAACGGCATTGCCATGGAAATCTGTGGCTCGTCGCGACCGGCCAGCGGCAGTGAGCATCTTATTTCCCACGCCCTGGACGCCCTGTCCGCCAGACCCCGTCTGCATGGCCTGCAAGTCGGCGTAGCCACCTACCTCATGAGCCGGCTGCAAGGGCAGCAGACGGAAACCGTGGACCGGCTGTTTGTCGAAACGGGCTTTTGGCAGGCGATCGCGGCCGACCCATTCTCCCGCGCCGAATGGATCGAAGCGGTGCGGCAGGCTCCGAATATCAAGGAAGACTTCTTCACCGTCCTTTCCCTGCACGACTGCCTGCCCCAGGTCAAACACATGCTCGACCAGGACCCCCGGCTGGCCGGCTGTTTTGTCGCCTAGGCTCCAGCCGCAGCCGGCGGGCATTTCTCCACGACGCCCTCTTGCCAGCCGGCATTGCCTGGTCTATAGTATTGCCAACTTTCTCCATGGACGGAGCCGGTTCCCGATCCCCGGGGCCAGAAAGGCAGGCACGCTCGTGTCAACCAGGCGCGCATGCGCCCGGAGTCCGCCATGGCAGCCAGATCGCCCGCAAGGGCCTACCAGCGCGAAGCAACACGGCTTGCGAAGGCTGAGTTGCATGTGGTCGGCAAGGTCATTCATCGTGACGCCGGCCTGAAGCTCGGTCCTTTTTCCGTGCGCTTCTCAGCCCAAGACTACGAATTTGACATCCCCGCCAGTCCCCAAACCCCCTTCACCGAAGTGTTGGATGCGGCAGCTGTTGGCCAACACCTGGGTGAAATGCCGCTCGCCGAAGCCCCACGCCAGCCCCCACGCCCGGTCAAGGCAGCGGCCAACTACGCGGCAACCGCTTCCGACACGGAAGATATCCTCCCTGGCGTCTGCATCGCCAAGGCGTAGGAACGGACAAGGCCCCCCGCACAGTCCCGGCCGCAGGAACCCCGTTCCCCGGCCGGGCATTTTTTTGTGTCCAAAAAAATGCGACGCGGAACCGCACCGCAAATGCCGGTTATTTCCGACGCAATTTTGGGAAAATACCGCCGACCCGTTCACGATACCGACGGTATTCGTCACCAAAAAGCTGCAAGAGATGCGCCTCTTCGTGCGGGATGCACAGCTTATAGAAAAGTGCGGCGACAAACGGCGTCAACAGCATAAGCAGCGTTCCCTGCAAAAGGGCCAGTCCGGGAACGATACACCAGATCCAGGCGGCGTACAGGGGATGACGCACGATGGAATAGATGCCGCGAGTGGCAAGCTGCCGGGCGTCCACGGCCTTGTAGACGGAAAACGTGCCGAGCGCGTAGATGACGAACCCCAGAACCAGCAACGTGCCGCCCCCGGCCAGCGCCACGCGTTCGGGGATGAGCCGGTCACAGAAAGAATCAATCAGGATGGTGTCGTAGAGGATCGCCAAAGCGGCATAGAGCAGGGTTGCCCGGTAGAGCGTCGTTCCCATACCCCAACGATTCATAGCATTCCCCGGCAATAGAAGAGTCGAGAGGAAGAAGGCGTGTTTTATCGGGGCGTTGCCCCAAATCCTGTCGGGGCGCTGCCCCGAGCCCTGCCCCGGGGCGGCCCCGGGCACCCCCCCGGGGGCCGCGGTCCCCCTGTCCCCCC
>Ga0183100_1000380_pt1 | contig 39826 bp, 27 predicted proteins | sample Biomet2_FD_127789 | JGI IMG/M metagenome (GOLD analysis project Ga0183100, IMG submission 127789) | Microbial communities from bioreactor (seeded with anoxic lake sediment) at LBNL, California, USA - Biofuel metagenome 2 | ecosystem: Engineered > Bioreactor > Anaerobic > Unclassified ... | reverse complement strand
GTTTGAGTACTAATAATTTAATATTTATTGTTTTTTGGAGCCCTTTTGACAATTCCTATTTTCTTTGTTTCACACAACAAATAGCAACAATCTTTCAACAAGTCACCATCTGCTCACAACGAATAGGGTTGTGTTTCAAAACGATCTTGCTGTATTTTAAAATATATTTGCTGCATTTTTTCTGTCATCACAGAGATCATCAGCAAACCCAACAGCTACGCCTACCCACATTTTTTAAGAACATCTGCATAAAAAAATTTGTTGGGTTGGAAGTTTTTTTGTAATTTCGTAAAATAAACTTAAACGAACATGGAAAATGACAAACCTGTTGCCGTGGAGTGTACAAACATTATGCGTTTACAAGATTACCTGCTCCCTCCCGACGAAATCATTTTTTTTGACTGGCTCGTAGTGAAGCAAATTTCATTCAAATATGTACAGTTCAACTATTCTGAAAAACGCATTGAAGAAGAAACGCACATCAAACGCTCCCGACAGGAAAAAATAGAAGAAAAATTCAAGCAGCTGGGATTTCTCGAAACAGAAGTAAAACTCAACAAGCGCATTAGCAGTCACGTACGCTACTTCTACCTGAACCTCATTACGCTCTACAGAGAAGAAGTACTCTCCAGCGTCATCAGACGCGAAAGCAACTATTTTCACGAATGGTTGGAATATCTTTACTACCATGCCAGCATACAGAATAAAATCTCTAACGGTATTTCGCCCGAGACATTCAAAGCCCACCGCAAAATTATTGACGACCTCTACGAAATTCTGAACCAGACTTATAAACGACGCATCGAAATGTATAACAAGGGGGATTTGACGGAAGAAAAGCCCAAGAGGGGAAAAATCGCCGTACAAATTCCACGAAACAAAACCCTGGAAAGGTATCTGTTCCACATGTTGAGCACTTATGACAGCGATGCCATCAAGTCTGCCTTCTCCGCCTACATTGACGACATCTTGACAAATCAAATAAGAGTGAAGGCTTTCATGCCTTATTTTTTGTCGCCAAAGGACCCACTCAAACCTTATAGTGTTATGGAAAAATATTTGGACAAATATATCAAATACTATTCTTATACGATTAATAACACCCGAACCTGACTTTAAAAACATGAAAACGGCCCAAACATCCATCCAATTGACGTCGATACACTTTGATCGGAGCATTCCGCTCAACAACATCAATCAGATCGATCGATTTAATTGATCGATTTAATTGCGCAATCTGATTGCGCAGTTAAACTGCGCAGTTTAACTGCAATGACATCTAATCTATTGTTTAATAGCCATTTAAAGACAACAACTGCCCAAATCTTCTTTCCCCTATCATCCCGACCACTTGTTGAAAACAACAGGGGTACTGCTGAATACTACAATTCGTATCGCTAAATTCAACATGGCTATTGCTGATTTCTACAGTTCGTATTGTTGAATTCAACACATTAAAGTATATTTAAATACAGAATAATAAAGTATTTATAGAAGGAGAGGTATACTACAGTATCACTATCAGAAAAGGGGCGATGGGTGTGAAAAAACAAAAACTCCTCCTCCTCCTCTAATTCCTTTCATTTTTCATCTTTAATCCACAAGAAAACCTTCTTTGGAAAAGTTTTTAAGAAAGGGTTAGGAAAGAAAGCGTCCTCGACTAAACTAAAACAACTTCTAAATTTGGCAGACACAAAAAAAGTAGGACCTTTGCATGACTGAAATGAACTTATAGTGATAAAAAAATGAAGAAACTATTTTTTCTCTTGATGCTGTGTATGAGTGTAGCTACTTTTGCAGCAAGTAGTAACAAAGAAAATGTCTATTTAAAAAACGGCAGTGTCATCAAAGGGGAAATCATTGAAGAGGTACCGAACGAATCCATTAAGATCAAAACGAGCGACGGTTGCATCTGGAATTTCAAGATGTCGGAAATCGTTCGTATCACGAGGAGCGAACAAAGTACCCCATCGCGCTGTGAAAGCACAAATTTGAAAAAAAGTTGGAAGTTTTTTATGGAAACAGGTTATACCTTCGGAAACAAATCGGGTGGTCGTGTCGAACTAACCCCCAGTTTTGGTTATCAACTGAATCCATCTCTCATGCTGGGAGCCGGTGCAGGTCTTAACTATTATACGAATGCCGACGAGACCTTTATTCCGGTCTATGCAGATTTTAGAGGTTACATCCCCACCGACTGCTGTATAAAACCCTACATCGACCTCAAACCAGGTTACGGCTTTGATTTGAACGGAGACAGTGGAAGCGGCTTTTACTTCAATTTCACAGCCGGCATAGAAATAGGCAAAATCAGCATGGGCATAGGTTATGCCACGCAAACGCTGAACATGAACGAAAATTTATCCATCCATTCTATTCCCATTTCGTATGACGCCTCCACCAATACCGGAGGACTCACCTTAAAAGTAGCATACGCCTTCTAAACGAACACCTGAGGCGGGGATAGCCCTACAGGGAGTGGAGAGATCTCATCTTTTCTTATCAAAAGTACCGAATAATCATAGATTTTCGGTACTTTTGCAACTTCGTTAATACTTCATTTATTCTATGCATAAACTCATTCTGCCACTCATCCTGTTGCTCTGCCTCAACACGGCCGAAGCCGGCAAATTAACACGCCACGTGAATCCCCTGCTCGGCACCGCCACACTGTGGGAAGAAAAGGACCTGGGCTACCGACGCACCATTCAGGAGCGCACATGGGGCGCCGAGGTTTTTCCTGGTTCCTCTTTGCCTTTTGCCATGGTACAACTCACCCCCGTCACACGATTTCGCAGTGGTGCCGGCTATGAATATGAGGACCAGAAAATCTACGGTTTTGCTCACACCTGCAAAGGCCATTGGAACCTGCTTCACCTGCCTTTGCTGCCCGTGACGGGATCTATAGATACAGACGACTATGCCTCTCCCTTTCACCATACACAAGAGAAAGCCGAACCTGGTTATTATCGGGTACTCCTTGAACGCTATGGCGTAAATGCAGAACTCACGTCGACTTTACGCTGTGCTTACCATCGCTATACCTTCCGTCCCGAGGACGACAAGGCCCTATTGGTGGACATAACGCGTTCCAACAATCACATCAGCGAGTGGCAGCTTCGTCAGGTAGGCGACAGCGCTTTTGAAGGTTTCCAAAACGGTGAAGGCAAACTCTATTTCTTCGCCCGCTGTAACTATCCCATCAGCCGTATCGAACAGGTCAAAAGCGCCCAACACGAAGTCAGCGTCATCCGCTTCCGCAACAGTCACGGCAATCGTCCCTTAGAAATCAGGATCGGTTGTTCCTTTGTCAGTATAGAGGGAGCCCGCATGAACCTGGGACACGAAATGGGACACAAAGATTTTCAACAGATACGCCGTGAGGCCGACCATACCTGGGAACATCAATTGGAAAAAATCAACGTTACAGGGGGGTCACCCCGTCAAAAAGGGATTTTCTATTCCTGCCTTTATCGCAGTCAGCTCTGGCCCGCCTTGCGTAGTGACGTCAACGGAGACTACACCGACGCCCGCGGTAACGTGGTAAATGGAGGGTTCAAGTACTATACCGACCCTTCTTTCTGGGACGACTACCGCAATAAACTCATTCTCGTAGGCCTGCTCTCGCCCGAAGTTGCCACGGACATCATCAAATCCATCACAGATCGAGGAGAGAAACAGGAGGGCTACATGCCCACGTTTTTTCATGGAGACCATGCCTCTACCTTTGTGGCTGGCAGTTACCTGCGGGGACTCCATGGTTTTGATCTCAACCGAGCTTATCGCCTGCTCCTAAAAAATGCCACCATACCCGGACGCGGAGGTCGCCCATATCTGGACGAATATTTGAAGCAGGGGTGGATAGCCGAAAAAGACACCGTCAACGTACCTACCTGGAACGAATATAAAGCCGCCGTGACCAAAACCGTAGAATATGCCTATGACGATTATGCCACAGCCCTCGTGGCACGGACATTGGGTGACACGGCCAATTGTAACCTGCTGATGAAGCGCTCCATGAACTACAAAAACCTCTTCGACCCCTCCACAGGTTTTTGGCGGGGACGCATCGCCGACGGCAGTTGGATTCGCGATTTCAAACCCTACTATCCCTACTACGCTTACATGTATCGCGAAGCTAACGCGTGGCAATCGCTCTTCTACGCTCCTCACGACCCCAAAGGCGCCATAGCACTCTACCCTTCTAAACACGCCGCCGAACTTAAATTGGACTCCCTTTTTTCGGAACCTTGGCGCGGGTATGAAGCCTACAATCTCACTGGCTTCATCGGAAACTACTGCCAGGGCAACCAACCAGACCACAGCGTGCCCTATATGTATTACTTCGTGGGACACCAGGAAAAAGCACAGGTCATCCTGGACAGCATCATGAACCACTTCTATGACATGGGAGCTGATCACCTGGCTTACGCCGGTATGGATGACGCTGGAGAAATGTCTTCCTGGTATGTATTCAATGCTCTGGGACTCTACACCTTTTCGCCCGCAGACCCCCGATATATTGTAAGTGTTCCCTTCTTTCCCCGCATCCACTTTACCTTTGCCAACGGCCGCACCCTAACCGTTCTGCGACGTGGCACCGGCTACAAAATCAACGCGATTCGCTATGCCGGTAAACAGCAACACGACTGGTTTATCGAGGACAGTCTCCTCAAACAGGGACACACCTTGGAAATACAAGTAGAATAGATTACTTTTCGATCTCTCTTTTGACCAAAACAGATCAAGCCCAACAGACAACCGATGCTGCATCAACGATTAGATTCAGTAGAAAAAACAACAGTTGATTTAAATGAAGGAACAGTTGATATCAGGACCTGTCTGAAAAAATGGCTCTAGACGGAAGGACTCTTCATTAATTTTGTAACAATCATCAGACAAAGCCGTATTCAAGATCTCTTCGAAAAAATTGGTTAAAACTGTCCAACAATTTTTCACCTCCACAATACGCTCTTTTGAATTAACGGTACGTTACTTTTCACCACACAAATCCGGACTGGCACTTTACAGGTTACAGACCTTTATTTTATGGATTTTCTTCTTTTTATAAGAACAACCATATGATTGTTTATTCATCCTGTAAGAGTAGCCACATGTTCGAACTTTGATTGAAAAAATAAGGGATAACCATGGATTCAAAAAAATACCCCGGTAAATGAATCTAAAAAAAATCTCTTATGATAAACTCAAAAATCAAAAAGATAAAAGCCAAAACAAAATTCAAACGTATTTTTGTAAATATTCCTCTATCTATCTATTCTTATTCATCATTCTAAATCATTATGGACGACGACGGTCTGCAATTGTTTACAAATAAACACAGCAAATATTATCGACAGTGCAATTTGACATCCACGGCCGATTCGCTCTGCAATGGAACGGCTGAGAACGAAAATACAGATTACGCTCAAGTAATCAATGCCAAAGGACGTTTTTTTGACCGTCTCCTGCCTGCCGGAACCATTCTCAAAAAGAATCCCACTACCTATAATTATACCTTCTTTATCCTGTCGGGCAGTGTTCACATGAAGAGTTCTTTTACAAACGGGCATTCACACATCGAAACAGGACAATTTTTTATCATTTCGTGTGATCAGGAATTCGAAATGACGATGGAAGAAAATGTACACCTCATCATTTTCAAATTTATTTCCGTGGTCCGTTCATTCAATATCCCCTTCTTTCAAAGTCTTGTCAAACTGAAAAAAGGCCCTTATGTATTTACTACGCTCACGATTAATTCCGATCTACAGACAATTTTGGACTTTATCAGCCACGGTCTGAACAATCACATGGACTGCTATGATTTTCATTATTACTGCCACGGCATCTATGGCATGATTCTTCGAGAAACCTACTCCCCGGAGGAAAATATGAAAATTCATTATAATATCATTGGGAAAGACCTCGTTTTTCGCAGTAGAATATTGCAAAACTACCCCAAGGCCTACAACGTAAACGAGCTCATTTCAATCGTAGGCATATCTAAAACCTCTTTTTTTAAAAAGTTCACGCAAGAATTCGGCATGAAAGCGAAAGAATGGCTCGTCAGAAAAAAGAAAGACTGCATTCTCATGAATCTTTCAGATCCCACCATAACTGTAAAAATGCTCATGTTTCGGTGCGGTTTTGACACACCCAGCAATTTTACCCGTTTTTTTCTTCAAAACTTTCATTGCACCCCCTCCTACGCCATCCAACACAGAGAACAATATATTCCAGAAACTTTTGATACACAAAATGGACTGACCAATAAAGATTTCATCATCTCTATTGGGATCTGACACCGTCTTTAAAATTTTATAGAAAAGCCCCATTCAAAAGCAATTTTCTCTTTGAGAAATCCTAAAAAAGAATTTCTGTATGTTGTTTTTAGTTTTAAAAGCATCCTACTGTTAAGATAAATAAAAAGGATAAATCGATAACGTAGACCGAACCATTTTCCCTACATTTGAAAGAACTTTAATAATTTCTCATGTTATCACTAAATACGTCCTACTATGCAATACATCAACCGCAAATCATTTCAGGACTCTATCCATCAGCAAACTGATGCGATGAATGTTATTGACCAGATATTTGAAGAAAAGGAAGAGGACTCAATGGTCATGAATTCTCTCGGCAGTTTGAATAATAAAACTAAATTTATGGATAGCACTTTCGCATCCGGATGCGTTTTAGACAAAAAATCTGGTACCTTTAATTACATGTTTTTTGTACGATCCGGATCACTGCACTTAAAAGCTCCATTTATCAAAAATAAGAATGAAATCGGTCCGGGAAATTTCTTTATTCTCTCCTGCGATCAGGAATGCACCATTACAGTCAGTCAAGAGACCCACGTGGTTATTTTAAAATTTATCTCTATCGTATTCGGCTACAGCGTTTCTTTCTTTCAAGAACTTGCTGAAGAAAAAACAGGGACTTACGAATTTACTATTCTGCCCATCAACAACAATCTCAATGATTTATTAAGCCTCGTTTCAAACTTTCTCAACAAGGGGTTTGGAAACGATCATTTCCATAAATACACCAACGGGCTGCTTCATGTGATTCTTCGGAATTCCTATTCGAAAGAAGACCTTATCAAAATTTACTACAACATTGTAGGTAAAAAAATAGATTTCAGAAACAAAGTATTACAAAGTTACCCCAAAGCCCACAGCGTAAAGGAATTTGCAGAATTGATGGGGATGTCGCGCAGCGCTTTCGTGAAATCTTTTACGGATGAATTCGGTACAAACGCTAAAAGTTGGCTGGCTCAAAAAAAGAAAGAGTTTATCCGTCTGAATTTGTCAGATCCCAACATTACGGTGAAATCACTCATGTTCCGATGTGGATTTGACACCCCGAGTAATTTTACACGCTATTTCCAGCAAAACTTTAAATGTACCCCTTCATACGCCATTAAAAACAAGGATAAATTTACATCACCTGTGTATTATTTGAAAAATACGGAAGCAAAAAACATGGGGAAGAAATTTATTCTTGACATTTGAAATTACACAGCAGCATACCACGTCTGCCTCGAATTTCTTTTGCGTCTTGTAAACTTGCAGGATAAAGCAAAATAAATAGCCGACTCTATCGTTGGCAGGATCGGCTTGAAGTTGTCAAAGTAGTCCCCGCTTTAAATAAAGACGCTAGAAAATTCATCCCTTTTCATCTTTGGCGACGACGCCAACTATAAGATTTGAAGAAAGGCCCCTCAGAAGGATCGCCCAAAATTCATTTGCAAAAACCAAAAATTAGGGTATTCTGACCTATGAATTCAAAGATTTTTCTCAAAAACAAAATCATTCATCATCTAAATTTTTATCGGACATCTTAATGTCCGCTCTTATATCAGAATTGAGCCACAAATAAAATACTTTTTATCCCCTCTTCTGGGGATCAGCTCCGACCTTTAAGAGCTGACGGCAGCAAAATTTATACCGATAACTATCACTTCAATCTACCGATTCCTTCTTCATATTCTGGGACTTTACCTTATAAATCTGAAACAGCCATCTGTTCAACTGTTAACCACTGTTTTTAACCTTTTAATCTAACAAACACATAAAAAAGATCAATTACACAATTATTTTAAACCAAAATATTAATTTTGATAACTGAAAAGTCAAAATGATAACACGCTAAACAGTGTCTTCCGTATTTTTGCTTCCTTACGTACTTTTGCTTCATCGGACAGCCTTTTGTGCCGGCATTTAAAGCGAATTTACAGCATTATATAAAGAAACATTTATGGACAAAGACTATTCTAATTCTTTTCATACAAAAAGCGACGAAAAAGACTCCAACAAAGACCAAATATCTTTTCGAAATCTTGATGAAGATGAAGACAGAAGGTCGTCCTCTGGGACTCAAATCCTGAACACACAAGCCAGGTTTACTGCCGAAGTATGGAAAAAAGGATGTGTCATTGAAAAAAGCCCCGGTTTTTATAATTTTATGTATTTCGTGGTTGATGGAGTTTTCCAATTAAACGCCTCCTTCATTTCTGAGGACGAAATAATTCGAGCCGGACACTTTTTTATACTCTCTTGCGACCAGACCGCCAAAATCACTATCGTAGAAGAAAGCCATTTGATCCTATTCAAATTCGCTTCCGTCATTTCGCCCTACAACATCCCTTTTTTCAAGGATCTTTCAATGAAGAAGAAAGATCATCCTTACAAATTCACAATTTTGCCTATCAGTCAGAGCCTTACAAGTCTCTTAAAACTGATATCCAACGGGCTTCACTCCAATTGGGAAGGCTATCACTTTCATCTCTATTGCCATGGACTTCTCAACATTGCCATGCGTCAAGCCTATACGTCCGAACAACTGTTAAGCATCTTCTATCATATTATTGATGACAGATTGGAATTCCGCAGCAGAATTTTGCAAAATTATCCCAAAGCACATAATGTTAATGAACTGATCGGTTTGATGGGAATGTCAAAAGCAACGTTTCTCAAAATTTTTACGGAAGAATATGGTATGAGCCCTAAAATGTGGCTCAAAGAAAATAAGAAAAAATTTGTTTTAATAAATCTGGCCATACCGGACATTACAGTGAAAGACCTGATGTTTCGCTGTGGATTTCATACGCCCAGTAATTTTACACGTTTTTTTCAACAACATTTTAACTGCACTCCCTCTTACGCCATAACACACAAGGAAAAGTTCATTCCCCAAACCTATTTTAATACCAGAGATACAAAAAAGAAACATCGCCAAGCAGTCCTGCACTTGAAGTAACTTGTTTTTGTGGACAATTCTTAACTCCGACACATAAAATTCCTTGAAATAAGTCCTAAAAGAACCAAAACGAAAAAACCTTTACCATTTTTTCTAAAAAAGAGCCTATCACATATCGTTAGAAAAGTTAAACAGATATTCAAACTAAAAGTAACTCCACACGCACGATTATTGATGGCATCTTACTCCGCCATGGGGCACACCAAAGATCCCTCTTTTCTTCTTTGACATTTGCTTGAGACATTTTACAAAAACCGGACCACTCATTTTAAGTTCCCTCCAAAAAAGGTTGTTAAAACTCCTGAAATGACTCAGAATTTATCTATTTTACAAGTTCACATGTTATTAGAGAGGCTGAATTTATAAAAAACTTTAAAACAGGACGAATTTCGTCAGATTTTATACTTGCATGATAGAAAATAACTGTAATTTCGCAGCCAATTTAAAAAGAACACTCCTACAAATAGGGAGTTTTTCAATCTGATCTCTAAAATAAACTTAAAATGAGACTGAAATCTATTCCAAAAAAAATGACAAACCTTTAGCTACCGTTGATCAGCACGGCTCCATGATAATTTGGAAACTTTGCAGCGATTTAAAAATCCATGGCCCCGATCCGAGAGTTGTCTCGCTTCTTCTCTAAAATAAACATAAAAACAAGGTATCTGATTTAATATTGAAATGATAACGATTTAATTATATTTGATAATCATGCTACAGAACATAATTTACAACTTTGCATCGATTTAAAAAATGATCATGCACATCCTTAATATAATCTATAATTTATCCTTTTCTTCTATGAATAGAAATATCATAAAGCAGACCCTTTTAACTTTGAAATAATCAGATGATAAAATCCTAGCTCCATTTGATTACCATCCTCTCTAATATACATCTAATTCGTAATTTATTTACAACCATAAAAAAGATATCTAACAAAGGAATGAGAAAGATCTTCAATTTTCTTATTATTAGTTTCTTCGCATTAACCTACGTACCGAGTGTCTCCGCTCAAAAGTTTGCTATCAAAACTAATTTACTTGAAGCGACCATTGGTACTTTTAATCTGGGTGGAGAAATGAGCGTGGCCCCCAAATGGACCGTAGAGCTCTATGGCAGATACAATCCCTGGACTTTTTCTGATAACAAAAAATGGAAATACTGGCAAATTCAACCAGCCATACGCTACTGGTTTTGTGAAAAGATGAATGGACATTTCATTGGACTTCACCTCATCGGAGGAGAATATAATATAGGTAATTTGGATTGGAATTCAGGCTTTCTCGGTTCTGGTTTTTCAAATGTAAAAGACTATCGCGTTGAAGGTTTTTATGTTGGAAGCGGGTTAGATTATGGTTATTCCTGGATGCTCGGACGCCATTGGAATATGGAAGCAGAGGTAGGTCTGGGTTACATTTTCACTCAATACGACAAATATCGTTGTCCCAAGTGCGGGGAGAAACTCGAAACAAACAGCAACCATAATTATGTGGGTCCTACGAAAGTAGCTTTAAACCTCATCTATGTATTCTAATTTCATCTAACGATTCTATGCAAATGAGGTCCTTCACCAAAACAGAAAAAAACAAAATGGCTCATCAGACAACAACAAAAATTCAAATGGCACAGGAAGACAGCATCATCGGGGCGAGACGCGCCTCCGGCTTAGTCCTGCCCGCCCAAAGAATTTTGAGTTGGTTAGATGGCAGTCGGAGGCTTTTCTTCACCGAACACCTCGGGATGCAACATCTCGCTTCGCAGATTGTTCTCGTGGCCGTTTTGCTTCTCTGCAGTCATCAGGTCTCTGCACATAAACTTTTAAACGGTGAAATCTCTATCAATGGACTGAATTATGCTCACAGCGGACAAACCATGACAATGGAAATGAGCGTAGGAATCCAAGGACTGAAAGTAGAAAACAATCAAACCATCAAACTCATCCCTATTTTTCATAACGGAGATCATACGAGGGAATTGCCAGCCATTCTATTGATGGGCAGACGCCATTATATTTATTATGAACGGAACCACACGCTCATGGACCCCGCCAAAACCTTCGTCGTTTACGAAGGCAACGGTAAACAGCCGGACAAAGTGCCTTATGCCGTAACAACACCTTACGAAAGTTGGATGGATCAGGCTGTGATCGAGCTGACTATTGTGAAGAACGGATGCTGCGGTCATACGGAACACAGCGTGACGGAACGCATCAGCCGGACAAAGGTTTCCAATTTTGCACCCTCCCTGACTTACATTATGCCGACAGCCGAAGTTAAAAAGGACCGTTCACAAGCCGTTTCCGCCAATGTTGCTTTTGAAATCAACCGCACGGTGCTCAAGGCCGATTACCAAAATAATCGCAACGAATTACGTAAAATTCAGGATGCCATCGACAGTGTCAAGAACGACCGCGACCTCGTCATCCGCAAAATAGGACTCATCGGCTACGCTTCGCCGGACGGCAATTATGCCAACAACGAATATCTGGCCCGCAAACGTACCGAGGTCATCGGAAATTTCATTGAAAAGTACAGTGGTTTTTCAGGCGACAAAATGCAAACGTCCTCTATTGCAGAAGACTGGAACGGTTTGAAACAACTGATTTCAGAAAGTGACCTGAATAGCAAGGAGGAGGCTTTGAAAATTCTGAACCGAGAATATCTGAACCCCGACGATAAAGAAAAAGACTTGAAGGCTATCTGTGGAGCAGAGTTTGGCTTTGTGCTGAACAATCTGTATCCGAAACTCCGCCGCACAGACTGCCTGATCCAATATACCGTACGAAATTATAGTGTGGCAGAAACAAAACAAATATTGAAAGAGCAGCCACAGAAACTATCCTTATTGGAATTTTATAATTACGCCTGTCAATTTGAGGTGGGAAGCAACGATTTTTGCGACGTCTTGGAGACGGCCGTACAGATGTTTCCTACGAACGAGACAGCGAATCTGAATGCCGCAAATGTGGCATTGAGCAAGCACGATTTGCCCCTCGCCGAGAAATTCTTGGCGCAAGCCGGTCAGAGTGCCGAAGCCCAAAATGCACGTGGAGTGTTAGCCGAGATGAAAGGCCAACACGATGCAGCGTTAAAGCTCTTCCAAGCTGCCGCTGAGGCAGGCTTGCAGGCAGCTAAGGATAATCTCCTCAAGCTCCAATAGTCCGAAAAACAGGGACTATCAAAAAAGAAAATTTTTATCAATTATTTATTTACTTCAATTTTTTTATTTATGAATGCAAAAAAATTCGTGAACTTATCTAAGTTCTTATTGGCAGGTGCACTCGTTCTGGGTATGACAGCATGCAGCAGCGATGACGAAGTCGCTAACGGCGGTACCGACAACAAGGTGAACACCTACCTCACTGTTTCCATTACCGGAAACTCTTTACAACGTACAGCTAACACTGGAGCTACTACTACAAATGGTTCAACTGCTGAGAATACAATATCCAGCCTAAAAGTTATTTTGGTAAAGAGCGGAATAGTTGCTAATACTTTTGACGTAGCTGGCACATCTTTAATAACAACTTCAGAAACAGGTAATACTGTTGAAACAGCTGGAAAAGAAACAAAACCTATTAAAGTAGCAACGGGAACATATCGCGTATATGTAATTGCAAATCCTTCTAATAAATTTTCTGTTAGTCTTAGTATGACAGAAGACCAATTACGTAAAATTATTTCATCACAATTAGCCACTAGTGATTATGCCACAGACAATAACTTTCTAATGACCAATGCAACTAACTATAAAGACGACAATACGGAAGCAAAATTAGTTACAGTAAACGCACAAAATACAGAAAATAATCCCGCGAAAACAGAGGCTATTCACTTAGATCGTTTAGCCGCCAAAATTCTTATTTCGAATACAACTTATTCATTTAACAAAGTAGCTGGGAGCGACTTTTCTTTGATTCATTATACTACTGGTGGTGCTAGAGCCGATCAACAAATTGATATCAATTTAGTAAACTACTCATTGATTAATACTTATAATAAAGCGAACCTTTATCAACAATGGGATGGAGCCTCTACTGACGGCTTCAAAGAAGAATTATTAACACCAAATTATTCATCCAGTTATGATTATTTTGCAAATGCTACAACAGATTTTGGCAATCAGAAAGATGTTTTCTCTACAAGAACAGCAGCAGCAGCCAATACAATTGCTGGGTTTAGTGAACTAACAGACATTAAAAATGTTAGCACTGGTCTTACAACAGCGAGCTATTGCTTGGAAAATAATCCTTACAATACAATTGTGAATGGTACAAAATACACAAAATACGATACCCAAGTAACAGGTGTACTCTTCAAAGCTCAAGCCGTACAACATGGAACAACAACTTCACAAACCTTCTATTCCTATAATGGAAAATACTATTTGGAATTAGCAGATATTCAAAAAGAATACCCTGAAGTATTCGCAAAATATTTTAATGGTACTGGAGTAGTATCTAGTGCCCAGACTACTCTCACTGGTCAATTATCAGAAGCAACAAGTGTAACTCCAACGACAAGTCTTCGTGTAAAATATGGAGTCAAAGTATATGATAATGGTAACATGTATTATACCTATTACATCAAAGACAAAAACTATTTAGAGACACAAGGAACAGGATCAGACAACTATTATGCCATCATGCGTAACAGCATTTATTCTTTAACAGTTAATAATTTACTGCGTATTGGTGATGACATACCTTTCGGATGGACTTCTAATCCTATTGCAGGTACACAATACCCAATCGATTCAGATGAAGCTTATATGACTGTTGAATTAGCTGTTAATCAGTGGGTACTAAATGCATACCCCATTGATTTGAAATAATTTCAGATAACTCTCAGGGAATGCCCGTAGGCAAACGGGTTTACGGGCATTTCTTTTTAATAAAACCCAAAGTATTTTGTCTGATCAGACAATTTAGAAAGAAAGAATGAAAAAATTCAAACGCACATCGATTTTGTATTTAATGGCATGTTTGGCTTCACTCGTGCTACTAACTACCTCCTGCATCCGAGACGAGCAGGGCGATTGCGGTTTGGACCTCACTTTTCACTATACCTACAATATAAAAGATGCAGATGCGTTTGCAAATGAAATCAACAGCATCACACTCTACATCTTCGATAACTATGGCAATTTTTTACGCCAGCAAACAGCTAACAAAGCTCAACTTCGCAATGGCACGACCATGCACATCAACAACCTCCCGAAAGGGATCTATCGCTTCGTGGCCTTTGCTCAAAGTACAACCCAAACTGATCAAAAAGCAAATTTTCTGTTCCCCACACTGAAAGAAGGAAGCAGACTGGACGATTTAACCGCTCGGCTTCAAACAGAAAACAACATCAGTCAAACCAAACTGAATAACTTACTCAACGGCGCATTCACAGCCAACGTGACGGGCGTAGCCCAAACAATGGATATGAATCTGATGAAGTTGACCCACACCCTGCGGATTATACTGGTACCTACCGGAGACGGTTCGCCAAAGTATTTGAAAGCAGCCAATTATGATTTTAAAGTAACCGACAACAACTCCCTACTGGGATATGACGGCACCCGCCTCAAAGGCGATTCCGTGACATACACCCCCTATTTGGCAGAAGCGTCTGTAGATTCCAGTACCTCGGTCAAGAATACCGTCATTGTGGCAGAAATGAGTTTTTCCCGCCTCTTTGCCGATAGTAAGCCCCGACTTGTTGTCCATGACAAGATAAATAATGTTGACATCATCAACACCAACCTCACTTGGTTTCTGACCCTCACGGAAATAGACGAACATCACTCCGTATGGTCCAACCAGGAATACCTTGACAGACAAGATGAATATTCCATTGTGCTCTTTGTTACTGTCAAGCAAAGTCCAGGATCAGATGATTCCACCTGGATGCTAACCCGTATCATTATCAATGGATGGGTTTTGAATCCGGTAAACATCGATTTGTAGAATTTTAATGCAGACGGATAGACTAAAAAAATATCTTCTTCATATCCTCCAAAAAGCAGGGATGTTCCTCATCTCCGCAGGGAGAGATTGGAGCCGCGCCATACAGGTTTTTCTACTCTTGCTCATCTCGCTCACAGCTGCTTCATGCAGCAATGACGAGGAACCGATAAGCACGGGAAGCACCCTGTCGTTCGACTTCAAGATCCCTACTGCCACCTTTCAGCGCAGCGTGGACAACACGATGACGCCCGACGCGGGAGAAGCCGACATCAACGCCCTACAAATTTGGATTTTCAATACCGGCGGTCCAGACAGCGATCTTCCACTGGCCTATGAAAGCATTCCATCCGCCGAAAGCTTCAGACAAGCAAACGGGACGCTCCGAATCAGCATGAAAGCTCCTAAAGATTTGACAAACTGCGACATCTACATCCTTGCCAATGCCGGAAGCACCAATGCAGCGACACTGGGCGAAACCTCAACCCGCGGCACCTTGAAAAACGCCGTGTTCACCACGGTGATGCAGGACGCCACCACGAAAGGTCTGCCCATGTCTCGCATCGTTACGGGCTTTGACGTGACTCCTTATTTAGGTCATTCAGATAATGCCATCGGCATGTCCCTCCTTCGCAGCATCTGCAAGGTGGGTTTCTATTTTAGCAAGGACGCAGATATGCACAATATCAGCGTAAATATTCTCAGCATCACGATTAACCACGGACGGGCCAACCAGGGAAGCATCTTTACAAACCCCGTAACATCCGCTTACGCTTCGGACGATGCCCTGTTGTCCAACGTTCCGGCGGGAACCAGTTACACCAACATCTCCTTTCCTTATTCCGGCAGCAGCCTAAGCACCAGTTTACCGTATCTGGTAACCAAGGAAAATGCGGTCTCCCTGCATCAGGAAACTTCAGAAAATGCACAGGATTTCAAAACACGCCTGCTAAACAATACCAACCACATCGAACAAGCCTACATACCGGAATCCAGTGATACGGCAAGCTGCACCGTTACTTACACGTTCAGTGGTGATGCCGGCATACACACCAAAACGTTTAGTGTCTGGCAGGGCAAAGGTGCGGATGACCTGATTCGCAACCGTGAAATCATCATCAACGGATTCTTCACCAAAAGCGACCTCTACGTGACTCCTGCTGTAGCAGATTGGACGAATGGAGGCAAAACCATTTATAATCAGGATAATTTCGTAACGACCCTTACGTCAGACGGGACAAACAAAAGCGTAAAAAGCGGTACAACTCCTGTCGCAATGGCCACAGCCTGGGAAGACAGTCCCACCGGCGGAGGGCATTATGCCAAATTTACGTTTCAGTTCAATTCTCCGGCAGTGAGTCGCTGGATGCTCCAACTCTCCAATCCGGCTTTCGGATTCAAGAAGAGTCTTTATGGAGAAATCCTCGACTATATCGACGGCGTAGGCGGCACCGGACCCGTTACCTTCTATGTCGTACCCAAAAACGATTACGACGCGCTGAGCTCCAATAACTACAACACGACGCTATTTCTGATCCTGCCGGACATGCTTACGTTGGGAAAACTCCCCCTCAATACATCTTCCGCCTTACCCGGCACAACAACAGACATCAATATCCAACAGGTACCCTCGGTACAACAATTTGAAAACTTATAGCATACACATGAGCAGACACAAGAAAAACATATTTTCGCGATTTTGCTATGTTTTTGCAGGAATAACAGCACTACTGCTTTTCTCTTGCAACGAAGATTCTATTTTTAGTACAACTGATTCCGACGGATTACACCTGGCTCTGCAAATTGGAGAATCGACCATCATGCAGCGCAGCCTAAACACCTCTAGTGACGATACACTCAAAGAAGATGTTCTGAACGACCTGAACCTATGGATTTATGATCCCACTAATTCCAATGCACTCATCAAACATTATTATATGAGCAGCAATCTGAGTAACAATCGGACCACGCTCATACAAGGAGGTGCTTCCTGGCGTTCCGGTTTAACGGCAGGAAATACCTATCAGGTCTATGCTGTGGCCAATAACGGCAGTGACTTGGGCAATTTGGCCCTCGCAGATCTCAAAACGCATACCATTTTAGATAAAAACATCTACGTTCCCTATAATGCCTCCACCAATTCTTCGAAAAGATTCATCATGGACGGCAAAGCAGCATGGATCGTTCCTCCCTCAACTCAAAATGAGGTCAATATCCCGATCACACTTCGAAGGGCAGCCTCAAAAGTTGTGGCTCGCTTAAATTTCACAGCCGATATGCGGAGCAAAATAACCGCCATAGGACCTGTCACGTGGCGGTTAAAAAACTATTCCTCAGAACCTACCATTCTGGCAGACGGCAGCCTCGATGACCGCAAAATAGAAAACAATCCGGGTGAAACCACGCCACTGCCCGTGACGTTGGCCCATATCTCAGATACCTTAAACATTCTGACATATACCTACGCCAACGATAGTGATTTATGGAATGCCGATCCCATTGCGCACCAAACACTACTCATGCTCGACGTACCCTGCACCTACGATGGTAAAACGTATGCAGAAAACACCTATTCTCTGCCCATTAGCACCCGGCACATTGACCGCAACTATATTTACGAATTGAATGCCACCATCGGCAAACTCAGCAGTAACGCCAGTGAAACGGAACCCGCCTACTTGAAATATAGTATCTGGCCTTGGGTAACCGGCGACGATATACCCATCAACAGTTCCAATAGCAGTGGTAATTATCTTTATGCCACGCCGGATACTGTCATCATGAAACAGACTACGACAGACAATTCCATCGAATATATCTCGTCCAAAGACGTAAGTATCCGGATAGACAGTATTTACTATTTCAATACATCAGGAGTCAAAACCCTCGTTTCCTCCACTATTAGCAGTCAGGTTTCCGTCACACCTACATCAACCAGCAACTTGCGTCAGGGAAACCTTTTAGTCACCTCCCCCATTCCCACCAACCTAGGCCCGCGATATATCAAAATCATCATTTCGAACGGCACAAATTCCAAAACCGTTTTAGTCAAACAATACCCGTTGGAATTCATCACCTCCATTTCAGGCAACTATTCCTATAAAGACGATGGAAATGGGACACAAGTACTTAACAGTTATGACCCCATCGCAAAAAAATATACAACAGGCACAGCAAATGATCCTAGTGACAACATCTTTACCTCAAAATACTACAATTCCAGTAACAGTACCATCTATGAGACCGGGAATAGCTCTTATTTCTATCAAGGAACAGCACAGACAAGCAATCCAAACAACCAAATGTATGTGGTTCGCATTACAACAACCAGTAGTAAATACATTGTGGACAAACCACTCATCACCAACGGCATAACAGATGGAAGTGTTGCCAACAATAATGTTGTCTCACCAGCTTTCATGTTAGCCTCACAATTAGGAACCGTTTATCCTACAACCTGGAGTTCTGCCTCCGAGCATTGTAAAGAATATGTAGAAATAAGTACCTCCGGTAAAAAATATGATAATTGGCGTCTCCCTACTTTGGCTGAATTAGAAATTCTTGCCACTTATCAGGGCCAAACCGGTCAGCAGGTTATGACAACTGTTTTATCCGGAGACTATTACTGGAGCGCCTACCATGTAGGTACCGGCTGGGTAGATATTACATACACAAAAGTCACACATGGTAGTGGTAATTATGAACTAGGGTACCAATATGTCGGAGCCGGTAATGGTAATTATGATTATCGCAATGGCAGATACAGAGCTACACCCAAAGGCCCATATATAATAGGAGATGCAAACACCTATTATCTAGTGGGTACCGGAAATGGCAGCTATAATCAAGTTGCAGCCCATTGGTCCGATTATTCCAATGGCTATTATGGTACAGGATATGGAACTTACACAGGAAGACGATATACAACTGACAGCAGTGGTGATACCCACTACATTCGTTGTATTCGCGACATGAACCCGGATGAATTAACCAATGACAAATAGAATCACACACCTGATCATCAACAGCATCGCCTTGGTAATGGTGATGTTTGTGAGCTCCTGCGCCGACGATATTTATTCTTCGGCACAGGACGGAAGTACGATGCACGTACATCTGAGTGTACAGATACCGGCATTCAGCCAGAACACGCTGCAGCGGTTCGGTGTGGCAGATCCTGACGGAGAAGCCATACAAAACATGTATCTGATGTGTTTTGACAAAGACGGATACTTCATTTCCAAGACAAAAGCCAGCTGGACCGTAACCGACGCCTCCAACGGAACCATACAGGCAGACATTCCCAAAACCACTTGTCGAATCCATTTTCTGGCGAACAGCAATGTAACGAATATAGACGAAAGTCATTTTCAGGGACTGCACGAAAATATTCTGATTCCCTCACTTTATTCTGGACCGGGCCTTGTCAATTATTGGGGTTATCATCTTGAAACCACGGCAGACGCCATGAAAACCTATATACAAGCCGCATCTAATACCATCAAGCTGGTTCGCAACCAAGCACAAATCAAGGCCACAGACGTTTCCAATCAAACGGGCACAAATGCCTACCTCATACAAGGCATTGCCGTCACTAATATGAACGCTTTCGGTACGGTGGCCCCCTTTGACAAACCTAATCTCACAACGCCAACCGGACCGTTTGTCAATGCCTATACCGGAGCCACAACAGATGCCCTGACGCTGGTCAGTGACGACAAAACCGAGAAAACAGATATCCCGAGTGACGTCTCAACCGGAAACGCCATAAACGGTTACAATATTTTCGAGAACACCAATACGCAGGATGACCCGGTGGCAGTCATTCTAAAAATCGCACACGGGGGAACCACCAAATACCACAAAATTTATCTCATCAACAGCAGTTCCAAATTCATCCCCATCCAACGCAACCACCAATACAACATCAAGATCTCAGGCATGGATGATCAAGGTTATGATACGTTTGAAGCTGCACGCACCGGTACTGCCGCCAATAATTCTTTGATTGCCATCGAAGATATTGTACCCAACATCGACTATAATCTCTATTATCTGAGCATCACAAAAGGTAATTCTCAACTCTTTCAAGCCAGTGGGGACCAATATATCGACTTTGTCTGTAAATATAACAACAGTCCATTAACAACAGCCCAACTGACAAACCTAAAACCTGCCTGGGGCCTCTTGGGAGGTATGGCCGACAAAAGCGTCTGTGAAATTGTGAATTACAACACAACAACCGGAGCCGGACAGATCCACATTAAACTCAACACCGTGGGCAGTACCCTGCAACACGGCATCGTTTATCTCAGCATTGCAAATACGCCGATTAATAAAGGTATCAACGTTTATAGTGTCAGTGCACTTTCTTTTGAACCGTTCCGCGTTTCGCAAAATATCAACGACGCCAACGGAAAGGAAATCGTTGTCACTTTCAATGTGCCCGACAATTTCCCAACAAATCTGCTGCCATTGACGTTCAAAATGGCTACAAACCGTTACGACGGTTATCCAGGCAAAAACGTGCCCAATCTGGATATCCAATCAGAAGTCACACCCGGACACGACTGGAATTACAAATATCTTTACAAAGTAAGCAGCACAGGACCTCAACGCGTTTATTTCCGTACCATTGATACCGGTTACGGAAACGGAGGCAGTGGTTCCAATAATACAGAAATAGATTTGGAAGACGGAAAAGGCTATTTTACGAAAACGGCAAATAACTTTTCTTTCAAGACCGGAACAGACAATGCCATTACCCTGAGCACAGACAACAGTACTTTTTCAGGTGATGAGACGAAACTGACAGACATTGAACCCGTAAAATCAAAAAATCTTACGGTTTATTACAACGCAGGTACGAGTGGTGCGCTTGACATTTACACTAAAAACTTCACCTTACCTTCCTCGGCGGGCTACAGTTCTACTTCCGTCACAAACGGCATCACTAATTATCATTTTAACTCTTACGGCACAACCGGCACTTTCGCTTTTAGCAGCACAACGCCACGCTATGATGAAATCATCTGGTTTCAGTCCGCAACCAATCAATCGGGTTCCCTGTTGCTCCGCACACAGGAAGATTTTAAAGTTACCATCACACCGCCGACACAATATCCGGCTTATGGAATTGGAAATACAGTCGATCTCACATTCAAGTTCCCCGTTCATAATGGTAGCATCACCTATACAATTCTGACCAAGAACCTTTATGCGGTCGATGAAACGGGACAGGGATTAACCTATCTCTCCGGCACGGGGTACAACATTACGCCTACGTCAGGTTTGAACGGCGTGGGTTCTGACGGTACCGTTACCTTGCATTTCAAAACCAAAAAGGTTATTTCACGCGAAACCATTACAGCGATGGCAGCCGACGTCAGCACAAATAACATTGATTTAACGCCTGTCACCTGGGATTTAGACAACAAGGACATCACGGGTACCATGACCTGCACCACGGGTTTCAGCAGCAACAATACGTTTGCATACATTGAAGACAACGACGGAAACCGCATCGGCACCGTCATCTTGGCAGCAAAAACAGGTACATCACGCACTTACACCCTGCGCCTCCACTCCTACTACAGCATCGGTATCAAGGACAACCTGACCTTCCACGCCACAGATGGTTCCGAAGTTGATCGCAAGACAACCACCACCCTGAGCACGTTACTTTCGAATCCGGATATCACTCTGCAATAAACAAAACAAATGCTACGCCGAATTGTTTTATTCGTCTCGTTATTTGGACTTGTCCTAACAGTTACGGCCCAGCAGCAGCCCATCCACTTGCCTGAAATTCCAGCCATTCTGCAAACACCTCAAGACCGTGCAGATTATCTGGTTCAGCATTATTGGGAGCATTATGATTTCAATGATACAACGCTCCTAGCCAATCCAAACATCACGGAACAGGCTTTTTCAAACTTTCTGTCCATTCTCCCTTATGCACCTTATGCTTCAGTGAATACAGGAATCAAAAACCTCATGGAAAGTGCGGCACCCTGTCACACAACTTATCATTATTTCATGAGTCTCGCTGGAAAATACCTCTACGAACCTAATTCTCCCTTCCACAACGAGGAATTTTACATTCCGTTCTTGCAGCATATTCTATCCGTTTCATTCTTGACGGAAACCGAAAAAACAACTCCAAAGTTTCGCCTTGAAATGGCATTGAAAAACCGAGTAGGCCAGACGACCACTGACCTCCTGCTTGAAACACGGCAAGGGCACCATACTTCTTTGAAAAAGATCGTCACCACGCCCTTGACACTACTTATCTTCTATGACCCCGACTGCGACAATTGCATAAAGACACAGGAAGAGCTCAAAACGAACGAAACCCTGAGCGAGTTGATCAAAACAAAACAATTGGCCGTTACAGCCATTTATGCAGAAGGCGACCGCAAAGAATGGGACCGCACCAAAGCATCGATGCCGGCCTCATGGACCGTATGCTACGATGAGAGTCAGATCGACGATCACCAACTCTACGATCTGAAAGCCATGCCGACTCTCTACCTCCTCGATGCGCACATGAACATTCTGCTCAAAGACACCACCCCGCAAAAACTCAGTGCTTTTCTGATCGCAAGAAATAAACAGTAACTAATTCTTCTTTATTATTTCGAAAAAAATCTGTTGCGACACTTTTCCCAAAAAGAGCAGAAACCCTTTATGGGCGCTTTCTCTCAGACAAACGTCGCATGCCACTGGGACCTCTACAAACATCACAGATGCAAAAAAGAAGCAACACTTTTTGCATTTTTCTCAATTTGCACTAACTTTGCATTCAGATGAAAGAAATGATCAAAAAAGAACTCAACGCTCTGGTTGACACAGAATACAAAGCACGTCTGCTTCAAGATTATCCGGCAGAAGGGCGGCCAGTAATCGGCGTACCATTCAATCGTTTGCGAGAATTTTCGCTCGAATTTGTGGGTCGCAAGGATTGGCGTGAAATTGTTGATAAACAACTGAGTGAAGAAACTTTTGAAGAAATGGTCTTGCAGGCTCTGATTATTGGCGTAGCCAAAAACAAGATCAGAGAAACCTTAGCATGGTTTGCCGAATATCTACAAAAAATAGATACGTGTCAACTCTGCGACGCTTCCTGCCTGGCCTTTCATCCAGCCGTAGAATATCCCGAAGAAACGCTCGATTTTATCCGCCCCTATCTGGAAAGCCCTGAGGGTTTTGAACAACGTTTTGCTATCGTCACTCTATTGGACCATTTCATTACCCTAGACGCCATCGATCAAACGCTGGCGCTCTTTGCCGACATACGCCCCGCTACCCGATACGCTCAGGAAGCCCTAGCTTGGGGCTATGAAGTGTGTTTCCTGACTTTTCAACAAAAAACGATCTATGCTCTGAGAAAGTCCAATTTATCCTATAATTACTTTAACAGCATCCTGGATCGTATCCAAAAATCTCCCCGAATCAGCGAGTCACAGCGCAAAATAGTAGGAGAATTGAGACGTTAAACACAACAACCGACCGAAACATGAAACGACTGATCCTTTTTGCCTGTACGGCATGCCTCCTTCTAACTGGGCAGGGAAAGAATAAAACGAGCAAAGTGAAATTTCCGCTCATTCCCGTAACAGCTGACAGCGTAACAGTAGAAGATTTTTTCTGGTATGGTCAACTGCAAGAAGTTCAGAAAGTCTGTCCACAAATCAAAAGTATCCCCTGGAGCGTCGACCGCCGAGAAATGAAGCAGCTTCAAAAACTCACTGCCGACTGGCAACAAAAGGTAAACAATCTGGACCTGACAGGACACGTCAAAACAGAAACACAAAAAGACGAATTACATTCTGCCGTGGATATTGTGAAACAGAGTGCTCATCTGGCACTTGCTACAGGTCAGTCAAAATATGCAGATCTCATGGAAACTACGCTCTACAACGGCGTTTGTGGTTGGCAGAATTCAGACAATCCAGACAATGTCCATCTGGCATCACAAACCCTGACAGACCTGAGCGGCTACGCCTTTGCAACTTCGAAAGAACATCTCTTCGTAAATCTCTATCTTACGAGTGAGGTACACGCCATAAACAAACAGCTCGATGTAAAAATGATGACCACCACCAGCACCCCCTGGTACTATCAAATGATGTTCCAATTTTTGTTTCCAAAAGGAAAGGAACAACACATGGTACTCCACTTGAAAATGCCAAACTGGTTGTCAAACGACATCCTTCCGGGCTATAAATATAACAATTATCAGCTCAAATATTCCCTGCTGCTCAACGGCATTGCTTTACGGCCTGAATTGAAAGATGGCTACATCGTTATCGACCGGGCATGGTGCGACACGGACATCGTGCAACTCCTCCTGCCTAACCCCATTCGCAGAATAACATCTTCAGATAACCGAACCCTGGCAGCACTACAAAAAGGCCCACTCCTCTATTCCTTTATTTCAATACCGGAGAACGTATCGATCAAAGCCATTGATCCCATCCATTCGGAATTTGACAAACAAAGACATACCAATACTCTTTCAAGCAAGTATTATGATGCCAATAATCAACCTGCAGGCACCTACCAGGCAGAACCTTACCTCTTCAATAGAAAAAATAAAGATGCACGAATCTTTGTGCCTTTTAAACCCTGAAAGTCAGATTCTTCTGAATGGGTTCCACAGGATCCAGTCTTTAGATGTTCTTTTATTTCTAAAAAAACAAACTCTTTTTTAAAAAAATAATCATAAAAAATTGGTGGTATCAGGATTGTTTTTTTAATTTTGTAGCATATTTAGCCTTGATTAAAGAAAATACCAGTAAAAAACAGATTAGCAGAACGTTTGAAACGTTCTTATTGAAACTAAATGAGATCCATAGCACTTGAGTGCGGATTTTTGTTACTCGTTACTTAAACTTCTTTTATAAAATACCACCACCATCGGGCTTTCCGATTTAGTGGTGGCTTTTTTATTCTTCGTATAAAGTAAATTTCATTTTACTCTATGACCAAACAACGGCTACTGTTTTAAAGACACTGGACTCAAATATTAATCATTCTGGTATCGATGGGCATTAAACAACTGTTCCATTTTCGCATTTTCTACTTGATTCATCATTCTTTGTTTTAAGAGTCACCCTATTTTAGCACAAAACCGTGTGTTTTACGTTTCTATTTTTCAAATAGGAATCCATTCTCTTCTGGGGGGTCTCTGATCTTCGCATCTGTGAAAATGATGAGGCCATTCGTTTGAAATACAACAAAGAAATTTTTAGAAAAGTCGTACTTCCTTGATGAGAGGTTTTGAACCAAAAAAAGTCAACATAAAATGCTTATAGAGTACGCAGGCGAACCTTAAAATAATAACCTAACTCATTAGCAGAATTAGTTCCGAACATGTCTTATCCTACTTGTGAACCTGTTCTTGAGGTAATTGATGTATTGGAAAAGGCAAAAACACGGACTTTACTGATGCCCCTGGTAAAGAAAATGCCTCTTCGCTTTGTGTCATTTCGAATCAGCCTGAATTGCTCTGGAATCTGAGTATAAAAGCTTTCGATCCTTTTTCTTACCAGGAGGAATAACACGAACTGTCGTTTTCACGGTCTATGTTGCTCCGTCCTTCTGCCGTAGACTTATTGTTATAATTTCAGATCAGAAAACTTGGGTACAACATCCACACGAGGACTATTTCACATCTCATAGACCCTTTCATTGGAGAACTTCTTGCCTATCTCCATAATTTTTACGAATATTGCAGGTAAATGGTTCTTAAAATGATTTTATCTTTATCGTTTACACTCTTAAATTAGCACAAAACAATGAGGCGTGCAACCTTTCAGACATTAAATTCCTAACTCTTTAACTCCACCAACCGGATAAACAAATACATCCCTAACATAAAAATAAAATGAAAATTTTTATTGTAAGTTTGCTGATGGCAATAGAAACAATTCCATTATCTGGAAAGGATGATAAACATCCTGCTTTTGAGCAGATCGTGATTGATTCGACAATACAGGCCAATTCACACAAGCCAAAAGTAATCGGTAAATTTTCAAGCGACCAATATAATGATCTTGGAAGTCTCGATGAGCAGGGATTTAAATTATATCGCTATTCAGAAGGTTGGAAAGCATACCCCATATTTAAGCCAGGTAATCCTGGCGATTTTGAAGATGCCTGTGTGGCAGACATCAATAACGATGGGTGGAACGATATTGTTATGGGCGGTTGGGGAAATAAGACAGTCTGGGCATGCAATCCTGCGGGAAAAGGGAAGAATCCCTATGTAACGCAATGGGAACTTTATGTGGTTGATCATACCCGGTTCTCACATGAAGTTTGTGTTACCGACCTAAATAATGATGGAAAGAAGGATCTCGTAACGACCTCCGGGATCTATATACAAGGGGCAACAGCTTCCGAATGGAAATTTGTCGATATCGGACGAAGTGGTCAGGGTACTTTCGCTGCAAATATGCTTCATAACAATGATGGCTATGCAGATGTGATTGCTTTGTACGTGGAAGGAGGGAGGAATGAAATTGTGTGGTTCGAAAATCCCGGACATACCGGAGGCGATCCTACGAAAGAGAAATGGATACCCCGAATCATTGATTCGAATCCGGGTGGTGATTCTTGCAACTTCGAAATGTCTACCATGGCATTTACTGCAGGAGATATCAATGGAGATGGTAAAATCGACCTCGTTGCTGCTAGTCAGGGAGAGGGAATAGGTTCGGGAAATGATAATCGGCAAATTGGAGATGGTTTAGTCTGGTATAGGGCTCCGAAGAATCCACGTTTCGGAAAATGGAAAAAATATGTCATTGATGCGTCTGTTGCTTGGGTACATGCCTCCTCTATTAAATTGGCCGATTTTGATGGCGATGGTCGTTTGGATATCAATTATGCAGAACAGGATCAAAGTATCGATCGAAAGGATGGATGTATAGGCAAACAACAGTTAGGAATTTATTATAATGTCAATGGAAAAGGTACAAAATGGCACCAACAAGTCATCAGCCAGTATCCTGATTATGGCGCCGGAGGATTTAATTCTAAAGTTGGAATGATTGGTACTCAGGCCTTACCTGGTATTTTTACTTCTTTGCATGGTTTTTTTAATCATGATAATCCATTAATTCTATGGGTGAAACCTGATGATCATTCGATCGAAAATTTGAAATGAGGAAAAATATTTCTGTCTTCATTCAACACCATTGGCAGAAATAGATGGTCTCAAACATTGATCCATTCAAAACTTGAGCATTAATTATTTTCTGTCTTTTCCAACAACTATGCTAGTTTATATGTTCTGACATATTTCGACCTAAAAACTGACAAAAAGGAATTTTATAGATTCACTTGACCTAGCTGAAAAGATTGGCACATTATTTGTATAATCATAAATGGTTGCAAAAGCAGCCACAAAAAATAACTATAACACATTTATAAAAATAACAGATTATGAGTATTCAACCATTATCAGACAGAGTTTTGATTTCTCCAGCAGTAGCTGAAGAGAAAACAGTAGGCGGTATTATCATTCCCGACACCGCAAAGGAAAAACCGTTAGAGGGCAAAGTTGTAGCCGTTGGCGAAGGCAAAAAAGACGAACCAATGATTTTGAAAGCTGGCGACAATGTACTTTATGGAAAGTATGCCGGAACTGAAATCGAGCATGAGGGAAATAAATATCTTGTCATGCGTCAGAGTGACGTCGTTGCAATTCTCAAATAATAAACAGAAACAAACAAAATTTTAAACATCATGGCAAAAGAAATTCAATATAACGTAAACGCACGTGAGCAACTGAAAGCCGGTGCAGACGCATTGGCAAATGCAGTAAAAGTAACCCTGGGCCCGAAAGGACGCAACGTAGTTATTGACAAAAAATTCGGAGCACCGAAAATCACCAAAGACGGTGTCACGGTAGCTAAGGAAATTGAACTCGACGATTCTTTTGAAAACGCCGGAGCACAATTATTAAAGAGCGTTGCCAGCAAGACCGGTGACGATGCAGGAGACGGAACCACAACAGCAACCGTATTGGCTCAATCCATCCTGACAGAAGGAATGAAAAATGTAGCAGCCGGAGCTAATCCCCTGGACGTAAAGCGCGGCATCGACAAAGCCGTTGTTAAAGTTGTAGAGGAAATCAAGAACCAGGCTGAAACAGTAGATGGCAACTACGATAAGATTGAACAGGTGGCTACCATTTCTGCCAATAACGATGCAGAAATTGGTAAACTGATTGCTGACGGCGTACGTACGGTGACTGTAAACGGAGTTATCACTATTGAAGATGGTAAAACCAGCGATACCAAACTAAAGACTGTAGAAGGTATGCAGTTTGATCGCGGTTATCTGTCACCCTACTTCATCACCGATCCAGAGAAGATGGAATGCAACATGGAGAAACCTTACATTCTGATCTACGACAAGAAGATTTCCAACCTGAAAGATTTTCTGCCTATTTTGGAACCTGCAGTACAAAGCGGACGCCCCTTGTTAGTTATTGCTGAAGACGTAGATTCCGAGGCTTTGACCACATTGGTCGTTAACCGCCTGCGTTCACAATTGAAGATTTGTGCCGTAAAAGCTCCAGGCTTTGGTGACCGTCGCAAAGCCATGTTGGAAGACATCGCCATCCTGACCGGAGGTGTTGTAATTTCAGAAGACAAAGGATTGAAATTGGAACAAGCTACTCTCGAAATGCTAGGAAGCGCAGAGAAAGTAACGATTAATAAGGACAACACGACCGTCGTAAACGGCGCCGGCGAGAAGACTGAAATTGCAGACCGCGTCAGCCAAATCAGGAACGAGCTCAACAATACCACTTCCACTTATGACAAGGAGAAGCTGCAGGAACGTTTGGCCAAGCTGTCAGGTGGTGTATGCGTACTCGAAGTAGGCGCTTCATCTGAAACAGAACAAAAAGAGAAGAAAGACCGCTGCGATGACGCTCTCTGCGCTACACGTGCTGCAATCGAAGAAGGTATCGTAACCGGTGGTGGTGTAGCTTACATCCGCGCTCAAAAAGCTCTCGAAGGCCTGAAAGGCGACAACGAAGACGAAACCACAGGTATTGCCATTGTACGCCGTGCCATTGAGGAACCGCTGCGTCAGATTTGCGTCAATGCAGGTTTGGAAGGTGCCGTTATCGTAAATAAAGTTCGCGAAGGCAAAGGCGACTTCGGCTTCAACGCTAAAAAGGAAACTTTTGAAGACCTGCGCAAGGCCGGTGTTGTTGACCCTGCCAAAGTAACCCGTGTAGCTTTGGAGAACGCTGCTTCCGTAGCTGGCATGTTCCTTACAACAGAATGCGTTATCTGCGACAAGAAAGAGGACAAATCAGCCATGCCAATGGCTGCGCCCCAAGGTATGGGCGGAATGATGTAATCTAAGATCATTTGTATTTTGATCATATAAGTTTAGATTTTAAAGAGGATGCTTCAATCATGAAGCATCCTTTTTTTAGCATTCACACTCTTTTTTATAAAATGACTTCTCAAATTGAACCACTTCTTCTTTAAATTTATCGTTTGGAAAAACAACATCCCTTCTACAGTATTTCTCTCAATTTGCACTATCTTTGCAGTAGATAAACTGCACCTCGACTGAACATTCAAGCATGCTTGATGATTCTGCTCTCGATTTGCATTTTTTTTGTACTAAAAAATTGTTGTATTATTCTATCGTATTAAAAATCATTTATCCGGTTACCAAAATGAAAAAGATTTTTTCGTTCTACCCGCTCATTCTGCTTTTGATCTTTTCCGGAATCCTTCCGCTATCGGCGCAAATACAAACCATACAGCCCGCACAAGCATGGCCAGACACAGACGGGAATCCCATCAATGCTCACGGCGGCAACATCATAAACTATAAAGGTACCTACTACTGGTATGGCGAACACCGCATTGAGACTATTGTCGGCGTCACCGAAAACGGTATTTCCTGCTACACATCGAAAGATTTACTCAATTGGGAATATCGCGGACTCATCTTGCGCCCTAACGGTGAAGGTGATTTTCAATTAGGATGCCTCATGGAACGTCCCAAGGTGGTCTTCAATCAAAAAACACAGAAATTCATATTGCTTTTCCATCACGAGTTAAAAGACTTGGGATATGCTGCCGCACATGTAGCTTTTGCCGTGAGCGACACTCCACTCGGTCCCTTCAAATATCTGCGTTCCTTACGACCCAATGCAGGCAAATGGCCTGAAAATTTTCGTTCTATTGATATTAAAAAGTCTAAAGAACTTAAAGACATTGATACAAAAAAATTAAAAGGAGATGACTGGAATCAGGCCGTGCATAACGGACTATTTCTAGCACGTGATTTTGATGGAGGGCAAATGAGTCGCGACATGACCGTTTTTGTGGACGATGATGGTACGGCCTACCATATCTTTGCCTCTGAAGAAAATCAAACACTACACATTGCGCGCCTCACACCTGATTATTTGGATTATACGGGTCAATACGTGCGTATAGATGCAGGCGGAAGTAACGAAGCACCGTGCATTTTTAAAAAAGATGGTACTTACTGGCTCATTACAAGCGCTTGCACCGGTTGGGCTCCAAATCGAGCCCGCATGTTTTCTGCCAAGAATATTTTCGGTCCGTGGCAAAAATACGATACGCCTTTTTCAGGTCCAAACTACGAAAAAACTTTCAACGGACAAGGAGCCTTTATCTTGGATAATCCCCAACAGAAAGGTCATTTTATTTTTGTCGGTGATATTTGGGACCCTCAACAACTGAGCATCTCACGTCAGCTGTGGTTACCCATTAAATTCAAAGATAGTAAGCCCTCTATTCCATGGGTAGAAAGCTGGACTTTTGCAGATTCCATTATTTCACAATAAATTTTCATGATGAAAAAGAATTCTACTCTTCTGCTGGTTTTTCTCTTTCTTTGCACATTGGCGCTGCATGCACAAACCTGCCACCTTACCATAAAAAACCCTTCTACTTACCAACGTCTAGAAGTCGTAGAGATTCCCCTTCATTCTTTACAAAAGAAATTGGGAAGCACAGACCCCAAAAGTTGGGTGGTACATGATCAGGCAGGATTGGAAATTGTAAGTCAAGCTACTTATGACAACTGTTTTCTTATTCCCGTAGAACTCCTTCCCCATTCGGCTTACACTTTCACTGTGAGCGTGGGCAAACCCCAAAAGTATATTCCCACGACCTTTATTAAAATGTACCCCGATCGCGAAGACGATATTGCCTGGGAAAACGATTGCATCGCCTTTCGCACATACGGTCCAGCCTTACAAAAAACGGGAGAAAGATCGTTTGGTTTCGACGTGTGGGTAAAAAACACACCCGACTGGGTGGTAAATTACCGTTATGCCCTGCAACTCAGTCCTAAAATTCAAACAAGAATAGAACAACTAAGAAAGAAAGATGCGAAAGAAGCTATCGAATTGGCTCAGCGCAGCTCCTATCACATTGATCACGGTAATGGGTTGGATTGTTACAAAGTAGGTCCCACTTTGGGCTGCGGAACCCCCGCTTTACTGGACAAAAAGAACAATCTTATTTATCCATGGTGTTATGAAACATACAAAATTCTAGACAATGGTCCACTGCGCGTTACCATGCTCCTTCAATACGAAAAGAAAGAGCTTCCAGACATGGGCACCATACGTGAAACAAGAATTATCAATTTGGACAAATATTCCCAGCTCAATCGTATGAAGGTAAGCTACGACAATTTGAAAACCAAAACCTATATGGCAGCAGGACTCGTAGTGCATGCAGGCGACACCACACACTACACGCTCAATATCAAAAACGGTTGGATGTCGTATATCGACCCCACTGACACACCGCAAGGCTATAACGGGGAAATTTTTGTCGGCTGCGTATTTCCGGAAAAAGTAAAACAAATGGAACTACGTCGCTTTTCATCTAATGAAAGCAAAAAACTGCGTGAAGGAGATTTCGGTCATTTGCTGGCAATTAACGAACTAAAACCCTCCCAGCGGACAGTTTCTTATTATTGGGGTGCAGCTTGGAATAAGTACAATTTCAATTCACCTCAAGAATGGAACATCTATTTGCAACATTTCACCGAAAGCATCAACCATCCTCTGCAAATTAAAATCTATTAAAGCAAAATCAGCCGGAAAGGAATTTTCTTTTCCGGCTGATTCTCAATAAAAAGCATTTTATTTTTTTTCAACAAGCCATTTATCAACAGCTTCTTTCAGCTGTTCCATAGCCTGTATGATTACACTTCTAGGGGCGCCCACATTCAGGCGCATAAAACCACGTCCTTCGGCTCCAAACATTTCACCGTCATTCAACGCCAAATGACCGCCGTTCACAAAAAGAGTATTCAATTCAGCATGTGACAATTGCAGCGCCTTGCAATCCAACCATACCAAGAAAGAAGCCTGTGGACGAAAGGGACGGATTTGTGGCAGATGTTCATCACAAAATTTTTCTACAAATTTCACATTCTCTTCCACATAGTGGAGCATTTCTTTCCTCCACGGTTCTCCATATTTAAAAGCAGCTATCGTCGCAATCGGAGCAAACAACGTAGGATCAGCCATTTCATTGGCTTCCAGCCATCCATAAAAACGTCTGCGAATCTCAGGATCAGGAACAATGGCATACGAACTCACAATGCCTGCTATGTTGAAAGTCTTTGTCGGCGCTCCAAAAGTAATGCTGCAAGTTGCAGCCTCATCTGAAACAGAAGCAAAAGGAATATGTTTGTGTCCGAACAGTGCCATGTCTGAATGAATTTCATCAGAAATTACCAAAATATGATGTTCATAACAAAACGTTGCTAACTGTTGCAACGTTTTCTTATCCCAAACAATGCCTGCGGGATTATGAGGATTTGAAAGAATCAGTAATTTGCATTTTTCATCCGCTACCTGCTCCAGATTTTCAAAATCCATGGAATATGTGCCATCTTCATTTTCTTGAAGCGGATTATAAACAACAGTGCGGCCATTTTTTTTGGGCACAAGACGAAATGGATGATAAACGGGAGGCTGGATAATCACCTTTTCATCCGGTTGAACAAAAACATTTACAACCATACCAATACCTTTTACGATACCGGGTATAAACGACATCCATTCTTTCTTTAAGGCCCAGCCATGGTGTTCCCAAATCCAATCAATCACCGTTTCCCAATATTCATTAGGCATACCAGTATAGCCGAAAATAGGATGTTCCAAACGTTTTCTCATCGCGTCTATGATAAACGCGGGAGTTTCAAAATCCATATCTGCAATCCACAACGGCAACAGGTCAGTGCGCCCAAAAGCTTTCTGCCGCAATTCCAGTTTTAAAGAACCCGTGCCTTTGCGATCAACGATTTTATCAAAATTATATAGTCCCATATTATTTTATGATGTTCCTTATTTTATGATAGGAAAAGCCACTTTCAATTTAGTAGCTTCAGCTGACGTCAACGAAATCACTGTACCATGACGAGGCGTAAAAGCTCCCTTTGTTTGTGTATTTTTCAAAAAAGAAAATTTGTTAAGATCCCTACTGGAACAAAATTGATAGTACCCGCTGGTATAGCAATCATACATCAGAACCCAAGACTTTTTATCTGCGAGCTGAAAAACGCCGACACCTTCAACAGGCACTTTTGTCTGCTGTAAAGGCTGCGAAGGTTTACTCCACTGACTACCCAAGGCCTTACCCTTAGAAGGCGTCAGGCTTTTTGCCGTCACCTGACAAATACCTCCTTGACCTTCGTTTTTGAAAAAGCCATGATAAAGGCCGTCCTTTTTGTTAAACACAATATCCATGTCTATCGTAGCAGAACCACGATCGTACAAATACGTCGGTTCTCCTTCCAAATCTGTAAAATTTTTGTTTGCATAACAATAATACACCTTGTCGTAGGTAATGGAACCATCATTCGTAAGCAGAGAAAAATAAATCATATACTTCCGTTTCACAGGATCAAAAATTGTTTCAGGTGCCCACACGCGTACCACATTTTCAAACTTAGTACCTTTATATTTAACTGGAAAATTCACCGTAAAGTGTGCCCAATGAATCAAATCTCGAGAACGCATCATCACAAGACCTCTGTTACTGCTCCAACCTTCTGCACACTTCATGTCCGTGGCTACTAGATAAAACCAACCATCATAACTACGCAGCACGTGCGGATCTCGCAGACCGCCTTTCATTGTGCAAGTATCTGCCGCTATGATCCGCTCTCCCTTATTCAGGAGCGTATAATTATATCCATCTTCGGAAAGCGCATAATAAATATTTTCGTTGTCGTTTGAAGGAAAATAAATAAAGAGATAACTTCCACCTCGATCACCTTTTCCACATAAACAAACAGACCATGCGCAGCAGACCAAAAACAAAACAATACCTTTCATAGATTTTTTCGACTAATGCTTAATAAACATATATTTTATAATCCTTTATACCTGCAGGAGCCCCTTCTTCGGCACGTGGTAAATATTCCACCCCACTCACCTGCTGTTCACTACCCAGATCGATCACCATAACATGAGGAAAACTTTTTCCTGCGACGGTACTCCAATAAGTACTCTCCTGCAAGTCAAAAGTTTTATCCGCAGTCTTATTCCCATTATCAGCATCCTCACTATCTGCATACTTCACAGTCCAAGCCTCACGGTTCAACCGTTTACCATTTTCATCCAGTACATAAAGTTCCGCAATGGCAGCCTGATCCTTACCGTCATAGGCATTCAGTGCCTCAACAGCCACATAACGTCCTTTTTGTACTCCATTGAAGCGTATATTCTGCCAACCATTTCCTGGAGTAAATGTACCTTTTAAAGCCAGAGGGAGCGTAGAAACATCCAGCGTTTCACCTTCTAGACGATGGGTTGCCACTGTTTCCAAATTCAGTTTATTCAATTCCGGCTTTTCCAATCCTTCACATTCCGTTTCTCTCGGTCCAACCAAATCAAGTACAATCACTTCGTTCGAACCCTTTTTCAACCAACAGCCTGGCAAATAAAGAGTTTGTTGAGGCCCAATATTCCAAAAACGCCCAATAGCATGGCCATTCACGTACACTTGTCCCTTCTCCCACGTCTCCATATTCAAAAAAGTATCTCCCGTTTTTCTGAGATTAAAATAACCACGGTAATAGCCTGCTTTTGCAAAATAAGAATCACGCCCTTCGGGGATACATTTTTTAGCAAAAGCCTGAACTGCTGTCTGATAATCATCCGGAATTGTGCTCATTTTCCAATTTTTCAAATGATAAGTAACTTCATCTCCGTCCAATTCTCCGGAAAGCGTTACACTACGTGTAATTCCCTTATAATCGTTGATGCCGCGCCCAAAATTAATGCGTCCCATAGCTTCCACCACAATCGTAAGTTGATCTCCTTTCTTGGTAGCAGGCAATATGAGGGTTCGTTCGTTTTTCACACGATCAATTTTTCCCACATATTTCCCATTAATTAATACTTGCGCATAATCATGAGGCTCATCAAGAGTAAGTAAACTTTTTCCATCAGTAGCCGGCAATAATGTCTCATAAATAATACTACCCCATCCCATGTCCAGATCTTCCATCATCATTACGTCGCGATTTTCTACCGTTTTTACAATCCCAGTTGAAAATGGAACGAATTCATTTACCTTAAATTTCGGCACCTTAATAATAGGATATAGTTTCGGTATCTCAGAAAGTTTCGTTTTGCTATATTTCTGCATTACCTGACGCAATTCAAAAAATTTGGGAGTAGTCCTGCCATATTCATTAATCGGAGCATCATAGTCATACGACGTTACATCGGGAGCAAAGCCCGGACTGTTTGAACCAGCCCAGTGCCCGAAAGTAGTTCCTCCATGGGTCATATAAAGCGAAAACGAAATACCCTTCGACAACATTTCATCAATGCCATTTACCATTTCCTTGGCTGGACGGGTTTCATGACGGGCACCCCACTTATCAAACCATCCGCTCCAAAACTCAGAACACATTTTCGGAGCATTGGGACGCAACTCACTCAATTTTTTAAATTGTTCGTCAATATTAGCTCCCGTTCCGAAATTCATAGTCCACACAAGATCATCCAAACCATTTTTTGTAAAATTACTGGACCAGTCACATTGAAAGAGTGTCACATCATTAAAACCGGATGCTCTCACAATATCCCGAATAGCGCTCACATAGGGCTTGTTCTCTCCATACGATCCATACTCGTTTTCCACTTGCACCATAATAATAGGACCACCATGCTGGATTGTCAACGTAGCAAGTTGGCGTCCTACTTCAGTTTCAAACAAACGCACACGTTCCATAAAATACGGATCCTCCTCTCTAAGTCGAATATTCTTCTTCTTTAGTAACCACCAAGGCAAACCTCCCATTTCCCATTCGGCACAAACATAGGGTCCCGGGCGCACAATAACATACATGCCATTTTTCTGAGCCAGACGACAGAATGCAGCCACATCGTTATTGCCTGTAAAGTCAAATTTACCTTCTTGCTGCTCATGGATATTCCAGAACACATAAAGGCACAGCGTGTTCATGCCGAGTGCCTTACACATCTTGATGCGTTGATCCCAATAAGCACGAGGAATACGTGGATAATGCAACTCAGCTGCCTTGACGACAAAAGGTTTGCCGTTAAGCAAAAAAGTCTTGTCACCCACCTTAAAAGTATCGTTAACCTTTTCGGCAGGAAGAGCTATCGGCAACAAGGCCAAGACACTGAATACAAGGGCCCCTAACAGATATATTTTTTTCATCATTTCATGTATTTCTTGCAACAAAGATACAACTATTCTTCTATTGTTCACCTTTTTACCTCTTGTTTATTCATCACAAACAGAACGAGTCATTCTTCATTGGTTTTCTCAATGATTTTGTCTCCTTGATTTATAGGGGCATTAAAATTATCCTCAAAACTGTTTCTATTCATAAATTCATCAAACTGAAACAAATCTGTATCAAAATAATTAAGAATAAGGACAAAAAGCACCATCTTATTTCATAAAAGAAGCAATCACCTACCATTTTACGAAAAAGAACGAACTTCTATTTGAAAGCCAACGTATTTTTTATATCTTTGCTGTGCAATTTGAAAAACGAATAAAACTTTGCATCTATGAGCAATAAAACGAAAAAATTCCTTTTGCCTGAAAGTGAAATTTCCACCCAATGGTACAACATTCAGGCCGACATGGTCAACAAACCCCTTCCTTTTCTACATCCCGCCACTAAAAAACCGTTAAAGTCGGAAGACCTTTTCCCTATTTTCTGCGAAGAATGTTCCAAACAGGAGTTAAACCAGAAAGATTCGTGGATTGACATTCCGGAAGAAGTTCGGGAACAATATAAAAAGTACCGGTGCACCCCCCTCGTGCGTGCCTATGGCTTGGAAAAAGCCCTCGATACGCCAGCTCACATTTACTTTAAGAATGAAAGTGTAAGTCCTGTAGGCAGTCACAAGCTCAATTCCGCCTTAGCACAAGTATATTACAATAAGAAACAGGGTGTTACGAACATCACTACCGAAACAGGAGCCGGTCAATGGGGAACAGCCTTAGCATATGCTTGCACAGTATTCGGCATTGACGCCGCCGTATATATGGTAAAAATCAGTTATGAGCAAAAGCCTTATCGTCGCAGCATGATGCACGTATTTGGAGCTCAAGTCACTCCAAGTCCGTCTATGTCAACTCGCGCCGGCAAAGACATTCTGACCGCAGATCCTACATGCAACGGATCACTTGGCACAGCCATTTCAGAAGCCATCGAGCTCGCCACACAAACAAAAAATTGCAAATACACCCTCGGTTCCGTACTCAATCACGTTTCTCTCCACCAAACCGTTATCGGATTAGAAGCAGAAAAGCAGATGGAGATGGCCGGCGAATATCCAGACAAAGTCATTGCCTGCTTCGGAGGAGGTTCCAACTTTAGCGGTATTGCATTCCCCTTCATGCGCCACAACATTCTAGAAGGCAAAAAGACAGAATTCATTGCTGCAGAACCTTCCAGTTGTCCAAAACTAACACGTGGAAAGTTTGAATATGATTTTGGTGATGAAACAGGTTACACCCCTCTATTACCCATGTATACTCTCGGCCACAACTTCAAACCAGCCAGTATTCATGCAGGTGGATTGCGTTATCATGGGGCCGGAGTCATTATTTCCCAATTACTGAAAGACGGTTATTTGAAAGGTATGGACATCGCTCAAACAGAATCCTTCAAAGCCGGTCTACTCTTTGCTCGGAGTGAGGGTATCGTGCCTGCTCCAGAGTCCTGTCATGCCATTGCCGCCACTGTACGTGAAGCGCTGAAATGCAAAGAAGAAGGCAAGAGCCAAGTGCTCTTATTCAACTTGAGTGGGCACGGCCTTATTGACTTGGCTAGCTACGACCGTTTCATGGAAGGTGACCTTCAGGATTACGTTCCCTCTGACGAGGAATTGAACAAGTATATCCGAGAAGTTGCCCCCCTGCAACCTTAAAACAAAACTCAAGCCCCCCACATATATAAAAGAATCTGCTCACATTGTAAGCAGGTTCTTTTGTGCTTAAATATTAAAATACTTCATATTAAACAATAGTCTAAAATGAAACGCATATCCACTTTTCTGCTCATTCTACTATGCATGATAGTCGTAAAAGCGCGCGAAATCAATAATCCGGTAGCTAAAGAAGGTGCGACTGTACGTTTCAGCTATATGCGCTTCACGGTACTTACACCCCAATTAATCCGTATTCAATGTAGTCGTAAGCGGCTTTTCGAAGATCGTGCCACCTTTGCCGTAGTGAATAGAAATTTAACTATTCCTACATATACCTACAAAATAGAGAACGGATATTTCTATCTTTTTACCGACTCCATGACCGTGAAATATAAAACAGGCACCTTGCCGAGTTTGAGTGACAAAAATCCGGATAACTTGAGCGTTACATTTAAAATGAATAATCAGGATGTACTTTGGTATCCGGGCAAAGACGATGCTTTGAATTTAAAAGGTACTACACGCACACTCGACAATGCAAGTGGAGATTCTAAACGTGCAGAAATGGAAAATGGCGTCATCTCACGTGCCGGATGGAGTATTCTTGATGAATCACCTACAACTACAAGGGGTGACGGAAGTCTATCATTTGCCTTTGAAAAAAACAACTATACCGGTATGGACTGGCTGAAACAACCCGTAGACTTGAATGCTACAGACTGGTATTTCTGCGGTTACGGCCACAACTACAAAAAAGCCCTTGGCGATTACGTAAAAATAGCCGGACGCATTCCAATGCCACCGGCATACATTTTCGGATACTGGTACAGTCGTTACTACCGCTATAGTGCACAGGACTTTATGGATATAGTTAACGACGTGGAAAAAAATGACATTCCCATGGACGTGATGATTATCGATAAAGATTGGCATATCAACGATTGGACTGGCTGGAGTTGGAATAAACAATTATTTCCGGACCCCAAAGGACTTATCAATTGGAGTAACTATTCAGCCAAATGCATGGCAATCGGTGACATCAAAAAGGCTACGGATTGCTTTGTATGATGTCTGAGTATGTTTTTTCGCTGTCTCAACTATAGAGTGAAGTTGCAGGAAAGCATCGGCTC